>ERZ772835.67-NODE-67-length-113773-cov-22.6725_pt1 | contig 113773 bp, 98 predicted proteins | sample MGYA00511901_ERZ772835 | MGnify/ENA primary metagenome ERZ772835 (study PRJEB29015, sample SAMEA2737729) | human gut metagenome | biome: human gut; feature: human-associated habitat; material: faeces | place: China | collected 2012 ...
TGCCGAAGATAGTTCGCTGGAAACGGCGCGTGAAAATAGGTAGTCGCCGACTTGAACAGAAAGCTCTGAGAGAAATCTCAGGGCTTTTTTGTTGCACAAAAATATGGAGCGGATTTTGGTCGAAATGATAACAGGACAGGACTTGACAAAAATACTACTATGCAATACAATATAGATAAGCTACTATGTATTACATAATAGGCAAAAGGAGGTATCCAGTGGAAAATAACACACAATTGCTCAAGGGCGTTTTGGAATTCTGTGTTCTGAAATTCATTAGCAGAGAGCCGACCTATGGCTATGAGATCGTGATGCATCTAAAACAGGTCGGGTTTTCTGACTTGAGTGAAAGCACGCTTTATCCGCTGCTGCTGCGGCTGGAGCAGCAAGGAAAGGTTACAGTAGAACGCAGACCTTCCCCTAAGGGGCCGAGCCGGAAATATTATATTGTAACTGAAGAAGGTCGAAAGGCACTTCTTGAGTTTCGGCAGGATTGGTATCAGCTCTGCCAGCTGGTGGAGAAAATTTTTAAGGAGGAGCCATATGAATAAGTATTTTGCGTTGCGAAAGGCAAATCGGATGCGTACAAAGCTGCTGAACGAAAAAAGCCAGGAGCAGCTGAAAGAAGTGATCCGGTATCTTCGCCGGGTCAGCTGGGATTTCTGCGGCATTGAACTTGTGTGCAGCGATCTGCTTGATATTTCCATCCAAGCCAATGCAGAAAATCAGGAACTGTTCGATTCGATTTCGGATGCAAAAACCTTTGTAGAGGAGGTCAAGCCATGTTTGAAAACACTGAGAGCTGCGGATTACTTCTGGTTTGTTGCACCGCTGTATTTCTTCTTTGAGTGGGGCGTGGAAGGGCTGCTGCTTTACCCGGTAATTGGTGATTGGGTTTTTGAACTTTCTGTAGGCTATCTGATGCAGCTTGTTGTTGCAGTGACGGTTTTTTGCGCACTGTTCCGCCGGATGATGGAGCAGGTAGGCTTTCCGCCACGAGAGCATTGGCTGAAATATGCTACATGGCTGGTGCTTTATATCGTGACTCTGTATGGAACGGGCTGGTTCTTTACCCAGATCGCGGGTAAGATCGTACTGCTGCGGCTTCCGATCCTTAGCTATTCGATTTTTTGCCTGCTTCTGGGTGCAGGACTGTATGCAATACATTTTTGGAGATATGGAAAAGACCCGCGTCTGAGTGCTCGCATATAAAGTAAAAAGCGCCCCCGCTGCACTGTGCATAACGGTGCAGCGGGGGCGCATACTTTATTGGGTGGTGTACCGGTTACGATACGAGCTTCTGCTTAGCCCTTGCCTGCGCAGCCGAACAGCTCGATCTTCTCCTTGCACTTGGCCTCGATGGCCTTTGCGCCGGGAGCCAGCAGCTTGCGGGGGTCGAAGCCCTTGCCCTGCTGATCCTTGCCCTCTTCGATGTACTTGCGGGTGGCCTCAGCAAACACCAGCTGGCACTCGGTGTTGATGTTGATCTTGGAAACGCCCAGGCTGATTGCCTTTGCGATCATCTCGTCGGGGATGCCGGTGCCGCCGTGCAGAACCAGAGGAATGTTATTGGTGGCCTTGTGGATGCGATCCAGAGCCTCGAAGTCCAGACCCTTCCAGTTTGCCGGGTAGACACCATGGATGTTGCCGATGCCGGCAGCCAGGAAGTCGATGCCCAGAGCAGTGATCTTTGCGCACTCCTCGGGGTCTGCGATCTCGCCGGCACCCACAACGCCGTCCTCGACGCCGCCGATGGAACCGACCTCTGCCTCGATGCTCAGGCCCTTAGCGTGTGCCAGAGCAACCAGCTCCTTGGTCTTTTCCACATTCTCTTCGATGGAGTAGTGGCTGCCATCGAACATGATGGAAGAGAAGCCGGCCTCGATGCAGGCCTTGCAGCCCTCATAGGTGCCGTGATCCAGATGCAGGGCAACGGGAACGGTGATGCCCATGGAATCGACCATTGCGCTGACCATGGCAGCGACGGTCTTGAAACCGGTCATGTACTTGCCGGCACCCTCGGAAACACCCAGAATCACAGGGCTCTTCATTTCCTCGCAGGCGGTCAGAACGGACTTGGTCCACTCCAGATTGTTGATGTTGAACTGAGGCACACCGTAGTGGCCATCACGTGCTTTGATCAGCATTTCGGTTGCATTTACCAACATTATTCATTACCTCCACAAAATCATTGGGGTCTTGCTCGTTTCATATCCGCTTTGTGCACGGTTTAACGAACCTACAGAATTAGTATACCCCAAACAGCGGCCAAAATCAATCCAAACCGGTGTTTTTCCTGTAACAATGCGGGGATTCTGTTTCTGGCAGGGTGCAGGGGGTTACTGCCAGAAGCGCGTATATTCGATGGAATACAACAAATTTCCATATAATGCGCAACAAGCGGCCGAAAGACAGAAAGCTTGATGAAGGACGGATTTTCAACACAGATCCACATTCGTCAAAATGATATTGGGCAATTTGGCAAAAGCGGACAGGATGCAGTTCAAAAAATTGTCATATTTCCGACTTGTATTCTACAAATTGTACGCAGGAAATCAAAAAAGGTCGAACCCAAAAGTGGAAAACCTTGTGGAAAGTGTGGAATTCCACAGGCAAAACAGGCTTTAAAGCTGGACTTTTGAACTTTCTCCACAGGGTTTTCAACATGTGGAAAAATAATCGCTCTTCTACGGATTGTATACCGCGTTTTTGTGGAAAACTTTTTTCTCCGGCAAAACAGAGGGATATCTACCCAGCAGCCGGGTAAAGCTGATGCAGGGCGGCAGAACATTTCTGCAAAAAAGCGGAAACGGTCTCCGGCACCACGAACAGAAAAACTTTTGCAGGACGCGGATAAAAAACGGTAATTTGCTGGCAAACAAGGTCGGCTTATGCTATACTTCAAAATGAGTTATCAGCTTCAGATCATACCGGTGCGCGGCCCAGAGTGCGGCGCGCCTTTTGGAGGGTGTGCACAGCACCTTCCGGTGATACAACGGAAGGAGAAAATCATCATGGAAGAAAAGAACCAGCCGCGCCGTCCGCGCCGCAGCCCGGAAGAGCCGCTGCAGAAGAACGAGAGCCTTGTTTATGGCAAAAATCCGGTGACCGAACTGCTGAAAAGCGGTTCCGGCGTGGACACCGTGCTCATTGCTGAGGGCATGGCTCCGGCCGTGGCGGCTTACTATACCGCATTGGCAAAGGAAGCGGGTGCCACGGTGAAGCGGGTGCACCCCAACAAGCTGCGCCTGATGACCGGCACCGAGAGCCATCAGGGTGTGGCGGCATTTGCCAGCGAGATCGAATACGTGACGGTAGACGACCTGATGGCAGCAGCCAAGGACAAGGGCGAGGCACCTTTTCTGGTGCTGAGCGATGGCATTGAAGACCCGCACAATCTGGGTGCCGTGATGCGCAGTGCTCTGCTGTGCGGTGCGCATGGCATCGTGATCCCAAAGCGCGGCGGCGCATCGGTCACACCTACCGTCATCAAGTCCAGCGCAGGTGCCGCAGAACGCCTGCCGGTGGCTCGTGTGGCCAACATCGGCGAGACCATCCGCCGCCTGAAGGAGCAGGGTGTGTTCGTCTACTGCGCCGATATGGACGGCGTGTCTCTGCGCAGGAACAACCTGACCGGCCCCATTGCACTGGTGCTGGGCAGCGAGGGCAGCGGTGTTTCGCAGCTGGTGAAAAAGCTGTGCGACGGTGTGGTGCGGTTGGATATGGCAGCACCGGGCACCGGTGTGGACAGCTACAACGTGTCGGTGGCTGCGGGCATTATTCTGTACGAGATCCAGTCCCAGCGCGCAGCACAGCAGGCATGATCCGGCATTCGGGCCGGAACCTCAATTTGAATTACAGGAGGGACTAGAATGCCGAAAGATAAAAATAATGGCCGGGAAATGACCCCGGATGAAAAGTTCCGCTCCTTTTTCAGCACCACGGCGGTGGATATCCCGGAGGAGATGACCCGGAGGGACGAAAACCAGCCGGAGGAAAAGCCGCAGAAACGGTTTGGCCTGTTTGGCCGTGGTAAGGAAAAGCAGGAGACTGACGAAGCTGCAGCAGAGCAGCCGCAGGAAATGCCCACCGGTGAGGTGCGGCTGGGTGAAGATGCGCAGCCGGAACCGGAAGCGGATCTGGAACTGATGCTGAAGCCGGAGGCAGACCCGGAACAGGAACTGGCCCCGTGGCCTTTTCTGGAGAAGGAAGCAGAGGATACACAGCCGGAAGCACCCGCCAAAAAGCCGGAGGAAAAATCTGCACCGCAAACGGCGGAACCCCCGGCGGCAGTGAAGCCGGAAACACCCCGGCAGAGCGCTGTCCCGGCGGCAAGACCCGCAGAGCAGCATAACACGGCAAAGCCTCTCCGGCACCCCAAGAATGCGCCGGAGGTGCTGCTGCCGCAGGAAGAGCAGGAGCAGCAGGAGATGGCACAGCTCAAGGCGATGATCAACGGCCTGAGCGACCAGAAGCCGGAAAAGCCTGCACCGAGGGCCGAAGCAGCCCCGGCAGCAGAAACTGAACCGGCTGAAAGCAAAAAGAAACCGTCCGGTGCACCGCTGCCCGCGGCTGTGTTTGCAGCGGTAAAGGAGACGGCACCGGAGCTGCAGCCGGAACCGGTGCCTCAGCCGGAAAAAACGGAGCAGCCGGTGGCCGATTTCTTTGGCAAGGCGCAGAGCGAGGACGCACCGCAGGCACCTTTGGCCCCGGCAGAGGAGCCTGCCGCAAAAGAGGACACCATGAGCCTGCCGCTGCTGCCGCTGAACGGTGAAGAGCTGCAGCAGGCACCGGAGAAGGCACCCGCTGCGCCACAGCCGGAACTGAAAGCTGAGGCGGAGGACGCGGTGTCTCCGGAGGAACATGCCGAAACGGAGCTGACCGAGCCGGAGGCCACGGCGGATAAGCTGCACCGTATGAGTGCAGAGCTGACGCTGCGCTGCGTGCTGGGCGGCATTCTGGCTGTGGTGCTGCTGCATTTTGGTTTGGCGTCGGATGGGCTGCTGCCCGCCATGGCGGCGCTGGACCCGGATGCTGCCCCGGCGGCATTCTATGGTGCAAACCTGCTGCTGCTGGCAGCAAGCCTGTGCGTGGGCTTCCCTGTGCTGCGCGACGGCCTGAACGGCCTGCGCGGACGGCCTTCTTCCGAGACGATGCCGGCGCTGGCCGCAGTAGCAGCGCTGGTGCAGGCGGTCACAGCCATGCTGAACGCAAATGTTTACCGCGGCACCACCGGCATCTCGCTGCTCAGCGGCATGGCCGCGCTGGGCCTGTTCCTTGCGCTGCTGGGCAGCCGGGTGATGCTGGCTGCTGTCAAGGGCGGCTATGAGCTGGTGACCAATGGTGTGGAGTTCGAGGGCGCCTACCGCGCCAAGGACAAAGACCTGCTGCGCGCCCTTGCACGGGATCTGGAACAGAAGGACCCCTGGGTGCTGCTGAGCCGCCCGATGAAGGAAGCTGACGGCTTTGTGGAGCAGAGCTTGAGCGAACGCGCAAGCGAGCGCCGTGCACGCAAAGTTTCGTACATCCTGCTGGGCGTTGCCCTGCTCAGCGGCGTGCTGTTCCTGCTGGCAGGTGCCGGCTGGAACAAAGCTGCGGCTGCCATGGCAGCTGTGCTGTGCATGGGCGCACCGCTTTCTTCTACCCTGATCGCGGGTGTTGCCTCGCTACGGCTGCAGCGTGCGGCTGCGGCTGTGGGCGCAGTCGTGCCCGGTTGGCAGGCCATTGAGCAGCTGGGCGGCATTGATACGCTGCAGATCGATGCAGACGACCTGTTCACCGCCGACAGCGCACAGCTGGAGGATATCCGCATCTTCAAGGGCGGCCGCATTGACCGCGCCATCCTGTACGCGGCCAGCGTGTTGAACGAGAGCCACGGCACCCTGAAGGGGCTGTTCCGCCAGATCGTTGAGGAACGCACAGACATCCTGTTCCCGGTCAAGGATCTGGAGCAGCACCATGGGCTGGGCTTTTCCGCCTGGTGCGATAACAACCGCATCCTCATTGGTACCCGCCGCTATCTGGAGCAGGAGGGCGTGCCGCTGCCGGACGAGGAATACGAGATGCAGCACTCGAAGAACGGCGAGCTGCAAATTTTGTATCTGGCTGTGTCCGGCAATCTGCACGCTATGTTCGTGCTGAAATATGTGGGCGGGCGCAATGTGGCCCGCGGCCTTGCCGTGCTGCAAAAGGAGAACATCCGCCTGCTGGTCACATGCCAGGACCCCAGTCTGACTGCACACCACATTACCGAAGCATACCGCCTGCCGGAAGGCATGATCACCGTGCTGGATCAGGAGCAGTGCAACGCCATCAAGGCCGCACCGGAAGACCCGGAGGACACCTGCTGCATGATCCATCTCAAGGCGTTTGCCAGCCTGACCGGCGGTCTGCAGGCTGCGGATCAGGCCCAGAACGCCGAGAGCAGCGCCACCACGGTACAGATGGTCTCGGTGCTGTTCTCCATTATCATTGCAGCGCTGCTCACCAGTGCAGGCAGCATCTGGGAGCTTTCGGTGGCAACGGTGCTGATGTATCAGGCAGCGTGGAGCGCCCTGAGCATTGCTGTGTGTGCACTGAAGCAGCATAACTGAGAAATATTCTCATAATAAATAGGAACTATTCTTGATTTCTCTCAAAAAATATGGTATACTCTGTTCAGAACCTGAGCCGCAGGCGAAAAAATTACCGCCGGGCTGAATGATAGAGCCGGGATCGGTCGATCCTGACAGAAGATCCGTTTTTGAAAGGAGAGCATCATGGAACTGAAGGGTACCAAAACCGAGAAAAATCTGATGGAAGCGTTTGCAGGCGAGAGCCAGGCACGCAACAAGTACACCTTCTTTGCCAGCATGGCAAAAAAAGAAGGCTACGAGCAGCTGGCCGCGATCTTTGAGGAGACCGCCGGCAATGAGAAGGAGCACGCAAAGATCTGGTTCAAGCTACTGTGCGGCGGCGCGATCCCCGATACCCTGACTTGTCTGGACATGGCAGCAGGCGGTGAGCACGACGAGTGGACCGAGATGTACCCCCGCATGGCCAAGGAGGCCAAAGAAGAGGGCTTCCCTCAGATCGCAGCACTGTTCACCATGGTGGCACAGATCGAGAAGGAGCACGAGGAGCGCTACCGTGCGCTGGCCGAAAACCTGAAAAACAACAAGGTCTTTGCCCGCGAGGAGCAGCAGGTATGGCAGTGCCGGAACTGCGGCTACACCTATATCGGCAAGTCCGCACCGCTCAAGTGCCCGGTGTGCGCACATCCGCAGAGCTACTTTGAGCTGAAAAAGATCAACTACTAAGCTGAAAATTCAAAAGCAGAACAGCGCCGCCGCATCCGGTTTGCCGGGTGCGGCGGCGTTTTGTACAAAATTGAAAAGCGGATTTTATTATTCTCCACAAAATAAGGCTCAGCTGCCCGGCAGAATGGGCAAAAAACTTGACCCGGTTTTGCACTGCGTGTAAAATAATACGGAGACAGGAATATTTAAAGGATCTTGCAGCAAAGCAGGCGGGGAGGGCAAAGCCCATGAAGCAGGGGTTCAAAGCGTGTGTTTGTGCAGTGGTGCTGTGCGCAGAACTGTTTGCAGCCGGGGCGTTGTCGGCCTATGCTGCGCAGGAGCAGCCGCTGCCGGACAGCGGCATGACATTGGACACTGCCGAACTGACGCTGGATATCACCGAAGGAGACCCGGCCCCGGTGGCCTACCTGAATGTGCAGGCACCCAACGACTACTTCTTTCTGATCTGGACTTCCAGTGATCCGGCAGTGGCATCGGTGGACGGCACCGGCAGGGTGACCGGCCATGCCGAGGGCACTGCGGCCGTCACGGCCCGCAATGAGCGCGGCGAAAAGACCACCTGTACCATCACGGTGCGCAAAAGCACAGCCAGCCGCCTGGTGCTGAACACCAGCGATCTGACGCTTACCATTACAGAGCAGGAGCCTGCCCCGACGAAACAGCTGAAGCTGGAACAGAACAAAGGCGGGTTTACCTATGTGCGGCAGTGGATCAGCAGCAACCCGGCGGTGGCATCGGTGAGCACAAACGGTACCGTAAAGGCGCAGGGGTCCGGCAAGGCCGTCATCAGCGCACTGACCACAGCCGGGCAGGTGCTGCGCTGCACGGTAACGGTCACATCGGAGATCGGACGGGTGCAGATGAGCAAAAACGCTATGCTGCTGCAGGCAGTGGGAGCCAGTCAGAAGCTGACCGCGCAGGCTGCAGGCGCCAAAAACGGAACGATGACATGGCTCAGCAGCAATCCGGGCGTGGCAACTGTGAGTGCGGATGGCATGGTAACGGCGGTGGGCGACGGTGAAACGATGATCCTTGCCGTTACACCGGAGGGTCGTGCCAATGCCTGCTATGTGGCCGTGGGAGCGGCGGCGTGGCGGTTCCGCTCGGAGGACGAGCTTGCCGAAACGCTGACCCTGACCGGCCAGCTGCCCTATTCGGATGGAAAGTAAAAAGAAAAATGGGAGCGTTCTGTGCAGCAGGATGCTCCCATTTTTTCAAAACCCGCTGGGCAGAAAGATCATGGTTCCCCGGGCAGACCACGCCATCCGCTGGGCCATGCAGCCGGGCGCACCGGCCAGCAGAAACAGGGCCAGTGCGGCGAGCAGCAGCACCCATCCAAGGCCGCTGTGCGGCCTGCCGGAAAAAGGATCCCCTTTTTTGCGTCTCATCCCGCTGCCCCCTTTTTGCTGTGCTGGCCCATGCTATGCGCGGCCAGCAGTGATTGTGCAACGTGCTGGGCTGTGGTACAATAAAATATCGAAATCTACTGTGTAGGGAGAACGATTTTATGCTGACCATTACACTGCTGGGCACTGCGGCTACTATGCCACTGCCGGACCGGGCACTCTCGGCGGCGTTTGCTGCCTGCGGCGGCCACGGCCTGCTGTGGGACTGCGGCGAGGGCACGCAGGCGGCAGCGCGCCGTGCGGGCGTGAACCTGATGCGGGCAGATGCCATCTGCCTGACCCACTACCATGGCGACCACATCTTTGGCCTGCCGGGCCTTTTGCAGACTCTGGGGGCGCAGGGCCGCACAAGGCCGCTTGCGCTGCTGGGTCCGGAGGGCCTGCCGGATATCTGGGCGGCGGTGCGGGCACTGACCGGCCCGCTGCCCTATCCGGTGAAGCCGCAGGTGCTTATGCCGGGCCAGCCGCTGGCGCTGGATGCGCTGAGCGAGGGCTGGCCTGCCGGTGCGCGGCTGGTGTCGTTTGCCACAAAGCACCGGGTAAAAAGCCTTGGCTACCGGCTGGAGCTGCCCCGTGCAGGCAAATTTTCGCCGGAGCAGGCCCGGGCGCTGGGGGTGCCGGTGCAGCAATGGAAGATGCTGCAGAAAGGGCAGAGCGTTGCCGTGGAGGGCAGAACGGTGCAGCCTGCGCAGGTGCTGGGCGCCCCGCGCAAGGGGTTGAGCGTGGTATTTTCCGGCGATACGGCCCCCTGCCCGTATTATTTGCAGGCAGCGCATGACGCAGACCTGCTGATATGCGATGCCACCTATGCCCTTCCGGAGCAGGAAGACCAGGCCCGTCAGTGGGGGCACAGCACCTTTGGGCAGAGCGCGACCCTTGCCGCGCAGGCGAGGGCAAAGCGGCTTTGGCTGACCCATTATTCCCCCATGATCACCGACCCGGAGGAGTATGCCGCGCAGGCACAGAGCATCTTCCCGGCGGCGGAGTGCGGCTTTGACGGCAAAAGCATCACCCTGCAGTACGAGGAGGCACAGCCATGACCATCCGGATGGACGAGGGTGCGGCAGAGCTGCTGGACACCCTGCACAGGGCGGGCTATGCAGCCTACGTGGTGGGCGGCTGCGTGCGGGACAGTCTGCTGGGCCTTACACCGCACGACTGGGACCTGTGCACCAGTGCTCTGCCGCAGCAGGTGATGGAGCTGTTCGGCGCGCAGCGGTGCATCCCCACCGGCCTGCAGCACGGCACGGTAACGGTGAAGCAGAGCGGTGCCCTTTACGAGATCACCACCTTCCGTACAGAAGGCACCTACACAGATGGCCGCCACCCGGACGAGGTGCACTTTGTGCCGGATGTGCGGGAGGACCTGGCCCGGCGGGATCTTACCATCAACGCCATGGCCTACAATGAAAAAGAGGGCCTTGTGGACCCCTTTGGCGGGCAGGCCGACCTGCAAAGCGGCATCGTACGGGCGGTGGGTGTGCCCCGCCAGCGGTTCACCGAGGACGCGCTGCGCATCCTGCGGCTGTACCGCTTCGCAGCCCGGTTTGGCTTTGCCATCGACCCGCCCACGGCGCAGGCGGCACAGGAGCTGTGTGCCCATCTGGACTGCGTATCGGTGGAGCGCATCGAGGAAGAGCTTGCAAAACTGCTGGCCGCACCCGCCCCTGCGGCATATCTTGACAAAAAAATACTGCTTGTTATTCTGCCGGAGCTTTCATCGGAGGCACTGGCGGCGGCAAAGCCGGTGGTGGATGCCTGCCCGGCGGGGGAGCAGGCTCTGCCCATCCGGCTGGCGGCGCTGCTGCTGAGCCTTGGCGAGGGCGGCACCCGCCGCACCCTCAGGCGCCTGCGCTGCTCCAATGCCTTGATTGAAGAGGCTGCGGTGTTGGTGCGGGAAGCCAGAAGGCGTGACGGTAGCTTTCTCTTCGGACACGAGTACGGGTTGCGGCACCCAGCGGATGCTTCGTGCTTTGAGCAGCACTCGCATCCTGCTGGCCGCTGTCCCAACAGCAACTTCCTGTTTCCGCCACTGGCGGCGGTCGTTGCTGTTGCAGGCCATTCCATCGCCCGCCCTATTGCCTTCGGCAACAGGGTCCCACCCCAGCGGACGGTCCTCAGAGAAACTACCGTCACACCCGACTTTACTATCTACGCCCGCCGACTACTGGGCAAATATAACTTGTGTACCGTGCAGCGTTTGGCAGCACTGGGCACAGCCCTGCAGCCGGAACACGCGGCTGATTTTGCTGCACTTTCCGAATTGGCCGAACGATTGGATGCGGACGGCGTGTGCTGCCGCGTCAGCCAGCTGGCTGTGAATGGCCGTGATCTGATGGCAGCAGGCATCCCGGCGGGGCCGGGCATCCGCAAAGTGCTGGAAGCGCTGCTGGACGGTGTGATCCGGGAAGAATATCCCAACGAGCGGCAAGCCCTGCTGGCCGCAGTGCAGCAGCTCGCTGCGTCTTGACAAGCTCTTTTTTCAGAGTTACTATTATACTACTGTTTTAGTGTGTTGAATGCACCAAAGGAGAACTTATGACCACACAGACCCCTGATTCAAAGCCGCGTGCCCTCATTGCCATGAGCGGCGGCGTGGACAGCTCGGTGGCGGCATGGCTCATGCAGCAGGCAGGCTATGACTGCACCGGCATCACCATGCGGCTCACCCGCAACGAAACGCTGGGACAGTCCGGCTTTCACACCTGCTGCTCGGAAAAGGACATCGAGGACGCGGCAGAGGTGGCGTATGCCATGGATATCCCGTACGAGGTGCTGGATTTCACGGCCGACTTCCGGGAACAGATCATTGAAAAATTCGTCCGCGTGTATGAGGCGGGCGGCACGCCGAACCCCTGCATCGACTGCAATAAATATATGAAGTTCCGCCATCTGCTGGACTGGGCCCGGGCACACGGCATGGAGTATGTGGTCACGGGCCACTATGCCCGGGTGGAGCAGGACGAGGCCACCGGCCGTTTCCTGCTCAAAAAGGGGCTGGACGAGGGCAAGGACCAGAGCTACGTGCTCTACAACCTCACTCAGGAGCAGCTGGCGCATATCCGTCTGCCGCTGGGCGGCCTGCACAAGACTGAGGTGCGCGAGATCGCGGAGCAGCACAAATTTGTCAATGCCCGCAAGCACGACAGTCAGGACATCTGCTTCGTGCCGGATGGCGACTATGCCCGCTTTATGGAGGACTTCACCGGCAAACACTACCCGGCAGGTGATTTTCTGGACGAGAGCGGCAGGGTGGTGGGCACCCACAACGGCGCGGTGCGGTACACCATCGGCCAGCGCAAGGGGCTGGGCCTTGCCATGGGGGCACCTGTGTACGTCTGCGGCAAGGACATGCAGGCAAACACCGTCACGGTAGGGCCGGAGGAGATGCTGTTCGACCGCATCGTGTATGCGGACGAGGTGAACTGGATCGCCATTCCGGAGCTGACCGGGCCGCTGCGGGTCACAGCCCGCACCCGGTACCATCAGGTGGAGCAGGCCGCCACCGTCTACCCGGCGGAGTGCGGCTTCCGGCTGGAATTTGACCAGCCCCAGCGCGCCCCTACGCCCGGTCAGGCCGTGGTGCTGTATCAGGGCGACACCGTGCTGGGCGGCGGCACCATTACGAGAGTGGAAAAGTAACAAGGAGAACAAAATGCAAAATCAGTATTCCCGCACGCAGTTGCTGCTGGGCGCGGAAGCTATGGAAAAACTGCACAATTCCCGCGTGGCGGTGTTCGGCATTGGCGGCGTGGGCGGCTACACGGTGGAAGCGCTGGCGCGCAGCGGCGTGGGGGCACTGGATCTGATCGATGATGATAAGGTCTGCCTGACCAACCTCAACCGCCAGATCATCGCCACCCGCAGCACGGTAGGGCAATATAAGGTAGATGTGGCTGCGCAGCGCATCCACGACATTGACCCGGACATCAGGGTGACCACCCACCGGTGCTTCTTTGGCCCGGAAACACAGGACCAGTTCGACTTTACCCAGTACGACTATGTGGTGGATGCCATTGACACCGTTACCGGCAAGCTGGCGCTGGTGATGAAGTGCAAGGAGGCAGGCACCCCCATCATCTGCTCCATGGGCGCAGGCAACAAGATGGACCCGACCCGCTTTGAAGTGACCGATATCTACAAGACCTCGGTCTGCCCGCTGGCCAAGGTGATGCGCACCGAGTGCCGCAAGCGCAAAATCAAGCACCTGAAGGTGGTCTACTCCAAGGAGCCTGCCATGACCCCCATCGAGGATGACGACATCAGCTGCAAGTATCACTGCATCTGCCCTCCGGGCACCCAGCGCAAGTGCACCCAGCGCCGTTCGGTGCCGGGCTCCAATGCCTTTGTGCCCTCGGTGGCCGGCCTGATCATCGGCGGCGAGGTGGTAAAAGACCTTGTGGGCTTTGTGCCAATGAAGGGGTAAAACAAAAGGCAGACTCCTGCTGTGTGGGACGATTTTGAATGCGCTCCGCGTTGCTTTGCGCATAAGCTAAGGAAATTATATTTTTGATTTTGGGGTCCAGAAACGCCTGCGGGTGTTTCTGGACCCCATTTTCATGGGCGGGGGTCGTGGAGGAAAGGCTTGTGCTTGCGGGCAGAACCCTCTCGGTCACGCCTGCGGCGTGCCAGCTCCTGAGAGGGTTCAGCCCGCTGAAAACAAGCAGAACGTTAACTCCGCCGCGCGAATGTTTCCACAGGAAACCAGCGCGGCAGCTTCCGCTTTCGGTTATGACTCCTCCCGTGAAAAGGCAATTCTGGAAAAGCCGCAGATTTTCCAGAATTGCGAAATAAAATAATAATTCCGCTGAAAATGGTCAGAGCATCAGCGGAGACCATTTGAAATCGTATTTTTTGCGATGCAGCGTTCCATAACATAAATTTGCAACTAATTTGCATTTTGGTATTGCAATTGGAGAGAATATCGTGTATAATCATCCCTGTTCAAAAATGCAACCAATTTGCAATTTACTAAAATGAAGCGACGAACGGTCGTTTTTAGGAGCGTATATGGAACTGTTTCTGGATGTTCTGGGCGAATCTCTGGTGGATACCGCCAAGATGCTGCCCTTCCTGTTTTTGGCTTATCTTCTGATCGAGTATATCGAGACCCGCCACGGTGAGCGCATTGAAGCACTGCTGGCAGGCGGCGGGCGCTGGGGCGCGATTCCGGGCGCGGTGCTGGGCTGTGTGCCGCAGTGCGGCTTTTCGGCCATTGCGTCCAACTTCTACTCCTCCCGCGTCATCACGCTGGGCACCCTGATGGCCGTCTACCTTGCCACCAGCGACGAAGCCATCCCGCTGCTGGTATCCATGCCGGCCTACTGGAATAAGCTGGCTGTGCTCATGGTCATCAAGGTGGTATACGCCATTGTGGTGGGCTTTGTGCTGGATTTTGTGCTGCGCGGCGTGCTGCCCAAATCGCTGTGCGGCGGCTACACCGGCCATGCCGACGAGGTGGACTGTCACGAGGAGCACAGCGACGAAGAGGGTAAGCCCGCCCCCATCTGGAAAGCGGCCCTGCGCCACACGCTGGAGATTTTTGTGTTCATTTTTGCGTTCAGTCTGGTGTTCGGCCTGATCGTGGAAGGCGTGGGCGAAGATGTGTTTGCAGACCTTCTGGGCAGCATGGGCTTCTTCCAGCCGGTAGTGGCTGCGCTGGTGGGCCTGATCCCCAACTGCGCCGCCAGCGTGCTGCTGACCCAGCTGTATGTGGAGGGTGCCCTGCGCTTTTCCAGTCTGGTGGCGGGCCTTTGCACCGGTGCAGGCGTGGGCCTTGCGGTGCTGTGGCGCACCAATCCTTCGTGGAAGCAGAACCTGTTCATCACCGGCCTGACATGGGGTGCAGGCGCATTCCTCGGCGTGGCAATGCAGGTGGTCGTGGCCGTGTTTGCGTGATCCCGAGAAGAAGCTGCAAAGAAAACGGCATCGTGAAACAAAATAAGGCTATTGCATGGAATTCTGTGCAGTAGCCTTATTTTTATGCCCAAATGCACCCCAATTTTAAAAAAGTATGGTATACTGGTACAAAACTCAGTTCCATAGGGGAGAATAGAATGCAATATAAGATTCTGGCAAGCGATTACGACAACACACTGGTGCCCTTTGGCGAGGGCAAGCCGCGTCAGAAGGTGGCAAAAGCCATCAAAAAGCTGCAGGCCGCAGGCGGCAGATTTGTGCTCAGCACCGGACGTGCGTATCCGTGCGTCAACCTCAAAGGCCAGCTGGGCGGCATCCGGTTCGATTATGCCATCACCTGCAACGGTGCCTGTGTGGTGGACCGCGAGGGCCGCATCGTGGCCGAGCACCCGCTCACTGCTGAGGAAATGTACGCGCTGGTGGATTTCTGCGAGGATTATAACTATCCGCTGCAGTTCAATTTCAGGGATGCCTGCTACGCCTACTGCGAGTATGAATATCTGCACAGGGGCTATCAGCAGATGAACAGCATCGGGCTGGACTGCGTGGATGGCGAAGATCAGGATCGCCACCTGATCGACATGCCCCACGCCGCTTTTGCGGCAGTGCCGCCGGAGCACGTGGCAGATTTTGCGGCAAAGTACGGCCATCTGGGCCTGCACTGGATGCAGGTGGGCGCGCAGAATGCCGACGGCCTGTGCTACTACGACATCGTGCGCGGTGGAATGGACAAAGGCGTTGGCCTTGCCGACCTGTGCGAAAAGATGGGCCTGACACTGGCCGATGCCGTGGCAGCAGGCGATTCTGCCAACGATGTGGCCATGCTGAAGGCAGCGGGCCTTGGCTGCTGCATGGCAAACGGCACGCCGGACGCAAAGGCTGCCGCCGACCGCATCATTGGCGATGTGCGGGAGGACGGCCTTGCCGACCTGATCGATGAGCTGTGGTTCGACGGCCCCGCAGCAGTGCCGTCCGGCCGCGACCTTGGCTCGCCTTGGGATAAAATTGAAAGTGCAGGCGGACAATGAGCTTTGAACCGGTGTATAACGAACACAGCCGGGCGCTGATCCTTGGCACATGGCCCAGCCCCAAAAGCCGGGAGATGGCCTTTTACTACGGCCACCCGCAGAACCGCTTCTGGCCCATGATGGCCGCGCTGACCGGTGAGCCGGTGCCTGCCCGTGAGGACATTGAAGCCAAAAAGCAAATCATCCTGCGCCATGGGCTGGCCCTCTGGGACACGCTGGAACGCTGCACCATCACCGGCGCAGCGGATGCTTCCATCAAGGATGCAGTGCCGAATGATATTGCCGCTCTGCTGGCAAAGGCACCCATCGAAGCAGTATTCTGCAACGGAGCCACCGCATACCGGATCTATACAAAGTATCTGCAGCCGGTGTCCGGCATTGCAGCGGTAAAGCTGCCCAGCACCAGCCCGGCAAACGCTGCCTGCCGCCCGGAAAAGCTGCGCGAAATCTGGGGCGCGGCTCTCTTGCCGTGGATCAACAAATGATGGCCAGGTTGTAAATTATCCGTGAAAGCCTTGCGTTTTTCGCGGGGTGCGGTATTATGGATGACATAAGGGGCAATGCCCCGGACAAGGAGAAGAAACATGAGCAAGATCATCCGCACCAGAAAGCCCAGCGTTCTGCCATTTTATGCAATGGCACTGGTCTTTTTGGTATTGTGCGCGGTACTGCCGGTGTATAAGCTGTGGGCGCTTCTGGCGGCGCTGGGCGGTGCATTTGTGGCCTTTGGTGCGGCACAGAAGGTCTGCCCGCCCCGGGTGGTGGAGCACGAAGTGCCTTTCCACACCGGTGTGGAGGATGTGGACGCGATGCTGACCGACATTCAGCAGAAACTGGATACCCTGCACACCCTCAACGAGCAGCTGCCGGACCCGCAGCTCTCTGCCGCCATGACCCGCATGGAAAAGGCGGGCCGCTCCATTGTGGAAGCGGTGGAAGCAAACCCGGAAAAGGCAAAGCAGGTGCGCAGGTTCGCAAACTATTACCTGCCGGATGCGGTGAACGTTCTGCAGCAGTATGCAAAGCTGGCAAAGCAGGGCGTGCGCGGCGAGAATGCCGCAGCCATCCGTACCGAGGTGGAGCACAATGCTGCTTCCATTGCTACGGCGTTTGAAAACCAGCTGGATGCCCTGTACGCCGCCGAGAGCATGGACCTTTCTGCAGATATCACGGTGCTGCAGAACATGCTCAAAGGGCAGGGCCTGAGCTAAGAAAAAAGGTAAATGGTATTTGGAAAGGAAGAAATCTCTTATGGCTGATAATACATTCAACTTTGACCTCGATGCACCCGCAGTACCCACCCTGACGTTGGACCCCACCCCGGCAGAAGAGGAAAAGGCAGCACCCGCCCAGCAGGAAGCCGCCGCACCGGAGCAGCCGCAGGTGAACCTGACCCCGGAAGAACAGGCCATGGTGGATCAGTTTGCTGAAAAGATCGATATTACCAACAGCCAGCAGGTGCTGCAGTACGGCTCCGCCTGTCAGAAGAAGATCGGCGATTTCTCCGAGGCTGCGCTCTCCAAGGTGTCCACCAAGGATCTGGGCGAAGTGGGCGATATGATCACCAGCCTGATCGGTGAGCTGAAGAGCTTTGATGCAGGCGAGGAAGAAAAAAAGGGCATCCTCGGCTTCTTCAAGAAGAAGGGCGACCAGCTGGATGCCATGAAGATGAAGTACAACAAGGCCGAGACCAACGTGGAAAAGATCCAGTCCATGCTGGAGGGCCATCAGGTGCAGCTGCTCAAGGACATCGCCATGCTGGATAAGATGTATGATCTGAACATGGCCTACTTCAAGGAGCTGAGCATGTATATCCTTGCCGGCAAAAAGAAGCTGGCCAATGTGCGCGCAAACGAGCTGCAGCAGGCCATGGATAAGGCCAAGGTTTCCGGCCTGCCGGAGGATGCACAGGCGGCTCGTGATCTGGCCGACCAGTGCGAACGCTTTGAGAAGAAGCTCTATGATCTGGAGCTGACCCGCAACATCAGCCTGCAGATGGGCCCGCAGATCCGCCTGCTGCAGAACAACGACACCATGATGGCAGAGAAGATCCAGTCTACCATCGTCAACACCATCCCCCTGTGGAAGAACCAGATGGTGCTGGCACTGGGTCTGGCCCACAGCCAGCAGGCCATGCAGGCCGAGCGTGCCGTGACCGACATGACCAACGACCTGCTCAAGAAGAACGCCGAGGCCCTGAAGATGGGTACCATCGAGACCGCAAAGGAATCTCAGCGCGGTGTGGTGGACATCGAGACCCTGCAGCAGACCAACAAGAGCCTGATCGAGACGCTGGACGAGCTGAACAAGATCCAGAGCGAGGGCCGCGCAAAGCGCGCTGCCGCCGAGCAGGAGCTGAACCGCATCGAGGACGAACTGAAAGCAAAAATGATGGAGATCCGGAGCTGAGATGGCAAACGCAGATTTTTCGCAAAAACAGAACAGCACTTCCGGCGGTTTTGACGCGGGCAGCTACCGCGAACAAAAGCAGCCGGAGCAGGCCGTGCCGCTGACACCTCTGCAGCAGAAGCTGGCAGGGCTGGAAGCAAAGCTGCCCGCAGCCCTTTCCACCCGCGCAGCTGCACTGGCACTGAGCGTGGTGGTGATGCTGGCGGCCTTTTTGGGCTTTGGCAGCGCCAAGCTGCGCAGCCGGTACAACGAAGTCCGCAAATGGTACACGGTGGGTGTGGCGGCAGACAACGGCTATAACCTCAACGAGGAGCTGACCACCCGCATGAACACGGCGGCAAACATCATCACCACCGCCGGCAGCACGCTGGGAGCGGACAGTGCCGAGGTACAGGCCGCACAGAGCGCGCTGAGCGATTTTACCGCCTGTCTGGAAGCCGTGCAGAACGGCGGCAAAAGTCAGGCACTCACCTCGCTGCCCTATTATCAGGACAGCACGATGCATGTGCTGTATCAGGCCAACGAGGTGCTGGGGTCGCGGATCGACCAGCTCTACGCAAAGCTGCAGGAGCAGGCCGCAGACCCCATGAAGATGGGCGCGGTGCAGGGCCAGTACGGCCAGTTCAACAGTGCGGCTACCATTATCGGCACCCTGAAATACAACAATGCCGTTTACGACTACCAGAAAGAGACCGGCGGCTTCCCGGCCAGCGTGCTGGGAGCCATTGCCGGTGTAAAGGAGGTTGAACCCTTCGCATGAAAAATTTTGCAAAACGCGTAAGCGCTCTGGTGCTGGCCCTTGTGGTGGGCGCAGCGGCCCTGTGCCCGGCGGCCCTTGCCGCCGCCAGCCTGCCGGACCTGCCCAAAGACGAATGTGTGGTGGACGATGCCAACATCCTGAGCGACAGCACTACCCAGACCATCGTTGATCTGAACAACCAGCTGCAGTCCAGCTGCAACGGAGCACAGATCGGCGTACTGACTGTAGATTATACGGGTAATTATTCCACTGAGGATTATGCAACACAGGCCTTCAACGCCTGGGGCATCGGCTCGGCTTCCGAGAACAACGGTGTGCTGATCCTGCTGGTGATGGAGTCGCCCATCTACGAGGACGGCGATTACTACGTGACCTACGGCGACGGCTTCCGCAACACCACGCTGGAAAGTCAGGCCAGTGCCCTCGCTCAGACCATGGAAGGTGATTTTGTTAACCGCGATTACAGCGATGCAGTAATCACCTGTGCCAACAATGTGGCCGACACCATTGCAAGTGTTTATGGGGTAAATCTGAACAATGGCAGCTACGACGATGGCAGCTACGCGGAGCCGGACGACGGCCCCACCACTTTTGAGGATGTCGTTCTGGGTATCGTGATCCTGTTCATGTCCCTGATGGTGATGCTGATCATCGTACTGTTCGTGTTCCGGGTGTTCATTGCACCCATCGGCCATGCAGTGGGCTGGAACTGGGGCCCCTTCGCATGGGGCTACATGGCAGGCTCGGCCCGTCGGCATTATCGTCCCGGCCCGCCGCCTCCTCCGGGCCCCGGCTTTGGTCCCGGATACGGCCCGGGCTATGGCCCCGGCCCCCGCAATGACCGGCCCCGCCCGCCCCGGAACAACAACCGGCGTCCGCCCCGTCCTCCCATGGGCGGCGGGTCCTTCGGTGGCGGCAGCTTTGGCGGCGGCTCGTTCGGCGGTGGCTCGTTCGGTGGAATGGGCGGCGGCGGCAGCCACGGCGGCGGCGGTGGCCGCGGCCGTTAAAAACACAAAAACACGGAGAACTGCTGTGGGCGGTATGCCTGCGGCAGTTCTCTTTTTAGGTTTCAGGCGTGAAGGGAATTCATTTGACAAATCAACTTTGTTAACCTATACTGAGAAACATGCATAATAAGCCAGAAATAAAGGCTCTGAGGGCGGAAAAGCCGCAGAGCAGGGAACGATAAAAATAGAGGGAGAAAACCATGCTGACTCTGGATAAGATCTACCATGCAGCCTTTGTGCTCAAGGATGTTGCCCGCAAGACCGACCTCATCGAGGCACCCAAGCTCTCCAAGGACTGCCAGCTGTACCTGAAAACCGAAAACCTGCAGGCCACCGGCAGCTTTAAGGTGCGCGGTGCTTACTATAAGATCAGCCAGCTTTCTGAGGAGGAGAGCGCCAAGGGCGTGATCGCCTGCTCTGCCGGCAACCACGCACAGGGCGTGGCGCTGGCTGCTACCCGTCGTGGCATCAAGAGCATCGTCTGTATGCCGGACGGTGCCCCCATCATGAAGGTGGAGAATACCAAGAATCTGGGCGCAGAGGTGTGTCTGGTGCCCGGCACCTATGATGATGCCCACGACAAGGCTGTGGAGCTGCAGGAAGAGACCGGCATGACCTTTATCCACCCCTATGACGATGAGCAGGTCATCGCGGGGCAGGGAACCATTGGTCTGGAAATTCTGGATCAGCTGCCGGATGTGGATGCGGTCGTTGTGCCGGTGGGCGGCGGCGGCCTGATCTCCGGCGTGGCCTTTGCCATCAAGAGTCTGCGCCCGGAGGTGAAGGTCTATGGCGTACAGGCCGAGGGTGCACCCAGCATGTACCGCAGCCTGCACGAGCATAAGTACCAGACCCTGAAAGCCGTTTCTACCTTTGCAGACGGCATTCAGGTCAAGACTCCCGGTGAGCTGACCTACCAGATCTGTGAGCAATATGTGGACGACATCGTGACCGTGAGCGAGGATGAGACCGCTGCCGCCATCCTCTCGCTGATGGAGAACCAGAAGCTGGTTGCTGAGGGTGCCGGAGCCGTGCCGGTGGCTGCAGTGCTGTTCCACAAGCTGCCGGTCGAGGGCAAAAAGGTGGCCTGCGTCGTCTCCGGCGGCAACATCGATGTGAACATCCTCAACCGCGTGATCACCCGCGGTCTGGTGATGAGCGACCGCAAGGCGAACATGACCATTGCGCTGGAGGACAAGCCCGGCCAGCTCAAGAAGGTGGCCGAGATCGTGTCCCGCTGCGGCAGCAATGTGGTGTCGGTACAGCACGATGGCTCCGATCCCAACATGCCCATTTCCAGCTGCTTCCTCAAGCTCACCCTTGAGACCCGCGATGCCGAGCAGATCGAGCAGATCCGCGCAGAGCTTGCAAAAGAGGGTTTCCAGCTTGTGAGCGAAAGAGTATAATAGAAGAAAAAAGAAAGGAACGTTTTATCATGAAAGTCGTTTCCACTTCCAACGCACCCGCAGCCATCGGCCCTTACAGCCAGGCGATCGATCTGGGCAATATGGTGTTTGTTTCCGGCCAGATCCCGGTAGACCCTGCTACCGGTAAGATGGCCGATACGGTTGAAGAGCAGGCTGCACAGAGCCTTGCGAACCTCAAGGCTATTCTGGCCGAGGCTGGCCTTTCCATGGCAAATGTGGTCAAGACTGTCATCTTCCTTGCTGACATCAACGATTTTGCCGCTGTGAATGCCGTGTATGCCAAGGCCTTTGCTGAGCCGTTCCCTGCCCGCAGCTGCGTGCAGGTGGCCGCCATCCCCAAGGGCGCAAAGCTGGAGATCGAGTGCATCGCCGTGCGCGAATGATCAGGCCTAAACACAAAAGGGGCTGTGCCACTGGCACAGCCCCTTTTGCATGTGTGAGGAAGAATGAGAATAGTAATTACGGGCGCAGACCCATACCGCCCTCCAGCGTGAGGGTCTCGCCGGACAGATACTTGAAGTCCGGCATGGCCAGCTGCACGCATACCCGGCCGATCTCGGTCTCGGGGTTGGCGTAGTGGCCCATGGGCGGCATCTTGACGTTGGCCTTGAACGCATCCGGGTATGCCTGCTGGAACTGCTCCAGCTTGGCGGTCCAGGCCAGCGGGCAGATCACGTTGACATTGATGCCATCCTTGCCCCACTCAGTAGCGGCCACGCGGGACAGGCCGCGGATGCCCTCCTTGGCGGCAGCGTAGGAGCACTGGCCAAAGTTGCCAAACAAGCCTGCACCGGATGCAAAGTTGATCACGCTGCCCTTGGACTTGGCCAGATAGGGATAGCAGGCCTTCATATAGTAAAATGCAGCGTACAGGCCGGAATAAAGGGCCAGATCAAACTGCTCGGTGGTGTGCTCTGCCAGCGGCACGCCGGAAGCGGATGCCTGTGCGTTGTTCACCAGCACTTGAATGCCACCAAAGGTATCCACAGCCTGATTGACGACATTTTGCACGGTGGCTTCGTTGTCGGTGCCTGCACACACATCTGCCTGCACCGGAAGAACGCGGATGCCATACTTGGCTTCCAGCTCGTTTTTTGCCTCTGCCAGTTTTTTCACATTACGGCCAGTGATGACCAGATTTGCGCCCTCTTTTGCAAAGGCGGTGGCAATGCCATAGCCGATGGAGCCGCAGCTGCCATCGGAAAGTACGGCGCGGCCTGCGCCGGTGATGATAGCGGTCTTACCCGTTAAAAAGCCCATAGTTGCCCTCCAGAAGTGCTCAATTGGCTGATGTTGGCCATATTATAGCCTGAATTTCAATAGAATGCAAGGCTTTTTACCGATAAATAAAAAATAGACAAAGAATGCCGAGAAGGTGAAAAAATTCACGACTTCTCGGCATTTTGTGAAAGATTTGTCAGAGACTTTGATGTTAAAATAAAGACAAACTAATTACTTCTGCACGCCCGCCTCGCACTGCTCAATAAACTGCTTTGCCACGCGGGGGCTGCGGCCGCCGGCGCGGATGGCAAAGGCTTCGGCTTTGACCAGCAGCTGATCCATCGGCATGTCGATGCCGTGCTGCTTTGCCAGTTCGGCCAGAATGGTCTCAAACCGGGCCTTCTCCGGCCGCTGGAAAGTGACCGTCAGGCCGAATCGGGCGGAAAGGCTCATCAGCTCCTGCCGGGTATCGGCTTCGTGGATGTCGTCGCCGGTGCGGTCGGTCAGTGTTTCTTTAATAAGGTGGCGGCGGTTGGAGGTGGCATATACCGCAATGTTCTTGGCCCGGCCGCCCACGCTGCCTTCCAGAATGGCCTTGAGCGCGGCAAAGTTGTCGTCGTTGGCGGTAAAGCTCAGGTCGTCGATGAACAGGATGAATTTGAGCGGGTTCGCGGCCAGCTTGTCCATCAGATCCGGGATCTGGTAGAGCTGGTTCTTCTTCACTTCCACCAGCCGCAGGCCTTCAGGTGCAAACTCATTGGCAATGGCTTTCACCGCACTGGACTTGCCGGTGCCTGCATCGCCGTACAGCAGCACATTGTTGGCGGGCATCCCGGCCAGCAGGGCCTTTGTGTTGGCAATGACCTTTTCGCGCTCCTTCTCGTAGCCGGGCAGCTCGGAAAGGCGCTGAGGGTCCGGGTATTTCACCGGCACCAGCTGGCCGTTCTCCACCGTGAACACATGGTGCTTGGCAAACATGCCATAGCCCTTTTTTCCCACCTCGCTCATGCGCTGGGCGTAGGCGGCAGGCAGGTCGATGCTGGAGGTCTCCCACCGGGGCAGGAAAGCCAGCTCCTGCGCCTGCCCTGTGGCAGAACCGGCAGCGGTCAGCAGTTCGTCCAGCGTCAGGCCGCACAGAGCCTGCAGAAAAGCCAGTTCACTGTCCAGCGCGGTCTGCAGTGCAGGGGCAAGGGTGCCCGATGCAGCCTGACGCACGCAGACGGTCTCGGCTTCCAGCACAGCGGCGCTGAGGTAGCTGCCCCAGTTGGTGGTGTGCTCGAACAGTGCGGCTTCAAATTGGGCCACAGCGTCGCACACTGGGCCATAGCCGGGCGCACCGGCTTCCATGCGGTCGGTCAGGTCCAAAAGCTTTGCCACAACGGGGTCGTCCAGCAGGCTGCGGAAAACAACAAGCCCGTGCAGCCGGGCATTCCATTCTCTCAATTTCATATTCCTGTCCTCTAGTTGGTCTTAAATTAAACGCGCAGGCGCGCATATCAGAAGTATACAGCGCATTGTGCCATGGCGCAAGAGGTGTTCAATTAACTTCATGTTTGGGGTGATTCAGGTTACAAATTGTCGATTGACAAAAGGCCGATTTATAGTATAATTTACATCAACAAATGCGCAGATGGGAAAAAGTACCACACGATCCCCACTGTTCAGAGAGCTGCCGTCTGGTGCAAGGCAGTCAGTGCTTCGTGCGGAAAATCATCCCGGAGCAGCCTGCCCAACGGGTGCAAAACCCTTGTAAGCAGCGCCGGTTGCAGCCGTTACCGTGCAGGGCTTTGTTGGAAGCCCGTGAGAGGGTGTGCACAGCACGCCAACGAGAGTGGTACCGCAGAGAGCTTGATGATCACAAGGTCTTTGTCTCTTGATAACAGGGGACAAAGGCCTTTTCTTTTAAAAAAGAAGCTCCCCGGGAACGTGTAAAAAGTGGAAAAAGGTTAGGAAAACAGGAGAAACTCACCATGCAGTTGAATGGTTCTCAGATTTTTGTGGAGGTCCTCTGCGAGCAGGGCGTGGACACCCTTTTTGGTTATCCCGGCGGCGCAGTGCTGAACCTTTACGATGAGCTGTACAAAAATTCGGACCGCATCACCCATGTGCTGACGGCACATGAACAGGGCGCGGCCCACGCGGCAGACGGCTATGCCCGCGCGACCGGCCGCACCGGCGTGGTGCTGGCTACCAGCGGCCCGGGTGCCACCAATCTGGTCACCGGCATTGCCACAGCCTATATGGACTCGGTGCCCATGGTGGCCTTCACCGGCAACGTAGCCACGGCGGGCCTTGGTAAGGACGGCTTTCAGGAAGCCTACATTGAGGGCATCACGATGCCCATTACCAAGCACAACTTCACGGTGCGCCGGGTGGAAGAGCTGGCCGATACCATGCGCTCTGCCTTCCGTATTGCACAGAGCGGCCGCAAGGGCCCGGTGCTGGTGGATATCCCCAAGGACGTGACAGCGGCGGTTTGCGAGTTCACCCCCAAAAAGCCGGAGCCCATCCGCACCGTGACCACCTTCAACGCGGAGCAGGTCAAGTGGGCAGCGGATCTTATCAATGCGGCCCAGCGCCCGCTGGTCTACTTTGGCGGCGGCGTGCGCAGCGCAGCCTCCTGCCAGCCGCTGCGTGATCTGCTGCACAAGGCAGAGATCCCGGCCACCTACACTCTGATGGCCGCAGGCGTTGTGCCCTACGGCGACCCGATGAACATTGGCATGGTGGGTATGCACGGCTGTTACACCTCCAATCGTGCCGTGGCCGACTGCGACGTGCTGATCGCGGTGGGTACCCGCTTCTCGGACCGTGTGGCGCTGAACCCCAAGACCTTTGCAAAGAACGCCACCATCATCCAGATCGACATCGACCCCAGTGAGCTGGGCAAGAATGTGGAGGTCGATCTTTCCATTGTGGGCGATGCCGCTTACGTGCTGAACGCCATGCTGCCGCAGATCGAGGAAAAGAAGCATCCCGACTGGATGAAGATGATCCGTGAGTGGCAGGCACAGGATTACCACCCGGTGTCCGACCCCACCCGCCTGATGCCCCATCAGGTGATCGGCGAGGTGTGCAACCAGTGCGGCCCGGAGGCCGTGTATGTGACCGATGTGGGCCAGCACCAGATGTGGGCGGCACAGTACCTGCGCCACGCCAAGAGCCGTGGCTTTATCACCAGCGGCGGTCTGGGTACCATGGGCTTTGGCTACGGTGCCGCCATTGGCGCACAGATGGCTCTGGGCCGCGACCAGCGGGTGGTCATGTTTACCGGCGACGGCTCCTTCCACATGAACCTGAACGAGGCCTGCACCGCCGTGAGCTATGAGCTGCCCATCATCACCGTGATCTTCAACAACTCGGTGCTGGGCATGGTGCGCCAGTGGCAGAACATCTTCTACGAAAAGCGCTACAGCCAGACCGACCCCCACCGCAAGACGGACTTCGTCAAGCTGGCCGAGGGCTTTGGCCTGAAGGGCTACCGCTGCAGAAACCTGCCGGAGTTTCAGGCTGCCTTTGCCGATGCAATGAAGCAGAAAGGCCCTACTTGGATCGAGTGCATCATCGATAAGGACGAAAAGGTGCTGCCCATGATCCCCGGCGGCGGCGATATCAACGACATCATCATGGAATAAGGAGGACACAGCAATATGGAATCCAACAAGCGCAGGGTCATCAGCCTGCTGGTGGACAACCAGAGCGGTGTTCTGGCCCGTGTGTCCAACCTGTTCTGCCGCCGCGGCTTCAACATCGACAGCCTGACCGTTTCGGCCACCAACGACCCGGCGGTCAGCCGCATCACCGTTACCATCACCAGCGACGAAAAGGCACTCAGCCAGCTGATCCTGCAGACCGAACGGCTGGAAGTTACCCGTCAGGTGTTCGTGCTGGACGGCGAAAAATCTCTGGAACGGGAACTGCTGCTGCTGAAGGTAGCATCCGATGTGCACAACCGCAGCGAGCTGCGGGAGATCGCCAGCATCTACAAAGCCAAGATCATCGACCTTTCGCCGGACAGCATGGTGTTCGAGCTGATCGGCAAGCCGGATAAGATCGATGCCTTCCTGAAAATGTTTACAGATTACAAAATTTTGGAGCAGTGCCGCACCGGTGTTACCGCACTGGAGCGCGGCGGGATGCATCAGCATATGCAGAAGCCTCCGCAGGAGGTGCGTGAAGCACAGCTGCCTCTGCCGGGGACCCACTGCCCGGAAAGAACCTGAGATTTTCCGCTCTCAAGGAGCGAAAAAATAAAATGTTTACAATCAGCCACTGAATAAACACAAAACAAAAAAGGAGAACAACTACCATGGCTATCAAGAAATACTACGATTCCGACTGCAACCTCGGCGTGCTGGACGGCAAGACCGTCGCTGTCATCGGCTTCGGCAGCCAGGGCCACGCCCATTCCGAAAACCTGGCCGAGAGCGGCGTGAACGTCGTCGTCGGCCTGCGCAAGGGCTCTGCTCACTGGGAGAAGGCTTCTGAGTTCGCAGCAACTCACGAGAACTTCAAGGTCATGGAAGTGGAAGAAGCTGCCAAGGCCGGCGACGTTGTCATGATGCTGGTTCCTGATGAGCTGTGCGCCGACATCTACAACAAGCAGGTGGCTCCCTACATGACCGAGGGCAAGGCACTGGCCTTTGCACACGGTTTCAACATCCACTTCAAGACCATCACTGCTCCCAAGAATGTGGACGTTATCATGATCGCTCCCAAGGGCCCCGGCCACATCGTCCGCCGCCTGTACACCGAGGGTGAGGGCTGCCCCTCTCTGATCTGCGTGGAGCAGGACTACACCGGCAAGGCTAAGGATATTGCTCTGGCATACGCTTCCGGCATCGGCGCTGGCCGTGCAGGCATCCTGCAGACCACCTTCAAGGAGGAGACCGAGACCGACCTGTTCGGCGAGCAGGCAGTGCTGTGCGGTGGCGTTTCCGAGCTGATCCACGCCGGTTTCGATACGCTGGTGGAAGCTGGCTACGAGCCCGAGATGGCATACTTTGAGACCTGCCACGAGATGAAGCTGATCGTTGACCTGATCAACGAGGGCGGCTTCTCCAAGATGCGTTACTCCATCTCCAACACCGCTGAGTACGGCGACTACCGCACCGGCAAGCGCCTGATCACCGCCGAGACCCGCAAGGAGATGAAGAAGGTCCTGACCGAGATCCAGGACGGCACCTTCGCTTCCGAGTTCCTGACCGAGATGAGCCCCAACGGTGGCCGCAAGGTGCACTTCCTGGCAAAGCGCCGCATGGAAGCAGAGCTGCCCATCGAGAAGGTCGGCGCAGAGCTGCGCGGCATGATGAGCTGGCTGAAGAAGTAAGGGGAAAACCCTCTCAGGCCGCCTTTCGGCGGCCAGCTCCCCCGAAAGGGGGAGCTTTTGTTGAAAGTGAGAACCTTATAGATCCTCCGCAAAAACCTCTCCCCTTCGGGAGAGGTGGCACGGCGCAGCCGTGACGGAGAGGTTTTTTGTCAGAAAAGAGGATTTGAAATGAGAAGCGACAATGTGACCAAGGGTTCGGAGCGTGCGCCGAACCGAAGCCTGTTCTACGCACTGGGCTATACCAAGGAAGAGCTGGAGCGCCCGCTGATCGGCGTGGTGAGCGCCTACAGCGAGATCGTGCCCGGCCATATGAATCTGGACAAGATCGCCGATGCCGTAAAGGCCGGTGTTGAGATGGCAGGCGGCACCCCCATCCTGATCCCCGCCATTGGCGTGTGCGACGGCATCGCCATGGGCCATGTGGGCATGAAGTACAGCCTTGCATCCCGTGAGCTGATCTGCGACAGCGTGGAGACCATGCTCATGGCCCACCAGCTGGACGGTCTGGTGCTGGTGCCCAACTGCGACAAGATCGTGCCCGGCATGGTCATGGCCGCTGTCCGTATGGATGTGCCCGCTGTGGTCTGCTCCGGCGGCCCCATGCTGGCCGGTACCTACGGCGGCGAAGAGGTCAGCCTTTCCAAGATGTTCGAGGCTGTGGGTGCCTACAAGGCCGGTATGATCACCGAGGATCAGCTGGAAGACTGCACCTGCAACTGCTGCCCCAGCTGCGGCAGCTGCTCCGGCATGTACACCGCCAACAGCATGAACTGCCTGTGCGAGGCCATCGGCATCGCACTGCCCGGCAACGGCACCATTCCTGCCGTCTACTCCAAGCGTCTGCAGCTGGCAAAGCACGCCGGTATGGCCATCATGGACATGGTCAAGAAGGGCATCACCGCACGCCAGATCATCAACGAGCGCTCCATCCGCAACGCTCTGACCTGTGATATGGCACTGGGCTGCTCCACCAACACCGTGCTGCACCTGCTGGCCATCGCTTACGAGGCCGGTGTGCCCATCGACCTGAAGCTGTTCAATGAGATCAGCGCCAAGACCCCCAACCTGTGCCATCTGGCACCGGCCGGCCCCACCCACATGCCGGATCTGTACGCCGCAGGCGGCATTCCTGCCGTGCAGGCCGAGCTGGCCAAGAAGGGCCTGTTGGATCTGGATGTGCCCACTGTCACCGGTAAGACCCTGGGCGAGAACATCAAAGGCGCTCACATCCTGAATGAAAAGGCCATCCGTCCCATCGACAACCCCTACTCCCAGACCGGCGGTCTGCAGATCCTGTGGGGCAACATTGCACCGGACGGCTGTGTGGTCAAGCGCAGCGCCGTGGCCCCCGAGATGCAGCAGCATTCCGGCCCGGCCCGCGTGTTCAACAGCGAGGACGAGGCCATTGCTTCCATCTACGCGGGTAAGATCGTCCCGGGCGATGTGGTGGTCATCCGCTACGAAGGCCCCAAGGGCGGCCCCGGTATGCGTGAGATGCTGAACCCCACCTCCGCACTGGCCGGCATGAAGCTGGACAAGACAGTGGCCCTCATCACCGACGGCCGCTTCTCCGGCGCAAGCCGCGGCGCAGCCATCGGCCATGTCAGCCCGGAGGCTGCTTCCGGCGGCCCCATCGGCCTGATCGAGGAGGGAGATACCATCAACATTGATATCCCCAATGCCTCCATCACGCTGGAGGTCAGCGATGAAGTTCTGGCCCAGCGCAAGGCAAAGTATGTTGCACCCGAACCCAACATCAAGACCGGCTGGCTCAGCCGCTATGCACGCATGGTCACCAGTGCAAATCTGGGCGCTGTGCTGAAGTGATTTGATGATTTAAGCAAAAACAGAGGAACGACCCCGCGTCGTTCCTCTGTTTTTTGTTTCCTGAAGGCTATCTGTAAAAAAATCGGCAAAGCCCGCAGGCTCTGCCGATCTGTGATCCGAATTATTCTCCGTGGCCGAACAGCACCGCACGGAAGGTTGCAAAGATGATCTTCCAGTCCACCAGGAAGCTGCGTTCCTTGACATACTTCACATCCAGCGCCATCCACTCCTCAAAGCTCAGCTGGTTGCGGTGCGGGGCGATCTGCCAGTAGCAGCTCAGGCCCGGTGTCACGTATAGTCGCTGCCATTCATAGGGCGTGTACTGGGCCACCTCACGGGGCAGCGCCGGGCGCGGGCCCACGATGCTCATATCGCCCATGAGGATGTTCACCAGCTGAGGCAGCTCGTCGATGCTGGTCTTGCGGATGAAATGGCCCACCCGGGTGATGCGGGGATCGTCCTTCATCTTGAACACCGGGCCGTCCATCTCGTTGTCCTTCAGCATTGAGCAACAAAACTGCACATTTTATTATAGCATCATGCATCCCAGTGGATTGCAAGCAGGATGCGGAGGTTTCAACTGATATACCGGCAAATGTGAAAAAATACAGGGGGGGGAAGTTGCACTTTACCCGAACAGGCTCTTTGTATTGTGCATATATACGGAAAGGACTAATCCGACGCAGATATACAGCATCAGCACCGAGCTGCCGCCCGCAGAATAAAAGGGCAGGGTGACGCCGATGACCGGCAGCACCCGCAGGTTCATGCCTACATTCACGGCGATCTGAGCCATCAGGGCGCCGCCGATGCCGGCGCAGATATAGCTGCCCAGCAGGTCCTCGCTGCGCGCACCGGTGGCAAAGGTCTTGATCACCAGTGCCAGCAGTGCCCCCAGCACGATGCACAGGCCCACAAAGCCAATGACATTGCCCATCCAGCTGAGAATAAAGTCGTTGTGGGCATTGGGCACGCTGTAGTACCGGCCGCTGAACAGGCCGTTGCCGAAGATGCCGCCGGAGCCGATGGCGATCTCGCCGCGCTGCTGCTGGTAGATGATGTTTTTCCAAGTGGCTTCGTTGGGTGCCCAGCCGGTGGAATTCTCCGGGTCGATAACGGCCAGAATGCGGTACCACTGGTAGCCCTTGCCGATCTTATCGCTGAAAAAGGCAAACGCCGCCGCCACGGCCACAGCTGCTGCCGAAATGGCACCGATGATATACTTCCAGCTCAGGCCCGCTGCAAACATCATGCAGCAGCCGATGATGGCGTAGATGATGGCGGTGCCGTCGTCGCCCTGAATGTGGATGATAAGGATGGGCACGGCCAGATGCAGCAGAAGCTTTACCAGCTCCTTTGGCTCGTTGATGCGGCTGCGCACATTGTTCAGATGCATGGCAAAGGTAAGGATAAAGCTGATCTTTGCCAGCTCCGTGGGCTGGAAGGTAAAGCCGCCCAGCTTGTACCAGGAGTAGTTGTCGGTGTCACCGGCGTTGAAGCCGATGGTCAGCGGGCCGATGGCCACATTGCGGATGAACAGTGTGGGCAGCACCAGACCCCATGTCAGGGCTACATGCACTGGCCACACCTTGACAAGGCTGCGGTAGTCGATGCAGGAGAGCAGCAGCGCGATCACGATGCCAAGCCCGGCTGCTGCCGCCTGCACCAGCGCGCGGCGGTAATCGCCGATGCCGGTAATGGCACCAGTGATCTCGTCCGTGGCAAAGCCGTTGCCCTGCTTTGCAGCCCAGGAGGCAAGAGCCACCACCGCCATGGTGCTGCTGAAGATGCACAGCAGCAGATAGATCTTATCTGTTCGTTTAAAATATTGTCGAATGCTTTCCAAGAAAGCACCACCTTTCGTTCCCAGATGCACACCGGGTTTTGCCGCTGCAGCGGGCAATACCAACTCAGTTTATCCTATTATACACAGCCTGCACACCGTTTGCAATCCACCGGGTGTGACAGCTTTGCAAAATCCGCACGAATGCTTGACAAAGCAGACCGCACCATCTACAATGAAGGTGCAGCAGAAAGCTCCTTTGCAGAGCGCCTGCCGCGCAAAGAAAATGGCAGGAAGATGCCTGCCGGAAAAGGGCCCCGTGCTGTATGGGCGCACGGCAGGCCCGGAGGAAATGGGAATGGAACACGATATGCTCCGCCGTTTTGGGTGCGCACTGTGCGCTCTGGCTTTCGCGCTCACAGCGCTGCCCACAGCGGCTTTTGCACAGCAGCCGGAAGAACAGGCGGCTGTGCAGCAGAGCCTTTCGGCCACAGATGTGCGCGAGATGCAGCAGGCAGATGCTGCTGTGACCGCACTGACCGGAGGCAGCGACTATGCACAGATGACCGAGGACGAGCGCACAGATGCTGCTTTGCAGCAGCTGGATGCGCTGACCGCACAGGGCCTTGTGAAGCAGGGGTCTGTCTACACCGATGCCGAAAACGGCATGATCAGCTTTACCTACAGCTGCGGCGCGCTGGGCGGCATCTTGCTTACCGACCCGGAGGAGGAGAACACCGCAGCCCTGCCGGAGCTGGACGAGAGCCAGCTGCAGGAGCTGGCAGAGAACAAGCGGGTGGGCACGGCGGCGATCTATTATGCGTTTGACAACACGATCAACAGCACCCGCTACCCGTATTATGCCTACATGCAGACCTATTGGGATTCGGTGGGCCTGCAGACGGATCTGGATACCACCGTTACCGTATCCGACCTGCGCAGGATGGGCCGCTACGACCTGTGCATCCTGAGCACCCACGGCGCGTACTATACCTATGAATACGGCTGGCTGTTCAAAAAGACCACCACGGAACCGCTGATCCTGCTGACCGAGAGATCGGATTTCTGGAGCGATCTGCGCTATGGCTTTGACCTGCTGGCCCACCGCGTGGTCAAGGTGAACGGTATGTATGCCGTCAACGGCGATTTCTTCCGCAGTGCCTACCGCGGCAATGGCATCGTGCTCAGCGAGACCTGCGAGTTCTACGGCAAGAACGGCCATGGGGACACCTCTATGGCAGACGGCCTGCTGGCAGGCGGTGCCAAGGCAGTGATGGGCTATGTGAACAATGTCTACTCGGTGTACTCCCGCAGCATGCTGTGGGCCACCGTGAACCGGATGATCGAAGGCGAAACGCTGGAACAGGCCGTGGACTATGCCAAGAGCATCTACGGCACCGATGATATCATCTGGTACAACGAGCAGGGCGGCAGACGGTCCCATGCGGCGGCATCCTATGCGATGCTCAGCGGAGACCGAAGCGCTGCACTGCCCAACCCCTACACGGCAGCGGATGTGGATGCGGCGGCGTAAGCAACACACGGCATTGCACTTTTGCACAAAGTATATTATACTAAAGGACGGCAGAGCATTCTGCCGTCCCTTTTGCTTTATAAAATGAGGTAAGCTTCATGTCAGAATATATCACCCACTCCCGCGCCGAGACGGTGGCGCTGGGTGCCCGTATGGCCGCAGTGCTGGCACCGGGTTCGCTGGTTGCGTTCACCGGCGGGCTGGGCGCGGGCAAGACCGCCTTTACCGAGGGCCTTGCCGAGGGCCTTGGCTGCACCGACCCGGTGTCCAGCCCAACCTTTGCCATTGTGAACTACTACCGCGGCCCAAAGCCGCTGGCGCACTTTGACCTGTACCGTATTTCCACTGAGAACGACCTGTGTGCTGCAGGCTTTTACGATTATTTGGATCAGGGGGCCATTGTAGCAGCAGAGTGGAGCGAGAACTTTGCAGACCTGCTGGCACTGGAAAACCCCATCCGGGTGGATATCCAGCGCGTGGACGAAAATACCCGCAGGATCACCATTGAGGGGGTAACGCTATGAACATCTTAGCTGTGGATACAGCGGGCAAAACGGCTGGTGTGGCTCTTTTGCAGGATGACCGCCTGCTGTACGAGGTGTATCTGGACGCAGGCATGACCCACAGCGAAACGCTGATGCCCATGATCGACACCTGCCTGAAGATGTGCGGCATGACCTGTGCAGACATTGACTTGTACGGTGTCAACGCAGGCCCCGGCAGTTTTACCGGGCTGCGCATCGGTCTGGCGGCGGTCAAGGGTCTGGCCTTCCCGCGGGAAACGCTGTGCGCACCGGTCTCCACGCTGGAAGCACTGGCCGCAGCCCACACGGGCGAGGGCACCGTGCTGTGCGCACTGGATGCCCGCCGTGCGCAGGTATACAGTGCCGCGTTCGACCTTGCCACCCACAGCCGCCTGCTGGAAGACGATGCCCGGGCGGTGGCAGATCTGGCCGATTTTGTAGAAAATTGCAAAAAGCCCCTGTTTTTTGTTGGTGATGGCGCATCTCTGTGCTATAATAAATACGGCAGTGTGCCGGGCGTGCTGCAGGCACCTGCGGCCCTGCGCGGCGGGCGTGCTGCTGCAGTGGCTCTTGTGGCAAAGCAGATGGCCGAAGCCGGAAAGGCTGTGCTGCCGGAGGCTGTGCTGCCGGACTACCACCGCCTGAGTCAGGCCGAGCGGGAGCGCGCAGAGCGCCTTGCAGCAGAAGCTGCAGCCAATGCCGCCCAAAACAAGGAGCAGGCATAAAACCCTGCGTGACTGAGAGAAAGGAACATTTCCATGGCAAAACCCATTGCACTGGCCGCTGACCACGGCGGATTTGAACTGAAAGAAGCTGTCAAGGCGCATCTGAAGGAGCTGGGGCTGGAATACATCGATTTTGGCACCCATAGCACCGACAGCGTGGATTACCCCGATATGGCCGTGCCCGCCTGCGATGCAGTTGTGAGCGGCGAGTGCAGCAAGGCACTGCTGTTCTGCGGCACCGGCGTGGGCATCAGCATGGCAGCAAACAAGATCAAGGGCATTCGTGCCTGCTGCTGCTCTGACAGCTTCAGCTGCGAGTATACCCGCCGCCACAATGATGCCAACGCCCTGTGCATGGGCGGCCGCGTGGTCGGCCCCGGCCTTGCCTGCCAGCTGGTGGATCTCTTCCTGAATACGGAGTTTGAGGGCGGCCGCCATCAGCGCCGCATCGACAAGCTGACCGCATTGGAGAACCGCTGATCATGGCGAAGCGTATGCGGAGCTGTTTTAAATCGTAATTTTGGACCCGATAGAGTTATCTATTTAAAATAAGGAGCGTGTTTTTATGACCCCGATGATCGTTGAGCATCCGCTGCTGCAGCACAAGCTGAGCATTCTGCGCAACAAGCAGACCGGTACCAAGGAGTTCCGTGACCTCGTTGGCGAGATCGCGACCCTGCTGTGCTACGAAGCGACCCGTGACCTGCCTCTGGAAGAGGTGGAGATCGAAACACCCATCACCATGGCAAAGACCAAGGTGCTGGCTGGCCGCAAGCTGGCTCTGGTGCCCATCCTGCGCGCAGGCATGGGTATGCTGGACGGTATGCTGACCCTGCTGCCCGCTGCAAAGGTGGGCTTCATCGGCCTGTACCGCGACGAGGAGACCCTGCAGCCTGTGGAGTACTTCTGCAAGCTGCCGCAGGATATCGCAGAGCGCGATGTTCTGGTTCTGGACCCGATGCTGGCTACCGGCGGCAGCGCCATTGATGCCATCACCCAGATCAAGAAGCATGGCGCAAAGCGCATCAAGTTCATCGGTCTGATCGCCGCTCCCGAAGGCATCAAGGCCCTGCACGAGGCACACCCTGATGTGGATATCTACCTCGGCGCAGAGGATGACCACCTGAACGAGAACGGCTATATCGTTCCCGGTCTGGGCGACGCAGGCGACCGCATCTACGGCACCAAGTAAGAAACTGTATCACGGAAGGGCAGCTGGGAACAGCTGCTCTTTTTTGTGCAGACGAAAAGGGGAACGACGGCTGTCGTTCCCCTTTGTGCGTTATGGAAAAACTCAGATCTCGGCCAGAATGGCATCGCCCATGGCGGTGCAGCCAAGGCAGGTGCAGCCCTCGCTCATGTTGTCGGCGGTGCGCAGGCCCTTGTCCAGCACCTTGTTCACAGCGGTCTCAATGGCATCGGCCTCCTCGGCCATGCCGAAGGAGTAGCGCAGCATCATGGCGGCAGACAGGATGCAGGCGGTGGGGTTCACGATGTCCTTGCCCGCAATATCGGGGGCCGAGCCGTGGATGGGCTCATACAGGCCGCGGGTGCCGTCGCCCAGAGAGGAGGACGGGATCATGCCGATGGAGCCGGTGATCATGGAAGCCTCGTCCGACAGGATGTCGCCGAACATGTTCTCGGTAACGATCACGTCGAACTGGGCGGGGTTCTTGACGATCTGCATGGCGCAGTTGTCCACGAACATCTCGCTGTATTCCACATCCGGGTATTCGGCCTGCAGGCGGTGCATCACACTGCGCCACAGGCGGCTGGTGTCCAAAACGTTTGCCTTGTCCACGCAGCACAGTTTCTTGCGGCGCTTGCGTGCGGTCTCAAAGCCGATGCGGCCGATGCGCTCGATCTCGTGCTCCGCGTAGGGCATGGAGTCGATGGCCTGCTTCTCGCCGCTGGCGAGGGTGTGGGTCTCGTGATTGCCAAAGTATACGCCGCCGATCAGCTCACGCACGATGATGAAATCGATGCCCTGTGCCACGATCTCGGGCTTCAGGGGGCTGGCAGGAGCCAGCTGCGGCCAGATCTTGGCCGGGCGGTTGTTGGAGTACAGGCCCATGCCTGCACGCAGGCGCAGCAGGCCCTTCTCCGGGCGCTGCTCACCGGGCAGGCCCTCCCACTTGGGGCCGCCCACGGCACCCAGCAGGACGCTGTCCGCAGCAAGGCACTTGTCCAGCTCGTGCTGGGGCAGCGGGTCGCCGTACTTGTCAATGGCTTCGCCGCCCATGGCAGCGTCGGTGTAGTGGAAGGTGTGGCCGTACTTTTCGGCCACCTTGTCAAGCACGCGGATGGTCTGCTTGACGATCTCCGGGCTGGAGCAGTCGCCCCAGATGACAGCAATGTTTTTTTCCATTGGTGGTACTCCTTTTATGAATGAAACTCCTTCCGTCATCGCTGAGCGATGCCACCTCCCTCTGAGAGGGAGGCTTTGGCAAAATCGGAAACTTTCCCTCTTCGCCAGAGGCTCCCTCTGTGAGGGAGCTGTCGAGCGAATGCGAGACGGAAGGAGTTTGCCTTACTGCTTTGCCTTGATGGACTTCATCAGTCCACCGGCGGAGATGATCTCCTGAATGAACGGCGGGAAGGGCTCGGCGTGGAACACCTTGCCGTTGGTCTCGTCGGTAATGACGCCGGTGTCAAAGTCCACGCTCACGGTGTCGCCCGCATTGATGGCATCCACAGCCTCCGGGCACTCCATGATGGGCAGACCGATGTTGATGCTGTTGCGGTAGAAGATGCGGGCAAAGCTCTTGGCGATCACGACCGAGATGCCGGCGGTCTTGATGCACAGCGGTGCGTGCTCACGGGAGGAGCCGCAGCCGAAGTTCCAGCCGCCCACCATGATGTCGCCGTCCTTCACCTTCTTGACGAAGTCCTTGTCGATGTCCTCCATGCAGTGGCTGGCCAGCTCTTTAGCATCCTGCGTGTTCAGGTGGCGGGCCGGGATGATGACATCGGTATCCACGTTGTCCGGGTATTTGAAAACAGAACCTTTTGCGTTCATTGTTGTGCTCCTTTCCGATCAGACCGTGCGGGGGTCGGTGATGCAGCCGGTCAGTGCGCTGGCGGCGGCGGTGGCGGGAGAAGCAAGGTAGACCTCGCTCTTCACATGGCCCATGCGGCCCACAAAGTTGCGGTTTGTGGTGGAAACGCAGCGCTCGCCCTCGGCCAGAATGCCCATGTAGCCGCCCAGACAGGGGCCGCAGGTGGGGGTGGACACGATGCAGCCTGCATCAATAAAGGCAGTGGTCCAGCCGCGCAGGATGCATTCCTTGTAAACGGCCATGGTGGCGGGGATGATGATGCCGCGCACGCCCTTGGCAATGTGCTTGCCCTTGAGCACGTTGTAGGCGGCTTCCATGTCCTCCAGACGGCCGTTGGTGCAGCTGCCGATCACAACCTGATCGATCTTGATGTCCTTGCCCTCGCTGGCAAGGTGGGTGTTCTCGGGCAGGTGGGGGTAGCTGACGGTGGGTTCCAGCTTGTCCAGATCGATCTCAATGGTCTTTTCGTACTCGGCATCCGGGTCGGCCTCAAAGAACACCGGCTCACGCTGGCTGCGGCCCTTGAGGTAGCTGCGGGTCACATCGTCTACAGGGAAGATGCCGTTCTTGGCACCGGCTTCGATGGCCATGTTGCAGATGCACAGGCGATCGTCCATCGTCAGGCTGGCAACGCCCGGGCCGGTGAACTCCATGGATTTGTACAGCGCACCGTCCACACCGATCATGCCGATAATGTGCAGGATCAGGTCCTTGCCGGAGACGCGGGGGCCGAACTTGCCCTTGAGCACGAACTTGATGGCAGAGGGCACCTTGAACCATGCCATGCCGGTGGCCATACCGGCGGCCATATCGGTGGAGCCGACACCGGTGGAGAAGGCACCCAGTGCACCATAGGTGCAGGTGTGGCTGTCCGCACCGATCACGCAGTCGCCTGCGGTCACGATGCCTTTTTCCGGCAGCAGAGCGTGCTCAATGCCCATCTGGCCCACATCGTAGAAGTTGAGGATGTCGTACTTGTTGGCAAACTCGCGGCACTGCTTGGACTGGGTGGCGCTCTTGATGTCCTTGTTGGGCACAAAGTGGTCCAGCACGATGGCAATGTGCTCTTTGTCGAACACACCGTCAAAACCGGCCTTTTCAAACTCGTTGATGGCAACCGGGGTGGTGATGTCGTTGCCCAGCACGATGTCCAGCTTTGCATTGATGAGCTGGCCTGCCTTGACCTCGGCAAGACCGGCATGTGCGGCAAGAATTTTCTGCGTCAGGGTCATTCCCATGATGGTACTCTCCTTTTATCTGTTGGTAGAACTCCTTCAGGCACGGCTTGCGCCGTTCCAGCTCCCTCAAGGAGGGAGCTGTCTGCGAAGCAGACTGGGGGAGTTCTTTATTTATTATTGATGGCGCTCACCAGTGCCTTGATGCCGGCCACGATGATATCGGTGTCGGTGCCGGCACCCCATGTGACGGTGTTATCACCCCAGACAAGGCCGACATAGGAGGCAGCGCGGGAGGTGGAGCCTTCGTCCAGACTGTGCTCGGAGTAGGTCTCGAGGTGGAACTCCATGCCGGTGGCGCTCTGGATGGCGTTTGCCACAGCGTCCAGACGGCCATTGCCCACCGAGGTGACCACCTTGCGCTGACCGTTCAGCTCCAGCGTGACGGTGGCGGTGATGCCGCCCACCTGTGCAAAGTGGGCTTCCAGAACGTTGAGCGGCTTGCAGCGGTTGAGAAAGGCATCCTCGAAGATGTGCAGCACCTCGTTTGCGCTCAGCTCCTTGTGGCTGTGGTCGGAAACGCTCTTGACCTTGTAGCCCAGCGCCTCACGCATCTTGGGCGGCAGGTTGTAGCCGAAGTTCTGTTCCAGCACAAAGCCGATGCCGCCCTTGCCGCTCTGGCTGTTGATGCGGATAACATCGGCATCGTAGGTGCGTCCGATGTCGTGGGGGTCAACGGGAATGTAGGGGCAGGTCCAGCGGTGTTCGCCATGCTCCTTGCGGTAGGCCATGCCCTTTGCAATGGCATCCTGATGGCTGCCGGAGAAAGCGGCAAACACCAGCTGACCGGCGTAGGGGGTGCGCTCGTAAATGTGCATCCGGGTCACCCGCTCGTAGGTGGCGCAGATGTCCGGCATATCGGAGAAGTCCAGCTTGGGGTCCACGCCGTGGCTGTACATGTTCATGGCCAGCGTCACCGCATCCACGTTGCCGGTGCGCTCGCCGTTGCCGAACAGGCAGCACTCCACCCGCTGTGCACCCGCCAGCACGGCCAGCTCTGCGCAGGCCACGCCGGTGCCGCGGTCGTTGTGGGGATGGGTGGAGATGATGACGCTGTCGCGGTATTTCAGGTGCTTGTCGCAGTACTCGATCTGGTTTGCGTAGACGTGCGGCATGCTCATTTCCACGGTAACGGGCAGGTTGATGATCATGGGGCGGTCCGGGGTGGGCTGCATGATGTCCAGCACGGCGTTGCACACATCCACCGCATAGTCCACCTCGGTGCCGGTAAAGCTCTCGGGGCTGTACTCGAACAGGAAGTTACCCTCGTACTCCTGACTGAGCTGCTTGACCAGCTTTGCGCCGTCGGTGGCGATTTTCTTGATCTCCTCCTTGCTCTTGTGGAACACCTGCTCGCGCTGGGCCACAGAGGTGGAATTGTAGAAGTGGATCACCGCGCGGGGAGCGCCCTTGACGGCCTCGAAGGTCTTGCGGATGATGTGGTCGCGGCACTGGGTCAGCACCTGCACGGTGACATCCTCGGGGATCATGTTCTTCTCGATCAGGGTGCGCAGGAACTCGTACTCGGTGTCGCTGGCGGCAGGGAAGCCCACCTCGATCTCCTTGAAGCCGATCTTGACCAGCATCCGAAAGAACTCCAGCTTTTCCTCAAGGCTCATGGGCACGATCAGGGCCTGATTGCCGTCGCGCAGGTCCACACTGCACCATGCGGGGGCTTTTTCAATGTGATCCTTCTTTACCCAGCTGTCATAGCCTGCGGGTACCGGGTAGTAACCCGGAGCGTACTTGGTTGCGTCCATCATTTGCGCGTCCTCCCAAACAATTTACACTTCTTGCTCCATGCTCTTTGTGAGCGTCCTTGCCCTCTCAGTCTCACATTCGTTCGACAGCTCCCCCAAGGGGGGAGCCCTTGGCAAAACCGAAAACTTTGCCGTACTGCCAAGGCCTCTCACTTTGGGAGAGGTGGCACGGCGTAAGCCGTGACGGAGAGGGCAAGCCTGCTTCCAAAAGGCAGATATACGAAAAGGCTCTCGTCTTTCAAGGCGAAAACCTTGAGAGACGAGAGCCTGTAAAGTTCAAACTACAGGGCACCCGTGGTACCACTCTCTTTGCTGCGCCTTTGGGCACAGCCGCTTTGCACGATCGGCTTTTTGCGGCGAATCGCTGTCCTTGTAACGGTGGACATCCGTCAGAGCCTACTTGTGTGTTCAGCCCTGCCGCTCAGGGGCCAGTAACCGAAACCCTCTGCACCCGCCTTGCACCACCCGGCGGCTCTCTGTACGCAGAAGAAAATCGTTTTTTCCCCGTCAACGCATTTGTGCTTTTTTCAAAGTGGACTAAGTTTAGCATGATTCGCGGGCAGTGTCAAGCAATCTGACTCATTCTCAAAATGAAACAATTTCACAAAATAAGGGGCAGAATTTTCCAAAATTGTGCACCGGTCGATTCGACGCATTTTTCGGTCGATTCGTGCCGGAGATCGTCCGGGGGAGGGGCAAGCATGATATGATACAGACAAAGAAAGAGAGGAGGCACTCATTTTATGAAACGATGGACCCGAAAACTCCTTGCCGGTCTGCTGAGCTTTGGTATGCTGCTGCAGGCGGCAAGCCCCCTCAGCGCACTGGCGGCAGAGGATATCAGCGGAGCGGCACAGGTGGCTCCTGTAAGTTCGCTGATCGTCCGCGACGGAGATTCCGACAATTATGCGATCGTCAAGTATACGCTGAACCACTATGCAGATGGAAGCGTCAGCTGGGAAAACGGCAAAAAGCCGTTTGAAGGAATTGATGTGAAGTACGATACGGCAACCAGTACCTTTGTTTTTACGGGAACGCTGTCACTTCCCGAGAGTGAGAAGCCGTTTGTCAATCTGACCTGTACAGACCCTAAAACCGACAGCATCAAGCTGGACGGCAATGGCGATAACGCAGTAGGTGCGGCTTTGACGGTCGGATTCCCGTCTCAGACCCGAGGTGCCAAGAACATTACCATTGTGACAGACAGTAGCAGCAGTGCGGCGATCAGGGGATACGCCTGCCTTGACTGCTATGGTAATGTGGTGATTGAAAACCCGAGCGGCAAGGTCACGGGCGGTGCTACCCGCACAGCCGAAGGCGTTCTGGTATATGGTAATGCACAGAATGTTACAGTGACCGGCGATGACAGCAGATTCATCATTTCGGGTGATTTTTCTGTTTACAGCAAGGGCGATGTTACACTGACGAATCCGTCCGGCGCAATCACAGAAAGCTACATCCGGGTTGCTGAATCTGCCGGAGACGTTAAAATCGAAGGCAGCAGCAGCAACGGATTGGCATGGCTCTACGGAACAACCTACGATTCGACCATGATCAAAGCCAAGACCCTGACCATGAAGAATAACGGCGGCACTGTGGGCAAGGTCGTGTTCACCGGCGCAGATACCACAAGTGCTTACCGTGTGGCAGTTGGTGAAAGTGAAAGCAGCAATACTCAGACTGCGCTGACGGATACGAATTACTCTGCAACGGTGGATGCAAAGTATCTGAACATCCAGACCGGAACGCCGGAAAATACCACTGTCAAGCACACCCTTACCCTGACGAATGCCAAGGCTTATACCGACGAAAACCATACGGTGGAAGCAGACAAGAACGAAGCTGGTATTTATTCTGTTGCCAAAGGCACTAAGGTGTATGTCGTTGCCGAAGCGCCGGATAATGTCTCTCGGTGGAAATTCACTGGCTGGGAGGGAAGCAGCGAGACCAGCGAAAATATCACTGTTACTGTGAACGAAAACACGACCCTGACCGCTAAATGGGAGAAGGTCACTGATCAAGCAACCAACTACGGCATCACAGTCACGATAGGCAATAATCCTCCCATTGAAGTGACCAGCGAAAACTGCGGGCACATTCTTGGAGTCGGAAACGACAAGCTCACCTATGACCCGGATACCCACACCCTGACCGGTACCGGCAGCTTTGGCAAGATGAAGGTCGAGATCACTGACGATCTCGAGGATAAGGTGGATGTGGTACTGAGCAATGCGAACGGTGCTGTGGTAAATGGCAGCCTGACCGTTACCGGCGCACAGGATGTGGAAGTAACGGGTACATCTTCCAGCGCTCTCATTGATGGCAAAACTACTATTTCCTGCGCCGGTGACATCCTGATGGAAAATACCGGAACAGGCAATGTGATAGGCACTAATATCGCAACAAACTTGGCTGTGAACAGTGCCAGGAGTGTCACGATTAAAAATGTGGGCACTGAAGGAAATCGTTCGTATGCGATTTACGGCAGAGCTGACATCACCTGCAGCGGCAATGGAAATGTCGAAATCGTAAGCAGCAATGGCATGGCAATCTGGGATCCGATTGTGGTTAAAGATGCTAAAGACGTAAAGATTAAGGCGGCTGGACGTGCCATCTGGGATGAGCGTCATGATTCTACGATCATGACGAAAATCGAATGCAGTGGTAAGGTGGAAATCACCAGTGATACTGCAGCGGCACTCCATGCGGGCAACTTGATTATCAAGGGCGCAACAGACGTGACCATCTCTGGCAATCGCGACGATGGAGCAACCGTTGGCGGCAACGTTACCATCACCTGCTCCGGCCCTGTGGTGCTGGAAAACACGGGTAGCGGCAATGCTGTCAGCGGTGTGCTGAAATACACCCCGGACCCCAGTACCAAACCTTATGAGATCAAGGCCGGTGAAAATGCCGAAGATGCTGCAAGTAAAGAACCTGTTGCAACAAAGGAAGAAGGCGGAACATTCTCTGAAACCGTTGATGAATCGTACATCTCCATTACCGCTGTGGGCACTCCCCCTGTCGTGCCCGACGATGACGACTTTACCGGCGGCGGTTCCGGCGCCGGCGGCGCAGTTGCGGCTGTTATTGTTGGCGGCGCAGCAGTCTGGGGCGGCTACGAGATCGCTACCCGGGTGATCCTGCACAACATCCTGCCCGAGGGCGCAGAGATCCCCGCAAACCGCGGCCAGCTGGCACTGCTGGTGTGGAACACCGCAGGCAGACCTGAACCTGTGAACACCCCGGCTTTTGCGGATGTGGCAGATGCCGACACCGCCAAGGCAGCCCAGTGGTGTGTGGAACAGGGCATCATGGAGGCCAAGAGCGAGAGCAACTTCAAGCCGGAAGGCTGGATGCCCAAGTTCAAGACCATTGAAGTGTGGGAAAAGGCATTCCCAAAACAGTAAACCCATGCGAAACCAAAGGGAGCAGCTTCGGCTGCTCTCTTTTTGTATGCAGAGGGGACCTTTGTTAACAAACTGCTAAGTTTTTGGAAAGTTGTGCTCGAATTGCTGTTGCGCCCGGTTTTACTGTGCTATACTACTTGCATCAGGAACCAAAGGAGGAATTGCCACATGAAAGAAGTCAAACCTTCCAAAAAGCCGCTGGCGATCTACTATGCCATCGTGCTGGCGGTCCTGCTGCTGCTCAACCTTGTGCTGCTGCCGTGGATGAGCGAGCGTCAGGTGGAGGAAGTGGACTACGGTACCTTTATGACCATGACCGAGGAAAAGAACATCGGCCGTGTGGATATCGAATCCAACCAGATCATTTTTACCGATAAAGAGGAAAAGCAGGTCTACAAGACCGGCCTGATGAACGACCCGGAGCTTACCCAGCGCCTGTATGATGCCGGAGCACAGTTTTCCAGCGAGATCGTGGAGCAGGGGTCGCCGATGCTCAATTTCCTGATCTGGTTCCTGCTGCCCATCCTGTTGTTCAGCTTCATCGGCAACCAGATGAACAAAAAGCTGATGGAAAAGGCCGGCGGCGGCCCGGGATCCATGATGTTCGGCGGCGTGGGCAAGTCCAACGTCAAGGTCTATGTGCAGTCCACCCACGGCATTCGCTTTGCGGATGTGGCCGGTGAGGATGAAGCAAAGGAAAACCTGCAGGAGATCGTGGATTACCTGCACGACCCCGGCAAGTACGAGAGCATTGGCGCATCCATGCCCAAGGGCATCCTGCTGGTGGGCCCGCCGGGCACCGGCAAGACCATGCTGGCCAAGGCCGTGGCAGGCGAATCCAACGTGCCGTTCTTCTCCATTTCCGGCTCTGAATTCGTGGAGATGTTCGTGGGCATGGGCGCATCCAAGGTGCGCGACCTGTTCCGGCAGGCCAAGGAAAAGGCCCCCTGCATCGTGTTCATCGATGAGATCGATGCCATCGGTCAGAAGCGCAACAGCGGCAATCTCGGCGGCAACGACGAGCGTGAGCAGACTTTGAACCAGCTGCTCACCGAGATGGACGGCTTTGAGGGCAACACCGGCGTCATCATTCTGGCGGCTACCAACCGCCCGGATTCGTTGGACCCGGCGCTGACCCGTCCCGGACGCTTTGACCGCCGTGTTCCGGTGGAGCTGCCCGACCTCAAGGGCCGCGAAGAGATTTTGAAAGTGCACGCCAAAAAGGTGGCGCTGGCCCCGGGCATCGACTTCAACACCGTGGCCCGCATGGCTTCCGGTGCATCCGGTGCGGAACTTGCCAACATCGTCAACGAAGCAGCCCTGCGCGCCGTGCGTGCAGGCCGCAAGAGCGTGACCCAGGCCGATCTGGAGGAGAGCATCGAGGTGGTCATTGCAGGCTACCAGAAGAAGAACTCCATCCTTACCGACAAGGAAAAGTGCATCGTGGCCTACCACGAGATCGGCCATGCACTGGTGGCGGCCAAGCAATCCAACTCTGCCCCTGTGCAGAAGATCACCATTATCCCCCGCACCTCCGGCGCACTGGGCTACACCATGCAGGTGGACGAGGGCAACCACTACCTGATGAGCAAGGAAGAGCTGGAAAACAAGATCGCCACCCTCACCGGCGGACGCGCCGCCGAGGAAGTGGTGTTCCGATCCATCACCACCGGTGCCTCCAACGATATTGAGCAGGCCACCAAGCTTGCCCGCGCCATGCTTACCCGCTACGGCATGAGCAAGGACTTTGACATGGTGGCGCTGGAGACCGTGAACAACCAGTATCTGGGCGGCGACACCTCGCTGGCCTGCTCGGCCCAGACCCAGCGCGAGATCGACCAGAAGGTGGTGGAACTGGTCAAGGCTCAGCACGAAAAGGCTGTCCGCATCCTGACCGACAACCGCGCCAAGCTGGACGAGCTGGCACAGTATCTGTACCAGAAGGAGACCATCACCGGCGAGGAGTTCATGGAGATCCTGAACCGGGAACCGGCACAGGCCCAGTGACCCCGGCGGCAGAGCTTCCAAAAAATTTTTTTAGCCTGCTGCAATAATCCCGCCGCCGCATCCGTTTATAAGACAGATGCGGCGGTTTTGTATTACACCGCATGGCAGACCATGGTTTTCCACAAAACAAAAATGTGCGGTGCAAAACCGCCGTCAACGGAGGTATTCCAAATGAAACTGAACCATAAATTTGTCCGTACCGTCACCACCACCGCTGCAGTGCTGGGTGCTGCCGCCATGCTGAGCGTGGGCGCATTTGCCGCAGAGGCAGACATCAACGACCCTGCTGCCGCAGGCTATCTGCCCCCGCAGGAGCAGATGGTGCAGGGGGATATCGCCCTGCACAGCGCCGATGTGGCGATCGGCGAAAAGGACCCCACCTACGGCGGCTACGGCGCACCGGAGGGAAACCCCATTCAGGGTAATATCATGCTGATCTCCGGCGATGAGCTGGCCGCCCCGTCCGCAGATGCAGCGGCGAAAAAGAGCGAGGCCCGCTACACCGTCAAGGGCCTGTTCGGCAGAGAAGTGCTGTACACTGCCCGCCAGAAGGACAGCGTGCTGACGCTGGATGTGCCCGCCGGTTCTGCTACCTTCCGCACCACCGTGCAGGACATGCAGACCCTGCTGAACGAGGGTGTGAGCACGCTGGTGGTCCAGACCGAGAAGGGCTCCACCACCCTGAACCTGTCTCTGCTGGTGGAGGGCCAGAAGGGCACCGACCGCGTGGTGCTGCGCCGACTGGGCGAAAACACCTTCCTCACCGTGGGCCTGCGCTGCCGCCGCGATTTGATCGTGGGGCGCTGACCGCTGAGATCAAATGATGAAAGGGCTGCTGCACGCAGAGATGTGCAGCGGCCCTTTTTGCGCTTTTCTGTTAAGTTTTTGAAAATTTGCGCAGATGTCTTTGCAAAGTCTGCCGGGAGATGTTATAGTTAAATTGAAACAGTATGCATTCCCGATAGAAAGGAAAAAACGCCATGGAGCATTTTGTGGAGTTTGAGGACGTTTGCAAATACTACCAGACCGGCAGTGTGAAGATCGCCGCCGCAGACCACCTGAATTTCTATGTGGATAAGGGCGAGTTCTGCATCATCGTGGGGCCTTCCGGCGCAGGCAAGACCACCCTGCTGAACATCCTCGGCGGCATGGACAGCTGCGACGAGGGAAACGTCTGGCTGGACGGCCAGAACGTGAGCCACTTTACCGCCAGAGAGCTCACCACCTACCGCCGGTACGATGTGGGCTTTGTGTTCCAGTTCTACAACCTTGTGCAGAACCTGACCGCACTGGAGAACGTGGAGCTGGCCAGCGAGATCTGCCGCGACCCGCTGGACCCCAAAGAGACCCTGCGCAGCGTGGGTCTGGGAGAGCGGCTGAACAACTTCCCGGCCCAGCTTTCCGGCGGCGAGCAGCAGCGGGTGTCCATTGCCCGCGCACTGGCCAAAAACCCCAAGCTGCTGCTCTGCGACGAGCCCACCGGTGCACTGGATTACAAGACCGGCAAGCAGGTGCTGGCCCTTTTGCAGGATACCTGCCGCCGCACCGGCCGCACGGTGATCGTTATTACCCACAACACCGCCCTGACGGCGATGGCAGACCGCATCATTCGGGTGCGCAGCGGCAAGATCGTCTCCAATCAGGTCAACGAGCACCCTGTGCCGGTGCAGGAGATTGAGTGGTGAGAGCTGTGCTGAAAAGTTATCGTAAAAACATCCTGCGGGAAATGAAGGACAATCTGAGCCGCATGGTCTCGCTGTTCGGCATCGTAGCGCTGGGCGTGATGATGCTGACCGGCTTGATGAGTTTTGCGCCCAGCATGCGCATCGCCGGGCAGAAATACTACGTGCAGCAGAACGTGTTCGACCTGCGGGTGCTGTCCACGCTGGGCCTTTCGGAGGAGGACATTGCCGCCATTGCCGCCGTGGACGGCGTGGAGGCTGTGCAGCCGGTGAAATATCAGGACGTGGAGGCCCAGTGGCAGGGCCAGAGCGAGACGGCGGTGGTGCGCCTGCAGCAGCTGCCCGCCGACCCCGGGGCCGACACGGCAGAAAATATGAACCGTCTGGTGTTGCTCTCGGGCCGGATGCCTGAGGCCCCGGATGAGTGCGTGGTGCATGTGATGGGCTACGGCGACCCGGTGGAACCGGGCACGGTGCTCACCCTGCCGGAGGACACCGAACATGTGAGCCGGAAGCAGTTCACGGTAGTGGGCACCGTGCAGGACCCGCAGCATTTTTCCACGGACAAGGAGAGCAGCACCGCCGGTGACGGCCAGCTGGATGATATCGTATTCCTGCCGGAGGGCAGCCTGACCACGGATTATTATACGGCGTGCTATCTCAAAGTAAAAAATGCCGGCCTGTATGATAATTACTCGGACGCGTATCAGGCAGCAGTGGATGACACAGCCGTAAGGGTAAAGGCCATCAGCGGCGCACAGTGCACGGCCCGGCGGGCGGAGCTGATCGAGGACGCCAGTGCAGAGCTGGCCGATGCCCGGGCCGAGTACAACGACAAAAAAGCCGAAGCAGACCGTCAGTTTGCGGAGGCAGAGCAGCAGCTGGCCGATGCACAGGCACAGCTGGACAGCGCCAAAGCCCAGCTGGACGCGGGCGAAGCGGAGCTTGCCGCCAGCAAAAAGGCCCTGCCGGATACCATGCAGGGCGGTGCGGACGAGCTGGTGAGCGGCGAGGAACAACTGCTGGAATTTGAGGATCAGCTGCAGCAGATCGAGATGCTGGTGAATCTGAAAAAGGTAGCCGACCCGCTGCTGGGCTATGCCGAAACGGCTCTGCACAACGCGCAGAAGGCGCTGGACGAGGCCGAACCCGCCGATGAAGAATACACCGACCTGCGGGATGCCCTGCAGAAGGCGCAGGATGCTTACGACAACATCAGCGGCCAGCTGAACGGCTATCAGGCCCAGCTGGACGAGGGCAAGCGCCAGATGTATGCACAGGGGCTGATCTCTTCGCCCAGCCTTTCCAACGAGCAGCTGGTGACCGAAGCCAAAGCCGCACTGCGCCAGATGAAGGTAAAGCTTCTGCAGGGGCAGCTGCAGCTCACCACCGGCACGGCCACAGCCTACACCCAGTTTGATGCGGCTCGCACCCGGCTGGACGAAGGCTGGCAGCAGTACAACGACGGCGTGCAGCAGCTGGCCGATTCCCGCGCGGAGTACGAGAGCCGGAAGGCCGATGCCGAACAGCAGCTGGCCGACGGCCTTGCCCAGCTGAACGATGCCGAGGAGCAGGTGAGCCAGATCAAGAGCGGCGAGTGGTATGTGCTGGACCGCAGCTCCACCGTGAGCTTTGTCACTTTTGAGCAGTATGCCGACCGCATGGATGCCATTGCACGGGTGTTCCCGGTGTTCTTCTTCCTGGTGGCGGCGCTGGTGGCCACTACTACTATGACCCGCATGGTGGACGAGAACCGCCTGCAGCTGGGGACTCTGAAAGCTCTGGGTTACTCCAATGCAAAGATCGCAGGCAAGTATCTGTTCTATGCCCTCAGCGCCAGTGTGCTGGGCAGCATCGTGGGCATGGTCATCGGTTTTGTGGTGTTCCCGCTCATCATCTGGTATGCTTACCAGATGATCTTCAGCATGTCCACCTTTACGCTGCACTTTTACCCCGGCATGGCGGCAGCCAGCGTAGCCATCAGCGCGGCCGTCATCGGTTTTGCTACATGGAACGCCTGCCGTGCCAGCCTGAAGGAAAAGACCGCAGCTTTGCTGCTGCCCCGGGCCCCGGTGGCAGGCAAGCGCATCTTTTTGGAGTACATCACCCCGCTGTGGCAGCACATGAGCTTCTCCCAAAAGACCACAGCCCGCAACCTGTTCCGCTACAAAAAGCGCTTTTTCATGACAGTGCTGGGCGTGGCAGGCTGCACGGCGCTGCTGCTGATCGGTTTTGGCATTCAGGATTCCATCCTGCCCATCGTGGACAAGCAGTCCGGGCAGCTGACCCACAACGATCTCACCATCTCGCTCAGCGATGAAAAGGCGCTGACCATGGAGCAGGGCCTTGCCGACACGCTGGACAGCAGCAGTGCGGTCCACAGCTGGGGCGCGTTCTACACAAAGTCCACCACCCTTTATAATGAAGAGGGCGGGAGCGCCGATGTCAGCATCGTAGGCGCGGAGGACGATGCCCGGATGACCGAATACTTCACCTTCCGCACTCGGGTGGGCCACGACCCCATTCCCTTTGAAGAGGACAGCGTGATCCTGACCGAAAAAACGGCCCTGAATCTGGAGCTGAGCGTGGGCGATACGTTCTATGTGGAGGCTGCAGACGGGAGCCGCGTGCCGCTGACCCTGACCGGCATTACCGAGAACTACATGTTCACCCGGCTGTATCTCTCCAATGCGCAGCTGCAGGCCCTGCTGGGCAGCACGCCGGAGTGGAATACTGTGTACGGCCTGACCGGCTGTACCACCGAGGCGGAGTACAACGCCCTGCGCACAAAGCTGCTGGACTGCAACTATGTGAGCAGCGTCAGCTTCACCGAGGACACCACCTCCATGTTCGGCAGCCTGATCGGCAGCCTGAACTACGTGGTGGTGCTGATCATCGTGTGCGCGGCGGCGCTGGCGGCGGTGGTGCTGTACAACCTGATCAGCGTCAACCTTGCCGAGCGCAAAAAGGAGCTTGCCACTATCAAGGTTCTGGGCTTCTATGACAAAGAAGTGTACCGCTACATCTTCCGCGAGATCGAGCTTTTGTCCCTCATCGGCTCCGGCGTGGGCCTGCTGCTGGGCGTGCCGCTGCACCGGTTCATCGTCCTGACCGTGGAAATGGATCAGCTGATGTTTATTCGCACCATTGCACCCCACAGTTATCTGCTGGCAGTGGCATTGACGATGCTGTTCACCTTTGTGGTGTGCTTTGCCATGCGGCGGCATGTGCGGCATATCAGCATGGTGGAAAGCATGAAAGCGCCGGAGTGAGTTTACAAAATCTTCATAAAAAGAACATGGTTTCGCAGAAATTCTTTGGTATGATAATGCTACCGACAGGCGGGGCCGCAACCGCCTGAACGGGTAACATGATTCCTCCTTTACCAAACCAAATACCGCAAAACAAAACACCGCGCCTTGTCTGATCCGCAGCAGACAGGGCGCGGTGTCTTGTTTAAACCGTTAAGTTTTCAGCATCTGCGGCAATGGCATCGGCCTGCTGCTGGGTGAGCACGCGGCACTTGACCATCCGCTTGAGCACCACCTGCATCCGCTTGAAGGCAAGCTCCGGGCTGCTGGCGTAGGTGGAAGGCGCGTTGGGCATACCCGCCAGATAGATCGCTTCGGCATCGGTCAGCTGGGCCGGTTCCTTGCCAAAGTAGCCCTCGGCAGCTTCTGCAATGCCATAATACCCGCTGCCAAAATAGATGGTGTTGGCGTACATCTCAAAGATCTGCTGCTTGGAGTAGGTCTTTTCAATATCAAAAGCAGCAAGCATCTCGGCAGCCTTGCGGGCCAGATGCTTGTCCTGCGTGAACAGCTCGTTCTTGGCAAGCTGCTGGGTCAGGGTGCTGCCACCCTCGGCCAGCGAGTGGGTGCGCAGGTCGGCCAGCAGGGCGCGGGCAATGGCCCCCGGGTCGATGCCCTTGTGGGTCATAAAATGCTCGTCCTCGGTGCAGATGACTGCGTTAATATAGATCTGCGGCAGCGCATCGTAGGAAGTATAGCTCCCGCGGGCACAGATGGTGTCGTACATGGAAGCCACTGGGTAACTGCTGGCGGCACTGCGGTACAGCTGCCTACCCTGATAAAAGAACCAGCCGCCTGCCAGCAGCCCGCCAAGCAGCAGGATGCAAAGAACAACGAGCAGGCTCTGCTTTAAAAAATGAAAGAAACGATGCAGCATCGAAAAAACTCCTTTGATGATAAAAAAGAACGCTACCATAATAAACGATTTGCAGGGCGTTTGCAAGGAACAGCTTTAGTATAACAATAAAATTTTAAGGTTTTATCAATGGAAAAATAAAAATTTTCGAAGAAGCAGAAGTGTTACTCCTGTTGGAACTGCACAACGGGATGCTGCAAATGCGGGCTGCGCATCGTGCAGAAAACTCAATTTGAAAAAAACTGGAATTAACCTATTGACAAACTAGGTAAGAGGGGATATAATGCAAACAACAAATCCACAAACCTAGTGGGAAAAAGAAAGCAAAGGTTTTGCTTCCCGGTACAGAGCAGATAGAGGTGCCGGTTTGTAGATGAGTAGGAAAGAGTTTTACGGGAAAGGAGGGCACGGATATGAAGCTGATTTGGAACGACCTGCTGCATGCAAACTTCCGCTGTGGGCGAATGTGCGGTGACCGGGCAGAACATCTTGCTGTGAACTGTACGATGCCCTCTTGCTGTGCACGAATGTGTACCCGAATGTGACGTTGACAGAATAGCTTTGAATTGTGTTTGCCCGGTGCGCTTATGTATCACGCATCGGGATTTTTTGTATCAGGGAATTATACTAAAAGTACAAATAGAGAGGTAAAATACTATGTCTAACTATAAATTTGAGACCCTGCAGCTTCACGTTGGCCAGGAGCAGGCCGATCCCGCAACCGATTCCCGCGCAGTGCCCATTTACCAGACCACTTCCTATGTGTTCCGCAACAGCCAGCACGCAGCAGACCGCTTTGGTCTGGCAGATGCCGGCAACATCTACGGCCGCCTGACCAACTCCACGCAGGACGTGTTCGAGAAGCGCATCGCTGCTCTGGAGGGCGGCGTGGCTGCTCTGGCAACCGCCTCCGGTGCCGCTGCCATCACCTACACCATCGAAGCACTGGCACAGGCCGGTGACCACATCGTGGCTCAGAAGACCATCTACGGCGGCAGCTACAACCTGCTGGAGCACACCCTGACCCAGTTCGGTGTCACCACTACCTTTGTCAATGCACACGATCTGGCTGAGGTGGAGAATGCCATCCAGCCCAACACCAAGGCCGTCTATCTGGAAACTCTGGGCAACCCCAACAGCGATATCCCCGATATCGATGCCATTGCAGCCATCGCGCACAAGCACGGCCTGCCGCTGGTCATCGATAATACCTTCGGTACCCCGTACCTGATCCGTCCCATTGAGCACGGCGCAGATATCGTTGTTCATTCCGCCACCAAGTTCATCGGCGGCCACGGCACCACGCTGGGCGGCATCATTGTGGACAGCGGCAAGTTCGACTGGAAGGCAAGCGGCAAGTTCGGCAACATTGCTGACCCCAACCCCAGCTACCACGGCGTTTCCTTTGCCGATGCAGCAGGCCCCGCAGCTTTTGTCACCTACATCCGTGCGATCCTGCTGCGTGATACCGGTGCCACCATTTCGCCGTTCAACGCCTTCCTGCTGCTGCAGGGTACCGAGACCCTGAGCCTGCGCATCGAGCGCCATGTGGAGAACACCAAGAAGGTAGTCGAGTTTCTGGCAAACCACCCGCAGGTGGAGAAGGTCAACCACCCCTCCCTGCCGGATCACCCGGATCACGCCCTGTACGAGAAGTACTTCCCCAATGGCGGTGCATCTATCTTCACCTTCAACATCAAAGGCGGCCGCGAGGAAGCATTCAAGTTCATCGATAACCTGAAGGTCTTCTCCCTGCTGGCAAACGTTGCTGATGTGAAGAGTCTGGTCATCCACCCGGCTTCCACCACCCACAGCCAGCTGAACGACGAAGAGCTGGCCGAGCAGCAGATCTATCAGAACACCATCCGCCTGTCCATCGGCACTGAGCACATCGACGATATCATTGCTGATCTGGAAGCAGGTTTCGCAGCCGTCCGCGGCGAGTAAATCTTATCCCCTTAAAACCTCCGACAGAATGTGTATGCCTTGTTTTTTCTCCTGATCTCTTCTAAAAATTCCTTATATCCTAGACACAGCAAAAGGCTCCTGCCCATTGGGCGGGAGCCTTTTGCTGTGTTACCATTTTACGTCGTATGCGGCACAGGCGGTCTTTATAAATTCGCGTACCTTGCGGTCGGTGCAGCCGGAGCGCCATGCAATGCCAAACTCCGTATCCAGCACCGGCTCCAGCGGCACAGTGGTAAGGCCCGGCAGCGGTACATACACAAAATCCGGCATCACAGCAAGGCCTACATGGCCCTGGATCATAGGCAGGGCATGCTCCGATGAACTGCTGAAGTAGTACACAGCCTGCGGGCATTTCTGACGGATCAACTCCTGCGCAGTGGTCATACGGGCGGAAATGTGGGCCATATCCAGCAGAATGAGCACCTCGCCGTTGAGCTGTTCCAGTGTGACAGTTTTGTGCTTTGCCAGCGGGTGCTCCTCGTACATCACGCACACCATTTTTCCGTGATACAGGCTGCGGTATTCCAGAATACTGTCCGCAGGCAGGTCGTCCCGGCTGTCAAACACGATGTCCGGTACACTTTTGTCAAAGGAGCGGGACCACTGCGGCCCGGAGCGCGCATCGTTGAGGATATGCACCTGCGGGCAGCGCTTCTGGTACTGCTGGTAGATCTGCGGCAGTTTCTGGATCTGCATACTGCCGCTGTAGCCTACATGCAGCTCTTCACTGAACAGGGCCTGCGTGTTCTGCGCACGCTGCACAGCAAGGGTGAGCCGGTCCAGCATGTCCACGGTGTCGTGGTAAAAGGACTCACCGGCGCTGGTCAGGGCCACCACATGGCGGGTGCGGTCAAACAGGCGCACGCCCAGCTCGTTTTCCAGTGCATGGATCTGGCGGGAGACAGCGGGCTGTGAGATATAAAGGGTCTCGGCAGCGCGGGCAAAGTTGAGCTGACGAGCGACTTCAATAAAGCAGCGCAGCTGGGTAAAGGTCATGGCGAATCCTCCTGTAATAATTTTCTTGTTATCAATAATACAGCAAAAGCATTATCAATACAAGAAAAAGCTTGCTATAATATTAACGAAGGACCGAAACAAGACCGGCCAACACACAAACAGAACAAGGAGAAAGAAAAATGGCAAACGACATGAACCGCCGCGGCTTTTTGAAGTACGCGGCTGCCAGTGCACTGGGCATGGGCGCACTGGGCGTGATGACCGGCTGCAGCAGCAAGGAGACCGCATCTTCTTCTGCCGCCAGCACTTCCGGTGCTGTGTACACTCCCGGCACCTACACCGCTTCCGCCGAGGGTTACGGCAGCGATGTGACCGTTACCGTCACCTTTGACGAGACCAGCATTACCAACGTGGTGGTGGATTCCTCCGGCGAGACTGAGAACGTGGGTGCTGCTGCCGCCGAAAAGCTGGCAGACCAGGTGCTCAGCGCACAGAGCAGCGCCATTGACGGCGTGACCGGTGCCACCAAGACCAGCAAGGCTGTCAAGCAGGCTGTGGCCGACTGCATCAGTCAGGCCAGCGGCGGTGCCATCGTGGAGGGCGGCGACGTGGCCGTGACCGACGATGTGACCGTGGGCGGCAATACCGACTGGCTGGGCACCGCTCCGGAAGTGGCCGAAAGCGACATCACCGAGACCATCGAGACCGATGTTCTGGTGGTGGGCGCAGGCAATGCCGGCCTGATGACCGCTGCCCGCGCTGCTTCTCAGGGCGCAAAGGTGCTGGTGATCGAAAAGGGCATGAGCAGCATGAACGAGCGCCACTGGATCGGCGCTGTGGGCACCACTGCTGCCAAGGAAGCCGGCGTGGAAGTGGACAAGAACAAGCTGGTGGCAGAGCTGTGCCGCTACGCCAGCCACCGCTGCGACGAACGCCTGATCCGTCTGTGGGTGAACCACAGCGGCGAGGCCATGGACTGGTACCAGGAGGTGGTCAAGCAGTACAACCCGGACGTGAAGTTCCACATGGAGTGGGACGTGGGTAAGGGCGGCCACGATACCTACTATGTGCCCGCCACCATGCACAACTTCCAAGATGATATCCCGGAGCACGATTACAGCTCTGCCACTGCAGAATACGGCTTTGCCAGCCTGCAGCAGTGCGTCACCGACAATGGCGGCGAGATCGTGTACGAGGTCGCCATGGTCAAGCTGGAGCAGGACGGCGGCAAGGTGACCGGCGTGATCGCCAAGGCGGGCGACGGCCACTATATCCGCATCAAGGCAGCCAAGGGCGTGGCCCTGTGCTGCGGCGGCTACGCAGCCGACAAGCAGATGCTGGCCACCCTGAACCCGGATGCTTACCAGAGCATCGTTGGTTCGGATGCATCTGCACTGGACACCGGCGACGGCATTCGTGCTGCTATGTGGGTGGGTGCTGATAAGGACCCCGACCCCACTGTGATGCTGTTCGACCGCGGCATCATTGCCCCGAACGAGACTGTGGACGGCAACTGGGAGAAGTCCGGCTACATGCATCTGGGCAGTGAGCCTTGGCTGAAGGTGAACCTGAACGGTGAGCGCTTCAGCAACGAGAGCGTACCCTACGACTTTATCCTGCACGCAGCCTTTATGGAGCCGGGCCATCTGTACAACACCATCTACGACAGCAACTGGATGGAGCATGTCAAGCAGTTCCAGCAGATCGGCTGCGCCCGCATTGAGCCGAGCCAGAGTGGCGGCAAGCTGCAGATCTTCAGCTGGGAAGCTGAGCAGGGCCTGCTGGCCGGCATGGAGCAGGGCGGTCTGATCCAGAAGGCCGACACGCTGGAAGAGTTGGCCGAAAAGCTGAACATGCCCGCCGATGCCTTTGTAGCTACTGTGGAGCGCTACAACGAGCTGTGCGCCAAGGGCGAGGACGAGGACTTCGGCAAGGAGAGCTACCGTATGCTGCCGCTGGAGAACCCGCCGTATTACGGCTGCCGTCAGGGCGCTACTGTGCTGTGCACGCTGGACGGTCTGCGCATCAACACCAAGATGCAGGTGCTGGATACTGAGGGCAACCCCATTGAGGGCCTGTACTCTGCAGGTGACTGCAGCGGCGGCTTCTTTGCCCACAATTACCCTGAGTACATCGTGGGAGTGGCCATTGGCCGCACCCTGACCGAGGGCTATCTGCTGGGCGACGAGCTGGCAAAGGCCTGAAAATAACAAACAACAAGAGGGTCCCGGAATTTTCTCCGGGACCCTTTTGTTGTTTGCGGCAAAATGCCGTCAGCCTTTCACGCCGCCCAAAGCAACACCGCGGACGATGAACTTGGAAAGCAGCAGGTACACGATGATGACGGGCAGAATGGCGATAGCCACCATCATGTAAACCTTGCCCATATCAAACTTGAGGAAGTCTGCACTGCGCAGCTGTGCGATCAGGATGGGCAGGGTCTTTTTGTCGGCGCTGTCCAGCACCAGAGCGGGAATGAAGTAGTTGTTCCAGCTGGCCACGAAGGAGAAAATGGCCTGCACTGCCAGAGCGGGCTTCATAATGGGCAGCACGATCTTGTTGAAGGTGTAGAACTCGCCTGCACCGTCGATGCGGGCAGCCTCTACGATCTCCATGGGAAGGGAAGCGTCCAGATACTGCTTCATGAAGAAGAACACGGTGGGCGCTGCAATGCTGGGCAGGATCAGCGGGATAAAGCTGTTCTTCAGGCCCATCTTGGTGATGAGCTGCAAAAAGCCCAGAGCAGACACCTGCGTGGGCATGGTCATGATCAGCAGGATAATGGCGAACGCGGCCTTTTTGAATTTGAAGTTATAGGCGTAGATGCCGTAGGCCGTCAAGGCCGAGAAATACACGCTGAACGCCGCCGAGCAGGCAGAGACGATCAGGCTGTTGCGGATGCCGGTGATGACAGGGATGTTAGCATCGGCCAGCACGTTCTGGAAGTTGGTGATGAGCGATTTGCCCGGCAGCATCGAGAAGCCTTTCTGGATCTCGAAGTGGGTGCGGGTGGAGTTGATCACCAGCACATAGAAGAAGAACAGGCACAAAAAGCTGATGAGTACCAGCACCAGATAACACCATGCGCGGCGTGCAGCCAGTGTTGCTTTTTCCGATTGATTTCTAGGAGTGTGTGCCATAATCATTTCCCTCCTTTTGCTGCCTTTTTGGCGGCGTTCAGTTCTTTGCGCTGGGCGCGGGTCAGGCCGTCATCCTCCTTGGTAAGGGAGAAGTAGACCACAACACACAGCACTGCACACACGAGGAACAGCACCACCGAGACTGCACCGGCCATGCCGTAGTTCTTGCTGAACAGGTGGTTGTTCAGGTACATGATCATGGTGGTGGAGGTGCGGTCCGGGCCGCCCTTGCCGTTGGTCAAAATCTGCGGCACATCGAACATCTGCAGGCCGCCGATCATGGAGGTGATCATGACGTAAACAAGGATGGGACGGATCAGCGGAATGGTGATCTTCCAGAACATCTGGTTCGGGGTGCAGCCGTCCAGTTCAGCCGCTTCGTACAGGGTGGGATCCACGCCCATGATCGCAGCCATCAGCATGATGGTGGTGTTGCCGAACCACATCAGGAAGTTCATCAGGCCGATCAGCCCGCGGTTGCCCCACACGGTGTTCAGAAAGCTGATGGGTGCATCGATCCAGCCCATGCTCAGCAGCACGGCGTTCACCGGGCCGTTGTCCGAGAACAGCGCGAAGAATAGCATTGCAAAGGCGGAGGCCATGATCAGGTTGGGCATGTAGATGACCGTCTTGAAGAAGGTCTGGCCCTTCAACTTCAGGCGCAGGTCGGTGAACCATGCTGCCAGCAACAGGGAAATGGCGATCTGCGGGATAAAGCCGATGATCCACAGGATCAGCGTGTTGCCAAAGTACTTGGGCAGATCGGTTGCGAACAGGGTAATGTAGTTTTTCAGGCCCACAAAGCTGGGGCCGATGATCTTCAGGCCGCTGCGGTAATATTCAAAAAAGCTGTAGTAAATGGTGGATGCCAGAGGGATCAGCTGGAATACCGCGAAGATGATGAAGAACGGCGCAATGAAGATGTAGCCCCATTTCGCGTAGCTGATCGACCCTTTCTTTTTCTTTTCTCCCATAGGATCGCCTCCTGATAAATTTGCGGAAAGAACAGGGGCGGGCGGGAACAGCGTCCGGCCCGCCCCTGCGTATTCACTTTTCCGTTTTAGGGTCGGCTGCTATTATGCGGGCCACACCACGTCGGTCAGCTCAGGATACTTCTCCTTGATAGCGGTCTCGAAGTTTGCCTTTGCGGTATCTTCGTCCACGTTGCCGGTAAAGTAATCCTTGAATGCATTCTGGAAGCTCTCATTCAAGCCCTGATCGTACGGACCGGCGTTGGACATATCGATCTTGGCTGCAGCCTCTGCAAACAGAGCGATGTGGTTCTGGCCGCCCAGGAAAGCGGAGCTGTAATCGCTGTTTGCGATCTCGTTCATAGCCTTCTCGTTGTTGGTGTAGTCCTGCGTATCCATGGTGATCTGCTTCATGATGGCTTCATCGCAGGTCAGCTTCTGCATAACATCCTTAATGGTCTCGATGTTGTCGCTGCCGGCTGCGCCGCAGATCCAGGTGCCGCCCCAGTAGTAGGGCTGAGGGCCTTCGCACACAGCGTAATCGCCGTAGATACCGTTGCCAACTTCTTCCTTGCCGCCCTCAGCGACAGGAGTCTCCAGCGAGTTGCCCAGCAGGGTGAAGTTGATGCCCCAAGTGGAGTAGAAGAAGCCGAACACCTTACCGGTGGGACCCTGATCGGCTGCCCACTGGCTGTCCCACAGGCTGGACTTGTTGTTATAGCCCTTATCGGTGTACTCCTTGGTCTGATCGACCCACTTCATAATGTTCTCATCAACGGTAACGGTAGTGCCGGTGACCCACGGAGCTGCCACGTTGTTGGAGAAAGTGCGGTATGCATCATCAAAGCCGGACAGCATCTTGTAGCCCTTGGCGGCTGCCTGTGCAGCTACATCATTGAACTTATCCCAGTCGGACAGGTAGGTCTGCACTTCGGCGGGATCATCGGTGCCCAGAACATCCTTGGCAATGCTGCGGCGGTATGCAAACAGACCGGGAGTTGCCTGCCAGGTGGTGCCGCGCTGGCTGCCGTCCACACTAACGATGTCCTTGGTGTACTGGTACTGGCCAGCCAGATCGTCATCGGTCAGGCCGATGTCTGCCTTGACATCCAGAACGTAATCGGAATCCACATACTTCAGAGCATAGTCAGCCTCGATCAGGAAGATGTCGATCTTGTCGTCATCAGCAGCGCTGTCCTGACTCAGCAGGGCTTCGTCCAGCTTGTTCTGATAGTTGTTGTTCTCGTTGGCATTGATGGTCCACTTCACAACGGTGCCATCCTTCAGGGTGGTGGTGGACTTGTCGGCTGCGATCTCGGAAACTTCCGGATAGTAGTCGTTGAAGCGGCTCTGGAATTCATCGTTCCAGCACCAGATGTTCAGCACCTTGCCCTGTGCTGCGGGAGCAGCGGAAGCAGCAGAGGAAGCCGGAGCAGAAGAAGCGGTGCTGGTGGAAGAAGAACCACCACAGGCAGCCAGAGCTGCACCAATGGTCACGGCACCGGAAGCGAGCAGGAAATTACGGCGAGAGATCTTTTTCATAAGGGTAAACCTCCTTCATGGTTTTCCATTATTTACAAAAGTGTTCTTCATAAAAGGTTCCGTAGCAAGAGCCTTTAGAGACATATTAAAGAATGCTGACCGACCCGCCGTCCAGCAATTTGCCGGAAACGCGGATCTGTTCGGGCAGGGTCACTCTTGGATGCTCGATCAGCTCAATGAGCTTGTCGGCAGCCGTGCGGCCCAGCGCGGCGGTGTTCTGCTGGTAAGTCACCAGCTGAGGCTTGACCACCCGGGAAAGGTAGATGCCGTCGTAGCCCATCACCGAAACATCCTCCGGGATCGAAAGGCCCGCTTCGTTGATGGCGTTGTAGCCGCCCAGCGCGGAGAAATCGTCCGGGAAGATGATGCAGGTGGGCGGCTGCGGAAGCTCCAGCAGCGCTTTGGTCTCGACGGCACAGCGGTCAGCATCATGGTAGATGCCCTCCCGCACATAAGCTTCCGGGATCTTCAGGCCAAGCTCTTCGCAGGCCTGATAGAAACCTGCAACGCGGTTCTCGGTAACGGCGGTCTTTTCGCCGTGGATAAAGGCGATGCGGCGGTGGCCGCAGGCCCATGCCTGCCGCACCAGTGCTTTCAGGCCGAAAACGTTATCCGAGAGGATCGCCATGCGGTTATTGAACACATGATCGATCGTGACCACCGGCACCTCGCTGTTCACCAGCTCCACCACCTGCGGCTCGTAGAAGTTCACGCAGGCGATCACCACGCCGTCCACATTGCGGTAGCGGCAGTGCTCAAGGTAGCTCATGCTCTTGCCGCTGATATTGTGGTTGATAAAGGTGATGTCGTAGCCGTGTTTCTCGGCTTCCACCTTGAAGCTGTCCAGCACGGCGGAAAAGTATTCGTGGGTCAGGCCGCTCTGCCGTTCATCCACGAACAGAACGCCCAGATTGTAAGTACGGTTTGTTTTCAAGGAACGGGCGGCAGCATTGGGCAGGTAGCCCATACGGTGCGCTGCGGCCCGCACCCGTTCTCGTGTGGCAGGCGAGATATCCGGCTGGTCGTTCAGCGCCTTGCTGACCGTTGCCACCGATACGCCGCATTCCTTTGCCAGATCTTTCAGGGACGGCATCGCTCGTTTGCCTCCTTCCGAAGAACGTTTTACGGGGGATGTTCTCCGTCAAGTCCTTAATCGTTTTCGCAATTTCATGATAGCGTATTTTGTACGAAAAATCAAGCTCAAAAGAATAACTTTCATTGCTTTTGGCTCAATTTTGGCGTTTTGTTCGTTTCTGAAGAACCGAAATTGTGCATCTTGGATGGGTTTCGTTACATTTCGGTTAAAATCAAAAGATTTTCGTTGCGGTTTCGTTACGATTTTCGCCGTATATAATATTACCTATAAATTGTGTTTCAGCGTTTTCGCTTACAGGAAGCACAAAAAGCGTGCTTGAAATAAATTTTCTGAAAATCATGAAAACATACGTATTTATGAAAGATACTTTCAGAATTTTTTTAGAAAATCCTCTTGCTTTTTTGGCCTGCTTGGGCTATGCTAGAAGCAAAGAGAATGCTTTGATCGTCTGACTTAATCGTTTTCGCAAAAGCGATGCCGCCGGGGCTACCGGCAGCTGATAAGGAGGAAGCATTTATGAAATTCGGCCATTTTGATGACGCACGCAAAGAATATGTCATCACCACCCCGCAAACGCCCCTGCCCTGGATCAACTACCTTGGCAGCGAGGATTTCTTCAGTCTTGTCTCAAATACGGCGGGCGGCTACAGCTTTTACCGCGATGCGCGGATGCGCCGCCTGACCCGCTACCGCTATAACAGCTCCCCGCTGGATATGGACGGCCACCACATTTACATCAAGGATGGCGATACCGTCTGGAACCCCGGCTGGCAGCCCACCAAGACAGAGCTGGACAGCTACGCCTGCCGCCACGGTCTGGGCTATACCATTCTGGAGGGTGAGAAGAACGGTGTTTCCGCTGCGCAGGAGCTGTTCGTGCCCACCGGCGATGCCTGTGAGTTGGACCGCCTAACTTTGAAAAATAAGACGGATGCCATAAAAGAGCTGGATGTGTTCAGCTATGTGGAGTTCTGCCTGTGGGATGCCATTGACGACAGCTCCAACTTCCAGCGCAACTTCTCCACCGGCGAAGTGGAGGTGGAGCCGGCCATCATCTACCATAAGACGGAATACCGTGAGCGCCGCAATCACTATGCGGTATTCTGGAGCAATACGCCCGTTACCAGCTTTGATACCACCCGCGATGCCTTCTGCGGTGTGTATGGCGGCCCTGCAGACCCGCAGGCCGTCCACGCCGGGCACTGCTCCGGCAGCATCGCCCACGGCTGGGCACCGGTGGGCGCGCTGCACATCCATGTCACCCTTGCACCGGGTGAGGAAAAGAAGATCCTCTTCGGTCTGGGCTACATCGAGAACCCACAGGAAGAAAAGTTCACGGCTCCCGGTGTCATCAACAAGGAGCGTGCCCACGCCATGATCGCACGCTATGCCACCGATGCACAGGTGGACGCGGCCCGCAAGGCGCTGGCCGACCACTGGGAAGCTCTGCTCTCCACCTACCATCTGGAATCCGGCGAGGAAAAGCTGGACCGTATGGTGAACATCTGGCACCAGTATCAGTGTATGGTCACCTTCAATATGAGCCGCTCGGCCAGCTACTTTGAAAGCGGGACCGGCCGCGGCATGGGCTTCCGCGACAGCTGTCAGGATCTGCTGGGCTTTGTACACATCATTCCGTCCCGCGCACGGGAGCGCATTCTGGATATCGCCGCCACCCAGTTTGAGGATGGCAGCGCCTACCACCAGTACCAGCCTCTGACCAAGAAAGGCAACCGCGATATCGGCACCGGCTTCAACGATGACCCGCTGTGGCTCATTGCCGGCACTGCCGCCTATCTGCGCGAGACCGGCGACTGGTCTATTCTGGACGAGCAGGTGCCCTTTGATAATGATGCCAGCAAGGCACAGAGCCTGATGGAGCATCTGCGCCGCAGCTTCAACTTTACCGTCACCCACCTTGGCCCCCACGGCCTGCCGCTCATTGGCCGCGCCGACTGGAACGACTGCCTGAACCTGAACTGTTTCTCGGAGCACCCGGGCGAGAGCTTCCAGATCACCGGTCCCAGCGAAGGCCCTGTGGCCGAAAGCGTGTTCATTGCGGGCATGTTCGTCAAGTACGGCCACGAGTACGCCGAACTGTGCGACCACCTGAACCTTGCCGATGAAGCCGCTGCGGCCCGCAAGGCCGTGGACGGCGTGGAACAGGCGGCCCTGACCTCTGGCTGGGACGGCGCATGGTTCCGCCGCGCCTACGATGCTTTTGGCAAGCCTGTTGGCAGCAAGGAGTGCACCGAGGGCCAGATCTTCATTGAGCCGCAGGGCATGTGCGTCATGGCTGGCATTGGCAAGGAGACCGGTCAGGCCGCGCAGGCATTGAAGAGCGTAGAGGAACGGCTGGATACCAAGTACGGTGTGGTTCTGCACCAACCTGCATACACCAGTTATCAGCTCAATCTGGGCGAAATTTCCAGCTATCCTCCGGGATACAAGGAGAACGCCGGTATCTTCTGCCACAACAATCCGTGGATCAGCTGTGCCGAAGCCGTTCTGGGGCATGGCGACCGGGCCTTTGAGGTGTACCGCAAGACATGCCCGGCCTACATCGAGGATATTTCCGAGATCCACCGCACCGAACCCTATGTTTACAGCCAGATGGTGGCCGGTAAGGATGCCCCCACCTTTGGCGAAGCAAAGAACAGCTGGCTGACCGGCACTGCCGCATGGACCTTCTTCAATGTGAGCCAGTATATCCTTGGCATCCAGCCCACGTTGGACGGCCTGAAGGTAGACCCCTGTATCCCACACACGCTGGGCGGCTTCACCGTTACCCGCCGCTACCGGGGCGCAACCTATCACATTGCAGTGGATAATACCGCTGCAGTCCAGTACGGTGTGAAAAACGTCGCTGTGGATGGCAAGCCCATTGAGGGCAGCCTGCTGCCGCTGGCACCAGAAGGCGCTGTGGTAGAGGTGCAGGTGACCATGGGATAACCTTTACTGCATTCGTTCAATTTTCCGAAGAATACAAAAAATCCGAACCCTTCTCCTATCGAGAAAAGGTTCGGATTTTTTATTTTAGCGGCAGGCCTCCCGGTAGACATTCCTACGGGTTGGGAACCGCGGGCTAAGCAACAGCCCACCGGGCTGATTGCTTACGGCGCTGCGCGCCGCCGCCCTGTTCAAGTCCTTTTCCGCACCGAAAAAGAAAAACCAGTACACATTGTGTACTGGTTTTTCTTGGTGCGGATAAGAGGACTTGAACCTCCACCGAGTTGCCCCGATTAGAACCTGAATCTAACGCGTCTGCCAATTCCGCCATATCCGCATATTCTGTTGTGTTCATGAGCTGTGCCGCTCGGAACGATAGTTATTATACCAGATATGGCAGAATTGTCAAGCATTATTTTTAATTTTTCTCGACAAAATTTTGCTTGAAAATTGATGCATTCTGAATGGCAGCTGCAGGGCGAAATTTTTGCCAAAGTGTGATACAATAAACAGGACGCGCCGGGAGGGTGTCCTGCGCGCAGACTGAGAAAACGAGGGAAATGCAGAATGTTCAATATCATTATTTTCCTGCTGGGAGCAGGCATCATGTTCTTTATGGCTCTGCGCAGCGTGCTGGCACGGCGCAGGCTGTGCACGCAGGGGCAGAAGGTCACGGCCACGGTGGAGGGCACCGTGCAGAGCCGAGATGGCGGTGCCTATGTGCTGGCCTTTACCACCGCAGGCGGCAGCCATCGGCTGCACTACCCGAAGCCTGCGCGGGGCAAGAGCTTTGCGGTGGGGGATACCGTCACCTTATACTATGACCCCGACGACCCGGAGAAGATGTACGTGGAAGGCGACCGGGCCACGCTGGGAGCCGAGGTGTTGTATACCGTGATAGGTGTGGCCCTGCTGGTGCTGACCGTGGGCATTGCCCGCTGAAAGGGGAAAAGAAGATGAAACTGGAACATTTTGGCATGGCTGAGCCGGGCGACTGCCGGCTGGTATTCACAGCCGGTGCCGAGGAACTGGCGGCAGCCGTTGCACAGGTGCAGGCGGAGCCGGACGCGCCGCAGGAAGAGGACGGTCTGCTGACTGAGGCGGTGAATCGCACCATTCTTGGCGGCTTTTCGGCGCTGTATGAGCAGCTGGTGCAGGAGTACCATGTGGTGCCGGTGACCGACCCGGATTTTGAACTGTTGGCGGTGAACCGGGCCGAGGGCTTCCGGGCGGGGGCGCAGTTCTACGCGCTTCCGCCGCTGGAAGTGGGAGCATACACCGGTTTCGTGCAGCCCATTGAGCCGCACCCCATCCGGCAGCTGACCATTGAACTGGAGATCAACCGTCACCACGGCGACGAAGAACGTGCAGCCGATGCAGCGGGCAAGGCGGCGCTGCGGCAGCAGGTGGCCCGCGAGATCTGGGCACAGCGCTGTGCCCAGGCTGAGCAGCGGGCACGCAAGGAGCTGGTATGGCAGCTGGGCGATGCAGTGAAAGGCCCGCTGCCAAAGCAGCTGGTGGGCGGTAACTATTTTGCCGAGCAGCGCCAGTTCAACCTGAGCCTGCAGGCCAATGGCATCAACTTTGACCAGTTCCTTAAAGTGCGCGGCCAGACGGTGGAAGAGTTCCGTGCATGGCTCCACGCGCAGGCAGAGCGCAAGCTGCGCAGCTGGTTGGGGCTTCTGCTGGTGGCAGAAAAGGAGGGCCTTGCACCCACGGACGCCGAGGTGGAAGCAGCCGCTGCCCACTGGGATGCCAAGCTGGACGGCGAGCGCACCTTCCCCGCCAACGATGCACGCAAGGTGCGCCAGCGTCTGGCCCGGGAGAGGGCGGAGCAGTTCATTGTGGAGCACTCTACCCTCACGCCGCCGCCCGATGAACCCATCGTGCAGAAAGTTGAAAGCAAATAATAACAAAAAGGAGCGATGCAGCGCATCGCTCCTTTTTGTTATTATTATCAGGAACTCTCAGGTCTCCACGCCCTCGAACTGGCTGTTGTAGAGCTTGGCGTAGAAGCCGTTTGCAGCAAGCAGCTCGTCGTGGCTGCCCTGCTCCACAATGCGGCCGTCCTTCATCACAAGGATCACGTCCGCCTCGCGGATGGTGGAAAGGCGGTGCGCCACAATAAAGCTGGTACGGCCCTGCATCATGCGGGCAAAGGCTTTCTGGATGCGCACCTCGGTGCGGGTATCAATGGAGGAGGTGGCCTCGTCCAGGATCAGCATCGGCGGCAGGCAGAGCATCACGCGGGCAATGCACAGCAGCTGCTTCTGGCCCTGACTGATGTTGCCGCCGTCCTCGGCGATGACGGTATCGTAGCCCTCCGGCAGGCGGCGGATGAAGCTGTCTGCATGGGCGGCTTTGGCTGCTGCCACGATCTCTTCAAGGCTTGCATCCGGCTTGCCGTAGGCAATGTTTTCCCGCACGGTACCGGCCCGCAGCCATGTATCCTGCAGCACCATGCCGTAGCTGCCGCGCAGGGAAGCGCGGGTCACATCCCGGATGTCGGTGCCGGACACCTTGATGGAACCGCCGTTCACATCATAGAAGCGCATGAGCAGGTTGATGAGAGTGGTCTTGCCGCAGCCGGTAGGGCCGACGATGGCAATGCGCTGGCCGGGCTTTACGTCGAGGGAAAGGCCCTCGATCAGCGGGCGGTCGGGCAGGTAGCGGAAGGAAACATCCTCCAGCTGCACATGGCCGTCCGGCTGCAGCACGGAGGCGTTCTCGACTTCCGGCACCTGATTGTCGGCATCCAGCAGCTCAAACACGCGGGCGGCGCAGGCCAGAGCATTCTGCAGCTCGGTGACTACACCGGAAATTTCGTTGAAGGGCTTGGTGTACTGGTTGGCGTAGCTCAAAAACACGCTCAGCTGGCCGATGGTGATGCCGCCCCGCACCGCGTACACGGCACCCACAAGGCCCACGCCTGCGTACACGATGTTATTCACAAAGCGGGTGGCGGGGTTGGTCAGGCTGGAAAAGAAGATGGCCTTCAGGCTCACGTCCTGCAGCCGGCCATTCACCTCGTCAAAGGCGGTAAGGCTCTCGGCCTCGTGGCCGAAGGCCTGCACCACCTTCTGGCCCTCGATCATCTCGTTGACCAGCGCGGTCTGCTCGCCGCGCACGGTGCTCTGGCTCTGGAAGTAACCATAGCTGCGCTTGGCGAGGAAGCTTGCCACCACGAGGCTCAGCGGGGTGATGCACACCACCACCAGCGTGATGGGCACATTCTCGCTGAGCATGAACAGCAGGGTGCCGAGGATGGTCAGAACGCCGCTGAACAGCTGTGTAAAGCCCATCAGCAGGCCGTCCGCAAAGGTATCCACATCGGCCACCATGCGGCTGACGATATCGCCGGAGGGATGGCTGTCGAGGTAGGAAAGCGGCAGGGTCTGAATTTTGCGCAGGGCTTCGTTGCGCAGGTCGCGGCTGACAAGGAAGGTGATGCGGTTGTTGCACACGCTCAGCAGCCACTGCGCAAGAGCGGCCACACCGGCAACCACCAGCACCTCGATGATAATGCGCATCACACCGCTAAAATCTACGGCACCCTTGCCCAGCATCATATCAATGGCGCTGCCGCAGAGGATTGGGATATACAGCTGTGCGCCCACGCTCACGGCGGCCACCACAAGGCTGCACACCACAAACAGGGAATAAGGTTTGATTTTGCCCAGAACACGGGTCAAGGTGGCCTTGCGCTGCTGCGGGGTCAGCTTTGTTTTTGCTTTTGCACTCATTTCTGCGCATCCCCTTTCTTGAACTGGCTCTCGTAGATCTCCTCGTAGACGGGGCAGGTCTGGCGCAGCTGGTCGTGGGTGCCGATGCCCACCAGATGGCCGTCGTCCAGCACCAGAATTTGATCCGCGTACTGCAGGCTGGCGGCGCGCTGGCTCACGATGAACACGGTCAGGCTGCCGGGCAGAGCAGCCAGTGCCTTGCGCAGAGCAGCATCGGTGGCGTAGTCCAGTGCGCTGGCGCTGTCGTCAAGGATCAGAATTTCCGGCTTGCCCACAAGGGCGCGGGCGATGGTCAGGCGCTGCTTCTGTCCGCCGGACAGGTTGCGACCGCCCTGCTCCACAGGCTCGTCCAGCCCAAGGGGCTTGGCTTTGACGAACTCTGCAGCCTGTGCTGTTTCCAGTGCGGCCCACAGGTCCGCATCGGTGGCATTCTTGTTGCCCCACAGCAGGTTGGAGCGGATGGTGCCGCCAAAGAGCTGGGCCTTCTGCATGACCATGGCTGCCTTGCCGCGCAGTTCTTCGCGGGGATAGTTCCGGGCATCGCGGCCCATGATCTCCACCGTGCCCTCGGTGGCATCGTAGAAGCGGGGGATCAGGTTGACAAGGCTGGATTTGCCGCTGCCGGTACCGCCGATGACACCAATGGTCTGGCCGCGCTTTGCAGTGAAGCTGATGTCGGAAAGGCTGGGTGCACCGGCACCCGCATAGGTCAGGCTTACATGCTCAAAGCGCACGGCATCGCCGGATTTTTCGGCGGGCACCTCGCCCAGAAGCTTTTCCGGGAAGGCCATGCCGGGCGTGGTGTCCAGCACAGCCTGCACGCGGCCTGCGCAGGCCAGCGCCTTGCTCACCTGCACGATCAGGTTTGCCAGCTTGACCAGCTCCACAAGGATCTGGTTCATGTAGTTCACCAGCGCGATCACGTCGCCGGAAGCCATGCCGCCCACATTGATCTCAATGCTGCCCACATATAGCAGTGCCACAATGGCAATGTTGATGAGCACATAGGTCAGCGGGTTCATCAGGGCAGAGATATGGCCTACATGGAGCTGCATCTTGGTCAGCAGGTCGTTGGCATTCTCAAAGCGCTCTACCTCGCTCTTTTCCTTATCAAAAGCGCGCACCACGCGCACGCCGGTCAGGTTTTCGCGGGTCAGGCCCAGCACCCGGTCAAGGCGATTCTGTACCGTCTTGTACAGGGGCCGGGTAGCAGCCATGATGCCGAACACCACCACGCTCAGCAGCGGGATGGTCACTACAAAGATCAGCGCTGCACGGGAATTCACCGTAAAGGCCATGACCATGGCACCGATCACCACGAACGGGCTGCGCAGGAACAGGCGTAAAAACAGGTTCAGGCCGCTCTGCACCTGATTCACGTCGCTGGTCATACGGGTGATCAGGGTGCTGGTGCCGAGGGTGTCCATCTCAGTAAAGCTCAGGGTCTGGATGTGCTCAAACAGGGCGTGGCGCAGAGCTGTGGAATAGCCCACGGCCGCCTTTGCGGAAAAATACTGTGCCGTCAGGCTGCAGGCAAGGCCGATCATGGCCAGCAGCAGCAAAATGCCGCACCGCACAAGAATATAGTGGAAGTCGTGGGCGGCAATGCCGATGTTCACGATATCCGCCATGACCAGCGGCACGAACAGGTCGAACGTGGCTTCCAGCATCTTGAAAAGGGGCGCAAGCACGCTCTCGCGCTTGTAGTCCTTCAGATAGCCTAGCATCTTGTTCAAGGCGATACTCCTTCTTTCTTGCATTATAAGGTTTATGAAATCCTACTTATTATAGCGTACAAAAACTTAAAAAGCCATAGAAAATGTTTTTATTGCAAAAGTGTGCTGAAAACCGCCGGGCAAAATGCCGAAAACGGTTGAAACCAGGGTGGGGGTATGCTACAATGATTTTAAATATTGCACAAAAGGGGAAACAGGAATGCTGATAAGTTTGGTCGTTCCGTGCTACAATGAGGAAGAATCACTTCCCATTTTTTATAAAGAGGCCAGCAAGATCGCACAGCAGATGGGAATATCCCACGGAGCAGATTTTGAGTTCATCTTTGTGGATGACGGCTCAAAAGACCGCACACTGCAGATCGCGCGGGAATTGCACCGGAAAGATGCCCGTGTGCGGTACATCTCCTTCAGCCGGAACTTTGGCAAGGAAGCAGGCATTTATGCCGGATTAAAAGCGGCAAAGGGCGATTATGTAGCAACGATGGATGCGGATCTGCAGGACCCGCCCTCGCTGCTGCCGGAAATGCTGGAGCTGCTGTTCTCCGGCGAATATGACTGCGCGGCCACCCGCCGCACCACACGCGAGGGTGAACCGCCCGTTCGCAGCTGGTTTGCCAAAAAGTTTTATCAGATCATCAATAAGCTCTCGGATACAGAGATCGTGGATGGAGCAAGAGACTTCCGCCTGATGAGCCGCAAAATGACTGATGCCGTGCTGAGCATGGCGGAATATAACCGCTTCAGCAAGGGCATTTTCAGCTGGGTCGGCTTTAAAACAAAGTGGATCGACTACAAAAACGTAGAGCGTGTGGCGGGCACAACAAAGTGGAACTTCTGGGGTCTGCTCAAATATTCGATCGAAGGCATTGTGGGCTTTTCCACAGCTCCACTGCTGATGGCGGCGGGCCTTGGCCTTGCCTTTTGCGTATTGGCGTTTGTAGGCATCATAATCGTGGTGGTGCGTGCACTGATGTTCGGCGACCCTACTTCCGGCTGGCCGAGCCTTGTCTGCATTATCCTTTTGTGCAGTGGTGTGCAGCTGCTGTGTACGGGCATTGCGGGCGAGTACCTTGCCAAAACATATCTTGAAACAAAGCACAGACCGATCTATATTGCTGCTGAGACCGAAGAAGATCTGGACGCGGAATAAGGCGTTTCAGGAAAAATGTATTTTTAACGGGGTGCCAGAAGAAGCTGATCTGGCACCCCGCTTTTTTTGAGCAGGGAAAAATGGATACATACAGATAGGCGTTGTACCCAAAGCCATTTCCTGCTATACTAAAAACTGACTAGAAACTGGAAGAATGGTGAGCAGATGGCAAAAAGACAAGACGGCGGCATCCGGCTGCGCCCGGTGGGCACCCGCAAGCATCGGCAGAACGCTCCGGCCTACAGCCCGGCGGGCACCGGCTGCCCGGCCTTTGAGCAGGCAGTGGAAAATTTATATAAAGGCCAGAACGAAGAAAGCTTCTGGACGCTGATGGGCGCTTTGAACTATGCACTGGAAATGGAGACCCATGTTCTGGTGCCGCTGCGCACGGCACTGACGGTGCACAACACGCCTGCACCGTGGACGGAGCATCCGGTGCCCACGGCAAAGGCTAAGGACCTGCAGCTGTGGACCCTGCGCAACGAGAAGGGCCGCACATGGCTGCCTATGTTCACCTCTGCAGCTGCGGCCTGCGCCGACCGCAGCACTTCTGCCCGGCCAATGGCGGATTACACCCTGCAGGATGCCATGGAACTGGCCCTTTCCACTGAGGGGATCGACGGCGTGGTGCTGGACCCGTGGAGCCACTCGGCTACGCTGGACGGCGCTCTGCTCAACGGTTTGCTGCACGCGGGCCATACGCCGGAAGACCCCGGTGATGAGAAAGCGGATGCCGGAAAGGAAGCCGCCCGCAAGGGCAATTGGGCGCAGGCTGTGGAATGCTTTGAAAAAGCAGCCGAGCTTGGCAGCACCATGGGACTTGCCCTGCTGGCAGACTGTATTTATAAGGGCCGCGGCACCCGCACGAACCGTGCCAAGGCCCGCCGCATGTGGAAGGAAGCAGCAGACAGCGGCGAGATCTTATCCAACATTGCACTGGGCGATGACTGCGCTGCCCGGGGCGACAATGGCCGGGCACTTTTGTATTACCGCCGTGCCCGCGCCAACGCAGCCCATATGCCGGATATCGAGTACACTCCGCAGGTGTGCCTGCGTGTGGCCCAGACCGAAACGCGCTACACCAGCCGCAAAAAGGCGCTGGCACTGGCCGCAGAAGCAAGGCAGGGCTTTTCCATCAAGGCCCGTGAGCACGAGCCGGACGCAGAGCAGTGGCTGGCCGAAGCCGACCAGCTCATCCGGGAACTGACCAGTGAACTGCCTGCCAGAGCCACAGCTTACGACATGGAATCTTTACAATTGGACTAAAAAATCGTCATATCGGGACGGTAAGATATACTCGGAAATGATTTGAAGAGCTGCGCCCAAGATGCACAGCACCGGAGAGGAAACAGACAGTATGAGCAAAGTAATCGGCATCGATCTCGGCACGACCAATTCCTGCGTGGCAGTGGTGGAGGGCGGCAAGCCCGTGGTCATCACCAATGCGGAGGGTGAGCGCACTACCCCCAGCGTTGTGGCCTTCACGAAGGACGGTGAACGTCTGGTGGGCGGTGCGGCCAAGCGCCAGATCGCCACAAATTCCGGGCGCACCATCTCCAGCATCAAGCGCCATATGGGCAGTGACTACCGGGTGCACATCGACGGCAAAGACCTGACCCCGCAGGAGATCAGCGCCATGATCTTGGCCAAGATCCGCCGCGATGCCGAGAGCTATCTGGGCGAGCCGGTGACCGAAGCGGTCATCACGGTGCCCGCCTACTTCGACGACAGCCAGCGCAAGGCTACGCAGGATGCAGGCCGCATTGCAGGCCTGAACGTGCTGCGCATCATCAACGAGCCTACTGCTGCCGCTGTGGCCTATGGTTTGGATAACGAAGCATCGCAGAAGATCCTCGTCTACGACCTCGGCGGCGGCACCTTTGATGTGTCCATCATCGAGATCGAGGACGGGACCTTTACGGTGCTTGCCACCGGCGGCGACACCCATCTGGGCGGTGACGACTTCGATCAGCGCATCGTGGAATATGCCGTGGCCGAGTTCAAAAAGTCGGATCGCATCGACCTTTCCCGCGACCCGGCAGCTATGGGCCGGCTGAAAGAGGAAGCCGAAAAGGCAAAGAAGGAGCTTTCTGCCGCGCCGTCGGCACAGCTGAACCTGCCCTTTATCGCAGTGGGCAAGGACGGCCCTCACCACTTGGATATCTCGCTTTCCCGCCCGCAGTTCGAAATGATGACCGGCGACCTGCTGGCCCGCACAGTGGCTCCCGTGCAGAATGCGCTGCGGGATGCAGGCATTTCTGCCAGCCAGCTGGGCAAGGTGCTGCTGGTGGGCGGCAGCACCCGGATGCCTGCGGTGGAGCGTCAGGTGAAGGAGCTGCTGGGCTGCGAACCCAGCCACAGCCTGAACCCGGATGAGTGTGTTGCCATGGGTGCGGCTGTGCAGGGCGGTCTGCTGCAGGGCGGCGGCAAGCTGGCCGGTGCCACCGGCGCAGCGGCGCAGGGCCTTGTGCTGATGGATGTGACCCCGCTGACCCTCTCCATTGAGACGCTGGGCGGCGTGGCCACCCCGCTGATCACCCGCAACAGCATGATCCCCACCCGCAAGAGCCAGATCTTCACCACCGCACGGCCCATGCAGACCAGTGTGGAGATCAACGTGCTGCAGGGCGAGCGCCACTTTGCCCGCGACAACAAGAGTCTGGGCAAATTCAAGCTCACTGGCATCCGGGCAAGCTTCTCCTCCAAACCGCAGATCGAAGTTACCTTCGATATCGACGTGAACGGCGTGGTGAAGGTATCTGCCAAAGACCTTGGCACCGGCCGGGAGCAGAACATCACCATCACCGGCAGCACCAACCTTTCGGAAAATGAGATCCAGCGCGCCATGGCAGACGCTGCCGCCTACGAGGCCGAGGACAGCCGCCGCAAGGAGCGGCTGGACCTGCACAATCAGGCCGAGGTGCTGGCCTACAAGGTGGACGAGGCTCTTTCCAAATGCAAAAAGGAGCTGGACAAGGACGAGAAGAACCGCATCAAAACCGACCTCGCCAACCTCCGCCGCTGCCTGCGCAAGGATAAGCCCGAAAAAATGAATGAAAACGAGGAAGCCGCCCTGCGTCAGGCCAAGACCCAGCTGGAAGAAAGCGCCAACCATCTGATGGTGCTGTACACCAGTGAGCAGGGCGAAAGCGGAAACGGAGAAAATAATCTGTAACACGTAAAAAAGGTCGCCCTTGACAGAGCGACAGAAAAAAGTTATACTACAAACAGAAGGGGCGCTGACTGCAAAGGTCAGCTTTCCATCCCGTTAGTCAAAAAGATTGACCGCTCGGCTGGTAACTGTAGGCGGTCAATCTTTTTTGTTATCATCGCTTTTCGTCTGGGAAAACTTTGCCATAACCTCGGCGGTCAGGCGGATCACATCCACGATCAGACCCAGCAGCGTGAGAATGAACGTAAGCAGTGCGAGAGTTTCCAACAGAGTCATCCGATATCCCTCCCTTCGCCTTCAAGGCTCCGGGCAGGGTACTTCCCCAAAAAAGTTTCCTCCCGGAACCTCTGCTTCGTTCTATGTGAAAAGAAGCAGCGATACGGGATAGAAAGCATGACCACCAATTTTGCAATCAGCGCCTTATTTGCATTATACCATAATTTTTGACGAAGTACAACAAAAACCTCCGCTGTGTTTTTGCACAGCGGAGGTTTTCTATGTGGAAAAGTATTACAGCATCTTAGAAAGGAATGCTTTCAGTCTGGGATGCTTCGGATTCGTGAACAGTTCCTGCGGCGGCTCGTCCTCCTGGATCTTGCCGTCGTCGATGAAGATGACGCGGTTGGACACCTCGCGGGCAAAGCCCATTTCGTGGGTGACCACCAGCATGGTGATGCCGGTGTGGGCCAGCTCCTTCATCAGTTCCAGAACCTCGCCCACCATTTCGGGGTCGAGGGCGCTGGTGGGCTCGTCGAACAGGATCACGTCCGGATCCATGGCAAGGGCACGGGCAATGGCAATACGCTGCTGCTGGCCGCCGGAAAGGCTCTTGGGGTAGGCATCGGCCTTGTCGGCCAGACCCACGCGGGCCAGAAGTTCGTCTGCCTTGGCGGAGATGGCTTCCTTATCCTTCAGCTTCAGCAGGGTGGGGGCCAGCTCCAGATTTTTCTTCACAGTCAGGTGCGGGAACAGGTTGAAGTGCTGGAACACCATGCCCATCTTCTGGCGCACAGCGTCGATGTGGGCATCGTCCACCTCCACCCCTTCAAACTTGATGGAGCCGGAGGATGGAATCTCCAACCGGTTCAGGCAGCGCAGAAAGGTAGATTTGCCGCAGCCGGAAGGACCGATCAGGCAGACCACATCGCCGCGGTAAATATCAATATCGATGCCCTTCAGCACGTCCAGCGTGGGGGTGGGCTGCTTTGCGCCCGGCTTTTTTTCGCCGCCGTAGGTCTTTGTCAGGCCGCGGACTTCCAGAATCTTATCGGTCACTTTGAGCAAGCCTCCTCTCAAACTTTGCCAGCAGACGGGTGAACAGCATGACCAGCACAAGGTAGATCAGCGCAACGCCCAGCAGTGGGAACATGGCCTCGTAGGTGCGGTTCATGATGCCCTGCGCGGCGTACAGCAGCTCCTTGCCGCCGATGACCGTGATCAGGGAGGTATCCTTCAGCAGGACGATGAACTCGTTGCCCAGTGCGGGCAGCACCGCACGGATGGCCTGCGGGATGATGATGACCACCATGGTGGTCATGTAGTTCAGGCCAAGGCTGCGTCCGGCCTCCATCTGGCCGGGGTCAACGGCCATCAGGCCGCCGCGGATGATCTCCGAAACATAGGCACCCGAGTTGATGCCCAGTGCCAGCGCACCCACCATGGTAAAGTTGCGGCTGTTGGCAAAGATGACCATGCTCATGATGAGCAGCTGCACCATCATGGGCGTGCCGCGGATGATGGTGGTGTAAATTTCGCAGATGATGTTGAAGAAGCCCAACACCGGGTTCTTGTGGCCGGGGCGCTGCTGGTCGTGTGCTACACGCACCAGAGCTACCACGCTGCCCAGCACGATGCCCAGTGCCAGCGCAATGGCAGTGACCAGCAGGGTGGTGCTCACGCCCTTGATGTACTGCGTCCAGCGGTCTTTCAGGATGAAGGCCTGATAAAACTTGAAGAAGAATTCCTGCTCGAAGTTGAGCGTAGTGCCGCTGTTGAGCAGCTCTTTGAGCAGTTCGTACTGTGCAGCCATTCGCATCCTCACTTTCCTGTTCTGATTTTGTTAATCTTTTGTAACCACTTATTTCCAAAAAAGGGGAGGTGCCCCAGTTGGGGGCTGCCTCCCCGTGGCTCAGATGTCAGCCGCCGGATTATTCAGCGGTGATGTACTTGTCCACGATGGACTGCAGGGTGCCGTCAGCCTTCAGCTCTTTCAGAGCGGCGTTGACGGCATCTTCCAGAGAAGAACCCTTTGCCATACCAATGGCGTAATCTTCCTCGGCGTAGCTGGTATCCAGGATCTTCAGGCCGGGGTTGGCAGCAATGAACTCCTGGGCGGGAGCGTTGTCGATGACAACGGCATCCACCTGACCGTTGTTCAGAGCCTGCACAGCGGTCAGACCGTCGTCGTAAGCCACGACGTTTTCATCACCGAAATCATCGGAGCAGTAGATGTAGCCGGTGGTACCGCGCTGGGTGCCGATCTTCTTGCCGGCCAGATCGTCGGGAGAAGCAATGTCGGAGCCTTCGGGAACAATGATGGACTGGATGCCGGTAGCGTAGCTGTCGGAGAAGTCCATCACAGCCTTGCGCTCGTCGGTAACGGTAACGCCAGCCATGACGATATCGGCCTTACCCTGCTGCACGCTCAGCAGCGCAGCGTCAAAGTCCATATCATCGATCTGCAGCTCCAGACCCAGCTTGTCAGCGATGGCCTGAGCAGTCTCGATGTCGATGCCCTCAAACTCGCCCGCATCGGTGGTCATCTCATACGGAGGAAAGGCTGCGTTGGTGGCCATGGTCAGCTTGCCGGCCTCAACGGTGGTCAGCTCGCCAGCGGCAGCGCTGGTGGAAGCAGCTTCAGAAGAAGCAGCAGAGCTTGCCACGGAGGAAGCGGTGCTTGCGGAAGAACCACCGCAGGCGGTCAGAGCCAGAGCGGCAACGGACAGACCGGCAGCTGCCAGAAAGCTGCGACGAGAAATCTTTTTCATATTCAAACACTCCTCAAATGTACTGTATGTTTTTGCGGTACGCCGGAACGATGCGATTCATCGAACATCTGGCGAACGAATTTAGTATAGATTGTACAAATTGAAAAGTCAATACTTGTGCAAAAAATCTCATCATTTGAAACCGAATTGAAAACAATTATACAAAAAATGCGTTGAAGAAATGTATATATACAAATTATAGATATTTTGCGATCTCTTCTTTGCTTCGCTTTGGCACGCAGTAATCCCGGTTCTCGTCCAGATAATATTTTACGCCGGTCTCAGCCGTCAGCGGCACAATGTGAGCCTTGTGGGCCGGGTAGCCGAACGCCACCATGAATGCCAGCTTCTGCGGTTCTTCAATGCCCAGCAGTTCGGTGAGGGCAGGCTTGTTGATCGCGCCCATGATGCAGCTGCCCACGCCCTTGTCCCATGCAGCGAGGGTCATGTTGGCCAGCGCAATGCCGGTGTCGGTGGCGAGGTCGCCGGGGATGGAAGTGTCCTGCACCACGGCCACATACAGGGTGGGCAGCTCGTCGGCTTTAGGCGTGCCCTGCTCCGGCGGCAGATAGGCAGCCCACTTGACCAGCGGCTGCACCTTTGCCACCGCCTCGGGCTTGTTCACCACCACCAGACGCACAGCCTGACGGTTGGCTCCGCAGGAGGACAGGCGGACGGCCTCGACGATATCATCCACCACATCCTGCGGAACAGCTTTCTGTGCAAAGCGGCGGTAGGTGCGGCGGCTGACAAGAGTATCCATAACAGACATAAAGAGCACCTCCTTTATATAAGTGTTGTCAAAAGTATAGCAGATGCGGCAGAGTCTTGCAACGCTCCGGCGCAAAAAAGCTTGCACGTTGGGCAGTGATCTTGCCTTTTGCGACAGGCTGCAATTGCATCCGACAAATGATATATGGTAAAATATGGTAGAAGAAAGGAGGCGGCGCAATGGTATTGGCGGCAGGCATCGTGGGTTTTATTCTGGGGGTCAATTTGGGTTTTTTGTTTGCCGGGCTGATGCGGGCGGCAAGAGGGGAACATGAGCAGACAGAAGATGAAAACAAGACATGTTGAGAATGAATGAAAATAACGGAGAACAAAAAGGGCCGCTGTACGGGATGCTGTGCAGCGGCCCTTTTTGCCGGGCTTGACGGAACTTACGATTTTCTCTTGGTCGCTCCTGTTTTTCTGCATCCGGCGGAAAAAGATGCCAAAAACCACTTGACAAACTGTTACGGGGGGGGGGTATTATATAGGAAAAGCAGGCTCCACAAAAAAGTGATGGGGGCATGCAGAAAAGATTGTGAGGTTGATTCTTATGTCTAACATTTCTCGTCGTAAGTTCCTCAAGGGCGCAGGTGTTGCTGCTCTGGCTGTTGCTGCTGCCGGTGTTCTGGCTGGCTGCTCCGATCAGAGCACGCCGGACGTCTCCGATAAGAAAAAGAAGGTCACGCTGAAGTATTATAGCCGCTCTGAAGGCAAGGTTTTTGGTTCGGTTGATATCGAGGTTGGAGTTCTGGTGGACAGCATCAGCTATACTACCATTCAGGAAAAGAAACCGGCTGATACTAAGGACTTCTACATTGTAGACACGACTGACTACAAGATTCCTGCAGACGGTACGGTCTGGATCAACATGAATATGAACGAAACTGCAAAGCCTCAGATTATCACGATCAAGTATATGGCGATTCTGGGCACCGGTGCTCCCCAGGAGGTTCCAGCTACCACTTCTTGGAATTGGACCAAGACGGTTAAAGTGTATGGCGGCGGCGATGTGATCGACCTCGATGACGTGAAGCTCGACGGCGGCTACAAGATTGCTGATGTTAGAGATGTGGTCAACGGTAAAATCGATGAGCACAACGTTGCAACCGTTTATGTTACGATGTAAGCTGGACCGGATTTTTCAAAATTATTTGAATTTTTAAATTAAAAATTTAAGAACACAACACCAACAGGGTGGCGGCCAACAAGGCCTCCGCCCTATTGGTGCTGTTTTTTTGTTAAAATTTCACTTGACAAACAGTTACCAGGGAGGGTATTATATAGAAAAAGCAGGCTCCACAAAAAAGTGATGGGGGCATGCAGAAAAGATTGTGAGGTTGATTATTATGTCTAATATCTCTCGTCGTCAGTTCCTGAAGGGCGCAGGTGTCGCTACTCTGGCTGTTGCTGCTGCCGGTGTTCTGGCTGGCTGCTCTGGCCCCGATGTCCCCGATGTCCCCGGTGTGACCACTCGTCCTGTTACGGTTATCTTCATGAAGGACGAAGGCAATGGTGTGACCAACGTTGTGGGTGAGACTGCCAAGATTGATGTTCTGAAGACCGAGAACTCTGTGAAGGTTGCTGACATCGATAAGAAGCTGCTTCCCGAAGATTACCATCTGGAGAACGAGAACGCTGTTGTTGAAATCCGCAAGGATGACAGCAAGGGTGAGTACATCATCGTCTTCGTGACTGATGTGACCATGACTCCGACCAAGAAGACCATCGATGTCAAACTGCTGGAGCTGCCGAACAACTACATTGAGGCTAAGGCTGAGGTTGCAGTCGATGCAACTGGCGTCAGCGCTGCTGATATTCAGCTGCCGGACGGCTACAAGCTGAGTAGCGCCGACTACGGCACGGTGGAAGAGCTGTTGAAGGTTCGTCCCTTCGGGACTGTCTTCATTGTGACCAAGCTCTGATTTCCTGGCACAGAAGTTTTTTGAAAAAACTCAAATAGCACCAACAGGGCGGTAGTCAACACGGCTACCGTCCTGTTTTTAAGTACAAAAAGAGCGACAGTCGTGCGACTGCCGCTCTTTTACGTTTATAGTCAGTTCCACCGTTTTTTCGGCAGCGGGCAACCCCTTCCGTCAAAGCCTGCGGCTTTGCCAGCTTCCCCAAGGGAACGGATGAACCCTCTCAGGCTCACTGCGTTCGCCAGCTCCCCCGAAGGGGGAATTTTAAGCATCTGCCGGTTAGGAGCAAAAAAGCTCCCCCCCCCTTTCGGGGGAGCTGGCATCGAGCAAAGCGAGATGACGGAGAGGGTCTTACTTCCGCTTCGGCAGCGGCACACACAGCACCAGCGTGATGCCGATGGCCAGCGCAACGGCTACCTTAAAGGTACTGATGCCGTTGGAGAGGGCCAGCGCATTGTTGCCCTGAATGAAATAGTAGGCGCAGTAGTAGATGCCCGCGCCGGGCACCAGCGGGAAGATGCCGGACAGCAGGAACACCGTTACCGGCATTTTAAGCACAATGGCAAACACGCGGGTGAGCAGGGTGAGCGGAATGACCGCCAGCAGGGAGGCTGCGGCACTGTCTGCCCCCAGCATCACGGCCAGCTCGTAGACGAACCAGCCCACGGCACCCACCAGCCCGCAGAAGGGCAGGCTTTTGCGCGGACAGCCGAACAGAACGGCAAAACTCAGGGTGCCGGCGCCGGCGATAAAGAACTGCGCGGCCAGCTCCCCAATTTGTGTACTGGTCAACATCATGCCACGACCACCCCCGTAAAGAATGTAGAAAGGCTCAGCACAAGGCCGGTGCCAATGGCAATGCTGGCTGCAATGAGCAGCGCATCGATCATGCGGATGGTGCCGGAGAGGTAATCTCCGTGCACAAAGTCGCGGATGCCCATGGTAAAGGCGATGCCGGGGGTCAGGATCATCAGCGAGCCGATAATAGAATGACTGGCCGGTGTGCCCAGCACTCGGCAGGCCAGAATGCACACCAGCGTGATAAGTGCAGCACAGCTGATCTTGCAAAAGCCGCCGGGCAGCTCGTGCTGCTCACACAGCAGCAAATAGCCGCTGGCAAGAAAGCCTGCCAGTGCCGCCGCCAGTGCACTGCGCAGTGTGCCGCCGAAGATCAGCGCAAAGCAGAATGCACCGCACATGCCGCTGACCAGCTGCACCCAGTCCTTGGGAAAAGGGATGCGCCGCGCCAGCACCAGACGGCTCTCGGCTTCGTCCAGCGACATGCTGCCCTCTGCGATCTCGCGGGAAAGGGCGTTCACTGCCGCCACTCGGCCCAGATGAGTGGTGCGGGTAGGCACATTGCGCACCTCGCTGATCTCGGCGGTGCCCGCACTGGCAAAGATGCCGTTGGTCAGCACGTAAACATGGAACTCCCGCAGGTGGAATGACCGGGCCATGATCTCCATGGTCTGCTCCACCCGGAACACCTCGGCACCGTTTTCCAGCAATGTCTGGCCCGCCGCCATGATAAAATCCATGATGCGGCGGCGCAGTTCTTCATCCGGGAAAACCTCGCGGCTGTTCATTGCCGCACCTCCTTTATAAATAATGCTGTCTTATTCTACCATGTCCGCGGCTGGCGCACAAGATAAAAAAACGCAATTTCCTACTAAAAAACTTCGTTGTAGGTGTTGACAAATCCGGTCGATTGGATTATTATAAATACAATATCACAAAAATGGCTGTGAAGAGAAGAGTAGGCCTTCGCATTGATCCTTACCAGAAAGCCCGGGCGATGGAAAAGGGCAGGAAACAGGAAGCTGAAAATGGTCTCGGAGCCGTGTGGGCGAGGCGCATGAGTGCTAAGTCTGCAACGGGAGCGCCCGTTACAGCGTCCGGCTGTAAGCAGCATTGCTGCCGCAGCATCGAGGCTGTGCCCGTGAGGGTATGGTAAACCAAGGTGGTACCACGGAAGTATGTTATGCTCCCGTCCTTGTCTGAGCGTTGGCTCAAGGTCAAGGACGGGAGCTTTTTTCATGCATCCGTCAAAGGCCCTTAGCACGGAACTGTGCCGTGCGGGCCGCTGTACATTATAATAAGCAAATAGAGAGGGAACAAAACTATGATTACTCGTCGTGATTTTCTGAAAGTTACCGGAGCTGCAGCTGCTGCAGCTGCCCTGACCGCATGCGGCGGTTCTTCTTCCACCGCATCTTCCGCTGCTTCCGGCACTGCTTCTTCCGCAGCTTCTTCTGCTGTGGCTAAGCTGGACAAGGTGAAGGTGGCTGTGCCCAACGACACCACTAACGAGGCACGTGCTCTGACCCTGCTGGAGAAGAACGGCTTCTTTAAGCTGAAGGCTGATGCAGGCCTGACCGCAACCGCAAAGGACATCGAGGAGAACCCCCTGAATGTTTCCGTCGATGAGGTCGAGGCTGCTCAGGTGCCCAACGTCCTGCAGGACGAGGACTACGCCGTCATCAACTCCAACTACGCCATCTCCGCTGGTCTGGACCCCATGACCGATGCTCTGGCAATGGAGGACGGCACCTCTGCTTACGTCAACATTCTGGTCTGCAAGGACGGCAATCAGGAAGAGCCGAAGATCAAGGCTCTGGCCGCTGCTCTGCAGAGCCAGAAGGTGAAGGACTTCATGGATGAAAACTACAAGGGCGCTGTGGTGTCCGTTGTGGAGAACCCCACCGACGGCTATGACTCCTCCATCGACTACGATGCACTGAACGGCGAGACCGTCAGCTGCGCTGCTACTCCGGCTCCTCACTGCGAGGTTCTGGAGATCTGCAAGGACATCCTGGCCGAAAAGGGCATCACGCTGGATATTCAGGAGTACGACGACTACATCATTCCCAACAACATCGTTGAGGACGGCCAGTGCGATACCAACTATTTCCAGCATCAGCCGTATCTGGACGACTTCAATGCAGAGCACGGCACCCATCTGGTGACGGTTGCCGGCATCCACGTGGAGCCTATGGGCATCTACGGCGGCAAGCAGGACAGTCTGGCACCGATCGAAGGCTAAGCAAACTCCCCCAGTCACCTTGCGGTGACAGCCCCCTCGGGGAGGGGGCCTTTGCCTGACCGTTCTGTTTCAGGCTCCCTCCATGAGGGAGCTGGCAAACCCGCAAGGGTTTGACTGAAGGAGTTTATTCAACAGCAAGGAGCAATTTCTGTGATCGAGATCAAACATCTTTCCAAGACCTTCCAGATGAAGGACGGCGCGGTGAATGCGCTGAAGGACATCAACCTCACCATCCCGGATGGTTCCATTTATGGCATCATCGGCATGTCCGGTGCGGGCAAATCCACGCTGGTGCGCTGCATCAACCTGCTGGAACGCCCCACCGAGGGCAGCGTTGTGATCGACGGCACCGCTATGGAGACTTTAAACGCAGCCCAGCTGCGTGAGCGCCGCCGCGATATCACCATGATCTTCCAGCAGTTCAACCTGCTGATGCAGCGCAGCTGTCTGAAGAACATCTGCTTCCCCATGGAGCTGGCCGGTGTGAAAAAGGCGGATGCCGAAAAGCGTGCCAGAGAGCTGCTGGAAGTGGTGGGCCTGCCCGATAAGGCCAACGCCTACCCGGCACAGCTGTCCGGCGGCCAGAAGCAGCGCATTGCCATTGCCCGCGCACTGGCAACGGACCCCAAAGTTCTGCTCTGCGATGAAGCCACCAGCGCACTGGACCCCAACACCACCCATGCTATCCTGACCCTGATCAAGGACATCAACAAGAAGCTGGGCATCACGGTTGTGGTCATCACCCATCAGATGAGCGTTGTGGAAGAGATCTGCGATCACGTTGCCATTCTGGATGGCGGCGTTGTGGTGGAGGAGGGCTCCGTGCAGGAGATCTTCTCGAACCCTAAAACGCCCGCAGCAAAGCGTCTGGTGGCACCCAACGGCGGCAGCGCCGCACGGGATCTGTCCAGCTTTGCACCGGACGACCATGTGGTGCGCGTCACCTTCAACGGTTCGTCCACGGAAAAGCCGCTGGTGGCAAGCCTTGCCGCAGAAAAAGGCATTCTGGTGTCGGTACTCAGTGCCGACACCCGTGATCTGAGCGGCCAGTGCTACGGCTCCATGCTGCTCAAGCTGCCCACTGATGTGGAGCAGGCAAAGCAGGCTGCGGCCTATATGCGCGCCCAGCCCGGCATTACGGTAGAGGAGGTGACCGGCGAATGAGTATTGCAGATTACGGTTTTGCCATCTGGGAGACCTTTTACGTGACGGTCCTTTCCACCGCGTTTGCGCTGGTGCTGGGCCTGCCGCTGGGTGTGCTGCTGGTGGCCGGTGATAAGGACGGCATTCTGCCGCTGCCCGGCTGGCTGATGCACATTCTCAACATCGTTATCAACATCCTGCGCAGTGTTCCGTTCCTGATCCTGATGATCTGTGTATTCCCGCTTACCCGTGCCATCGTGGGCACCACGGTGGGTACCAAAGCCACCATCGTTCCGCTGGTGGTGGCAGCCTTCCCATTCGTGGCACGTCTGGTGGAAACCAGCCTGCGCGAGCTGGACGAGGGCGTGGTGGAAGCGGCCCAGAGCATGGGCGCAACGCCGTTCCAGATCATTACCAAGGTGATGATCCCGGAATGCCTGCCCGGCCTGATCTCCAGCATGACCACCGCACTGACCACCATTCTGGGCTACTCGGCCATGTCCGGTGTCATTGGCGGCGGCGGTCTGGGCAAAATCGCTTTGTCCTACGGCTATTACCGCTACCAGACCGATATCATGATCGTGTGTGTCATTTTGCTGGTGCTGATGGTTCAGGTGTTCCAGACTTTGGGCACTGCTTGGGCCACCAGAAGCGATAAGCGGCTGCGGAAGTAACTCCTTCAGCCGCACTTCGTGCGCCAGCTCCCTCGGAGAGGGAGCCTCTGGCGAAGAGGAAAACTTTCCGGTATTGCCAAAGCCGAAAGGCTTTGACGGAAGGAGTCCTCTCCTCATTTTGCCCCCGAACGGGAACTAAAATTTAACGTTTCAATTCCCCGCCGGAGGCTGCAGCACTCCTGCGGGGAATTGTGCTATATGGACAAACCCAGTAAAGGAGTATGTAGTATGAATCGTGATACTATCTGCGTGCAGGGCGGTTACACCCCCGGCAACGGCGAACCCCGCCAGATCCCCATTATCCAGTCCACCACCTTTAAGTATGCCACCAGCGAGGATATGGGCAAACTGTTCGATCTGGAAGCTGACGGCTACTTCTATTCCCGTCTGCAGAACCCCACCTGCGACCTTGTGGCTAAGAAGATCTGCGAGCTGGAAGGCGGCACGGCTGCAATGTTGACCAGCAGCGGTCAGGCTGCAAACTTCTTTGCTCTGTTCAATCTCTGCGAAGCAGGCGACCACATCGTGGCATCCAGTACCATCTACGGCGGCACCTTCAACCTGATCTCCGTCACCATGAAGAAAATGGGCATTGAAGCCACCTTTGTTGATCCGCTGTGCACCGAGGAAGAATTGAACGCCGCATTCCAGCCCAACACCAAGGTGGTGTTCGGTGAGACCATCGCAAACCCGGCCCTGACCGTGCTGGACATTGAGAAGTTTGCCAAGGCTGCTCACGCCCACGGTGTGCCGCTGATCGTGGACAACACCTTTCCCACGCCGGTCAACTGCCGCCCCTTTGAGTGGGGCGCGGATATCGTGACCCACTCCACCACCAAGTACATGGACGGTCATGGCGCGGTGCTGGGCGGTGCCATCGTGGACGGCGGCAAGTTCGACTGGATGGCCCATGCCGAGAAGTTCCCCGGCCTGTGCACCCCGGACGACAGCTACCACGGCATCACCTACGCCGAGCGCTTTGGCAAAGAGGGTGCCTTTATCACCAAGGCTACCGCGCAGCTGATGCGTGACTTTGGCTCCATGCAGTCGCCCATGAACGCCTACATGCTGAACCTCGGTCTGGAAAGCCTGCATGTGCGGATGCAGCGCCACTGCGCCAACGGCATGGCCGTGGCAGAGTTCCTTGAAAGCCATCCCAAGGTGGCCTACGTGAACTACTGCGGTCTGGAGTCCAGCCCGTACCATGCACTGGCGGAGAAGTATCTGCCGAATGGCAGCTGCGGCGTGGTCAGCTTTGGTCTGGCCGGCGGCCGTGAGGCTGCAAGCATCTTTATGAAGAACCTGAAGCTGGCAGCCATCGAGACCCATGTGGCCGATGCCCGCACCTGCTGCCTGAACCCTGCATCCAGCACCCACCGCCAGATGAACGATGAGCAGCTGAAAGCCGCCGGTGTGCCCGCAGAGCTGGTGCGCATGAGCTGCGGTCTGGAAAGCAGCGAAGACCTCATCGCAGATATTGCACAGGCGCTGGATAAGATCTAAAAGGTGAGTTCAGCAGCATCTATCGGTTCCGGCCCTTCTCGTAAAAACGCGTTTGGAGTGCCCCGCAGGGCGCGACAAACGCAAAATATAAAAATAAATTCCGCTGAAGATAGCCAGAGCGTCAGCGGAGGCTATTCTAAATCGTTAGGAGTACGAACTATGCCGCTGATCATCCCCAAGACCCTGCCTGCTTACGATGCCCTCTACAACGAAAATATCTTCGTCATGCATCGTGAGCGCGCCCTTGCCCAGCACATCCGCCCGCTGGAGATCCTGATCCTGAACCTGATGCCCACCAAGATCACCACCGAGACCCAGATCGCCCGTCTGCTGGCAAATACCCCCCTGCAGGTGCACATGACCCTGCTGCAGACGGCCAGCCATGCGGCGACCCACGTTTCGGCGGCACACCTCGAATCGTTCTATAAGAACTTCAACGAGGTGAAGAACAACCGCTACGATGGCATGATCATCACCGGCGCACCGGTGGAGACCATGGACTTTGAGCAGGTGGATTACTGGCCGGAGCTGTGCGAGATCATGGACTTCAGCGAGACGAATGTCTACTCCACCCTGCATGTGTGCTGGGGCGCACAGGCTGGCCTGTACTACCACTACGGCGTACACAAGCAGCTGCTGCCGGAAAAGATGTTCGGCGTGTTCGAGCACCGGGTCACCCGCCCGTCGAACCCTTTGGTGCGCGGCTTTGACGAGGTGTTCTATGCGCCCCACAGCCGCCACACCGGCATCAGCCGCGAGGATGTGGACAACTGTAAGGCTTTGCGCATCCTTGCCGAGAGCGATGTGGCCGGGCCCTTCCTTATGAGCACCGAGAACGGACGGCAGATCTTTGTCACCGGCCACCCGGAGTACGACAAGTACACACTGGATTCAGAGTACCGCCGCGATGTGGACAAGGGCCTGCCCATCCATGTGCCGGTGAATTACTACCCGGACGATGATCCCACAAAGCCGCCGCTGTTCCGCTGGCGTGCCCACGCCCATCTGCTGTATGAGAACTGGCTGAACTACTACGTCTACCAGAACACCCCCTACGATCTGGGCGAGATCCAGCGCGTAAAGCACGAATAAATGCACAAAAACCGGTATTGCGTCAAAATTGCGCGATACCGGTTTTTGTGCTATACTGTTCCTGCGGCCCTTCTCCATTCCCCTAACCGCGGAAAGGAGGTGAACCCCTTGGAAACTCTCTCTACATTTATCCAAACCGTTGCCGCGCAGGTAGTTGCCTACTATCTGTGCACATGGATCGACGGTAAGATCGGCAAGGGCAGCAAACACTAAAAGAAGCCCCCGGTACTGACACTACCGGGGGCTTCGTGTTTCGGCATGAACCCGATGGATTCAATCTCTCTACATTGCCTATCTTTAGTATATGCAGTTTTGGACAAAAGTCAAGCGATGAAATATAAATTATTTTTTACGCCTTACCGGCTTTTTCTTGCGCACGCTGTAGCCAAAGGTGCCCAGCTTTTTGCCCAGAGCCAGATAGTCACCGTGACTGTAGACGATGAGCTTTGCCTTTTCGAGACACAGCTTGCCGCTTTCGTCCAGCAGGCTTTCGTCCACATCACAGGCCACCACTTCGGCAAGGAACAGGTCGTGGCTGCCCAGCGGGATCACCTGAGTTACCTTGCATTCCAGATTGACCGGGCTTTCTTCCAGAATGGGGCAGTCGGTCAGCACGCTGCCGGGGGCAGAATGCAGGCCGCAGGCGGCAAATTTATCCACATCACGGCCGCTTTTCACGCCGCACCAGTCCACCGAACGCACCAGCGCTTCGGTGGGCAGATTGATGGCAAACTGTCCGCTTTCCTGAATGAGGTGGTGGCTGTAGCGCTCCGGCCGAACGCTGATGGACACCATGCTGGGCTGGGTGCAGATGGTGCCCGTCCAGCCGATGGTGATGAGATTGGGCTTTTCCAGCCCGCCGCAGGACACCAATACCGGCGGTTCCGGGTTCAGCAGGGTGCTGCCCCGCCAGCTCTGTTTGCTCATCCGTGATACTTCCTTTCGTAAGGGGCCCAGGTGCGCTCGCTGATGATGTAGCGCGGGCGGGCTTTCGTCTCCATATAAATTTTGCCGATATACTCGCCGATCACGCCTAAGCACACCAGCTGCACGCCGCTCATGAAGCAGACGATGCACACGATGGAGGCCCAGCCGGCCACGCTGCTGCCCATGGCGGCGCACACGATGGCCCAGATGACTCCGATAAAGCTGATCAGGCTCACAAAGATGCCAGATCCGGTAATAAGGCGGATGGGCTTGTTGGAAAGACTGGTGATGCCGTCAAAGGCAAGGGCCAGCATCTTGCTCAGCGGATAGTGGCTCTCACCGGCAAGGCGTTCGTGGCGCTCGTAGGTGACAACATCGCTCTTGAAGCCAACCAGCGGCACCATGCCGCGCAGGAAAATGTTCACTTCCCTATAGTCGGCAAAGCTTTCCAGCACACGGGTGCTGATGAGGCGGTAGTCTGCGTGGTTGAACACGATGTCTGCGCCCAGAGCGTTCATCACATGGTAAAAGCCCTCGGCGGTGAAGCGCTTGAAGAAGGTGTCTGTATCGCGGCGGCTGCGCACGCCGTAGACCACCTCGGCACCGTCCAGATACTTTTTAACCATCTCGTCCATGGCGTTGATGTCGTCCTGACCATCACAGTCGATGGAAATGGTGACATCGCAGGTGCCGCTGTGCAGTGCCTCCATCAAGCCTGCCAGCACGGCGTTCTGGTGGCCGCGGTTGCGGCTCTGGGAAATGCCGATGTAGTGCTCGTCCTGTGCGGCAAAACTCTGGATCAGTTCCCATGTCTTGTCTTTGGAGCCGTCGTTCACGAACAGCACCCGGCTCTTCTCGCTCACAAGGCCCTGTGCGGTCAGAGAATGGATCTTTTCCAGAAACATGGGAGCTGTAATGGGCAGCACCTGCTCCTCGTTGTAGCAGGGGATCACGATCCATAAAATCGGTTTTGACATATTTAAAAATACTCCTATATTAAAAATAACAAGATGATGCCGCTGACGGTTACGGCCTTCCAGTGAAAAAGAGTTTTAGAAAAATCCGTAGATTTTTCTAAAACGCAAATATAAAAATAAAATTTCAGCTGAATACAGCCAAAGCGCACGCGGCGGCTATTCAAATGGTCACTGTACCATTTGCTTCAGTACCGCAGGCTCCAGCAGCTTGAAGCTGCTTTTGTAGGTGTCCAGCAGGCCGTCCCGCTGCATCTGACTCAGCTCGCGGCTGAGGGCGCTGCGGTCGCAGTTCAGGTAATCTGCCAGCTGGATGCGGGAGAACGGGATGCTGAAGGTCAGGCTGCCAGCCCGCTCGGCTTCACTGAGCAGATAGGCGCACACTTTGGCCCGCAGGCTTTTGAGCACCAGCAGGTCGATGCGGCGGGAGAGGGAAAAATATTTATCGCTGATGGTGCGCACCAGATTGCGCAATGTCTGCTGGTGCGCCGGACTGCCATCCGAAAGCAGCAGCCGCTCGTAGGGAATCAGCAGCACCTCGCAGGGCACCGAAGCCATCACCGTGACCGGGCTTGCCAGACTGGAACCGCTCAGCACATCGCCGAACACGCCGCCCGGTTCCATGTGGGTGATGGGAATGCGCGCACCCTGCGGCCCGGGACGGTAGGCTTCCAGCTCACCGGACAGTACGATGCCCACCCTGCGGTTGGGTTCGCCCGCCAGAACAAGCGCTTCGCCTTTGCCATAGCTGCGCATAACGGCACCCAGCTGAGCCAGCAGGGTCTGCAGCTCTTCAGGGGTCAGACCATTGAATAAAGAGGTGGAGCATAACAGCGGAAGAAAGTTTTTCATCACAATTCCGTGGGAAAGATCCGGCTTCCCACAGCCCTCCTGCAATTCCGTTGCACACGCAACGGTATTTTTGACTCTATTATAGTAAACTTAGACCCGCAAAGCAAATGATTTTGCAAATTTGCCTTGTAAAAAATATGAAAAGACCGACCCATGGTTCTGTGCAAAATTTTCAGGCACAAAATGGCGCGGTCTTGTGAGGAAAGAGGGAACCCCGCATGAAAAAACTGACATCCATGCTGCTGGCTCTGGCCCTTGTGCTGAGCCTTGCCGCCTGCGGCGGCGCGGCATCCAGCTCTGTTGCATCCAGTGCAGCTTCCAGCGAAGCTGTCCCAGAGGCTGCTTCGGAAGCCGCTTCCAGTGAGGAAGCAAAGAAACTGTCCACCACCGATGCTCTGCGCATTGCCGGCCTGAAAGGCCCCACCACCATGGGCCTTGTCAACCTGCTGAGCATGGAAGAGGATGGCACCGCTTCCATGGATTACGACCTGCAGCTTTACGGCGCTGCCGATGAGATCGTGCCGCTGCTGATGAAGGGCGAGCTGGACATGGCTGCCATCCCGGCAAATCTGGCCGCCACCCTGTATCAGAAGACGGAGGGCGGCATTCAGGCTGTGGCCGTCAACACGCTGGGCGTGCTGTACGTAGTGGAAAAAGGCGGCGACACGATCCAGTCCATGGCAGACCTTGCAGGCCGTACCATCCTGTCCACCGGCAAGGGCACCACGCCGGAGTACGTGCTGCGCTATCTTCTGAACGCCAACGGCATCGACCCGGACAAGGACGTGACCATTGAATACTACAGCGAGGCCACCGAGGTCACGGCCCAGATGGCCAATACCGAGGATGCCATTGCAGTTCTGCCCCAGCCCTATGTGACTGCAGCCGGCCTGCAGGACGACACCCTGCGTGTGGCCCTCGACCTGACCGAGGAATGGAACAAGGTCGCGGATACCCAGCTCATCACCGGCGTGACCGTGGTGCGCAAGGAGTATGCCGAGGAACACCCGGATGTTGTGGCCGCATTCCTTACCGACTACGCCAAGAGCGTGGAAGCTGCCAACACCGATCTGGACGGCACTGCCGCTCTGTGCGAGGAGCAGAGTGTTGTGGCCAAGGCTGCCATTGCCAAGAAGGCCCTGCCCAACTGCAACATCGTCTGCCTGACCGGCGACGAGCTCAAGACCAACGCATCCGCTTATCTGCAGGTGCTGTTTGATGCCGACCCCAAGGCAGTGGGCGGCGCAATGCCCGGCGACGATTTCTACTGGACTGCCGAGTGATTCCTCAATAAGCCATCTCTCCGGCCGCTGTGCGATTGGTACGCACGGCGGCTTTTTTGTTTGCACAAAATGCTTGTATCCCAGCTTTTGTGCTCCCTGCACAAATTTAAAGACAATTTTTTGTGAACGGAAATGAATGAAATTGACTGAAAGCGATTGATTTTGGCGCTGCATTTGCTATAATAAAGATGAAATCAACCAAAACAACGCACAAACGGTCATAAACCGTCAAAGATAAGATCAAACCAAAGGAGAGGATGCCGATGCTGGCAGAAGAACGCTTCAGCCTGATCATGGAACAGCTGAACCGCAAGCGCACCGTGACAGTGCAGGAACTGTGCGAGGCGCTGAACACCAGCGAATCCACCATCCGGCGCGACCTGACCGAACTGGACCGGCTGGGCAAGCTGAACAAGGTGCACGGCGGTGCCACCCTGCCGGACAGCCGTTTTCTGGCGGATGAACCCACCATGGAGGCCAAGGAGTCGCAGGCTGTGGAGCAGAAGCGCAGCATCGCGCAGGCGGCGGCGCAGCTCATCAACGCCGATGATTTTGTGTTCATCGATGCAGGCTCCACCACGCTGGAGCTGGTGCGTGCACTGGCGGGGGATGCCCTCAAAGCCAGCTATGTGACCAACGGTGTGGCCCATGCCCGGGCACTGGCCCGAAAGGGCTGCCGGGTGTATCTGCCCGGAGGACTGCTGCGGCCCGAGACCGAAGCCATTGTGGGTGCACCCACAGTCACCAGCCTGCAGCGCTACAATTTTACCAAGGCGTTCATGGGTGCCAATGGTGTGGCGCTGGATGCCGGTTTTACCACGCCGGACCCCGAGGAAGCTGCCGTGAAAGCAGCGGCAGTGCACCGTGCACGGGAAGCCTGGTTCCTTGTGGATGATGCCAAGTTTTCCCGCATCTACCCGGCAGTCATTGCCGACCTGCAGAGCGGTGCCATTCTCACCAACCGCTGCCCCAATCCCAAATACAAACAATTCACGCTGGTAAAGGAGACGGAAGTATGATTTATACCGTAACATTCAACCCGGCCATTGACTATGTGGTGCGTTTGGATGCACCGCTGGAAGTGGGCAAGGTGAACCGCGCCAAAGGCGAGGACTGCGTGCTGGGCGGCAAGGGCATCAATGTGTCCGGTGTGCTGGCACAGCTGGGCGGCGAGAGCGTGGCGCTGGGCTTTGTGGCCGGTGAGACCGGCGCATGGCTGGAACGCGGTCTTGCTGCACAGGGTTTAAAGACCGATTTTGTGCATCTGGAACAGGGCATGACCCGCATCAATGTCAAGATCAAGGCAGGGCAGGAGACCGAGCTGAACGGCGCGGGCCCCGACATCCCGGAGAGCGCCATGCAGGAGCTGGAAAAGAAGCTGGACAGCCTGAACGAGGATGATATTCTCATTCTGGCGGGCAGCATCCCGGCAAGCCTTTCGCAGGATACCTACGAGCGGCTGCTGGCCCGGCTGCAGGGCAGGGGCGTGCGTGCTGTGGTGGATGCCACCCGCGACCTGCTGGTGAACGTGCTGCAGTACCACCCCTTCCTCATCAAGCCCAATAACCACGAGCTGGGCGAGATCGTGGGCAGGGTGCTGACTACGGACGAAGAGATCATTGCTGCGGCCCGCACCCTGCAGCAAAAGGGCGCTCGCAACGTGCTGGTAAGCATGGCGGGCGATGGTGCCCTGCTGGTGGACGAAAATGGCGAGGTGCACCGCATCGGCTGCCCCAAGGGCAAGGTCGTAAACAGCGTGGGCGCAGGCGACAGCATGGTGGCCGGCTTTGTGGCTGGCTGGATGCAGACCCGGAGCTATTCCTTTGCATTGCGTCTGGGCACAGCCTGCGGCAGTGCCACCGCGTTCAGTCTGGGTCTTGCCACCAAAGAAAAAATCGACGAACTGATGAAGGAAATCTGACCCTCTGTGACGGAGAGGGTTGCAGTTATACAGGAAGGGAGAAAAATCATGCGTATTACGGAATTATTCACCGCGCAGTCCATCGCACTGGATGAGGCTCTGACCGATCAGGAGCAGATCATCAGCCGTCTGGTGGAGCTGCAGGCCACCCATGGCAACATCACGGACAAGGATGCCTACAAAAAGGCCCTTTATGCCCGTGAGGCGGAGGGCTCCACCTATGTGGACAACGGCATCACGGTGCCCCACGCCAAGACCAATGTAGTCACCCGGCCCAGTCTGGCGGCGCTGCGGCTGAGCAGCCCTGTGCAGTACAATGCCGAGGACGACGGTACCACCGACCTGCTGTTTGCCATTGCGGCTCCGGAAAACGGCAGCCTGCATGTGGACATGCTGGCCCGTATGATGCAGATGCTGATGAACGAGGACTTTGTAGAAAAGCTGAAGGCCGCAAAGACCCCTGCAGAGTTCCTTGACTGCATCGATGCACAGGAGGAGGCTCAGTTCGGCGCGGAGAGCTTCACCCAGCAGGAGATCCCCCAGAGCGGCTACCGCATTCTGGCCGTGACCGCCTGCGTCAACGGCATCGCCCACACCTATATGGCAGCGGAAGCCCTGACCAAGGCCGGTGACAAGCTGGGTCTGCCCACCAAGGTGGAGACCAATGGCTCGGATGGAGCAAAGAACATCCTCACCAGAGAAGAGATCGCAAACTGCGACGGCATCATCGTGGCAGCAGAAAAGAAGGTGGAGACCGCCCGCTTCGACGGCAAGCCGGTGCTGTTCACCCGGGTGGACGATGGCATCCACAAGCCGGAGGAGCTCATCAAGAAGATCGTGCACGGCGAGGTGCCTGTTTACCACGCCGAGGGCGGCGCGCAGGCCGCCGAGGATGCTTCCGGCAAGGACAGCTTTGGCCGCGCTCTGTACAAGAACCTGATGAACGGTGTCTCCCACATGCTGCCCTTCGTGGTGGGCGGCGGCATCATGATCGCACTGGCGTTCCTGCTGGACGATTACACCATCGATCCCTCCAACTTTGGCATGAACACCCCGGTCGCTGCCTTCTTTAAGACGGTGGGCAGCGCAGCCTTCGGTTACATGCTGCCCATCCTGTCTGCCTTCATCGCCATGTCCATTGCGGACCGTCCGGGTCTGGCGGTCGGTTTTGTGGGCGGTGTGCTGGCCATGAACGGCACCAACTTTGCAGGCATTGCAGCGGGTGAGACCACCGGTGTTTCCGGCGGCTTCCTTGCTGCACTGCTGGCCGGTTTTGCTGCAGGCTACATCGTCGAGCTGCTGAAAAAGATCACCGAAAAGCTGCCTGCCAGCCTGAACGGCATCCGTCCCATGCTCATCTACCCGCTGGGCGGTATGCTCATCCTCGGCGCGGTGATGTGCGGCATCAACCCGGTCATGGGCATGATCAACACTGCCATGACCGATTGCCTGAACGCCATGGGCGGCACCTCCAAGGTGCTGCTGGGTGCCATCGTGGCCGGTATGATGAGCATTGATATGGGCGGCCCGTTCAACAAAGCAGCTTACGTCTTTGGCACGGCAGCCCTTGCCTCCGGCAACTATGAGGTGATGGCCGCTGTCATGGTGGGCGGCATGGTTCCTCCCATCGCCATCGCCCTGTCCACCACCTTCTGCCCCAAGAAGTGGACTGCCGACGAGCGCCGCAACGGCATCGTGAACTACGTCATGGGCCTGTGCTTCGTCACCGAGGGCGCGATCCCTTATGCAGCAGCAGATCCGCTGCGCGTCCTGCCCAGCTGCGTGGCCGGTGCAGCGGTGGCCGGTGCGCTCTCCATGACCTTCGGCTGCGCTCTGCGTGCACCGCACGGCGGCATCTTCGTGTTCCCAGTCGTAGACCATACCGCTCTGTACTGTGTGGCGCTGGCTGTGGGCAGCGTGCTGGGTGCTGTGATCCTGAGCCTGCTCAAGAAAAACCGTACCGACGCAGAATAAACGCCATTTCCTCCATATTCGAGATACTTCATAAAGCTGCAGCAAGCCCCCGGGGAGACCCGGGGGCTTGCTGTATTACGCAGGATCGCGCGAAGGATCAGAAGGATAAAAAGAAAAAGTAACCGCCCACGACTTCCAATCCAATCGGATATAACATGATACACCCGCTGTCAAAAACGCGGCAAGAACCATTTTCACAAAAAATGCAGCAAAGAACAGCGCGAAACACCGCATTTGCTGGAAAAAGCTTTGCAGCCGCCCTTTTGGATTGCACCCGGTTTTTGAGTGTGGTATACTGTTTCTGTTATGGAAAAGTTCCGGTGCGGTGTGCCGGGCACAGCAAAGAGGAAAAAGGAAACGAACGATGAAAATTGGATTTGACAACGACAAATATCTCTCGATGCAGTCAGAACATATCCGCGAGCGCATCAAGAAATTTGACAACAAGCTCTATCTGGAATTCGGCGGCAAGCTGTTCGATGATTACCACGCGTCCCGCGTACTGCCGGGCTTCCAGCCCGATTCCAAGCTGCAGATGCTGCTGCAGCTGAAGGATCAGGCCGAGGTGGTCATCGTTATCAGCGCCGAGGACATCATTAGCAACAAGATCCGCGGCGACTACGGCATCACCTACGATCTGGATGTGCTGCGCCTGATCGATGCCTTCCAGGAAGTAGGCCTGTATGTGGGCAGCGTGTGCGTGACCAAGTACGCCGCTGCACCGGAGGTGGAGGCCTTTGAAAAGCGGCTGAACAGTCTGGGCATTCGCACCTTCCGCCACTACAAAATTCCCGGCTACCCCAACGATGTGGCCCGCATCGTCAGCGACGAGGGCTACGGCAAGAACGATTACATCGAGACCCAGCGCCCGCTGGTGGTCATCACGGCCCCCGGCCCCGGAAGCGGCAAAATGGCTACCTGCCTTTCCCAGCTGTACCATGAGTACAAGCGCGGCGTGAAGGCCGGTTACGCCAAGTTCGAGACCTTCCCCATCTGGAACATTCCCCTCAAGCACCCGGTGAATCTGGCCTACGAGGCTGCTACAGCCGACCTGAACGATGTGAACATGATCGACCCGTTCCATCTGGAAGCCTACGGCGTGACCACCGTCAACTACAACCGCGATATTGAGATCTTCCCGGTGGTGAACGCCATGTTTGAGCTGATCGCCGGCAAAAGCCCGTATAAGTCCCCCACGGACATGGGCGTGAACATGGCAGGCAACTGCATCGTGGACGATGCGGTCTGCCGCGAAGCCTCCCGCAAGGAGATCCTGCGCCGCTACTTCAAGTGCCTGTGTGAGCAGAAGATCACCGGCACGGTCAAGGAGACCGAGCGCTACAAGCTGGAACTGCTGATGAATCAGGCCGACCTGACCGTGGGCCAGCGCGAAGTGGAAAAGCAGGCTCATGCCCGCAGCGAGAGCACCGGCGGGGCCCCTGCTGCCGCCATTGAGCTGCCGGACGGCACCGTTGTTACCGGTAAGACCGGTCCGCTGCTGGGTGCAGCAGCATCTGCTCTGATGAATGCTCTCAAGGTGCTGGCCGGTATCCCGCAGGAGACCGACCTTGTGAGTGCGGCTTCCATTGAGCCCATCCAGACCCTCAAGACCAACTATCTGGGCGGCAAGAATCCCCGCCTGCACACCGACGAGATCCTGATCGCGCTTTCCAGCTCGGCTGCTTCCAACGAGCAGGCTGCAGCGGCCATGCATCAGCTGCCCAACCTCAAGGGCTGCGATGTGCACTCCACCGTGCTGCTTTCGGGTGTGGATACCAGCACCCTGAACCGGCTGGGAATGTACCTGACCTGTGACCCTGTTTACGAGGAAGAAGACCGCAAGTACCACAAGCAGTAAATTATACAAAAAACAAAACAGGCGCATCCAAAGGCCGAAAGGCTGGCGGATGCGCCTGTTTTTCATTGGTTCAGATGCCGGTAAAATAAGGTCTGTACTTTTCTGCGTACAGCTGGGTGCCCATGCGGCGCAGGCCGCCGTACAGGTGCCGCCGGATCAGCGGTTCAATGGCATCCAGGTCTTTTTCCCGGATCACCCGCAAAATTTCCCGGTGCTCACTCAGCACATCCGGCACATTGTTTGCCCGCACCACATCCAGACGGGTAAAGCGGGAATAATCCGGCTGCGGCTTTGTCAGGTTCTGCCAGATGTACCATTTGTTCATGCTGCAAAACCAGATGGCGTGCATTTCCAGATCCAGCGTCAGGAAGGCATTGATATCCACATTGTCTGGGTCGGTCATGGTCGGGGCCATCTCTTCCAGTAGGTCATATTTGTGCTTGATCTCGATGTACTCTTTGGGCGAACAGACCTGAATGAAATCGCGCAGCACCGTGCTTTCAACGGCTGTGCGCTGGTATACGATCTGATCCACGATATCCAGATTGATGGGGGTGACGATGGTGCCCTTGCAGGGAATGATCTGCACAAAGCCGTTCTGTTCCAGCCACTGCAGGGCAGCGCGCACCGGTGTGCGCGAAATGCCGAACCGTTTGCACAGCTGATTTTCGCTGATGGTCTCTCCGGGCTTGATCTTCAGCGTAACGATCTCATATTCCAGCGTCTGGTAGATGTCCTCCGGATGCAGCTGTTCAGCCATGTGCTCACACTCCATTTACATAGTTGATGATAAGACATTTCTATTTTAGCCTGCCAAAAAGAGATTGTCAACGTATGAGAATGAAGTATACAATAGCCTGTATACAAGCATAGGAAACACTCCAAAATTTATCATATCTGACAAAAATTGATATATCAGATGAAAATGAACGGAATTGTGTCATCAGATTGTAACAGTTTCCACGAGAAACGGATAAGATTGTTAGTTATGCACAAAGAAACTTTACGAAGTTGGTGAAGTTTGGCTTTTGTGCGGATGTGAATTTTCTGTTACGATTAGCGTGCAATGAAAATGCTGTATACAGGGGCCGCCAAAAACTTTGCTAGAGTACAAGGCAAAACGGCACCCTTGAAACAAGGAGGAAGAAGATTATGAAAAAGGTCTCTCGTCGCAATTTCCTGAAGGTGTCTGGTGCAATGGCAGCTGCAGGTGCTCTGGCAGCCTGCGGCGGTTCCGGTGCATCCACTCCGGCTGCTTCCGGCGCAGCATCCACCAGCACTGCAGCAAGTGCCGCAGCAGCCGGTGAGGACAAGTTTGCATCTCTGGGCGACTTCACCATGACCGTGGGTCATGCACAGCCCGAAGGCAACCCCCGCTTTGTTTCCATGGAGCAGTTTGCCGCCGATGTGGCAGAGGCCACCAACGGCCATGTGAAGATCGAAGTTTACGGCAACGGCCAGCTGGGCACCGAGAAGGAGATGCTGGAGCAGGTCGTGGCCGGCACCGTGCAGGGCATGCGCGGCGGTCAGTTCGACTTCAGCCCCCGTCTGCTGATGTTCACCCTGCCCTTCCTGACCAACACCCGTGCGCAGGTCACGGCTCTGCTGCAGAGCGATCTGGCACAGAAGGTGTGCGCTGAGGCCGAAGGCGAGACGGGCACTGTCATCATTAACCTGTGCGATGCAGGCGGCTACCGCCAGTTCTCCAACTCCAAGCACCCCATCAAGGCTCCCGCAGACCTGAAGGGCCTGAAGATGCGCACCAACGGTATGAAGACCATTGACATGACCTTCCAGGCAATGGGTGCTACCACCACTACCATCCCGTACTCCGACCTGTACATGGGCCTGAAGACCGGCGTTGCAGACGGTCAGGAAAACCCTTGGGTCAACGTGGAGGGCATGAAGTTCTATGAAGTGCAGAAGTACTTCACCGAGGTCAACTACCAGTTCCATCCGGACCCCTTCTATGTGAACGCAGCATGGTGGAACGGCCTGCCCGAGGAGTACCGCGATATCATTACCGAGTGCGCCACCAAGATGGGCGAGTACAACGACGAGCTGATCGACAAGAACTCCAGCGCCGCAAAGCAGACCATCGTGGATTCCGGCTGCGAAGTCTACGAGCCCTCTGCCGATGAGCTGAAGGCCTTCCAGACCGCTGTGCAGTCCGTGTACGACCAGTGTGTCACCGAGGGCATCTGCACCGCCGACGAGATCAAGGAGATGCAGGATATCGTCGCAAAGGCATAAGCAGAAACGACCAAAGGCAAAAACGGCCATGTTACGGTAAAGGCGAGAGGGCAGCCTGCGGGCTGCCCTCTGCTGTAACAGGCCAATGGAAAAAGTTGTAAAATAACCGAAAGGGGCTGAGCACCATCGAAAAGCTGAAAAAAATCGGCAAGAAGCTGTTTGACGTATACTTTACCATCGGCGTGATCGCCATGGCACTGCTGGCAGCTCTTGTGATCTTTACCGTTATTGCGCGCTACTGCTTCTCCCTGAGCTGGAAGCAGCTGGCAGAGTTCAACACCACCCTGTTTGCCTTTACCACTTTCTGGGGCATGGGCATCAACGTGATCAAGGACGAGCACGTCATGATCGACATCCTTTACGACGGCGTCAAGCCTGCCCGCAAGCGCTGGCTTGCCATCATCAACTACCTCATCGTGCTGGCTGTGGTGTTGGTGTTCACCTATCAGGGCTTCAAGTATGTGGGCGTTGCCGGTAAGCAGATCAGTCAGGGCATGGAGATCCCCATGATGTATATGTACGGCATCATGCCGGTGTGCGGCATCATCTGTGCCATCTGCGTCGTGATCAAGATCATCACCCTGTACAAGGCCGATATTTCCTACTTTGCGCCCAAGAATCAGGCGCTGAGCCGTGACGACGCATAAGCGGAAAGGGGAGAATACACAACTATGGCAATGCTCATCCTTCTGGTGCTGCTGATCTTCTTTGCCGCGCTGGGCATCCCGCTGGCTTTCGCCATCGGCGCTTCCTGTGTGACCTACATTCTGATCTATGCACCTACCTTTATTACCATGCTGCCGCAGCGCGTGTGGAACGGTGCCTACAGTGAGCTGATGATCGCTATGCCGTTGTTCATGCTGGCTGGCGAACTGATGAACACCGGCGGCATCACCCAGCGCATCATCAACTTCTGCATGGAGCTGCTGCGGCCCATCCGCGGCGGTCTGGGCGAAGTGAACATCGTGGCTTCCATGATCTTTGGCGGTATTTCCGGCTCCTCTGTGGCCGATACCTCGGCTCTGGGTTCCATCCTGATCCCTGCCATGGAGAAAGAAGGCTACCCGCCGGAAGCTTCTGCCGGTATCACGGTGGCATCCTCCACCATGGGCATGATCATCCCGCCCTCCACCCCCATGATCGTTTACTCCATGATCTCCGGTGCATCGGTGGGTGCGCTGTTCGTGGCAGGTGCCGTGCCCGGCATCCTGATCGGTCTGACCCAGCTGGTGCTGGTGTACATCATCAGCGCCAAGAAGGGCTGGCATCCGGAAAAGATCAAGTTTGACGGCAAGCGCGCCGCCAAGAGCCTGCTTTCCGGCATTCCTGCTCTCATCATGCCGCTGTTCATCATCATCTGCGTTTCCTTCGGCGTGTGCACTGCATCCGAAAGTGCCGGTGTGGCCGTGCTGTATTCCATGCTGGTGGGCTTCTTCGTCTACAAGGAGCTGACATGGAAGGGTGTCTGGGAGGCTTTGAAAAAGACCCTAATCTCTTCTTCCTCCATCATGCTCATCATCGGCTTTACCACCATCTTTACATGGGTGCTGACCATGCAGAAGGTGCCGCAGACGGTGGGTGCCTTCTTCATGTCCCTGAACATGCCCGCATGGGCCATTGCACTGATCTTTGATGTGCTGATCCTGATGATCGGCACCTTCATCGATGTCAGCCCGGCCATCCTGCTGCTCACCCCCATCCTGCTGCCGGTCATGGTGCAGTACGGCTTCTCGCCGCTGCAGTTCGGTGCCATGATGATCACCGGTCTGGCCATCGGTCTGGTCACTCCGCCGGTCGGCATGTGCCTGAACGCCTGCAACAAGATCAACCGTATGCCCATCATCGAGATCTTCAAGGGCGCAGCGCCCTACGTGATCTGCAACGTGATCGTTCTGATCTCCATCAGCCTGTGGGGCCCGCTTACTACCGCCCTGCCGCAGCTGCTGGGCTACAGCATCTTCTGAGCTCAACGCGTATACCTCTTATAAAGACAGGCAGCGCTCCCTTGCGGGGCGCTGTTTGTTTTTTGCACGCAAACACAGGCGGGACCATTGTATTTGACGGACAGATATGGTACACTAAGGCCACTTGTGTATAGGAATATAGGAAAAGAGGAATTAAATCATGGATACGCAAAAACAAAAGCGCAGCGCCTTTTCCGGCAAGATCGGCTTTGTGCTGTCGGCCGCAGGCGCTTCGGTGGGTCTGGGCAACATCTGGCGGTTTCCGTACCTCGCCGCGAAATACGGCGGCGGCATTTTTCTGCTGGTGTACATCGTGCTGGCCGTCACCTTTGGCTACACGATGATCGTGGCCGAAACGGCACTGGGCCGCATGACCCACAAAAGCCCGGTGGGTGCTTTTGGCGCCTTTGGCAAAAAGGGCGGCCTGCGGTTCGGCGGCTGGATCAATGCGGTCATTCCCATTCTGATCGTGCCGTACTATTCGGTCATTGGCGGATGGGTCATCCGCTATCTGTCGGAGTATATCAGCGGCCATGGCAGTGAGCTTTCGCAGGACGGTTATTTTTCCAATTTCATTTCCAGCGGACTGTCGGCAGAGGTGTGCTTTCTGATCTTCACGGCCTTTACGCTGGCCATCATCTTTGCCGGTGTGCGCAACGGCGTGGAGCGTGTTTCCAAGGTGATGATGCCGGTGCTGGTGGTGCTTTCGGTGGTCATTGCGGGCTACGCGGTCACGCGCCCGGGCGCGTTGGCAGGCGTGAAGTATTTTCTGGTGCCGAACGTGGCAAACTTTTCCTGGATGACGGTGGTCACGGCCATGGGCCAGATGTTCTATTCGCTGTCCATCGCTATGGGCATTCTGGTCACTTTTGGCTCCTATATGAAAAAGGATGTCTCCATTGAGGATTCCACCGAGAACGTGGAGGTGTTTGACACGGCCATTGCCATCATGGCGGGCCTGATGATCATTCCGGCGGTGTTCTCCTTCTCCGGCGGCGACCCGGACACCCTGCAGGCCGGCCCGGCGCTGATGTTCATTACCATCCCCAAGGTGTTCGAGAGCATGGGCTTTGGCCATGTGGTGGGCATCCTGTTCTTTTTGCTGGTGCTGTTTGCAGCCGTGACCAGCTCCATTGCCCTGACAGAGAGCGCTGTCTCCACCTTTGAGGACGAGCTGGGCTGGAGCCGCGAGCGCGCAACGGCACTGATCGGCCTGATCATGGTGGCGCTGGGAAGCCTTTCGGCACTGGGCTATGGCCCGCTGGCGGGCGTGACGGTGTTCGGAATGCAGTTTCTGGATTTCTTCGATTTCCTCACCAACTCTGTCATGATGCCCATTGCAGCCATTGCTATCTGCCTGCTGGTGTCCCGCGTGATCGGCGTGCAGAAGATCGAAGAAGAGGTGACGCTGGGCGGCAAGCCCTTCCGCCGTAAAAAGATCTTCAACTTCATGATCCAGTATCTGTGCCCCATCTTTGCGGCCATTATCCTGATCAGCTCTGTGGCAAATGCTCTGGGCTGGATCGCAATGTAAAAACAAAAAAGCGCAGAAGGTGTTTCTCAAAGGAAGCCTTCTGCGCTTTTTTGTATGTCCAAAAGGTTTTCTTATGCTGTGAAGTTGCATAAAGCATAGAAAACGGCGATTTTGGCCTCAATTAGCTGGAAGCCTGATTTTATTAGCTGAAACCGAAAATTCTGCTAATGGCATTCGCTGGCTAATTTTGGCGATAGGTTCAAAATGAAAAATGCGAAGATCGTCTTTCACATGGAAAAATGACCTTCGCATTTTCTTAAAATGGCGTCCCCGCCCGGATTCGAACCGGGGGCCTCAGGCTTAGGAGTAGGGGCTGAAGCCATAAATCCTAGGCAAAAGTAGGTAAAACAAGTAACGTTTTATCAATTGATTTTTTGTTACGCTGTCAATCTGAGTAAAGAACACAAACCCCGAAATAAAACGAGTAAAAGGCTTTTCATTAGCAGAAAATTAGCAGAGCTAATGAAAAGTGGAAGGTTCATTGTAAAATGCCCACCTTTCATTAGCTGGGAAGTGTACGTTTCCCTACGGATATTTGCTTGTTTAGCATTCGTGAACCAGACCATACAGCCGTAGCTGGTGTGATGGACAAATGTTTTCAATAGAAAAAGACCAGAGCTTTCTGCGAGAAAACTCTGGTCTATGTAACAGTGCGAATGGAAATGCGCATTGTCTTGTAAAAGGAAGGGGCTTATGGTATTCTTACGGGAGTAAAGGCACTGGATGCAAGGAACTTTGCGTGATTTTAGGAGTGTGCGATGGAAAAGAAATTTAATATTGTAGTCGGTGAAGATGGAACTGTAAAACTCCCAGATGCGGTTCTGGAAAAACTTGAAGTCAAACCCGGAGAGGAAGTTCGCTTCGAGGTAGATGACAATTTCTATGCAGTCAGGCTTCTATCGCGGATAGAAGCTGAACGCTTGGATTACTTGAATTGGATGCATAATAAACATTGCCCCTCTATTGAGGAAATGATTGCAGAGTCGAGAAAACAAGCCACTCAGAACATTGTGATCTCCCGTATCCTTGATGGGATGCCGGCAGAAAAAATCGCAGAAGGCTATGAAGTTTCACTCGATTATGTAAAACAGCTTACACATCAGCTGAAGATGGACATAGAGGAAGCTAAGGCGAAAAAACACAAAGAAACGGGATCATCCTAAAACAGATAGCGGCAGTTTTCCATATACGGAAAACTGCCGCTGTTTATGTATAGAGGCTTATAGGTTCTTTGCAAGATTTTTAATGAGTGTAGCCATAGAGGGGTCAGCCAGCAGTTTAGCAAGAGCTGCTGCCGCATCTGTATCGACGGGACTGGCTTTGGGAGTGGATTGCTCTGCGCGAGGGAGGACTTCAGGCTCTGCACCATGATGCTGATAGAAGAAATCGTCGAATCGTTGTGCGTTCAAACGCCGATCATCATCCAGAATGTGTGCGTACTGCTCGGTGACCATCGAAGCCTGTGCATGACCGGAATCGCCCTGCACGGCTTTGATATCGCCGCCGTTCAGCTTGAGCTTGTATGTAATGCTGGAGTGTCGGAAGCTGTGGAAAACCACTTTGGGGAGATCGTTTTCCTCAATCAGCTGCTTCAATGCACCGTTAATGGTGGATTGTTCGGTCGGCATTCCCAGCGGGCCGGCAACCACGAGATTATAGTCTGCATACTCTGCACCCAGTGCGTCCTTTGTCATGTCCTGCTCGGCTTTATAGTGGACAAGCATTTCAGCAACTGTTTTGGGGAGAAAAATGGTTCGGATACTGCTGTCTGTTTTAGGGCTTTTCAGAACCTGGACCGTGGTGCAGCGGGAACTCAGCGAGGGAAAACGAGTGATGACATTTTTATTTTCCAAGGCGTTCAGCGAAGCAATATCTACACGCTGCAATTCCTTATTTATGTAAATGGAGGCTCGCCCGGTTTCAATGCTTTCGGGGGAGATATCCACACAATCCCATGTCAGACCGAGCAATTCCCCTAAGCGCAGGGAACAAGAGAAGGAGAGGTTGATGCAAAGCCGGAGCCGTGGATCATCACAGACTTCTAAGGCATGGAACAGGGTCTCGGCAGTCCAGATATCACGCTTCTTTGCAGTGTATTTGGGCAAGGTGGCATAAATACAGGGATTCTTTTCCATAAGTTCCCACTTTACGGCCTGCTCAAAGGCACTTCTCAAAATTTTGTGAACCGAACGAACTGTGCCGGGAGAAACGTATTGATGCTGACGCTTTCCACACATAGGGTCAACGGCTTCGTATTTAAGCAGCCGCTGATAATATCCCTCAATTACGCGGGTGGTGAGATCTTGCAGCTTCATTGAGCCGATAAGCGGTTCTATGTAGTTTGAAATCAGTGCAGTGTTTGATTGATAGGTTGAAAGTGCCCATTTGGTTCTTCCGTACAGGGTGACGTATTCTTTAAGCAGGTCTTTTAGAGTTCGGCACTGGGGTGCCACAAAGGTACCGACGGATTCTTTGTATTCGACCTCTTTCTTACGGTTTTTGGCATCTGCAAGGTCGGTAAAGGTTTCCCATTTCTGCTTTAGCGTTCCATTAGTGTGTTTGTAGGTATAGACAACGCAGTATCGGTTATTGCGTTTGACAATGCTAGCCATTATACATCCTCCTCTACTTTACGTTTGGACTTCAGAACTTCATCGAAAGCATCTTTTTGGATGCGTTTTACCCTTCCCAACTTCATCGTTGGAATTCCTTCTTTGAGAACCCACGAGTCAAGTGTTGGGCGGCTGATTCCGTAAAAAGCCTGAATTTCCTGAAAACTGTAGTATTTCCCATTCTTGGGACATTGCAGTTTTAGCGGCGGCTCCTCATGCGTTTCTTTTTTCGGTTTTTGAAGTTGGTATGTAGATTGGCTTTTAAGCCATGCCTTAAAACTTTTTTTGGTAATGCGCGGCCTGTCGGCCACGCGCTCAATGACGAAACAATCTCGGTATTTTTTGCAATCAAGAATCCCATAAACATTCTTGCGTGGGATACCGAGTAGTTTTGCCATTTCCGGGATGGAGATGGTTTGCGCTTCAATCTCCCGGTCACGCTCACGGTCGGCTGCTGTGCGGTAGCGACTTTGTGATCGGTACCACCGCTCAAAGTCCTCTTTGGGAATTCTCATACAGAAGTCTGCCGTTTCTGTTTTCAACTTGCCCTGTCGGATGAGTGTATAGATCGTTTCGGGTTTCACCTTCAATATCTCGGCGGCGTCAGGAACGGAATAGGACCGTTTGCAAAGTTCCTCGCCCGGTGGCGAACCATTGACCTTATGATATTTGACCTGATTGGCATACCATTTCTCAAAGCTGGAAATAACGATACGCCTTTTGTCGTTTATCAGAATGACTTCAAAGAGATTCTTATGAAGCAGCCAATAGCTATCTGTTTTGCCAAGGCCGAGAAGCTGCCGCATCTCACGAACCGACATGGTGGTTTTGGTAGTGGCAGGTTCAGCTTTTCCGTATAAGGGAGCCGAAGTATTCCGCATATCATCCATGAAAGACACCTCTCTATCTATGTAAAAGTTTAGCCGGGATTTCTCATCCCGGCTAAAGAATAGCAGATTTCGCGTGAAATGTTGAGGATGTCAAACAGCAGGATTGCGTTCAACAGTGCCATCATTGAGCCATGCTTCAAAGCTGGCTTTGGAAATACGGTAAGCGCCGCTTACCTTGAACCAGCGGAATTCGTTCTGCTTCAGTAGACGGTAGACAGTGGGACGGCTCAGGAGCAGCATTTCCATCAGGTCTTCTACGGTATAGCAGCGGCTGTCCTTTGCTGTGGAAACAGGGGAGGAAACCGAGTTGGGCGAAGGTTCTTCATGGATAATCATTGGATAATACCTCGTTAAATATACTTAAAGTTAAAACTTGAGCGGCAATGCAGCCCGGCGGCTGCCACCATTATAAATAGTATAGACCTGCTGAAGGTACTTCGTCTTGCCGGGAAGGCTTACGCCTGCGGTTCGTGCAAGGCGAAAAATCGTGAATGCATCGACCTGCCGCAGTTTGGCAATCAGACGGCTTTTACTGTATTCGGAGTGGTACAGTTCTACAAAGCGGCAGATGCCGAGCAGATTTGCAGAACTCATGGAATCAGGTTCTCCGTCCCACGCATTCAGCAAAACATCAAGGGATTCGATATACAGTTCAGGACCAAGCCGGATGAATTCGTGATAGGCGGTTGCGATGCAGCTGATCCGCTGCTTGCCCCGGCCTTCTTCAAAAGAAAGATGAACGCCAGCCAATTCGGTGGCCTGCTGGAATGCAACGGCAGCAGGCTCCCCTGCAAAAATCAGGGCACGGAGCTTCTGCCCTGCACTCAGCCGTTCCGAAATGCCTGTCTGCTGTGCAAACAGGAGGGCTTCTTCCTGCTCGGTCATGTTAAAGTAGACCTTGCAGCGAATCTGCAGATCATCACCACCGTTCAGGAACTTCCGGGCAGCGATGGTGTTCTGCCCGTCCATCACATAGTAGTGACCATCCCGGAAGCTGATCTTCGGCTCATTGGCAACCCGCTCGTCAAATTCTTTTGCGATACGGGCAACACGAGCGGGGTGAAGAGCACGCTGATAAGTGTCGCGCGGCACGATCAGCTCACTGCTGTTCAGGCACATTTCATGGTAAGGTTTTACCACTGCGTTCATCATAAAGGAACCTCCTTCTTTTTTTGCAGAAAATCAATTCCTGATTGGATAATCGAACCGATTTTCTTCTTTTCGTTATCGGATAAGCGGAAAGTGGAATACCGTTCATAACAGATATTCCAGCGGAACATAAGCGATTGAAGCGCATCATCCAGTTCTGCAACCATGAACTCAACAGAAGATTCCGTCGGGGTGGAGAGCATCCTTTCCGATATCTGCTCAATGCTATGTAGATCGCCTTTTGTGTGCTTGGCGAGAGCAGGGGGCTGACTGTTCAGCACCCGAAGATTCTGAAACTGCTGGGAGAGCAGCTCTTTTGCAGCGGCGAGAACATCCTCCTGCGGAGGAGCCGTAAGGTATTTTCGGAATGACTTGTATCCAATGAACCCAAAGCTGTATTGCAGACACACTGACACTTGCCGCATTTCATATTTGGACAGGTGCCCAAGGTAGCTTAACACTCTGGATTTATCTGCGGGGCGCGGGCTTTCGCAAATCGCCATAGATGGCGCACTCAAAAAACGATTGTGCAGAATAAAATGCGTTGGCATATTTCGCTTTTTGATCTGTGTTGTCAGTGGAACGACCAGAAGAACATTGGAATAAAAATTACCGTCATCGTTTTGGACAACAATGGCAGGTCGGATGCCGCCTTGCTCGGAACCGCTGTAAGGATTCAGATCCATCATGTAGACATCCCCGCGCTTGTACATCCAGTTTGCGGGCATAGGCGGATACTCTTTCTCTTTTTTACCTCGTGTGGCCAATTTGGATTTCTCCTTTCTATCCGTATATGTAACAGTGGACTGCTCGCACAGCCCACCCTACTATCTCAAACAGCAAATTGCTGTGATTTATAGTTCTATACCTTTCCGTATTTGTCCCCGACATCCCCGGAAACCGAAAACTCTGTTTTCGTGTGGGAAATCTTTCAGCCGTCCGGCAGCGTACCGAATCCATAGGGTTCTCACCTCTCCGTGGTTCTCACCGAGCTGCCCGAAGGCAGAAGTATCATTATTCTGTGATGGCTCTTAGCTATGGAGAAGCTGTCATCCATTTACCGTCAACCTACCGCTCATTCCCTCAGTGGGAGATCATCGCATTTGTTACGGACGTGGCTCATCATCACAGGAACGTGACTGAAGAATGCGTGTTCAATTTTCAAGGGGCGGGATAGCTTGAGGGTTGCTTTGAACGCTTTCCGAAGCTATGGCTGTATTGTAACCGATGCGGAACGAAATGAACAGGAACTCAGAGTTCACAATTTTTGAGGAAAATAGGAAGTATCGTTCCTGTTTCTCGATGAACCGTCAAAAATATATTTCTTGACTTTATGTAAGAAATGAAGTATTATACTCGTAAGAAACTAACTTACGAGTATATAAATTCGATAAATACACTTTGGGGAGGGAACAAAATGAGCCGATTTTACTGCCGCGATGAGGAACTTCGGAAGTTAAACAAACGATATGAGAATGGAAAGTTTGAATGCGTTGTCATTTACGGCAGACGCCGTGTTGGAAAAACTGCGCTGATCAATGAATTCTGCAAGGATAAACCGACCATTTTCTTCTCTGCCTTGAATACGACCGGAAAAGAAAATCTGGAAGCCTTGTCCAAGGCAATCATGAGTTTTGAACGACCCAATGCAGAATCATCTCCGGAATTTACAACCTACGATGCAGCATTGGACGAACTGACAGCTCTCTCCAAGGAGCAGCGGATCGTATTTGTAATTGATGAGTATCCTTATCTTGCAAAGGCTAAACCCGCTATTTCCGCAATGCTTCAGCACATCATCGACCATAAATGGACAGAGTCCCAAATGTACCTGATCCTGTGTGGCTCGTCCATGAGTTTTATGGAAAGTCAGGTTTTGGGCAAAGAAAGCCCTCTGTATGGGCGCAGAACAGCGCAATTCAAGATCATGCCGCTGGATTACAAGGAAACAGCGGTGTTCCATCCGAATCTGTCCGAGGAAGATAACGCCCTGATTTATGGCATCACAGGCGGCGTTCCGCATTATATCAACAAATTGGATGTTCGGGACAGCGTAGATGAAGCACTGATGGAAAACTTGTTTGACCGTTCCAGCTACCTCTATGAGGAACCGGCCAACCTGTTAAAGCAGGAGCTGCGTGAGCCGGCAATTTATAATGCAATCATCAAGGCAATTGCAGAGGGGGCTTCTCGCCTGAATGATATCACCACGAAAGTTGGTGAAGAAAACTCTGTGGTGGCGAAGTACCTCAAAACGTTGATAGACCTTGGAATCGTCAAAAAGGAAACGCCGATCACTGAGAAACCGGGCAAAAAAACGATCTATCTTCTGGCAGACAATTTTTTTCGTTTTTGGTACCGTTTTGTGCCGGTCAATGCAAGTGCCATTGATTCGGGGCGGATCGCAAAGACCTACCCCCATGCGGTGAAGCAGTATTTTCCAGACTATATGGGTCTGATTTTTGAGAAGATGTGCCAAGACTACTTGCTCTATTATGCGAATGATCTTCCTATCGAGTTGAGTGAGATTGGGCAGTGGTGGGGAACCGACCCTCAAAAAAAGAAGCAGATACAAATCGATATTGTCGGTAGGCCGGTTGAGGGCAATGACTATATCATCGGCTCCTGCAAATTTCGCAATGAAAAAATCGGTTTGGACGAACTGGAACTGATTCGGGAATATGCAGCAGTCTTTGGGAAAGGAACAAACTACCACTACTACATTTTCTCGAAAGGCGGATTTACGGACGGCCTGCTTCAGGCACAGGAACGCGGAGAAGTACAGCTGCTTACCCTTGCCGATATTTTTGAATAACACAAGAAACGCTCTTGTCGGTGTAAAACCGGCAGGAGCGTTTCTTGTTGAAGTGATTATAAAAGACCTTTGATTTTTTCAAGATGATCTATAGCGGCTTGCAGTTCATTTTGAAACTGATCCCTAGAAGGATCTCGGCCCAAAAGAAGATAATCCATACTGACATGGAAGTATTCTGCAATATCGATCAGGATTTTTACAGAGCCATTGGAGCTTCCCCTTTCAAGATCGCCGAGGTGGCGATGGGAAACACCAAGTTTTTCAGCAAGTTTTTCCTGCGATAACTTCGCATTTGTACGCAAAGTAAAAATACGGTTACCAATAGCATTCGGATCAAAACTCATGTGTGACCTCCAAATTTTCGATAAAGCGTGAGAATTCGAAAACTCGGAGTTGCTACGGATATCTAGCCGCTTGGGGCATCCACGAAAAACGGACAAACATAAAGCCTGCTCCTTTTTACGGGAGCAGGCTTCCTGAAGGCTAAAAAAATAGCCGGACAACAACCAACTGAGGGATCTTCAAAGAAAATCTCTCAATCAGCTGTTGCCCGGCTATTTGGAGCACGTTTCATACATTGCCTTGCGGCAATGGCCCGTTGCTCGGAGCGAACAGTCCATATTCAGGGTGCAATGCACCCGTATTTGTTAAAATGACTGGAAAATCACCGGCATCTAAATGCCAAATCAAGTCTCAGGGTTTCTTTGCATCTATTGCACTTCACTTGTAGTATACCTGAACACCCCTCGATTTTTTGGTATAACTTATTTCCACAAACAGGGCAAAATCTCCAGCCTATGCTAAATTCTGCCTGCTGTGTAGTAGTCGGTGCTTTACCGGCAAAGGGACGGTTCTTTAACTGAATCATATTCATTCTCCAAATCGGATGATGTCCAATGGATGGCAGTGGATGGGTTTGCCTTTTATAACCTGCATCTGCTGCAGTCTGATCCTGATTGCAGACCAAGAAACCCCAATCCGTCGAGCCATCTCCAGAATTTTTTCGTAGTTAGGGTCAGACACTGATTTGTACAGAATCCCATTTGGCAGAGTCAACGCTACACGTTCTATTTCGGCATTGATCAGAAATGTTGGCATCAGCAGCTCTGCTGCAAGGGTATCCGCCTGCCATTCTTCCCACGAGGGCTTTCCGTTTCTCTCCCGATAGGCAATGTGCCCACGGCACTTGACTGCTTTTCCGTAGTCGTTCGGAAACAGATCAGCCAAAATCTGATGTGCTGCTTCATGCGCTATTGTGAAATTCCGGCATCCAGTGCATCTGTCTGCCGCAAGAGTAGAATCGATTACGATATCCCTCGGCATAAATACTTCAACAAGCTTTGTTCCATCCTCAAGGGTTGCGGTGAAGCTACATCTCTGGAAAACCGTTAATCCAAGGATGTGACCATCGCTACACAGCGGCAACATCTTCAGGTTCAGTCCAAGAACAGAATTTGCAAACTGCTCTGGGTTAATAGGAGCGGGGTCATTTTTGCTTATTCCGAAGAGTGCATAGTACATTTCAATATATTTGCCTGCTATGCACGAAAGTTCTGCACGCGATAAGTATCTTGCCATTATGCGGAGATATCGGGATATTCGTATATGATGACTGCGGATATCTGAAAAAATACGATGAACATACCCCAGACAAGTCCCAAGCAGAGCTCCTTACCGACAGCTATGGCGTGGTGCATAACCAACCGGTTTTGGTTTCTCTTAACACCAAATATTCGCCAATCCTTATATCTCCAGAGCAAAGATTTGAGATCGTTGGAAAAGTTTTGAACTAAAAAGATGGGAGGGATTTTCGTGGATACGATCAAACGTGTTCAGGATTTGATGCAAGCGCGTGATATGAATCTGTGTGTGTTGGCAAAGAAATGCGGAATATCGTATTCCACGATCCAAACCACTGCTCGTCGGGGAGGGCAGTTAAGCGTAGAGACGATTGAAAGAATCTGTCTGGGTTTGGAAATTACACTAAAAGACTTCTTTGATTCCTCATATTTGTAGTAAAAAGCCGCTCACCATGCTGGAAACCTGCACGGTGAGCGGCTTTAATACTGCTTCTATTTATCCTTTGGCAACCTCCAGATAAACGCTATTCTCCATGCTCATTACTATTGAAGGAATATACGGGATCGTATTGTCATTATACCGTGTGGAAATAGTGGTCGATTTCATCTCTGTATGAGTTGCTAAATCATAAAGTGACCAGTTGCGTTCTTTACGGTGGGCGGTTATAGTATTCAGAATATTATCCGCCGCCGCTCCTCACTTTCACACAATAAACTTTTGCTTATTATAGCAATGATAGGTGTTTTCCATATTCCTCTTCCTTTTCTCTGACCGGAATGCTTCGGATTGCATGATACAAACGTTTTTATTGTACCGTGCAAATGTAAAATCAGAAATCAGGAATGTGTCTGGAATATGTAAAATCGCTTCTGCACACAGATTTTACCGCAATTTGATTGCAACCGCCTCGAAATCATCTTACAATAGTAGATACTTTCTTTTAATATATGAATCGGGGGCAGAGAACCATGACGTATAAAGACATCAAACACAATGAGGAAGTCAACGAACTGCTGAAAAAAGGCAACCAGAATCTAGGCCTGCTGGGCTACACCGAGCACTCACAAGCCCATTGTGTCCGGGTGGCAGAGACCGCCGCCCACATCCTGAAAAAATTCGGCTATCCGGAGCACGACATCGAGCTTGCCCGGATCGCAGGCTATATGCACGACATCGGAAACGCCATCAACCGCAGCCGTCACGCCGAATACGGCGGGCTACTGGCCAACGAGATTCTGAAGCAATATGACCTGAGCGTCCCGGACCGCATCACCATCGTGTCCGCCATTTCCAACCACGATGAATCCACCGGCGGGGCCGTGGATCCCATCTCGGCAGCACTCATCATCGGCGACAAGACTGATGTGCGCCGCAGCCGTGTGCGGGAAAAGCCCAAAGCATCCTTCGACATCCATGACCGGGTCAACTATGCGGTCACAGACCAGACCCTGAAGATCAACACCGAGAAAAAAGTCATCTCGCTGAATCTGCAAATCGACACCGATATTTGCAGCATGTACGAATATTTTGAGATTTTCCTGCAGCGGATGCTGATGTGCCGCGGGGCTGCCGATATGCTGGGAGCAACCTTCAAGTTGACGGCCAATGGGGCCAAAGTTCTTTAATGTGTGGCCATCTCCGCAAAGAACAGGAACTAGCCTTTATAATAAAAAACAAAAAGTCCCGCCTGAAAGTAAAGCCTTCACTTTCAGGCGGGATGTCTTTCAATATGACTGCTATGGCGGCATGCGTGACCATACCCTGTCAGATACAGCGTACTCCAGAGGTTATCTTCCGAGGCGTGCAGATAATCATAGGTCAGGTTTTCATCCACACGCTCAACGATGCAACCACCCGCCATCAGCGTTTCCAGTTTTTTTGTGATCGTACTGCCGGCATAGTCGATAAAGGAACGGATGATGGCATTTCTTCCTTGGTCAAAATGCGCTTGGTCACTCGCTCGGTGCGCTGCTTTTCTGCGGCAAGTTGCTCATCATAACGGCAGCAATAAGAGCGGGGCCTTGCAAAAGGCTCCACTCTTATCATAACGGACAGATTGTATGGGTGAAGCGCTGCGAAGAACTTGAATGCGGGGATATCGGGATATTCGTAT
>ERZ772835.94-NODE-94-length-99770-cov-22.2612_pt1 | contig 99770 bp, 111 predicted proteins | sample MGYA00511901_ERZ772835 | MGnify/ENA primary metagenome ERZ772835 (study PRJEB29015, sample SAMEA2737729) | human gut metagenome | biome: human gut; feature: human-associated habitat; material: faeces | place: China | collected 2012 ...
GCTACCTTCTGGATCTCGTCGATCTCCCAGATCTCGCCGGGCATCTTGTCGTGCAACGCCCAGACGATGCTGGTCACGCCGGGGATCTGCTTGATGTCGCTCAGGCTGATAGGATCGTTGCCCTCGCCATACCAGCGCCAACCCATTTTCATAGGCATAGGAAAATCCTCCTGTTTTATATTTTCTGCTTTGCATTTTCCGCGCAGCCGTGTGCCGCGCTCTTGTACTTATATTCTAGTATATCAGTTGCGTTTTTTCAATGGTCGCTTTGCCGGTTTTTAATGTTTCTTCTTGTATACTTTAGACAAAAAGAACAAAAATCCGTCGGACATCACCCGCCCGACGGATTTTTACACGATTCAAAATGCCGGTTTCAGCGTTTCAGCTTCTGCCGGATGGACGGAGCCAGCACATCCTTGAAATATTCAAAGGTGTCCAATTCCAGAATGGCAGAGCCTGTCAGATAAATGCCCAGACCAACCACCACCTGAATGATCACCGCCAGCAGATCCGGCAGGTGCAGGAAAACGACCAGATACATGCACAGGCCCGCGCCCGCTGCCAGCAGCAGGGTCGGCAGGATATCACGCATCTGTTCCAGATAGCCATAGCCGATCAGCTTTTTGTTGAGCTGTGCATCCAGGATCTGGGTCACAACATTCGTGATCAGCATACCATATGCAATGGCCTCGACGCTGACACGGAATGTTGCCAGCAGAAAAAGGATGCACACCCCTTCGTTCAAAAGCTGACATTTCAGGTAAAGATCGCTGCGGCCCACCGCCTTGGCTGCATTCAGGTTTGCCGTGATGATCGGCCAGCACGCATACCCCAGACAGAACACCCTGAGGAACAGCACACAGGGCAGCCACTTCTCGGTGAGGATCAGGCGCACCAGTGGTTCGGCACAGAACGCAGTGCTCATCATCACCGGCGCAATAATATAGGTACAGGTCTTGATGGAGCGGCGGGTCATGTTCTTGACCTGCGCACGGTCATCCTGCAGTGAGGACATGACCGGGAACAAAACGCTCTCAATGGAAGTATCCACGCTTGACGCGATATTATAAGTCAGGTTATCGCCCTGATTGTAATACGCCAGATCCGCCGAGGTGTACATCTTGCCGATGATCAGGCTGCGCAGGTTGTTGTAGATGACGCTGCTCAGCGACGAGGCCAGCAGCTTCCAGCCATAAGAGAGCAGCCCTTTCAGGTGCTGCCACGAAAATTCCATCTTAGGCCGCCAGGAGGACAGCTTCCACAACACCAGCGTGTCCACCGTGATATTGGATACCTGCTGCACCACCAGCGCCCAGACTCCAAAGCCCATATAGGCAAGGCCCAGGCCCAGGACCGTGGATACGATCGCGCCCGCAAAGGCGGAATAGAAAAAATACTGGAACTTCATGTTCCGGGTCACATGCGCCTGCTGGATCGTTTTGATGCCGCAGACCGCCACTGTCAGGCTGATGCCGCGAAAGATCGGGGTCATGCTGGGGTCATTGTAGAAAGCAGCCAGATACGGTGCCGCCACAAACATTCCCCCATACAGCACAAAGCTGATCACAATGCTGAAAAAGAACGCCGACGAGTAATCCAGCTCGTCCACTTCCTTCTTCTGCACCAGCGCGGTGCCAATGCCGCAGTCCAGCAGGACATACATGATATTGTTGAACACCGTCACCAGTGCCACCTTGCCGTAATCATCGGGTGTAAGGATGCGCGCCAGAAGGATGGACACCACCGCTGAGATCAGCTGCACACCGCACCGCTCTGCAAAGCGCCAGAAAAAACCGTTTACAATAACATTTTCTTTTTTCTCGTTCATTCCTGCGTCCACTCAAATTCCTTTCAAAAAACCGGTCGGTCTGCACCCTGCGCAGAAATGCATTTCCGCCGTATCCTTATCATCTTCTTCCCTGCTGCCAAAACAACTGAGCAGAGATAGTTAGTTATATAGTATCACACCCATCCATGCATTTCAACCAACATATTCTTAAGAAATGACGGCCCGAAAATTTCATTTAAAAAGAGAAAAAGCGCTTGACTATCTGCCGGGAACGTGGTAATATATTCAAGCAGTCCGCATCACGGTCTTTCACCTCAGAGATTTCAGGGCTGCGAAAACAATACGGTATGCGAGGGTGGCGGAACTGGCAGACGCGCACGTTTGAGGTGCGTGTGGTTTATCCTTGGGGGTTCGAGTCCCCTCCCTCGCACCAAAAGATACCCGCGAAGTTACGTTGAAAATTCGTAGCTTCGCGGGTTTTTCGTTTTTGGCAGCGGTCAAATACTGCCAGATACTGCCCAATACTGCCTGATTTTGCGGGGGCATTGTAGTGAGACTGTAGTGTAAAAAATTGCCCCGGGAAGCCAGCTTTCACCGTGCTCCCCGGAGCAATTTGTAGGGAAATTAAAGATTTTTGCTCACATAGGCATCCAGCTGAGCGGTGTACCGGGCGTTCTCCTTCTCCCGCAGATGCTGGTAGATGCGCCGGGTGGTCATGATATCCGAGTGACCCAGGAGCTGCTGCGCCACCATATCCGGCACGCCCGCGTAGAAAAGATTCGTGGCGAACAGGTGCCGGAACTGATGGGCCGTGACCAACGGTTTATACACGACCCTCTCCACGATCCGCTCCGGACGGTTCTGGTATGCGGGCATCTTTGTTGTGCGGGTGTAGCTCTCACACAATCCCAGCTCCCGGCAGTACAGCATCCACTGATGGCTGTACTGGCACTGGGTGAGCGGCTTGCTAGCGCCGGACAGAACATAGTCCTCCGGCTGGTGCGCAGCCTTCCCTGCTTCCAGCATAGGCCGCAGCGGTGTCAGGATGGGAATACTACGGTAAGCCTTCTCCGTTTTCAGCAGTTCCCGGTAGGGCTGATTATGGTCCCACGGCATGGCCTGTACCGGCGTGATCTTGCCCGCGTCCAGATCCACGTCCTTCCACTGCAAGCCGTTTGCCTCGCCCATGCGCAGCCCGGTGTACTCAAACAGCCACGCCCAGAAGCCGCAGCCCTCCGGGTGGGCGTTGATCAGATCGCGCTGTTCCTCGGTGGGCTCCACCCTGCGGCCATCTTTCAGCCCGGCGGGCAGTTTCGCCAGCAGCACAGGATTACCGGTGCCGTGGAAGTTCGCACACCAATAGGTGAAGATGCAGGACAACACGCTTTTTGCGTTTTTGATGGAATGCTTGCTTTTGCCCTCCATCTTCAGGTGCGCCAGATACCCGCCCACCGCCTGAGCATCGATGTCGTTCATCACGGTATCGCCAAAATAGGCTCTGGCAGGAGCAAAGTGCTTCTTGTAGGCGTTCACCGTACCCCGCCGCACCGGCTTTTCCGGGCCCCGGATATACTCTTCATACGCCACCGACACCGCCCGGAACGTGTAGCGCTTTTCCTTCGGGTCCATGTATTCCAGTTTATACGCCAGCACCGCGTCCTGATATTTGCGCTCCGCTTCAGCCTTGGTCTTGCCATAAAACACCCGGGACTTCGGCAGACCCACCGAACGGTGGATGCAGACACCGCCGTCCGGGCGCTTTGCGGGCTGCTTCTTTGATTCAGCCATAAAAACAACACCTCCATAAGGGTACACTTTGACAAGCCTGCCCGGAGGTGCTACAATACAGATGTCTAGTCTGTGCTTCCCACCTCTGGGCAAGCCGATCTATTCCAAACGCTCTCGGTGTTGGCGCACCGGGGGCGTTTTTGCATTTTCAGGTTCACCCACCACATGCAAGCCTGCGCAACGCACGCATATGGCGGCAACAAAAGTCTAGTTGACTGCAACAAAAAGGGACATACAAACTTTGTAGTCACGAAAAAGTGAGTGTTCATGCGGGCTTTTGGGCAAAACATACAGAGGCATACTCAAACTCTTATCCTGACCCTGAACAGAAGAAAAGAAGAGTATACGCACGCGAGAACGCGCTTGATGCCCACACGCGTAGGGTTTATAGGGATTTCTGTAGTCAAAGTTACACGTATGCAAGCGGGAGGTCAGCCGATCCAGTGCATCCAGCCTACGGCCTTACCCTCGATCTGCACGTCGTTCATTTCCTCACGGCGACGAATGATCGATTCAAAGGCGGGATTCTCGGGCCGCAGCTCAATGTAATCGTTGTGCAGGTACACTCGCTTGAGTGTAGCTTCTTCCCCTATTCGCACAGCAGCGATCTCGCCATTCTCCACCTCAGGCTGAATGCGGATATACACCACGTCCCCGTCGTGGATACCCGCACCGATCATGCTTTCACCCTGGCATTTCAGGGCAAAGTCACAGCGCATATCCACCGGGGCGTTTACGTCGCCCTCCCGGTTCTGGATGGCCGTGATGGGGTCGCCGCAGGCGATGGCACCGATCAACGGCACCTTCCTCATCTTCGGCAGCGGCATGAAGCCCGGAGGGATGGTGGGCTTTTTATCGAGCTGCACCGATACTTTGGGCGCGCTTCTTTCCGCAGGGACGTCGTACCCCATCAGCCAGGCCTCCGACACGTTCAGAGCGCGGGCGAGCTCATACACAGCGTCCTGCTTTCCTTCCCAGTCGCCCTTCAGGTAGTGAGAGATGCTGTATTTAGAGATTCCAGAGCGGGTAGCCAGTTCGATCTGCTTCATCCCACGCAGATCCAGTCCTTCCCGTAGGCGCTGCGCAAAGGTCGCGGTCTTCTTCGCCATAATGGTGGCTCCTTTCTTTACGTTCTGGTGTAAGTATAATATACCGGTTGCGAAAAATCAATACCAATTGCGAACTAAATTGTGAAATCTCTATTTTTGTGTTGACATTTCGCAATTGCCGCGTTATACTTTGGCCGTGGTTGCGAAACCGCAACACTACAGATAGGAGGTGAAAACTATGCCCACCATGGATTACACCCTGCTGCGCGGGCGCATCCGCGATTGCGGAATGACCCAGAAGGAGTTAGCGGAAAAAGCTGGGATCAGCGAAGGGCAGTTCTGCCAGAAGCTGGCCGGGAATTTTGCATTCCGCCAGGACGAGATCGACCGAATTTGTGCCTTGCTGAGCATTTCGCCCGCAGACATTGGCCGCTACTTCTTTTTACCGAAAAAGTTGTGATTTAACAACATTCAAGGAGTAACCACACATGAAACGCCCAGACGCTTGGCACGACGCGTATCGCGCCATCTACTCCACCACCGGATGCATCCGGCTGACCGTCGCACAGGCCGCTGCCCAGATGGGCACCAGCCCCAAGCGGGTCACGCAGCAGTATCCGTATGGTTGGAGCGGTCAGGGCCGGGGCAAGACCATCCGGCTGGACACCCTGCTGGATCAGGAATTCAAGCTTTACTGAGGAGGAATCACAAATGAGACTGAAACCCGGAGTTTTGCAGTGGGCGGCGGTTGCCTGCTTCTGCGTCGGCCTGATCTACGCCCTCGGCCTTGAGGGCGGTGCACAGATCGGCCAGCCCATCACAGACGGCGAGTTCATCACCGCGATGGTGCTGATCCTGACCTCCATCGCGCTGGGCCGTCTGAGCTTTGCGCTTGAGGACCGGCAGCAGCGCAGCCGCTACGGCAAGATCAACCGCACCCACGCTCGCAACACCGAATACCCTGCCCTGCCGGAGCACAGCAGCCGCAGGGACGCATGAGAGGAGGACACACGATGTTTAACGACAAACGCCGGGGCGACATTTGGTGGGCGCAGGACACCGCCCACAAACGGGAGGACACCTGCCTGATCCGGGGTGACCGACCGGTGGTGATCGTCAGCAGCGACGAAGTCAACTGCAACACGCGCATCATTACGGTGGTTCCCCTGACCTCCAGCCCGGCGCAGCTGGCCCGCGGCGATGGCACCTACGATCAGGTTCTTTTGACCGGCTACGGCGCACCGAGCATGGCCCTGGCCCGGCAGGTGCACGCAGTGGGCACTGACGATCTGACTGAGTACCGGGGCCATTTGACGGATGCCGATATGCTCCGGCTGGACGCGGTCCTCCGCCGTGCGCTGGGGGTATGAAGTGGTACACGGCCTACCTCCACCGAACAGAGGAGATTCTCGCCTGCGGCACCGCGCAACAGGTGGCCGAGGCTTTAGGGATGAAGATGGGCAGCTTTTACACGGCCGTCTCCCGGAGCCGGGCATGGAAAAACCGCAGATATGACTTCGTGATCGAAGAGATCAGCGAGGACGAATTTAAAAAGGAGTATGCCTCATGAAAACGCTTAAAGTCAGATTGACCTTTACCGAGCCGCTGCTCGGCACCTGGCCCGCCAATCAGAACGTGGCCCGCGAGTACATCGCGTCCAAGGGCCCGGACGCGGCCACCATCGAGGATGAAGTGGCTGCCCTGGGCGCGGATGCCGCAGCCGACAAGGCGATGACGGTATTCCCCCGCAACGAGGCCGGGCAGCCTATCCTGTATGATTACCAGGTAAAGGGATTCTTTAAAGACAGCTGCGGTATGCTGGGCCGCATCGGCGGCAAGGACGAGAAGGGCAAGAAGAAAGCCGTGAACGAATCCGGCAAGCTGACCGCCTACAAGAAGATCATCGACGGCCTGATCTTTGTCGGGCCCCGCCAGATTCCCCTGATCCTCAACGGAGAAATGACCGAGTGCCAGCGCCCCCTGCGGGCCCAGACAGCCCAAGGCGAGCGCGTGAGCCTTGCCAACTCCGAGCAGATTCCCGCAGGCAGCACCTGCGAGTTCGAGATCACCTGCATGGACGATGCCCACGAAAAGGCGGTTCTGGAATGGCTGGACTACGGCAAGCTCCGGGGCCTGGGCCAGTGGCGCAACAGCGGCAAAGGCCGCTTCACCTACGAGCTTCTCGGCTGATCGCAAAGGCATTGGGCTGCCGTGCGACGCAACGGCAAAGGATGGCATTGCCGAGATTGGCAGCGGCAAAGCACTGCTGTGGAAGCATAGCAAAGGCGTTGATTAGCTAAGACATGCAAAGGCACGGCCCGGTTTCGCGGAGAAAAGCAAGGGCATGGCGAGGCCCGGCACTGCGGTGCAATGGCTATGCCTCGCAAAGAGAGGCGGAGCAGTGGCATAGCATGGTAGCGCGTCGCAAAGCTTTGCGAGGCAATGGCAAAGACAGCTCCGAACTGCAAAGCGTAGATTCAACAGAATCTTTTTATAAAAGGAGCGTAACACTATGAATTTTGACCTTCACCTTTACGGCGAAACACCGGAAGAACTGCTGAACGTACTGGCTCACCTGGGCCACATGGACAGCAACTACCACACCCCTATCCCTGATGAGCGTCACCCTGCGCAGGCTCCCGCCTCGCAGCCCCAGAGCGAGCCGGTGCCGCCGCAGGACAAACCCAAGGCGCAGACACCCGCCAAGCAGAAAAAGGCCACACAGAAGCCCGCAGCCGTCTCTGCGGAGGAGCCTGCAAACCCTACCACGGCAGAAGCCTCGGGTTCTCCCTCGCAGGCGGATGCCGCACCGGTGACCTCAACCTCCGCGCCCGAATCCGAACCCGCTGCTGAGCCCGACCCTGCCACGCTGGACAAAATCCGCGATCTGGCCCGCAGCTTGATCGTGGCTGGCAAGCGAGCAGGTGTTCAGGCAGCCATCAAAGCCACCGGTGCTGCATCCGTCTCTAAGCTGCCGCCTGACAGCTACACCAGCGTCTGGGAGGAACTGCTCAAGCTGAAAGACGAGGTGGACGCAAATGCCTCCAATTAAACACGCCCTGCTGGGTGCATCCAGCGCAGCCCGGTGGATCGCCTGCCCGCCCAGTGCCCGGGCCACCGAACACCTGTCCGAGGAAACCAGCAAGTACGCCGTAGAGGGCACAAGAGCCCATGAGCTGTGCGAGGCCCACCTGAGGAACAACCTCCGGTGGTGGGAAGCAGGCTACGGGGCACTCCCGCTGTCCGGGTCAATCCGGCTGGACGGCGAGCCGGACGACCCGCCTGAAATGGTGAGGGCCACCAACCAATACGTGGACTTTGTGCACCTTCAGTGGGGGCTTTACCTCCACCAGCCCAGCGTATTCATCGAGCAGGAGGTGGACGTGAGCCAGTGGGTGCCCGGTGGCTTCGGTACCTGCGACTGCCTGCTGATCGGCGACGGCATCCTGCACATCATCGACTTCAAGTATGGGCAGGGCGTACCGGTGAACCCGGAGCGCAACCCGCAGCTCATGTACTACGCCCTCGGAGCTTACGCCCTGTTTGACGGCATCGAAGAGGTAGACACAGTGCGCCTGAGCATCGTACAACCCCGGATGCAGGAGGAACCCCAGACATGGGAGCTGCCGCTGGCCGACCTTCTCACCTGGGCACGGGATGTACTGCAGCCTGCCGCCGAGATGGCATGGCGGGGCGAGGGCGAGTTTGTCACAGGCGAACACTGCCGCTTCTGCAAGGCTCACCCGAACTGCCGGGCATGGAAGGACAAGTACGGCCCGCTGGCCGGGTTTGAACCGTATCCTGAGCCCGCTACACTCTCCGACGAAGAGCTGGGCGAATGGCTGCAGAAGCTGGAAGGGCTGGCCGCCTACGCCAAAGACCTAGAAGAATACGCACAGCAGGCGCTTCTGGATGGCCGCAGCCTGCCCGGCTGGAAGCTGGTACAGGGCCGCAGCACCCGCAAGTGGACCGATCAGGATGCCGCGTTCCAGCAGATGGAGCACGACGGCATCGACGAGGCCATGCTGTACACCCGCACGCCCATTTCCCTGACCACTGCCGAGAAGATGATCGGCAAAAAGAAATTTGCCGAGACCATGTCGGCCTTTATCACCCGGGCACCCGGCACGCCTAAGCTGGCAGCAGCCAGCGACCCGCGCCCTGCCTACAACCGCTTAGAGGGCTTCACGCCCGAGGAGGACTAACTATGAACGCAAACGAAGTTATCATTCCCTGCCGCCTGTCTTACGCCAACATCTGGGAGCCCAAGCAGGTGAACGGCACCGGCGACCCCAAATACAGCTGCTGCCTGCTTATCAAGAAAAGCGATACGGCAGCCATCGCCAAGCTCAAGGCCGCCATCGAGGCCGTCAAAAAGGACCCCAGGGCACTGGCCCGCTGGGGCGGCTCAGTGCCCAAGAACCTGAAGCTGCCCCTGCGCGACGGCGACACCGAAAAGGACGACGAGAACTACGAGGGCTGCTACTTTCTGAACGCCAACGCCAGCGAGAGCCGCCGTCCGAAGATCATCGACCGTGCCTGCAACGACGTACTGGATCAGGACGAGGTGTACAGCGGCTGCTACGCCAAGGTCAAGATCGGCCTGTTCTCCTACAGCGCCAGCGGCAATAAGGGCATCGGCGCAGGGCTGGAGGTCATCCAGAAAGTCCGCGACGGCGAGCGGCTCTCCGGTGGCAACTCCACGGACGGCTTCGAGGTCCTGAGCGACGACGATGACAGTTTCCTCGACTAAACACCCGTACACCGGAGGCCCCTGCAAAGGACCTCCGGTCTTTTATCAGGAAAGGAGGAGCCCATGAAACCGATCATCACGGTGGATATAGAGACCTACTCGCCGCAGGACATCGCCAAGGTCGGTGCCTACCGGTACGCCCAAGACCCAGACTTTCAGATCCTGCTGCTGGGCTATGCCAACGAGAACTCAGACACGCCCAGAGTACTGGATCTGACCAGCTGGCCGGACACGAAGCACTTCCTTCGGGAACAGCTGCCGTGGCTGCTGGATGACAGCTACACCAAGCGGGCCCACAACGCCGCTTTTGAGTGGTGGTGCTTGTCGGAGGCCATGGGACTAAGCTGGGAGCAGCGGGTACTCTGGCTCCAGCAATGGGAATGCAGCATGGTACACGCACTGTACTGCGGCCTACCTGCCCAGCTGGGCGCGCTGGGTGCGGCCCTGAAGCAGCCGGAGGACGCGCTCAAGATGAAGGAGGGCAAGGCGCTGATTGCCTACTTCTGCAAGCCCTGCAAGCCCACAAAGCGCAACGGCGGGCGCACCCGCAACCTGCCTCAGCACGACCCCGACAAGTGGCGGCTGTTCTGCAAGTACAACGGCATGGACGTGATCGCCGAGCGGGCAAATGACCGGATGCTGGCCCCCTGGCCGGTTCCCGAGGGTATCATGCAGCAGTGGCGGGAGGACGTGGAGATGAACGCCCGGGGCGTGGCGGTGGATATGGAGCTGGTAGAGGGTGCCCTTGCCTGCTCTGCGCTGATCACAGAAGAGCAGACCGCCGAGTGCAAAGCCCTGACCGGTCTGGCCAACCCCGGCAGCAGAGCCCAGCTGCTGGGCTGGCTCCACAACCGGGGCGTAGAGATTCCCGGCCTAACCAAAGAGGATGTGGGCAAGGCTCTGGCTGGCGACCTGCCCAGCGACGTACGCAGGGTGCTGGAGCTCCGGCAGCAGCTGGGCAAGACCAGCAACACCAAGTACGAGACCATCGCAGCCAGCGCAGGCCCCGACCACCGGGTACGAGGAACCCTGCAATTCTACGGGGCCAGCCGGACAGGGCGCTGGGCCGGGCGACTGCTTCAGGTGCAGAACCTGCCTCGCACTTACCTCGACCATCAGGCTGAGTGGCGCAGCATTGTAAAGCTACACGACCCCGAAGCGTTAGCTCTGCTGACCGACAATGTATCTGATACGCTGAGCCAGCTCATCCGCACGGCGCTGGTGCCCGGCAAAGGCTGCACCTTCGTGGATGCAGATTTCTCAGCCATCGAAGCCCGGCTGATTGCATGGCTGGCCGGCGAGGAGTGGGTGCTGGACGTTTTCCGCACCACCGGCAAGATCTACGAGGCCACCGCAGCCCGCATCTTCGGCGTGCCCTTTGACAGCATCGTCAAGGGCAACCCCAACTACAAATACCGCCAGCGCGGTAAAGTGGCAACGCTGGCTCTGGGCTACCAAGGCGGCGTGGGGGCCATGAAGCGGATGGGCGGCGATCAGCTGGGCCTGGACGACGAGGGCCTGCAGGACATCGTGAACCGCTGGCGCAGGCAGAACCCCTGCATCTGCAAGCTCTGGCGCAGGATGCAGGACGCAGCGGTGCACACCATCCGCACCGGCAGGACTACGGTTCCCCGAGTAGGGGTGACGCTCCGTAAAGAGGTGGCCTGGGGGGTTCCCTTCCCGTTTCTGACGATGCAGCTGCCCAGCGGGCGCAAGCTCTTCTACGCCGACCCCGGCACCACGCCGGATGACCGCATTACTTATAAGGAGTGGGACACGGGCAGCTGGCGGGAAGCCGAGACCTACGGCGGCAAGTTGACCGAGAACCTCACCCAAGCTGTGGGCCGGGATTGCCTGGCTTTCGCGCTGGATAACCTCCGACGGGCTGGGTACCAGGTGGTGTTCCACGTCCACGACGAGGTCATCATCGAGCTGCCTACCACGCAGGACGCGGAAGCCGCGCTGGACAACGTGGTACGCATTATGAGCATCGTGCCTCCCTGGGCCGAGGGGCTGCCCCTGAACGCCGCAGGCTGGCACGGTGACTTCTTTACAAAGGATTGAGGACGATGAAGAAAACAGAATCCCTACCCAGCACCTCGGCGCTGTTCACCTGCACCTGCGGCGCGATGCCCTACGACGCAGAGAAACGCCCGAAGGGCAAAGTCGGGCTGGCCCGCTACCGCAAGAGCAGCAGGTACGCAAAGGACGGCGGCTGGTCGGTGGTCTGCACCCGCTGCGGCAGGGTCGGCGAGCGCGGCAGCACGCAGATCGATGCAAAAGCCAGATGGAACGCAAAGCGGTACAAGTATGGCCCGCTGAAGGAGGAGGACAAATGAGCGCTACACCAATTGAGATCAGCGTGGGCGGCAGCCGCACAGCGACCGAGTGGGACGGTTGCTCCATCACATGGGCCGACTTCACCGACGATCTGCAGAACGCCATGCAGAACAATTGCGGCACCGAGACCCACGCGGAGTACATGGCCCTGTCCAAGGGCAAGCAGGCTGACCTGAAGGACGTGGGCGGCTTCGTGGGCGGCACCCTGCGGGGTGGGAGCCGCAAGCGCGGCTGCTGCACCGGGCGTAGCCTGATCACGCTGGACATGGACAACTGCGAGCCCGGCAGCACCGCCAAATGGGTGCAGGTCATCAGGGGCATGGGCACGGCAGCGGTCTACTCCACCCGGAAACACGACCCGGAGCACCCCCGGCTGCGGGCAATCTTTCCCACCGACCGGGGCATACAGCCGGAGGAGTACCAGCCCTGCGCCCGGATGCTGGCCCAGATGCTGGACCCCACCATGAAGGTGTTTGACCCGACCACCTTCGAGACCGAGCGCCTGATGTACTGGCCCAGCCGCAGCGCCGACAGCCAGTGGGTCTGCGAGGCCACCGAGGACGGCAGCCGCATCAGCGTGGACGACCTGCTGTGGCTCTACGCCGACTGGCACGACGTGCGCCAATGGCCCGCCTGCCCCGCTGAGACGGTCAAGCTGCCCGGCAGCAAGCAGGCCGACCCCACCGCCAAGCAGGGCGTGGTGGGCGCTTTCTGCCGGACTTACGACGTGCCCGCAGCGATTGAGAAGTTTCTCCCCGGCGTGTACGTGGATGCAGGCGCGGGCCGCCTGACCTACGCCGCAGGCAGCACCACCGCAGGCGCGGTGCTTTACGACAACGATACCTTTATTTATAGTCACCACAGTACCGACCCCGCAGGCGGCAAGCTGCTGAACGCATGGGACCTGGTGCGCATCCACAAGTTCGGCGATCTGGACGCGGATGCCGCCCCTGGCACACCTACCGCCTCTCTGCCCAGTTGGCAGCAGATGCGGGCGCTGGCCGAGAGCGACGGCCCCACAGCGGCCCTGCTACGGCAGGAGGCGGTAGACCACGCGATGGAGGGCTTCGAGCCGCTGCCCGAAGAGGACGCCGATCCGGACAAATGGCAGGAAAAGCTCGACCGCACCCAGAAGGGCGCACTGGCCAGCACCATCCAGAATGCATGGATCATCCTCGAGCACGACCCGGCGCTCAAGGGCCGCATCTGGAACGACACCTTCTCAGAACGGCTGCGGTGCAAAGGGCCTTTCCCGTGGAGCGACAAGACACAGGAGCGGGACTGGTCGGATGAGGACGACGCAGGCGTGCGGTGGTACCTTGAGACGGTCTACCACTTCAGCGGGGTCAACAAGGCCGCAGACGCAGTAGCCCTGACCGGCGGCCACCACGCGAAAGACCCGGTGCGGGAGTACCTGCAGGGTCTCGTCTGGGACGGTACCGAACGGCTAGACAGGCTGTTCATTGATTACCTCGGCGCAGAAGATAGCAGCTACACCCGGGCGGTGACGCGGAAGATGTTCGTTGCTGCGGTGGCCCGGTGCTTCCGCCCGGGGTGCAAGTTCGACCAGATCTGCATCCTCAGCGGCAGGCAGGGCATTGGCAAGAGCCTGCTGCTCAGCCGCATGGGCCGGGAGTGGTTCAACGACAGCATCACCAGCTTCGACGGCAAGGATGCCCGTGAAAACCTGCGCGGCGTGTGGATCGTCGAGCTGGGCGAAATGACGGCCTTCAGCCGCTCCGAGAGCGAGGCGGCAAAGCAGTTCCTGAGCCAGACCGAGGACAGATACCGGGCCGCTTATGGCCGGAGAACGGTGCAATACCCCCGCCGATGCGTGTTCTTCGGCACCTCCAACAGCTCCGATTTTCTCCGCGATGCCACCGGAAACCGCCGATACTGGCCCATAGATTGCAGCTTTGAGCGCCGCACACGGGTCGTTCACGATGATCTGACCCCTGCAGAAGTGGATCAGCTGTGGGCCGAAGCGGTGGCCCAGTTCAACGCCGGAGAAGAGCTGATCCTCCGGGACGAGCTGCAAAAAGCCGCTCTGGCAGAGCAGCAGGCGCACACCGAACGCGACCCCTGGGAGGGCAGCATCCTCGATTTTCTGGACAAGACGGTCCCCCTGGACTGGGCCAAGCGCAGCATCGACGAGCGGATCTGCTGGTGGGAAAACGGCCCCACGGACCTGGAGGCCCCCACCCAGAAACGCACCACGATCTGTGTCAATGAGGTCTGGCGGGAGGCGCTGGACAGCACCGGAAAGGCCCCCGACCGGATGCAAGCTAAGCGCATCGCAGCGGTGCTGAACAGCTCCCCAGACTGGCAGCCCGCAAAGTACCCGCAGCGCCATGGACCCTACGGAGTGCAGCGGATCTGGCGCAGAAAATCGGAGTAATTACCCTGCCAAAAACGTGCATACAAAACCCGCCGAAACCCGCCGCCGTGCATACAAAGCACCTGCGGCAAGGTCGGCAAAAATGCATACACGAACATACAGAAAAGTATGAATTTTCTGTAAGCACGAAGGATTCAAGAAAACCAGCATACGGTGCATACAAAGCCGGTATACACGCTTTTTGAAAGTTGTATGCATGAAAAAGTGAGTGTTTATGCGGCTTTTTCGGTCAAAACAAACTCAACATACAATCTTTTCCCCTAGAAGAAGAAAAAAGAAGAGAAATAAGACGTGCGCGTAAAGCGCCCGCACGTACACGCTTATACGCGTAGGGTTATAAGGAAACTCAGTATGTTCTGTTACAGGTATGCACGGACAAATGAGCGAAAGGAGAAACTACAATGCCGACAAATAAACCGCTTGAGAAAAGCATCGAGAACGTGCTGCGCAAAGCCGTGGAGGACGAGGGCGGGGTGTGCCTGAAATGGACCTGCCCCGGACACAGGGGTGTACCTGACCGGATGATCCTCTTCCCCGGCGGCATCATCGCCTTTGTGGAGCTCAAGCGCCCCGGAGCAAAGGTCAAGGCGGGAGGACTGCAGGAGTGGTGGAGGACGAAGATTCTGAGCTTCGGGTTCCCCTGCTATGAAATCAGCACCGCAGGGGACGCCCAACACCTGGCGGACTTCCTGAGCACCAGGAGCTTCATTCAGACCACGCAAGACGATGCCGACTGACGCGCTGCCCTAAAAGAAACGGAGGTCAAAGCAATGCAGCAATTTCACCCGCACCCATATCAGCAGGCGGGCATCGAAGCGATCCTCGAGAAGCCCGGCGTGGCGCTCTGGATGGAAATGGGTCTGGGCAAGACGGTGGTCACCCTGACCGCCATCGATCAGCTGATCTACGACCGGCTGGAGATCAGCCGGGTGCTGATCGTAGCCCCGAAGAAGGTCGCAGAAGCGACGTGGCAGGACGAAGCCGCCAAGTGGGGGCACCTGCAGCACCTGCGCATTTCCACCGTGCTGGGCACAGAGAAGCAGCGCAAGGCAGCTCTGGAAGCCCCGGCAGATATTTACATCATCAACCGCGAGAACGTCCCCTGGCTGGTACACACGCTGGGCCGGGGCTGGAACTTTGACATGGTGGTTCTGGACGAAGCGTCCAGCTTCAAGAACCACGCAGCCCAGCGGTTCAAAGCCCTGAAAGCCGTGCGGCCCCGAGTGCACAAAGTGGTGGAGCTGACCGGCACGCCGAGGCCCAACAGCCTGCTGGACCTCTGGGCCCAGATCTACCTGCTGGATCAGGGCGAGCGGCTGGGCCGGTACATCACCCACTATCGCAAGGACTACTTCTGGCCCACCGAGTACAGCTACGAGCCGAAGGACGGTGCCGCCGAAGCGGTGGAGAGCCGCATCAAGGACATCGTCCTGAGCTTCAAAGCCGCCGACCACCTGACCCTGCCGGAGAAGATCATCGACGATATCCCGGTGGTGCTGGACAAACCCGCCAAGGCAGCCTACAAGAAGCTGGAGAAGGACTACCTGCTGGATGTGGACGGTGAGACCATCACCGCCCAGCAGGCGGCAGCCCTGACCGGCAAGCTCCTGCAGCTGTGCAACGGCAGCATCTACGACGAGGGCGGCACGGTGCACCAGATTCACCGGTGCAAGCTGGATGCTTTCGATGAACTGATCGACGCGCTGGGCGGCCAGAAAGCCCTCGTGTTTTACGGTTTCCGCTTCGACGAGGAGCAGCTCACCGAAGCCCTGAAAGCCCGCCACAAGGGCCTCAGATTTGCCGTGCTGCGCTCCGGGCAGGATGCCGCAGACTGGAACGCGGGAAAGCTGGATGTTCTGCTGGCCCAGCCCGCCAGCTGCGCCTACGGCCTGAACCTGCAGCAGGGCGGGCATCACCTGATCTGGTACAGCCTGCCGTGGAGTCTGGAGCTTTACGCCCAGGGCGAAGCACGGCTCTACCGTCAGGGCCAGACCCAGAGTGTCATCGTCCACCGGCTGATCGTCAAGGGCGGTGCGGACGAGATGGTGGTCAAGGCGCTGAACCGCAAGGACACCGACCAGAACAGCCTGATGCAGGCGGTAAAGACCCACATTCAGGCAGCGAAGAAGGGAGACAACAAGTGAGCACCCGAGCATTCCGCAGGCTTTCCCGCGCAGAGCGTCGCGGCTTTATCAACACCATCGAGGACCCGCTGACCCGCCGGGCCTTCGAGATCGTTTTTCTCGGCCCGGGCAAGGTCAGCTGGCGCAAGGCAGCGCTGCTCTACGGCGGCGGCATTTCCCCCGAGACCCTGCGGGTCTGGGTGTGGCAGGAGCTGCAACGCGCATGAGCCGCAGAACGCCGCCGTGAGCGCCACAGCAGCGCAGGCGGTAAAGTTCCCGCCCGATTCACAAAAACCCGCCACAGAGGCCCACAGCGGCGGCTGTGCGCAAGTCATAACGTTTTCACTAAGAAACCCATGCTATGCTCTTCTGGATAACACACAGGAGGGTGGAGCATGGGTTTTTCTAACGAGCGGATGAGGACGGGCCAGCAGGTCAACTGGTTTTTGCTGGATGGCCTCGAGCTGACCCCGGCGGGCAACCCCGTCACTAAAGCCCTGCCGCTGCCCTTTGGGATCGACCACCTGATCGGCTTCAACGAGCTGCTGACCTGCAGGCACCCGGAGAATGCTGGCGTGCACTTCTTCCTCGATGACTACCAGTTCGAACGCTTCTGGAGGCAGCCGCAGCGGTATCTCGATGCGCTGGCAAAATGCCCGCTGGTGCTCGGCCCGGACTTCTCGCTTTACACCGACTTCCCCGCGCCCATCCAGCACTGGAACCACTACCGGAACCAACTGCTCACCGCATGGCTGCAGCACAACGGGGTCTGCGCCATTCCGGCAGCAAGCTGGTCGGATGAGGACAGCTTCCACTGGTGCTTCGACGGCATCAGCAAAGGCGGCGCGGTGGCAGTGAGCACGGTGGGCTGCCTCGTCCACAAGGACGCATCAGATGGTCTGATGGAAGGGCTGAAAGAGCTGATCCGGCAGACCGAGCCATCCGAGATTCTGGTCTACGGCAAAACGCCGCCTGCAATGGCAGCACTGCTGCGGGAGCACAGCATCCCGTGGCAGGCATTCCCGCACAACATGGCGACCCGCGTAAGGGCCAGAGAGGAGGCGCAGTGATGGGCGGCAGAGGCAGCAGCATGAGAGGTTCCCAGGGCATGGGAGGCGGCGCAGGAGCGCCCGCAGCAGCCGCACAGGCGATGCCCACGATTCAAGCAGCACCGGCAGTTCAGGCGGCACCGGCAGCACCGGTAGCACCGGTAGCGCCCCAGCAGGCAGGCCCACCCACCGGCGCAAACGGCTTCGGCCATCTGACCCCGCAGCAGATCTCCGCGATGGAGAGCGCCGCGCAGCGGCAGATGATGCGCGACCCGGCGCTGGCAGCAGGCGTGACCGACTACATCAACCCGGTCATGCAGAGCAACGGCAAGGCCCTGAGCCAGAACGCCAACTGGGCTGCAGCTACCGGTCAGCCCCTGACCAAGCGGCAGCAGCAGATGCTGGATGCGGTGGACAAGCTGGCCAAGCCCATCGGGCAGGAAACCACCCTGTACCGTGCCGACCACCCGGACTTTCTGGAGCGCCACTGCGGCCTGCCCAGCAATTACAGCAGCATGAGCGACAGTCAGCTGCGCAAATTGCTGGTAGGCAGCACATGGCAGAATTCCAGTCTTGAATCCACGGCGTATGACAGCCGGAACAACCCCTTCTGGCCACAGGCAGGTGGGCGGGGCACAGGCACACATGGACAGGGAGGTATCCGCTCTGGCAACCGCGAAATTCTGATCCGGTATCACACCGCCAAGAGCGCCCGGGCGGCGTTCATCCAGCCCAGTCAGTCCGAAGCCGTTCTGGCGGTTGGTACCCATCACAAGATCACCGGCGTGCGCAGCACCCGGCTCGGCCCATCCCGCACCTATCTCAGCGGCAAGAAGGTTCTTGAGCTGGAAATCGAAGTATGGTAAAATCAATCTGGAGGTATTTCGCTATGGCATCTTCGACAAAAAAGCAGACCCCGACCGGCGGTTTCATCCAACGTGACACTCCGCCCGTTTCCGAGGGCCCCCGCCACTTCGGGCTGAACATGTTCGCCCCGGACGGTACCCGCCTGACAGATGGCGACGGCAACTGGGTCGGGCCCATCTCCCGTCTGGCACCCGAGTATCGCAAGTACGTAAAGAAGCCCGCCAGCAAGAAGAAAACCACCAAGGCGAAACCCAAGAAAAAGTAATTCGTAACGTTTTGCCCCCGCTTTTCATGTTACCCTTGACCGAGAAATTCACGGTCAAGGGAGGATTCACATGGGCGGCAGAGGTGGAAGCATGGGCGGCAGCCACGGCATGGGCGGAGGCGGCGGTGCAGGAGGTGCAGCGAAAGCAGCGGCACCGGCAGCATCCCAGACCCGGGAGCAGCAGCTGCTGGCACAGATCAAGGGCAACCCGGCGGCCCTGATGCAGATGAGTGATCAGGATGCCGCAGATACCGTCAGGGCAATCGACAACCTGCCTATCGCTAAAGACGGCACGCAGAATGACACGTTTGTGCAGCGATATATGTCACTGGTCGGATGGGACGCAAACAAGCCAACCGTCCTTAGTGAAGCGGCCTATGAAAAGGCCCGCCAAAAAGCCGGTGAGGAATCCATGTATCATGCTGACAACGCCAGCCGGGCAGCAGTAGGCAAAAAGATGAACCAGCAGCTCTTGTCCGGCAAACAAGCCTACTATTCGCAGGGTGTGCACGGCGCAGGCACTTACTGGGCGCAGAGTGATGCCGGAGGGTCTGGCGGATATGGGCAGTATCAGGTCAAGGCATTTCTCAACGGAAAGGCTAGACCGATAACCACCTATCAGCTCAAACAGGATTTCCAGCAGCTTCGTCGCAGAAAACCCAAGTTATACAACGCTCTTGCGATAGCAAAGCGTGGTAGCTATGGCGGTAGTCCTGAGACGATGTACCCTATCCTCGCGGCAGCCAGAGGCAAAAATGTTATTCTTGATAACTACTGGGGCAACAGCACGCAACGGTCCGCGCGCCAGTACGTCGTAACACTCGACCGTAGCGTACTCACCATGAGCAGCAAAACAATCGCAAATGCAGACGGGTACACCCCGAACTGGTAAGGAGTAGAATATGGCAGAACGCAATTGGAATGAAGCTTTGATCTCTCAGGTTGAAAACAGCCCGGCTGGCCAGAGATGCGGCAGGGATGCACGCAAATATGCGGTGGATTGCTGGCACATCCACGTTGGTGACTGGCCGAAGCCCTACCCCGGCTGGAAAGACCCCTACGCCAAGCTGGACAAGACCACAAAGGCCAAGCCCAAGACCACCAAGACGAAAGCCAAAAAGTAAGTCATAACGTTTTTACCCTAGGCTCTCTGGTACAATTGCCAGAGAGCCTATTTTATTGCCCGGAGGGATTGCATGGAGAGCGTGAAACACCAAATCGAGTACAAACGGCTGGACGAAATCCGCCCCTATGACAATAACCCCCGGCGCAACGACGAGGCCGCAAAAGCCGTGGCCAACAGCATCAAAGAGTTCGGGTTCCAGTCCCCCATCATCGTGGACAGGGACGGCGTGATCATCGCCGGGCACACCCGGTACAAGGCCGCCCGGAGGCTCAAGCTGCAGGAAGTGCCGGTCATCGTTGCGGCAGAGCTCGACCCAGAAAAGGTCAAGGCCCTGCGCATCGCAGACAACTCCACCGGCGAAGTTGCCGAGTGGGACCTGCAGCTTCTGGTGCAGGAGCTGACCGGCATCGAATACGACATGACCGACTTCGGCCTGAACCTCCAGATCAAGATCGACGAGGAGGTCAAGGAGGACGACTTCACCGCAGAGCCCCCGGAGCAGCCCATCACCCAGCGGGGTGACATCTGGCTGCTGGGCGACCACCGGGTCATGTGCGGCGACAGCACCAGCCCGCAGGACGTGGAGCGGCTGATGGACGGCCAGCTGGCCGATCTGCTGCTCACCGACCCGCCCTATAACGTGAATTATCAGGGCTCGAATGGCAAGAAGATCGAGAACGACAACATGGCGGAGAGCCAGTTCCGGCAGTTCCTGCTTCAGGCATACAGCCGGGCCTTCGATGCCTGCCGCACCGGTGCCAGCGCGTACATTTTCCACGCAGACACGGAGGGCGAGGCGTTCCGGGCCATGTTCCGGGAGGCGGGCTGGGGTTTGCACGGGTGTCTGGTCTGGGTCAAGAACAGCCTCGTTCTCGGTCACAGCGACTACCAGTGGCAGCACGAGCCCTGCCTGTACGGCTGGAAGCCCGGCGCGAACCACTACTTTGTCAACGACCGCAGCCAGACCACCGTCATTGACGATGCAAAGCCGGACGATCTGCGGCACATGAAGAAGGATCAGTTGCTGGACTGGGCCATCAAGGCGCAGGCGCTGCTGACGGAGAAGCCCAGCAGCGTGATCCGCTGCGACAAGCCGCCCCGTAACGCAGCGCACCCCACCATGAAGCCGGTGGTGCTCTGCGGCAGGCTCATCAAGAACAGCTCCCTGCCCGGCCAGACCGTGCTGGACCTGTTCGGCGGCAGCGGTTCTACGCTGATTGCTTGCGAGCAGCTGAGCCGGAAGTGCTACACCATGGAGTATGACCCGCGCTATGTGGACGTGATCGTCCAGCGCTGGGAGGACTTCACCGGTGAAAAGGCCGTCCGCCTGAAATAACCATTCCCCGCCGGGGCAGGTTTTTACTCCTTTCCCGCCCCGGCATTTTTCATAGCCAAAACGGCACGCACACGGGTCATCCTCCGCCCGCAGGGCTCTGGAAGCAGAGCCGGTGCGTGCCGTTTTCTCATACGGAGGTGAAACCTTGGCACGAGAATCCCAAATCAGCAAGTGGAACAGCCCCAGCGGGCTGCTGCGATTGCAGCGGCTGGCGATGCACGGTCTGACGCAGGCGGAGATCTGTGAGCAGATCGGCGTGCCGGTGCGCACTTTCCGGCGCTGGTGCACGCAGGACCCGCGCATCAAGAAGGCCATCAGCGTAGGTGCGGAGGCGGCGCTGGCCAGCGTGGAGAACGCCCTGTTCAAGAAAGCCCAGAGCGGCGATCTGGGCGCAATGTGCTTCTTTTTGAAAAACCGTGACCCCGAGCACTGGAGCGAGCACCCGGAGCTGAGAGGGTACGACGGAAAGGTGGTGTTTGTGGATGACATACCAAAGACGGCAGCCCCCAAACCTGCTGAAGCAGCAGCTGAAACTAAGCAGCCTGATCATCCCTGAATACTACGCCGCCCACACCGCCATCTGGTCGGGTGAGTACAACGAGTATCTGGGCGACGGAGGGCGCGGCTCTCTCAAATCGACGTTTGCCGCCACCGAGGTGGTGCTGCTGGTGATGCGGGTGCCGAACATCCACGCGGTCGTCCTGCGCAAGGTGGGCAACACCCTCGCCACCAGTGTCTGGCCGGAGTACAACCGCGTCATCGACCGCATGGGCATCCGGCATTTGTGGAAGCAGACCAAGAAGCCCTATACCCTGACCTATATCCCCACCGGGCAGACCATCCAGTTCTACGGTCTGGACGACCCCGGCAAGCTGAAATCCATCGCCGTACCGTTCGGCTACTTCGGCGTGATGCACTTTGAAGAGTTCGACCAGTACGACGGCCCCGAAGAGATACGAAACGTGGAGCAGTCGGTGTTCCGTGGCGGCCCCTTCAGCTTTTCCTTCAAGACCTTCAACTCCCCCGCCATGGCGCGGCATTGGGTCAACCGGTACAAGCGGGAGGCAAAGCCGAAGCAGTTCCGGCACCACACCACCTATCTGACCACCCCGCCCGAGTGGCTGGGCCCCCGCTTCTTTGACGATGCAGAAACCCTCAAACAGCGGGACCCGGTGGCCTATGCCCACGAGTATCTGGGCGAGGTGGTGGGCTGCGGCACCGCCGTCTTTGAGAATCTGGAGCTGCGGCCCATCACCAGCGAGGAGATCGCCGGGTTTGACCGCCGCTATTACGGTCTGGACTTCGGCTGGTACCCCGACCCGAACCATTTCGGCGGCATGAGCTACGACCACGCCCGGCAGACCGTCTACATCTACGAGGAGCACCGTGCGCAGAAAGAGACCGATGCCCAGCTGGCCGAGGTGCTCAAGCGGCACCTGCACGATGAGATCATCGCGGACAGCGCGGCCAACCGGTCGATCGCCACACTGCGGGATCTGGGGTTCAGCCGCCTGCGCGGCTGCCGGAAGTACGCCGCCCACGGCGGCACATCCGTCACCGACGGCATGAAGTGGCTGCAGAGCCGCGCCAAGATCGTCATTGACCCCCAGCGCTGCCCATGGACGGCCCGGGAATTTTCAGAGTATGAGTACGCCCTCGACAAAAAGACCGGCGAAGTGATGCCGGGCTTTGTCGATGCGGCAAACCACAGCATCGATATGACCAGATACGCCCTTGAGGACGTCTGGCAAAAGAGAGGTGTACAGAACGCATGATAAACCACGCCGACATTGAGAACATCATCGGCTGCAAGACCCTTGTCACCAACCAGATGCAGCGGGCCATTGAGGACTGGTACGATGCCGCCATCAACGGTCTACCGCTGGATAAGAACCCGGAGACACTGACGCTGGACCTGCCCGCGCTGATCTGTGCAGAGCTGGCACGGCTGACCACGCTGGAGCTGGAAGCCACGGTGGAGGGCAGCGACCGTGCCGACTGGATCAACGCCCAGCTGCAGCGGGTGCTCACGCCCCGCAGACGGCGCATCTTCACGGTGGCGCTGGCCCTTGGCAGCGGCATCTGGAAGCCCTACCAGAGCGGCAAAAAGCTGGGTATTTCCTTCTGCAACGCGGCCCGGTACTTCCCCGTGGCCCACGACGTGGAGGGCAGCCTGACCGAGGGCGTGTTCATCGACAGCATTCAAGATGACGATAACTACTACCACCGCATGGAGTGGATGCACGTGCTGGAAAGCCGCGCAGACCTGCGGGATGAAGAGCTGGCGCAGCTGGAAGATTACGACCTTGCAGCGCCCACACAGTTTCCCTGCACCAAAGTGGTCAACCTGGCCTTCCGCAGCGCAACACAGGACAGTCTCGGCAGCCCGGAGGATCTGAGCATCCGCCCGGAGTGGGACGACATCCAGCCGGTAGCGTACCTGACCGGGCTGGAAAAGCTCCCGGTGGGATATTTTGTTACGCCTATTGTTAACAGCGTCGATCCGGACAGTGAGCTGGGCGCGGCTATGTTTGAACCCGCCCGCAAGCAGATCATCGATGCCGACGAACAGTACACACGGCTGGACTGGGAGTACGAGGGCGGAGAGCTGGCGGTAGACACGGATGAGAAATTTCTCAAGCCCAGCGCCACCGGGCAGCAGTTGTCCAAAGCGCAGGCGCTCAGGGAATACGGCGTGCCGCCGGAAGCCATCGACAGCACGGCACCGCACCACAGAGAGCGGCTGTTCCACGGCATCAACGTCAACACCGGCATCACGGACAGTGCCCCGTTTTATCAGGTGTTCTCCCCCGCCCTGCGGGACGGCAGCTACCTGTCCGGTCTGAACCAGTATCTGCGCAATGTGGAAAGCCACGCGGGCCTGAGCTTCGGTGTGCTGTCTCAGGTGGCAGACGTGGAAAAGACCGCCACCGAGATCGTCAGCAGCAAGCAGAAGCTGTACTCCACGGTCTCCGACCTTCAGGCAGCACTGGAGGACGCTCTGCGCGGCCTGATCGATGCGCTGGACTACTGGGCAGATCACATCCCCGGCGCACCCGGCAAAGGCAAACTGAACATCTCCTTCAAGTGGGACGACAGCATCATCCTTGACCGCCTGTCCGAGATGGCCCAGTGGCAGCAGGAGGTCAGCATGGGCCTGCGCAGCAAGACCGAGTACCGGATGCATTTCTTCGGCGAGGACGAAGAGACCGCTACACGGGCAGTGCAGGCCATTCAGCAGGAAACTGGAGCCAGTGACATTCTGAAGGGAGTGATCGACAATGGCGACGGCTAAAACGAAATTCGCCCGGATGAAGCAGACCGCGGAACGGCTGGACTGGCTGATGGCGAACGCGCGCATCCTGCGCAGCCCTGCGCTGTGGGAGAAATACTACGAGGCTCTGCGCGTCGTCCGGCTGCTGGGCTTTGAGGTCACGGTGGAGGGCGGCCGCTACCACCGGGTAACGCCATGCTGACCCCGGACGAAGTTAACGGCTACGCTGGGCTTATGGCGGCCCCGTGGGACGAGCTGAACGAACGTATCCTGCGGGACATGGTGCGCCGGATCATCAAGGCGGGCAAGATCACCTCCACAGCGGAGTGGCAGAGCTTCCGGGCGCAGGCGCTGGGCGCGAGCCGGGCATACCTTCTGCGACAGATGCAGGCTATCGTGCAGGAGCTGGGGCCCCAGGAAGCCGCTGTGTTTGCCCAGGCAATAAAACAGGCATACACCAAGGACATGCTGGATGCAGCCGCAGCAGGCCGCGCTCTGGCCCCTCTGGGCGAGAGTGAGGAAGCGCAGCAGCTGCTGGAAAGCGGCTACCGGCGCACCATGAACACCCTGTACAACCTGACCCAGACCCGCGCTGTGATGGGCAACCAGAACATGATGGATACCACTCAGCGGCAGCTGGCGTATTATCTGGACATGGCCCACATGGATGCCACCAGCGGCGCGTTCAGCTCCGACGATGCAGCACGGCGAGCGTTGAATGCTTTAGCAGCAAAAGGTGTGGGGGCTATCACCTACCCCAGCGGCCACGTGGACACGCTGGACGTAGTGGTGCTGCGGGCTACCCGCACCGGCATCAACCAGACTGCCGGAGAGATCACCCGCCACAACGCAGACGCATTGGAGTGCGATTTGATGGAGCTGGATGCCCACGTGGGTGCCCGCACCGGCGACGGCGGGCAGGACCTGACCAACCACAGCTGGTGGCAGGGCCAGATCGTCAGCCGCAGCGGTCGGCACGGCTATCTCTCGCTGGACGATATCGGCTACGGCGACGTGCGCGGCTTCATGGGGGCCAACTGTGCCCATAACTGGGCAATGTACTGGGAGGGCGCAAGTGTTCGCAGCTACACCCCCGAACGGCTGGCTGCGATCAATGCGGCTACCGTGACCTACAACGGTAAGGATATTGACCGGTACAAGGCTACCCAGATGCAGCGCGCCCAGGAGCGGCAGATCAGGGCCGACAAGCGGGCGTTTCTTGTGGCGAAGGAAAGCGGCCAGAAGGATGCCGAAAAGGCCGCAGCGGCAAAGCTGGCGGCCTCTCGTGCAAAGATGAAAGACTTCCTCAGTCAGACCGGGCTGCAGCAGTACCAGCTGCGGGAGAGCGTGCCCGGCTTTGGCCGCAGCGAAGCGGCCAGCGCAGCCGCGCAGGCACGAAAATGAGTGTGCTGGACTTCTTGAAAAGGCCGTGCTATAATTCAGGCCAGAATAAAGGAGGTTTCACACTATGAAGATCAAGAATCGAATCCGGGCGGGCATTGTGCTGCTCGCCCTCGCACTCGGCTTGACCGCCTGCGGCGACAGCTCTTCCAGCACCGCCAGTAGCGCAGCATCCAGCGCTCCGGCCAGTTCCGTGAGCGAGAGCGTCAGCGCCGAGCCGGAAAGCACCAGTGCTGCACCGGAGAGCGCAGTCAGCACCGAAGCTTCGCCTTTGGACGGCATCAAGTTCTCGGTAAGCAAGGTGCGCAACGATAACACCGGCAACTGGCGTATTTCGCTGATTGCAGAGAACATCGACATGAGCGAGTATGCGCTGGACTACTACAAGCAGTATTTCACCGACGACAGCGAGATCCACTTTATTGTGAACTTCAACTACAACACCACCACGAAGATCATGAACATGGGCGGGCAACTGGATGTAACCGTGCAGGACTACGTCCCCAAAGAGGAGCATGACGCAAATACTCTGGGCAGCGGCACAGTTCTGGCCGAGTATTTTGTGGACAAGGAAACTGGTGAAGTTGAAAAGATCAGCTGACAAATGAGCAAAGCAAAAGCCCTGAAGGAATGCACCTTCAGGGCTTTTCTTGTTGGTTCAATTCACCGGAACATATCAACAACATATTCAACTGCGGCTTTCGCTTCCGGGGTGAGCGGTCGGGTACACCACCCACGGTCATAATAAGCAACCTCCTGCCAGTAACGCACATCGCCCGGCGGCAGTTGACTGACCCAGAGCTTCAGGATCCTGCCGCCGTCGATACCAAACTCGCTGTGCTTCTCGCAGACCTTGGCCTGCCACCGAATCTCCGAGCCGTTCAGCTCGAGGCTATCCTCGTGCCAAAGCTGGCTGTCCACGCACATTTCCGTTCGGAATCCCCGCATCACTGATCACCTCCGCCGTAGTCCACCACATAGCCGTTGTACACGAAGTTCTCTGCCGCCATGGCAGCGTCGAGGACCCGGTTTGCATACTCGGCAGCCTCCTCCGGGCTCTTGAGGCCGAGGGAGGCCCACTGGACACCCAGCCGAACCGGTGCGCCTGCTGGGCAAAGTTACGGTCGAAAATCCGAATGCCGTCCCACTTGGTGAACTGCGCCTGAAGCGCGCCCAGCGCCTCGTTGTACACCTTCCAGTTGACCTTCTTCATAGATTAGCCCTCCTTCACCAATTCGTAATGCTTGATGCTACCGTCTACAAATCTCCGGCCCTGCAGGATCTCCACGCTCTGGAGCAGAAACTCGAGGTGGGCCATATCGATAGCCCCGCAGGAGCCGGGGTCGCGGAGCAGCTGCTCTGCCAACGCGTCCTGCATCTTGACGGTGTAGCAGGTCTCACCGACGATCTTCTCGCCATTCTCGATCTCCGCGGTGTCATAAGTGATGTTCAGCTTCTTCATGATCACCATTCTCCTTTCGCAGCAGCATTGCGGATTGCCCGCTCTTCGTTCTCCTGATCCAGCGCCTGCGCAAAAGCATCCAGCGCGCTGGCCCTCGTGATCGGCCCGAACTCCTTCACAAAATAGGCGAAGGTGCGGTCGTCCCAGCACTCGACGTAGCCGTCGCCGCCCTTACCGTAGTTCTCGCGGGCCAGAGCCATGAACTGGTCGAAGGTCAGCGCCGGAGGGTTCGGCTCGGTGTCCAGAGGGACGACCCTCGCATAGGGGTGTCCCCTGCGAATGACCTGCGTCAGTTCGGTGTCAGCTGCTGCCCGTTCAGCCCGGCAGCCGTAGACCTTCAAGGTGCCGTCGTCCTTCTCTTCGAGGATTGCCCAGTTGTAGGCGTGCGTCTTGCTGGTGCGCACCAGCTGGCCTTTGTAATAGAATTTCATGGTTCAGTCCTCCTTGTTGGTGTACTCGTCGGTGTCACGGCTGGATTCGCCCATCAGAAACGCCCGATGCTTGCCCTTGTCGTCCCTGACCCAGTCACCGCCCAGAGCGGTGAGGGTGAAGATCATCCCTTGGTACTGACCCTCGGCGCACACCCGGGTCGGCTCCGGCAGGTCCTCCCGGTGCATGACGCACCACTGAGAGTCCATACTGAACGCCAGCATCCCCAGCTGGCCGCGCAGTTCCTTCTTCATGGTTTAGTCCTCCTTGACCAGCTGCAGCATCTTAAACACGCGGTCCCACTGCTCCTGCGAAAGGGTACCGCCATTGTTCACCACTGCTTCGGCCGCGTTGATTTCCAGCCGCATCTCGGTCTTGCTCATCTCGTTCGGATTTGCCATTTTTCGTTTTCCTCCGTTATTTTTTATCCAGAAACCCTTCCGATGGCTGTATGTTACCTCTGCGCAAGCACAAAGTCAAGTTGTTTTTGATTTATTTTTTAATTTCTTTTTGTTGTTGACTTTTGCCATGGCAAGTCATATCCTTGTGGCAGGAAGGAGTGACCCAAAATGACCACATCATCCAGAGTGAAAGCCCTGCTGGAAATGACCAGCACCGACCAAAACGCCTTTGCCGCAGCGTTCGGCATGACCACCCCGCAGGCCATGAGCAACAAGCTGCGTAGGGACAGCTGGTCGGCAAAAGACCTCGCCAAGGCTGCCGCCCTCTGCGGCGCAAGGCTGGCATTCATCCTCCCGGATGGCTCCCAGCTTATCCTCGCCCCGGACGAGAAGTGACCGCTACACCACAAAACACCCCGCGCTGAAGAGGACAATCCTCCCGGCGCGGGGTGTTTTGCTTGCATACAGTTGCAACAGAAATCCTGTCAGTTGCAACAAAAGGTTGCATACAAAGTTTGTAGCCACGAAAAAGTGAGTGTTCATGCGGGTTTTTGGGCAAAACATACAGAGACATACTCAAACTCTTATCCTGACCCTTATCAGAAGAAAAGAAGAGTATACATGCGTGAGAACGCGCTTGATGCCCGCACGCGTAGGGTTTATAGGGATTTTGGTATGCTTTGTTTCAGGTATGCAGCGCTCAAGTCATAACGTTTTTGCCCGCCGGAGTGTGATACGATAGCACCAGATTACACCGCGCACCCGGTGTCAGAGAGGTGCAAGGGCCCGCGCACAGCAACGCGACAACAATGCTGTAGGCCCAATGGGAGGTAGACCATGAAACGTGAGGATTTGAAAGCCATCGAGGGCCTGACCGAAGAGCAGATCAACGCAGTGATGCGGCTGCACGGTCTAGACGCAGCCGCCCATCAGGCCACTGTACAGGGCCTGCAGGCGCAGCTGGCCACTGCACAGCAGGGTCTGGCGGCCTTCGACGGCGTGGACGTCAACGATCTGCGCAGTCAGATCACCAACCTGACCAATCAGCTGAGCCAGCAGGCTGCAGAGTTCGCCTTCAACGGTGTGCTGCGCGCTGCGGCCCACGAGGCCGGCGCTCTGGACGAGAACGATGCCATCGCATTGCTGCCGAACAGAGCTACACTGCGCGAGAGCAAGAATCAGGCCGAGGATGTCAAGCAGGCATTCGCTGACCTCAAATCCCGCAAGCCGTACCTGTTCCAGCAGGGTGCCCCCGCCCCGCAGGACGGCGCAGGCCCCGAACCGCAGCCGGGCAACGAGCCCCAGGGCAACCCGATCATCATCCCGAAGCCCCGCAGCCAGGGCGGCAACGCACAGCCCACCCTGCAGGAGTTTCTCCAGATGACTGGCGCGGAACGCATGGCCCTGCGCACCCGTAACCCGGCACTTTTCCAGCAGCTCTCTGCTTTGGTGAGAGCTGCACGACACTAACGAGGTAACTGAACTATGCCTATTCCCGGCACTTTTGGCGGTTTTCCGTTTGACCCCGAGGTCTATCAGGGCTTCGTGGATCAGGAGGCCACCTTCTCCGATTCCATCCTTGCCTCCGGCATTCTGGCAAGCGACCAGAGCCTGGCCGCTTCTCTGGACAACGGCGGCACGATGGGCACCATCCGTTTCTATAACCCGCTGGACCCTGACACCGATGCCCCGCTGGTCCGTGACGGCACCACTGACAACGTGCCCACCGAGATCTCCGGCGGCAAGCAGTCCTGGATCCGCATCGACCGCATGAAGGCATGGAAGGCCACCGAGCTGACCCGTGAGCTGACTGCAGCCGACCCCATGGCCGCTGTTGCCCGCAACACCGGACGCTACTGGCGCATGTACAAGCAGAGCCTGCTGGTTAAGCTGGTGGATTCCGTTCTGGGCCTGTCCGGGCTGGCAAACCATACCCTGACCGTCAAGACCGGCGGTGTCACTGCCAACCAGCTGATCGATGTGCAGCAGTCCGCCCTGGGCGATTTCTCCGGCAAGTTCGGTCTGCTGGTGGTGCACTCCAAGATTCTGGCCGAGTACAAGAAGCTGGGCCTGCTGAACTACAACAAGTACGTGATCACCAACGTGCTGCAGAAGGAGGTCAGTCTGCCCACCATCAACGGTCTGGTCGTGGTCGAGAATGACCGCGGCACCGACGACGGCACCAACTACAACAGCTTCCTGCTGGGTCAGGGTTCCGTCCTGACTGCCGATCCTAAGGTCATCACCCCGGATTACACCGAGTATGATGCGGCCAAGGCAGGCGGCACCGATATCCTGTACAATAACCGCTCCTTCATTCTGCACCCGAACGGTGTCTCCTTTGACGGCGATAAGATCAACAAGCCCACCCCGACGGATGACGAGTTCACCAACAAGGCAAACTGGGCACTGAAGTTCGACCACAAGAACGTGCGCATGGGCAAGATCACCATCCCCAAGGCAAACTTTGCTGAGGAGTAACCTATGGACAGCTGGCTGACCTACCCTGAGTACCTCGCGCGGCACCCCGGATCTGCGCTGACCGAGGCAGAGTTCACCCCGCGGGCGGCGGACGCAGCATTCTTCATCGAGAGCGCCACACGCTGGTGCGCCAGCCTTGCCAAAGCGCCTGAACAGCTGGCGCTTCTGGCACAGTGTCAGTCCCGTCTGGTGGCCCTCTCTGAAGAGGTCAGCGCCAGCTGGGACGGTGTGACCAGCGTGAGCAATCACGGCTACACCGAGAGCTATGCCAGCGGCATGGATATGCAGGCGTATTTGGGCAAACGGCAGAGCCAGATCGTGCACGAGGTGCTCTCTGCTCCGTCTACCCGGTGGATGCTGTATCAGGGCGGCGTGTATCACCCGCCCCGCAGACGCTGAGAGGAGGCCCGCCATGCACAAACCTCTTCTCGCAACAAAGAGTGTCACGCTGGTGCATTACATCCGGCGGGGCACTGGCAGCACCAGCTACACCACGGTGCTGTCTGGCGTGAGCTGCCGCGAGGTGGCCGCAGCCGGTACCGGCGCACAGTCCGGTGCAGGCTCCGGCTTTGCCCCGAAAAGCAGCTCCGAGATCTGCATTTTTCCGGGCCACTCCACAGCGGCCCCACAGAGCACAGCAGAACCGTCGCTGGACGCAGCAAGCACCTTTCTCGACCCTGCCGCCTTCAAGGCCGCAGACGAAGCCGCAAGGGCCTGTCACTGGACGCTGGCCCCGGAGGACAAGGTAACGCTGCCCAGCGGACGCATCGGCACCGTCACCAGCGTACAGGATAACCGGGACGGGCGCTGCCCGCACTGGTACGTGGAGGTGACAGGATGAGCGGCCCGATCAACCTCGGCATCCACTGGGACCCGAATTTCCAGCACCGCACCGAGGCAGGCTTTCAGCGCCTGCAGAAGGAAGCGGACGGCGAGTTCATCCGGCTGGTCACGCCCTATGTCCCGGTACGCACTGGAGCGCTGCGAGGCAGCGCCAAGGACAGCACGGTGCTGGGCAGTGGCTTGATCCGGCACACCACGCCCTACGCAGCCGCGCAGTACTACCGTCTGCCCTGTGGGCAGGGTGTCCGAGAGGACGGCTGCGGGCCTCATTGGGGCGAGCGCTGCGTAGACGATCACAAAGAGGACTTTATCCAGTTTGTCAAGACCCGTGCTAAGGAGGTCAACAAATGAGCCAGACCGCAGACATCAAAGCCATGCTGGACTGGCTGGCCTCTTGCCCGCTGGCAACGACGCTCAACAACGGGGATGTTGTGTTCTCCATCGAATATCTGGGTGCCGACACCGGGCAGATGCAGTTCTCACTGGAAGCTACACCCACGGCAATGGTGCTGGAGCAGTTCTTCCTCGGCAGCCGCCGGGCGAAGAACTATGTTCTGGCATCCCGCATGGTCTACTCGCCCGAGGTCGTCCAGCAGGCCGCAAACAGCGCGTTCTGGGATGAATTTGCCGAGTGGGTAGAGAAACAGTCCGGACGGCGGAACCTTCCGGCGCTGTCTGACGGCAAAAAGGCCGAAAAGGTGGTCTGCCTGTCCCCCGGATACATCATGAGCCAGGATGCCAGCAGCTGCCGCTTCCAGATCCAACTTCAACTCCAGTACTACCAGAAAGGGAGATAATCTATGACTGTTGCCGAAACTCTGGCCGCGCTCAAGTCCGAGAAGGACATCGAGCCCAGCGCCGACTATGCAGGCGAGGAGAACACCGACGACTTCATCCTCGCCATTCAGACTGATAAAACCAAGCAGACCAAAGAATCCGCATGGATCGTCTGCGCCGACCACGTGAAGGAGCACTCCGGCTCCCTGAATGCTTCCACCACGGACGAGGCGTTCATCCGCACCGGTACCGTCACCACCAAGACCGGCACCCAGCGCACCCTTGCTGTCAACGGCAACCGCTGCGTAGGCGACGCGTTTCAGGATTTTGTGCTGAGCCACAAAATCAAGTACGGCACCGGTAAGGACGTGATCGTACCCTACGTTTACTTCAGCGTCCGCACCGGTAAGGGCGAGACGGGCAGTGCTTCTCTGGTCGTCACCAGCGACGTGGGCGGCTCCGCAAACGCCCCCGCCACCTTTGCGGTGGACGTTAAGGCCGTCGGCACGCCCAAGGACTTTAACTACCTGACCGACGTCACCGCGTAACATAAAACCAATATCGCCCCTGTCACCTCTGGCAGGGGCGCATTTTATAGGAGGTACAGATACATGATCATCTGTGGGCAGGAATTTGAATTTTCGGCGCTGAACGCTAACGACCTCGACCGTATGGACGCGGCGCAGCAGCACATGCAGGCGGCTTCTGACCGCGAGAGCAAGCGCTCGCATACGGGCACTGCTGACATCCTGCGCGGCCAGTGCCGCCTTATGATGGGCTACTTCGACGAGCTGCTGGGCGAGGGTGCATCTGAACGTCTGGGCCTGGACGGAAACAACTTCGGCGCATGTGTCCGTGTGACGAACGCCATCAAGGAAGCCATCGCCGCAGAACAGGCCACCGTAAAGCAGGCGGCTGCAATGCCCATGAACCGCGAGCAGCGCCGTGCCGTTGCCAAACAGAAAAAGACCGTCCCTTACAAGGTCATTTCTACGCCCAAGACTACAACCGAGGACACCTTCATCCGTGGTCAGACTGAGGTCTCTTACGGCGGCGAGCCCGACGTGGTGGTTCCCGCTCTGACCGACGAGCAGAAAACCGAGCAGTTGATCGATGCCCGGCAGGCCGTAGACGCTCTGCGGGACGATCCTGACGCCATGCAGCAGCTGGCGGCATACGCACTGCAGATCGCCGCAGAGCGCCATGTCTGATCTGCTGCTGGACGAGTTGCCCACCCGGTGGCACGGACACGAGATCGTCCCGGATTTCCGGCCCATGGTCTGGCTGGTCAACTCCTATGTCCGGGGCAGTGTTAACACCGACCCGGTGGGCTTTGCCCGGAGCGCAATTTGGCGCTTTTACAAGGACCCGCACTGCTTTCTGACGGACGACCAGATGCTCTTTGAGGGCTACCAGCACCTGCTGGGATTTTATCAGGCAGGTGAAAAGGCGGCATCCGGCGGTGACACTTCCGGTGAATCGGAAGCACCAGCTACACTGCCCTTTGATTACCAGTGCGACGCGCCGTACATTGTGGCCGCGTTCCAGCGGCTGTACGGCATCGACCTGACGACCGAGCACGTCCACTGGTTCCGCTTCCGGGCACTGCTGCGGGGCGTGATCGGCGAGGACTGCATGTTCAGCCGCATCATCGACTGGCGCACCGCAGACCTTTCTGACATGAACCCGGAGAAGCGCCGCATCTACGAAGAGCAGCGGGAGCGCTTTGCCCTGCCCGCTGAGCTGAGAGGGGGTGCAGCACGTGCGCAGACCGTCGAAGAGCACAATGCAAGCTTCATTGCCCGTTTCCGTGGCCGCTGAACGCGCTCCCATCCCCTGCCCGCACTGCGGCAGACCGCTGCCGGTATGGGCAGAGCCGCACGCCACAGCTACGGGCGTGTGGGTAAAATGCAAAAATCCCGCCTGTAAGCGGGAAATCGAGATAAAACTTTAAGCCTGTGCCCTTGTGCCCGCGCTCACGACTGAGAGGTGGACACACGTGGCAGATTACAGCATTACCGGCGATACCAAGCTGGACACCAGCGGCTTTACCAAAGGCGTATCCAGCATGACGGTTGCCGCCGGTAATCTGATTTCCGACCTGACCAAGACCGCCGCCACCAAGCTGGCGGGTCTGGCAAAATCCTCGGTCAGCGTCGGCATGAATTTTGATGCGTCCATGTCCCAGGTAGCCGCCACCATGGGCACCACGGTGGATCAGATCGATAATCTGACCAAGGTCGCCAAAGAGATGGGCAGCACCACCAAGTTCACCGCTACACAGGCGGCGGACGCGCTGAACTATCTGGCGCTGGCGGGCTATGACGCAAACAAAGCCGCCGAGGTGCTGCCCAGCGTGCTGAATCTGGCTGCGGCAGGCGGCATGGATCTGGCCTATGCGTCCGATCTCGTCACCGATGCTATGGCCTCGCTGAACATCGAGGCCAACAAGCAGAACGTGGACGACTTCGGCAACAAGCTGGCCATGGCGGCCAGCAAGGCCAATGCCAACGTTTCGCAGCTGGGTGAAGCCATCCTGACGGTGGGCGGCACCGCCGCAAACCTGAAAGGCGGCACCACCGAGCTGACCACCGCGCTGGGTCTGCTGGCAAACGTGGGCATCAAGGGTGCGGAGGGCGGTACCCATCTGCGCAACATCATCCTGTCGCTGCAGTCCCCCACCGACGAAGCAGCCAAAAAGATGCAGAAGCTGGGGCTCTCTGTCTACGATTCGCAGGGCAAAATGCGCGGGCTGAACGACATTCTGAGCGACCTGAACAGTGCCATGAATGGCATGACGCAGGGCCAGAAGGACAGCATCATCAACCAGCTGTTCAACAAGACCGACCTCGCCGCCGTCAACGGCCTGCTGGCAGCACAGGGCGAACAGTGGGACACGCTGGCCGCCCAGATCGACAGTGCTGACGGTGCCATGGGGCAGATGGCAGAAACTCAGATCGACAATCTGCAGGGCGCTATGACCATCATGTCCTCGGCGTTCGAGGGGATGCAGCTGGCCGTCTATGATGAGCTGGAACCCACCCTGACTGAAGCGGTCAAGTGGGGCACAGACTGCCTCACCCAGCTGACCACTGCCCTGTCTGAGGGTGGCCCCGAAGCTATGCTGGCCGCTGCCGGTGAGATCATCTCCGATCTGGCGGCGGGCATCGCGGCACAGCTGCCCGGCCTGATGCAGACCGGCGTGGAGATCATCACCCAACTGGCCCAGAACCTGACCGACACGATGCCTGCCATGCTGGACACCGGTGCTGAGGTTCTGGCAGCCCTCGCGCAAGGCATCATCAATGCCACTCCCGCCTTGCTCACCAGCGCCACCGAGATCATTGCAGAGTTTATGCTCTATCTCGGCGACCACGCAGACGAGATCATGGACACCGGTATGCAGCTGCTGGAGAGCCTCGTCATCGGCATCACCGATAACCTGCCCCAGCTCATCACGGCGGCAGCTGCCCTGATCGCCAACTGGGCAGCTGCCCTGATCGCCCATCTGCCGGACATCCTCAAGTGCGGTGCAGCTATGCTGACCACGCTGGTGGACGGTATTGTCTGCAGTCTTGAGAATCTGGCGGAGGCCGCCCTCGCCTGCGTGGCAAAGCTGGTGGGCGTGTGGGACGGCAGCATGGACGAGTGGGGCCATATTGGCGAGAACATCGTCAGCGGCCTGCTGAACGGTATCAAGGGCGCATGGAACAGCCTGACCAAGTGGGTCAGCAACGGCATCAACGGCCTTGTCTCCGGGGTCAAGGGGCGGCTGGGCATCCACTCCCCGTCCAAAGTCTTTGACGAGATCGGCGTGCAGGTTTGCAACGGTCTGGCTCAGGGTCTCGATCGTGGAAATAAGAAGGTCAAGGACGCAGCCAAGACCGTGGTCGCGTCCGTAACCGACAGCACCACCACCCTCACCAATGGCGTGGCCAAGACCGTGGAGACCGTCACGGAACGGATGGCGAACGGTGCTACACAGCAGAAACAGACCATCACCGAGACTTCCCGGCAGATGGTGGGCGGTGTGCTGAAGGACATCAAGACCGTCACCAACATTGCCGCCGACGGCACCAAGACCGTCAAGCAGACCATGGAGACCGTCCGCGAGACCGCCAAGACGGTCACTTCCACCTTTGAGACGCTGGCAGACGGGGTCAAGACCACCACCCAGACCGTCACCGAGACCCTGACCGACGGCACCGAGACCCAGAAGCAGGTCATCACTGAGGTCTACGACGACGTGGTGGACGGTGCCCTTGTGACGGTGGAGAAGATCAAGACCGTCGCCGCCGACGGCACCGTGCAGGTGGCCGAGCAGATCAAGAAGTCCAGCGCGGACACCTTTGACGGCCTGTGGAAGGAGCTGCAGACCGAAGCAGATACCGGCGTGCTTGGCACCTTCGATGACCTGTACACCGCCGTCAAGAATCAGGACTGGCTCTCCGTCGGCAAGTGGGTGGCAAACACCATCTACGGCGGTCTGACCGCCGACCAGAAGAAGCAGGTCAGTGATTTTGCCCTTGGCATCGTGACTAAGCTCAACAAAGCGCTGGGCGGTGCCCGCGATCAGCTGGTACAGGGTGCCATTGATCTGGGCGGGCAGATCGTGCACGGCCTGACCGGCGGCTTCTCTGAGGTCTGGCAGCAGGCGCAGGGCCTCGGCTCCACCCTGATGGAGATCTTCGGCGGGCTGAAAGCACCGCTGAGCAATGCGGCCCTTGCCATCAGTCAGGGCCTGAGCGGCGGTCTGCTGTCCAGCTTCCCCACCATTTTTGCGGGTGTCGCTTCCCTGATCGGCGCGGTCGGTGCAGCCTTTGAAGGCCTGCTGACCGCGATCTCCGCCGCGCTGAGCGCGACCGTTTTCGGCATTCCGATGGGCCTGATCGTGGCAGCGGCAGCGGTCGCGCTGGGCGTTGCCATTGCGGCCATCGTGGGCAGCATGGGCGGCTCCAAAAAGAACGTAGGCCACGGCGGCGGTTCCTCTGGCGGCGGTTCGTCCGGCTCCGGCGGCATGGGCAGCGTGGACATCACCACCGGCACCGGCAGTCTGGAAGATGCCATCAACGCCAACACCAAGGCGCTGGAAAAGACAAACTCTGCCCTTGCCGACATGATCCGGCAGGCGGGGGCGCTGGTGCTTTCTGACAACATGCGTCTGGGCAGCACCGTGGCCGCTTCCGGCACCGCACAGGTGGTGTCTGCTGCCAACAGCTACCACCGCGAGGGCGACACTAACATCACCCAGAACTTCTACAACGGCCACGATACCGCCGCCGCACAGCAGCGGGAAGCCCGCTGGGAAGCCGACAAGGCCAAGGCCCGCAAACGATGAAAGGAGGACACTGTGTTCTTTAAAGATCATCTCAAGATCGTGACAGATGCCGGTGCCGTCCTGCATCTGGGCTGGGACTACGATACACCTTACTTTCTCGACCCGCTCAACGGCATCGACGTGGACTTGAAAACCGCGCAGGGTGTCAATCAGGTGGGCGACACCGTGGAGGGGCAGAGCGTCTCCGGCGTGTCCCGCACCCTCGATGTGGTGTTCTGGGGCGCGTATGCGCTGGACAATGCCCGGGCGTTCAGCAAAAAAATACCATACTTCACCAAGGGCACCCTGTACTTTGGCGACCGGTACTTTGCCCGGTTCGTGCTGCAGAAAACGCCCTACTTTTCCAGCTACACGCCGCAGCCGCGCTGTTCGCTCATGCTCTACAGCGAGAAACCCTATTGGTACGACCTCAATGCCGTCAGCAGCGTGCTGGGCGGGTATGAGAAAGCGTTCCGTTTCCCGGTGTGCTACGACAGCCACATCTACGGCATCAAGCGGGACGGCACGGCGGCAGTGCTGCGCAACGAGGGCAGCCTTCCGGTGCCCTTCACGGCCACCCTGCGGTGCGACATGCCGGTGACGCATCCAAAGGTGGTGGATCTGCAGACCGGGGCCTTCATCGGCTTTGACCTGACCCTGCAGCCGGACGAGACGCTGGAGATCTACCGCAGCACCTCTGACCGGCTGGCCTGCACTCTGACCCGGGCAGGCGTGACCGAGAACATCTTCTCCAAGCTGGACGAGGACAGCACCCTCACCGAGCTGCAGCCCGGCGATAACATGCTGAGTATGCAGGCCGAGAACGGCTCCGGCTATCTGCAGGCATCCGTGAGCTTTTACCCGATGGAGGCGGGCATCCTGCCCGAACCGCTATGAGACTGGACGTTTTAGACGCAGACACCCTTGCCCGCGTGGGCTGGGTGGACGTGTGGGTGTCTTTTTACTGGGACAGCCCCTATTACTCCGAGGGCAGCTTCACGCTGGAGGTGCGTCCCACCGCCGAGAACCTGCAGCTTTTGCAGGAGGGCCGCTGGCTGGTGCGCAGCGACGAAAGCCCGCGCATCCCCATGCGCATCTGCTCCCGCGCCAACCAGAACGAGGACGCAAACCTTGTGGTGTCCGGCTACCCGGCAACATGGCTGCTGACCAAGCGGGTGTCTGCGGTGAGCATCAAGAACCAGAACGCCGAAGCCGCCATGCGCAGCCTTGTGAGCGCCGCAAAGCCGTGGCCCCGTTTGGAGCTGGGCACCGAGTACGGCTTTGACACCACCTTTGAAAAGCAGACCTCCGGCGGCAGCATTTTCGACTACTGCCAGACCATCGGGCAGGCCTGTGATCTGGGGTTCCGCATCGTGCTGGACGGCAAGGGCAGTAAGAAAAAGCTGCTCTTCGAGTGCTTCCGGCCTACCTTCGACCCGAACCGCCGCTACAGCCCCCGGTGGGGCAACCTGCTGAATGCCGGGTGGAGCTTTGCCGACACCGACTACGCCAACATCGCCCTTGTGCAGGGCGCTGGCGAAGGTGACGAGCGCGCCACCGTCTGGGTGGGCGATGTAAACGCCACTGGCTCCGACCGGCGGGAAATGTACATCGATGCCCGGGACATCAAGCCGGAAGAGGACAAAAACGAGACCAGCACCAGCCAGAGCTATCTGGCAAAGCTGGCTGACCGGGGCGGCGAAAAGCTTCTGGCCCAGCTGCGCACCGGAAGCATCGAGTTTGACGTGGACGATGATACCCTGCAGGTGGGCGACGTATTGAGCGCCAGCCTGCCCCAGCTGGGCTACACTGCCATGGTGCGCGTGGCCGACATCATCACCCAGAGCGAGGACAGCGGCACTACCCGCACCATCCGGCTGGGTACGCCCAGCTGGCACAAGACTTAGGAGGACTTTATGGCTGATATCATTACTTACCCCGAAAACGGCATTACCTACGATGCCGACGACGCTTCGGGTTACCTCGCCACCCGCCTGAGCGGCGTATACAGCGCTGAGGAGGATTTTGCTGTCACAGCACAGGGCGGCCTGAGCGTGCAGGTGAGCGCCGGTCAGGCATGGGTGCGCCCGGCACGGTTCAAGGGCCGCAGCATCATCATGGAGCAGCCCACCACCGTGGTGCTCACCGAAGCGGACCCTGTACGCAGCCGCATTGACCGTGTGGTTCTGCGCTACGATGCCGCCGCCAAAAAGACCAGCCTGCAGGTGATGGAAGGTGTCCCGAATTCTGCCGGGCCTGCTGCCCCGGCCATCACCCGCACCGAGCTGATCTACGACCTCTGCCTTGCCGAGATCAAGCGCCCTGCAGGCTCCACCGCCGTTACCGCCGCCGACATCTACGACACGCGCGCAGATGAGACCGTCTGCGGCGTGATGCGGGACGGTGTGCATGGCATCCCGGCGGCAACGCTCATCCAGATGCTGCGGCAGAAGATCGCAGAGGTGGACAGCGGCAGCTTCTACACCAAAGAAGCCGTGGATGCCATGCTGGCCGTGATTCAGGCACAGGTCGCAAAAGCTGGCGCGCCGACCGAACGTCTGGCCTTTGTCACGCAGATCTCTGCAGGCGCATGGGGCCATAACAACACCATGCACTGTGAAGCCACCATTCCTGAAGGTGTGGATTTCATCCGCATCACTCCGAGGAATTTTAATTCTCCGTATGTGCTCCAGTTTTCTTCCGATAAAGATCTAAGCCTTACAAGTAGTAACAGCAAAGCGATATACAATATCTGCGGTGGCGGCACATACGAAACGAATTTCACTTATACCGCTGCAAATCGCAAGATCAAAATAACCCGGTTCAATTCCAGTATCGGCAGCACCTGCATTCAGGGATACAAATACGGCACTGCTGCCACTCCCTGCATCGTCTGGACTGAGGGCGACGGCACATCCGCTAAAGACCATGACATCGATTATATCGAGATCAAGGAGCAGTGGAACTCTGGAGACAGCAGCAACACCAATACGAAGGAAGCTGTTGCCCGTGTCGTGAAAGGCAGCAACTATACGACCGAAGGCGGTGCCACAGTCACTTTTGCCAGCGACGGCACCGTAACGGCCAGCAATTATTACGGCACGCTTGTGGGCTACCGGTACATGACGCTGACAGAAGTTTCAGAGCAGTTAGCATCCACTCAATCCGCTCTGGCCGACGCAGACGCTTTGAACCTTGACCAGGACTACCGCCTAACTCTTTTGGAGCTGGGCGTGACCGATGATGAAACCACCGCATGAACAGAAAGGAATGACTACTATGGCACTTTATAGAACCTGCAAACGTATGATCGAGCGCGGCCAGACCGCCGGTATGGAAAAGAAGCTGGATATCTTCTACGCCGCCGCCAAGCTGACCGATGAACAGTACGCAGAGCTGACCGAGATGCTGAACAAAAAGACCAGCGCCTGACCGGGCCGGAAAAGGACGCACCAAGGAGGTGTTGCTTTATGATCGAGTTTCCCATCACGCTGACATCCGGCGGCAGCGTATGCCTGCCAGGGCACGCATTTGCGCTGGCCCTCGGCTACACCAAGAACCGGGGCGTGTACCGCCTGCACGTCGATGCCACCGGCGAGTGGGAGGGGCTGGCTATCCGCTGCTTTTGGCACGTCCCGGACGGCAAAGCCCCGGCATCCTCGCTGGTGGTGGACGGCTATGTGGACGTGCCCGCCAGCGTGACCGCACAGCCCGGCAATGGCTGCATCACCTTTGAGGGCAGCGACGGCACCATGACCGTCACCAGCGCAGACCTGCGGTATCGTGTCAGCGCCAACAGCGGCACGGAGGACGGCACCACACCGGAACCGGGAACCCCTGCATGGCAGCAGCTGGTGGATGCCGTGCACACCGATGCCACCGCCGCAGAGCAGGCCAAGACCGATGCACAGACGGCAGCACAGCAGGCCGGGGCATCTGCCCAAAAGGCCGGGCAGGCCCTTTCTGACACCATCACTGCCAAAGATGACGCTCTGAAAGCCATCGGCGACAAGCAGACTTCTGCCACGCAGGCTGTGGACACAGCCCGGGACAAGGCCATCAAGCAGGTGGAAGCCTCCACCAAAGCCGCACAGACCGCCGCCAGTGAAGCCGCCGCCAGTGCAGGCAGTGCCAGCCAGAGCGCTCAGGAAGCCGCTGGCAGCCTGCAGGAACTGAAGGACGGCATTGCAAACGGAGACTTCAAAGGCGAGCCCGGCAACGACGGGAAATCCCCAGTTGTAACTGTAGCTGACATCGAAAATGGCCATCGTGTCAGCATCACTGACAAAGACGGTACAAAAACAATCGATGTCTTAAATGGTCAAACCGGCAAAACCGGTGCAACGCCTGTTCTGACGATCGGTACGGTGTCCAGCGGAGACAAACCTTCCGCCGATATTACCGGCACGCCTGAAAATCCGGTGCTTAACCTGAGGCTGCAACCCGGTCCTCAAGGCCCTGCCGTAGCACTGGACACCACCCTTACCCATGAGGGCGAAGCCGCTGACGCAAAAGCCACAGGTGACGCGATCAGCGCAGTAAAGGCCCGGCAGAACATCCTTGTGGGCACTGAGACGGGCAACCCGCTCAGCGTTGACGACGCTTTCCCTGCGCCCCTGTGCGGCCTGACCGTGTACGGCAAGAGCACGCAGGGCGGCACGCCCACGCCGGATGCACCTGTGCCTATCGTGAGCGCTGGGGATAGTGGGAGTGTGGCGGTGAAGGTGACGGGGAAGAATCTGCTAAACCCGTCGCTGTTCCAAAATAATAAATACCAGAGCTTCAATGCCGAAACCGGTTATTATGGAATTGACTATTCTGATTCGTATTGGATAACAGGACTTCAACCGTGCTTACCGAATACAACCTATCGCTTTAATATATCCGTAGAAGGCGGTTGTTTTTATGATGAAAAAAAGAATGTAATCGGTATTCTTGAATTTGAGTTTACAGTTAAAACGCCAGCGAAATGTGCGTATTACTGTGCCAATTTTTCATCAGTGACAAAGCCCTACGGCACGCCAGTCATTGCAACAGTGAGTGAACCTGCCACCTACTCTCCCTACCGTGAACAGCTTCTCACGCTCCCCACTCCCAACGGCCTACCCGGCATCCCTGTCACCTCTGGCGGCAGCTACACTGACAGCACAGGCCAGCAGTGGGTGTGCGACGAGGTAGACTTGGAAAGGGGTGTAAAGATACAGAGGGTGAACGCTGTAGACGTGTCAACCTGTGTAATTACAGGTTCCACTAACCTTGCGGCAACAAAACGACTCGCGATTCTGTTGCCACTCAAAGGTAAAGATTATACAGCAAAAGCCCTATGCAATAGATTGCCATATTTCGTTTCGTTTACTAGCGATACCATTCACTTTTATGTAGACACAAACAATGCGCAGGTTTTTATTCCCATTGGCGCTAAAAACCCGGAAGAAGGAGAATGCATTTTATTCTACATTCTCGACGATCCCATCGAAACCCCGCTCACCCCTGCCGAAATTGCCGCCTACAAAGCCCTCACAGCGTACAGCCCTGACACTGTGGTGCAGGCTGGTGACGGTGCCGGGGTCAAGCTGGAGTATCAGAGGGATGTGAATATCGTCGTCAAAAATCTTGAGGACGCAATCGCGTCCATGACAACGACCTAAAGGAGGACTGACTATGGCTATCAAAAGTAAAGCCCGGCATGACCTGACCCTGCGCTCCATCAAGCGGGAAATTGCCGCAGGACGCGACGTGGCATACTGGCTGGACAGGACGTATACCCATCTGGACAGCGGCCTGCTAACGGAGGACGACATCGCAGAGGTGGAAGCTCTGGCGCAGGCGTACTACGACGCACTGGATGCGAAGGACAAGGCGGCAGATCAGGAGCTGAAAGAGAACGTGAAAATCGGGGCCTGACCCCGTGAAAGGACGTGATACATATGGCAATCAAGCAGTATAGCCTGAAGAAGGACGGCGCAAAGCAGCTCTCTCCCGCATTCCGTGTGCGGGAGTTCCGCTGCCGCGACGGCACCGACACCATCCTCATTGACGAGGGCCTTGTGGTGCTGCTGCAGTGCATCCGGGAGCACTTCGGCAAGCCGGTGACCATCACCAGCGGCTACCGCACCGCCAGCCACAACGCAAGGGTGGGCGGCTCTAAATCCAGCCAGCACCTGCTGGGCCGGGCCGCTGACATTCAGGTACAGGACACCGACCCGCTGGCTGTGGCCGCCTACGCCGAAAGCCTGATGCCCGGCTGGGGCGGCGTGGGCCGCTACCCGGTCAAGGCAGGCCGGGCCAAGGGCTGGGTGCACGTGGACACCCGCCCGAACAAGAGCCGGTGGACGTTGTGAGGGGGTGAGACCAGTGGAAAGCATCATCTCAGCCATCCTTGCCGGTGCGGTGACCCTGATCGGCGTGCTGATCGCTAACAGCCGCAGTCAGGCCGTGACCGACACCAAGCTGGAAGAGCTGACCCGCGAGGTGCGGGAGCACAACAATTTTGCCCGCCGCGTCCCCATTTTGGAAGAGCAGATGAAGGTGGTCAACCACCGCATCGCTGATTTAGAAGCAGACGAACACGAAAGAGAAAGGACCTAACTATGAACGCACACACCTACAACGCACCCACCATCTCCGCAGGCACCATTGCCCGCACCGCCTGCCTGCTGCTGGCCCTGACCAATCAGGTGCTGTCTGCACTGGGCAAGCCCATCCTGCCCATCGAGAGCCAGACCGTGGAGCAGCTGGTCACCGCTGGCATCACCACCGTTGCCGCGCTGGTCGCGTGGTGGAAGAACAACAGCTTCACCCCCGCAGCCCTTCAGGCAGACCAGACCTACGACAAGCTGAAGGCACAGGGAAAGTAAGCTGCCCAGCCAAAAACAGCCATACATAGCAGCAGCCCCGGGGAGCCTGACGGTTCCTCGGGGCTGTTTTTGCTTGGCGTGTTTCGACGCTTTACGACGTATATCGACGTAATTGGTAAATTTTAAGTATTTTTCGGTTAGAGTTGACGCATAGAAAGGATGTGTCAACTATGATCGTTTCCGAATTGTCCACTCAGGTCAATGATTTGCTGCGCCCGATGGGCATCACACGCAATCTGAGCGCCTACAGTATCCTGTGCCAGTGTCTTGAACTGGTCTGTGAGCAGGAAGACCGCCTGCAGGCCGTGGAGAAAGATATCTATACCCCTATCGCCGACCGCAGAAGGTGTGAGCCAAAAGCGATTCAAAGTGCTGTCCGCCGGGCAGCTAAAGGTGCATGGCTCACAAACCCGGAGTATGTGCAGCAGCTGGCAGGCTATCCGCTGACCGGTGCGCCCAGCGCGGTGCAGTTCATTGAGATGTTGTATAATGCGCTGGTGAGAGCAGTCTGAAAACTTAATAGTGTTACCAAAAGTGTTACCATGATAAGAAAAAACACGCTGGTTCTGTACGAACCAACGCGCTTTTCTTTGTATGCGGGTAGTGGGGGTCGAACCCACACGCCTTGCGGCACAGGAACCTAAATCCTGCGCGTCTGCCAATTCCACCATACCCGCGTATTCTTCTATTCTGCAGCTGCGGCCAAACCGCCTTAATATAGTATCAGTTCCGGCGGCAAAAGTCAATCACTGCATTGATATTTCCGCCCTTCACAGCGCATACTATCGCCGGACGATCGTATCATTTTCCATGGCGGAAAGGGGCTTTTTGCCGATGCGCAGATCAAAACTACGCCGCGCTGGCAGCATTGCGGTAACTTATCTTCTGGTGGCCGCGCTGGCGGTGCTGGGCTGGCTGTGGCACAGTCTGCCTGCTGAAATTTTGCTGGAACCCGGCCAGACCCTTACCCTGCCCCGTTTTGCCTATGTGCAGCCGCTGCGCACCGCTGGCTCCCGCAACGCGGCCAGCACGCAGGCTGCGGGCAGCTATCAGGCCACTTTGTCCATTGGCGGGTGGCTGCCCGTCAAGACTGTGCGCGCTCTGGTGGAAACACGTCCGGTGGTAACCGTGTGCGGTACGCCTTTCGGCGTTAAGATGTTCTCCGAGGGTGCGCTCATTGTGGGCTTTTCCGACCTGAACACCCCGGACGGCACCGCAAACCCCGCCAAGAAGGCCGGGCTGCGGCTGGGCGACCGGGTGGTGCGCATGGATGACACCCTGACCGAGACGAACGATGCCGTGCACGATGCTCTGGAAACGGCCGCAGGCGCACCGGTGCAGGTGGTCTATATCCGCAATGGTGAGCAATTCCAGACCCGGCTGACCCCCGTGTGGGACAGCACCGCCGGACAGTGGCGCGCCGGGATGTGGGTGCGGGATTCTTCCGCCGGGGTAGGCACCATGACCTTTGTGGACAATGTCGCCGGGGTGTTTGCCGGGCTTGGCCACCCCATCAGCGACAGCGACACCGGTGAGAGCGTGGCCCTGCGCAGCGGCGAGATCGTCCCCTGCCAGATCGTGGGGTGTACCAGCGGCACCGTGGGCAGCCCCGGTGAGCTGAAGGGCCGCTTTCTGAGCACCCATGCGCTTGGCAGCATCTGCATCAACAGCAAGACCGGGGTCTATGGCAGAACACGGGCTGCATTTTCCGGCCCGGAGCTGGAGATGGCTTTTGCGCAGGAGGTGGTGCCGGGCGATGCCGAGATCTGGACGACTGTGGACGGCGAGGTGCCCAAGGCATACCGCATCCGCATTGAAAAGGTAAACGACGCAGACCCCCACCGCAACATGATCCTGCGCGTGACCGACCGGCAGCTGCTTGCCAAAACCGGCGGCATCGTGCAGGGCATGAGCGGCAGTCCCATCCTGCAGAACGGCAGACTGGTGGGTGCAGTGACCCATGTGCTGGTAAACGACCCCACGCGGGGCTACGGCATTTTTGCTCAGACCATGCTCAAGCAGGCCCGCGCTGTTGAAAAGACAGACGATGCTGCGCAGCCATAAAGCTGATCTGCAAAAAAATTTGCGCATTTCGATTTTCTTTGCCAAAATTTACCAATATAAACCGTTGAAAGTTCTGGAAAATTATGGTAAAATCCATGGTGTTAAGGGAACTGCACACATTGGAGGAAACAACCATGGACAAAGTTAGATTTTTGATGTCGGATACTGGTGCCCCGTTCACTGCCGCCTGCCGCGAAGCGCTGGAGCAGAAGGGCGTGGACGTGACCGTTGTGGAAAAGGACGGCAACAAGGTTTTGCAGAAAATGCTCACCGTGCGCCCGCAGGTGGTCCTGCTGGATGCTTTTATGCCCGGTCTGGATGCCCTTGCGGTAAAGCAGCGCTACAATGCCGCCGGTGAGCGGCACACCTCCTTCTTCGTGACCGGTGCCTTCCAGAGCGAAGAGATGGTACAGGAGCTGCTGGACGAAGGCTTTGCCTACTACTTTGTAAAGCCCTTTGATGAGACCGTGCTTGCCGCACGGGTGCTCAAGGCGGCACTTGGCCCGGAAAAGCACATCCTGCACACCAGCGTGGACAGCGATGAGCTGACCGTTACCGAGATCCTGCATCAGATCGGCGTCCCCGCCCACATCAAGGGCTACCAGTTCCTGCGGGATGCCATCCTGCTCACCATGAACGAGCCGGAGTATATCAACGCCGTGACCAAGCGCCTCTACCCGGAAATCGCCAAGAAAAACGGCACCACCGCCAGCCGGGTGGAGCGCGCCATCCGCCACGCCATCGAGGTGGCATGGGACCGGGGAGACGTGGACACCCTCAACAGCTACTTCGGCTACACCATCCATAACCTGCGGGGGAAACCCACAAACTCGGAGTTCATCGCGATGATCGCTGATAAGATGCGGCTGGATAAACGCCAGCGGGTGGGCTGATTTTTTCATAGAATCCGCCGTCGTTCATATTCTGATAAGAGCAAACCAAACAGACAAAGGAGGTTTTGCTCTTGAAGCTTGCAGAATATCTCGCACGGCGCAGGCGGGCCAGAGTTGCGGCCGTGATGCTGTTCGCCCTCATTATGGGGTTTGTATCTGCTGCGCCGCCGGTCGTCACCGGATGTCAGGCGCAGGATCTTACCCCGGCACCGGACACTTCGATGCTCTCCCCCGCCGTTTCGACTCTGGCACAGGAGCAGCAGGAACCTGCTGCCCAGCCGCTGCCGGAAAAGTGGGTCTGCCTGACCTTTGACGACGGCCCCAGCAAGACCACACCGGATGTGCTCAGCGCGCTGAACGCGGCCGGAGTGCACGCCACATTTTTTGTGGTGGCTACCGGTTACAACGAGAAGTATCTGCCCCTGCTCACCGAAGCGGTCAGCGCCGGGCACCAGATCGCGCTGCACTCTGCTTCCCACGAGTACAGCGATATCTACCGCAGCAGCGACGCTTATTGGGAGGACATTACCCTTTTAAAGGAGCGCATTGCGCCCTATGTGGATGCCGAGAGCATCCGGTATCTACGGTTTCCGGGCGGCAGCACCAACACCGTCAGTCGGCGCTACGGCGGCAAAGGCCTGATGAAGCAGCTGAAAGCCGAAGTAGAGCAGAAAGGCTGGCATTGGGTGGACTGGAACGTGTGCGCCGAGGATGCCGTGGGCGGGCACCCAAGCGCGGGCACCATTTACCGCAATGTGGTGCACGAGACCGGGCAGCAGACGAACTGCATCGTTCTGATGCACGATTCTTCCTCCACACACACCACCGCCGAAGCACTGCCGGACATTATCCGGTGGTATGCAGACAACGGCTACACCTTTTTGACCGTTGCCGAGGCTCTGCCGCTAAGCTGAGCAGACTGGCCCAGTTACAGCCGGTGTTCAAAGCCGCGGCCAAGCAGCACCCCGCCGGATGCCAGCGCCGCCAGCCAGAGCCAGCCTGCACCGCCGGTGACTACCCACCCTGCCGCCATGATGGCGGCAAAGGTGCACACCGGCGGCAGCACGATACGCGCGATGCGCAGCAGCTTTTCCCGCCGGGAGGGAAGCCCGGTGTCAAGCTGCTCGGGATGCACGGCATCGCAGCAGATTTCATCCCGGTACTTGCCCGGGTTTCGGTAAGCTTTATACGGAATGCCATCCAGCGAAAACTCCGGGTACATCCCCTCTTTTTCAAGGCTGAACTGCATCCCGTTGGCCTTTGCGTAGGTCTGCAGGGCCGCTGTGAACTCCTGCGGGGTGTTGATGCTGCCCTCCGGAATAAAGGAAAAATGCCTCTGGTGCTGCACCTGTGCCAGCGTGCGGTAATCCTGCAGCCAGCCAGAACAGAACGCACCCTGTACGGCAGGCTTTTCCATCCGGGTCAGGCAGGCATCCACATCCAGCGTTTCTGCCTGCGGCCGCTGCCGGGCAAGGTCGGCACAAAACTGCATGGCTGCCGCCAGATGCGCGGCCTGCTGCTCCAGCACGGTCTGCTGGGCTTGCAGCGCCTGCTGCAGGGGCTGTTCCCCGCGCAGCACCGCCTTGATGGTGGGCAGCGGCACATCCAGCATGCGCAGCATTCGGATGAGCTTGAGGGTGCGGACATCCCCGGCGGTGTAATCGCGGTAGTCATTGCCCTGTCTGCGTGCCGGTGTAAGAAGCCCTTCTTTTTCGTAAAAGCGGATGTTCGGGGCGGACACGCCGCTTTGCTCTGAAGCCTGTTTGATGTTCATCTGCTTCACCTCCGCCCTTACATTACACCTTAAAGACGGTTGAAGGTCAAGCTTTTTGCGCCAAAAATAAAATATCCGCAGTATTTCCGCTGGTCTTTGCAAACCGGGAAGCGCTGCGGATATTTTTTCAGGCACAGAACTTACTGCTCAGCCTGGCAGAACAGTGCAAAGGTGCGGTAAGCCATGTACAGGTCGGTCTTATGGATGACCTCGAAGGGCGAGTGCATGGACAGCACCGGCACGCCGATGTCCAGCACCGGGATGCCGCGGTTGGCCACGTACTTGGCAATGGTGCCGCCGCCGCCCAGATCCAGACGGCCCAGCTCACCGATCTGCCATGCCACGCCGTTGGCATCCAGCAGGCGGGTGATATCCCCTACCAGCTCAGCGGAAGCATCGCTGGCAGAGCTCTTGCCGCGGCTGCCGGTGTACTTGAAGAAGGCCACGCCGCGGCCTGCGTAAGTACCGTTCTGCGGCTCGAAGGCATTTGCCCAGGAGGGGTCGTAGGCGGCGGTCACATCGGCGGAGAGACACACGCTGTTCTGGAAGGCAAGGATGTCGTCCTGACCGGCGGCGCGGCACAGCAGCTGCATAAAGTGGAATACATACATGCTCTGCATGCCGGTCACACCGTCGGAGCCGATCTCTTCCTTATCGGTCAGCACGCAGACGGTGGTGTGCACAGGATCTTTCGTCTCGATCTCGGCCATAAGGGCGGGGTATGCGTCCACCCGGTCATCGTGACCGTAGCCGCCCACCATGGAGCGGTCAAAGCCCACGTCCCGGGCCTTGTGGGCGGGCACCACCTCGATCTCGGCGCGGGTGAAGTCCCGCTCGGTGATGCCGTACTTTTCGTGCAGCAGCATCAGGGTGTTCAGCTTGACGGCCTCCTTGATGTCGGCATCCTCTACAGCGTCGGAGCCGATGAGCACGTTCAGCTCTTCGGCCTTGATGCCCTCGCTGAGCTTGCGGTCGTTCTGCTCGGCACCCAGATGGGGCAGCAGGTCGGTGATGCAGAACACGGGATCATTCTCGTCCTCACCCACTGCAAAGGACACGCTGGAGCCATCAGCACGGGTGAACACGCCGTGGATGGCCAGCGGCATGGTGCCCCACTGGTACTTGCGGATGCCGCCGTAATAGTGGGTCTTGAAGTAGCTGAGGTGGTCTGCTTCGTACAGCGGGTTCGGGCGCAGGTCCAGACGGGGGCTGTCGATGTGGGCGATCACCAGACGGAAGCCCTCCTCAAAAGATTTCCGGCCGATGGTAGCGGCCACCACCGCCTTGTGCTCCTGCACAAAGTAGATCTTCTGGCCGGGGGCATAGGTCTTTTTCGGCTCAAACTTTTCGTAACCGGCCTCCAGCAGCAGCTTTTCGCTGGCGGCGGCAGCTTCGCGCTCGGTCTTGGCAGCGTTCAGGAAGGCTTTGTAGCCTTCGGCAAATGCTGCAGCCTTCTCCTTCACGTCGGCACTCTTGTCGGCAGCGTACTCCGGCTTGTAAAGCAGCTGTTCGGCAGCCTGCTTTGCGGTAAGTTTCTCGCTCATGTTCCTTATCTCCTCTCAGCTTTCTGCATAGATACGCTGATACCGCGCATAGCAGGAAGTGATCTTTTTTACGTAGTGGTTCATCTGGTTATAGGGAAAGCCCTGCAGCGTTTCGCCGTCTGCGGAGTGCTCTTCCATCTGTAAAAGAGCATCTACCGTGCCCCACCCGCTGTGATAAGCGGCAGCGGCAGTGGCAACATCGCCGTTGTAGCGCTCCATGCACAGGTGCAGATAATAGCATCCGAACCGGATGCTGGTCTCCGGGTCGTAGAGATTTGCAAAGAGCAGTCCTTCGTCCGGTGCGATCTTGCTGCGCAGCCAGATAAAGGTCTCCTCGGTCATCTGCATCAGGCCCCGGGCATCCACAGTGGAGGTGGCCTGCGGGTCAAAGCCGCTTTCGGTGCGGATGAAGGCATCCACCAGAAGCGGGTCAAGGCCGTAAGTCTCCGCCCACTGGTCCACCAGCGCTTCGTACTTGCGGGGGTATAAAAGCCGTTCTGCCCTGCCCCACAAGTTGGGCACCAGCACAAACAGCAGGATCAGCGCCATGCCCAGCAGGAACAGCCTGCGGCTGCGCATTTTTTTGCGGCGGCGTGCCTTCTGGGCGCGGAGAGCGCGGCGGATGCGGGCCGTCTCCGGGTCGTACTGCGGTGCAGGATCTTGTTCGTTATATCGTTTGTTCAAAGTTCTTTTCCCGCACCTCCTTCTGCCAGAAGCTTTGTGCAGAGCTCCTCAGCCGCAGCCTGCAGGTGTGCAAGGTCTGCGTCATTGCGCAGAACGTAGTCTGCCTGTGCGGTGAGCACGGTTTCCGGCGTCTGTGCGTTCAGGCGGCGGGCGGCCATCTCGGCCGAGATGCCGTCCCGGGCCACGATGCGGGCCACACTGGTCTCAAACGGTGCCGTGACCACGCACAGGCGGTCACACTCGGCCTGCGCCGCAGTCCCCACGATGACCGCGCCATCCAGCACGAACAGCGGTGCACCGGCATCCTGTGCTGCCTGCTTTGCCGCACGGATGCGGCGCACGATCTCCGGGTGGGTCAGGCTGTCCAGCGCCGCCTTGCCTTCCGGGGTGGCAAAGGCGCGGTCAGCCAGCAGGCGGCGGTCCAATGTGCCGTCTGCTTTTAAAATGTCTGCGCCGAACCGCTGGGCCAGCCGGGGCAGCAGCGGCGAGCCGGGCAGTAAAATCTCGCGGCTGATCTGGTCGGCATCGGCCAGCGGCACGCCGTGGGCTGAAAACACCGCCGTGACCGTGGATTTGCCGCAGCCGCTGCGGCCCGTGATGCCAAGCGCGATCATAGCTTGATCACCCGGAAAGCCGCAGCGCGGATCAGGCGGTTGTACACCGCCATGGAAAGGCCGTCCTTCTGCGGGCAGCGGGCGTAGACCACGGCATCGCCCTGCTCATCCAGCGCACGCAGGCAGCGGAAGATGTGCTTTGCCTGATCGGCACCGTCGCCCTCGCGGCCATACTCCACGCAGGGCACACCCAGCTTTTCCGCTTCGCCGGTAAAGCACAGGCAGCTGGGATTCTGCTCGGCGTGGGCATCCACATAGGCTTTGAACTGCTCAAAGGTGCCTTCCAGCAAGGTCACATCCGCCTTGGGTGCGTAGTGCTTGTACTTCATGCCGGGGCTGCGCACCACAGCACCCTCCGGCAGCTTTTCGAGGATGGCTTTGGACACTTTCACCTCTTCGCCGAGGGCACGCTCGAGGTCTTCCAGCGTGATGTGGCCCGGGCGGAACAGGGTGGGCTTTTCGCCCACCACCGACACCACAGTGCTTTCTACGCCCACGTCGCACTCGCCGCCGTCCAAAATCAGCGGCAGGCGGCCGTCCATATCGGTGAACACATCCTGCGCGTTGGTGGGGCTGGGCTTGCCGGAAAGATTGGCGCTGGGGGCAGCAAAGGCGCAGCCGCTCTTTTCAATGACGGCGCGGGCCACCGGGTGGCTGGGCATCCGGATGCCCACGGTGTCCAGACCGGCACAGCACTCCGCTGCCACCTCCGGGCCGCGGGGCATGATGATGGTGAGCGGGCCGGGGCAGAACGCAGCCATCAGCAGCTGGGCGCGCTCCGGCACCTCGCTGACAAGGCCGGGCAGCATTTCCGGTCCGGTGACGTGGACGATCAGGGGATTGTCCTGCGGGCGGCCCTTGGCCACAAAGATCTTCTTCACAGCCTCGCCGTTGCGGGCATCGGCAGCAATGCCGTAAACCGTCTCGGTGGGCAGAGCCACCAGCTCACCGTTCTGCAGCAGGGCAGCGGCTTTTTCAATGCTCTTTTCGTCCGATGCGGGCAAAATTTCAGTTTTCATTTCCATACGGATCATCGTTCTTTCTATCTGTAAAGTATTTATGCTTTTCAGCATTTATCGACAGGATATCGTTTTATTTTCAAAACCGCATTTCAGCCCTGCTCGTTGAGCTTTTGCAGCTTTTCAGCCTGTTCGCGGGTGGCCAGTGCGTCGATCAGCTCGTCCAGATTGCCGTCCATGATCTTGGAAAGATTGTGCACGGTCAGGCCGATGCGGTGGTCGGTGCAGCGGTCCTGCGGGAAGTTGTAGGTGCGGATCTTTTCGCTGCGGTCGCCGGTGCCCACCTGCCCCTGACGGCTGGCGTTGATGGCATCCTGCTGCTGTTTCTGCTTCTGGGCCAGCAGGCGGCTGCGCAGGATCTCCAGCGCCTTGTCCTTGTTCTGGAACTGGCTGCGCTCGTTCTGGCATTCTACCACCATGCCGGTGGGGAGATGTGTCACACGGATGGCACTGGAGGTTTTGTTGATGTGCTGACCGCCCGCGCCGGAGGAGCGGAAGGTGTCGATGCGCAGGTCCTTCATGTCCAGCGCAAAGTCCACCTCTTCGGCCTGCGGCATCACAGCCACCGTGGCCGTGGAGGTGTGGATGCGGCCCTGCGTCTCGGTCTCCGGCACACGCTGCACACGGTGCACACCGCTCTCGTACTTGAGGCGGTTGTAGGCCCCGGCACCGTCCACCGAAAAGATGGCTTCCTTCACGCCGCCAAGCTCCGTCTCGTTGAGGTTGAGCATTTCCAGCTGCCAGCCCCTGCTTTGCACATACATGGTGTACATGCGCAGCAGGCTGTGGGCAAACAGGGCAGCTTCCTCCCCTCCTGCGCCGCCGCGGATCTCCACAATGACATTTTTGCCATCGTTCACATCCTTGGGCAGCAGCAAAATTTTGAGATTATTTTCCAGCTTTTCCACATCTTGACTTTTTTCGCTGATTTCCTGCTGTATCATCTGCTTGAAGTCCGGGTCAAGTGCGCCCGGTTCTTCCAGCAGAGCTTTGGCCTGTGCCAGATGATCCTGTGCGGTCTGCCACGCGCGGTAGGCCTGCACCACAGGTTCTGCATCGTGGTACTCCCGCATCAGCCTGCGGAAAAGCGCAGGGTCTGCGGCGGTATCCGGCTGGTTCAGGCGGATGGAAAGCTCTTCAAAGCGGTGGCAGACAGCATCCATCTGGGTAAACATGTTCGGCATAATTCCGGCAGTTCTCCTTACAAACTCAGATTCATGTTCGTGCAGCCGAACGGCTCCGGGGCCTTTCCGCCCCGGATGCGTGCTGCGCCGGGCGCTAGGCCTGCCCGGGTTTTACCACCTTTTTGATGTTCTTTTCAATTTTAGCACGCGGCAGCATCACCTCGCGCCCACAGCCGGTACACCGGATCTTAAAATCCATGCCGACGCGCAGCACCTCGAAGCTGGACGCTCCGCAGGGGTGCTTTTTGCGGGTGAGGATGGTATCGCCTACAGCAATGTCCATAGCTCTGCTTCTCCCTTCTGCCTGCCCAAAACAGCAGGCGGTGTGTGCGCAAAGCCCGGCGTGCCGGTTTGCTGCGCATACAGATATAGTATAATGCAAAGCCGCACAAAATGCAAATATCCGCCCATGCGGATGCATAAGTTTTAACAGAAAGGCCGCTGCCGTTCCAAGCACGGCCTAAAAAGCAGAGAAAGAGGAATGAAAGATGATGCAAGCTTACCGTACCGAAGGCAACTACCGTTCTGCTGCGCGCCTGTCCCCCACTGAACTGCGCGCCGCCATGGCAAACCGCGAGATCCTGCAGGCCACTGCTCTGGCCTTTGATACCCAGCGCCAGCTGCGGTTCGAGATCGGCGGGGTGAGAGCCGTGATGCCCTTTGCCCAGTGCGCCGATGGTGCCGCAAACGGCACCGTGCGGGACATTGCGGTGCTGACGAGGGTGGGCCGCCCCACCTGCTTTGTGATCGAGGCGCTGGACACCGACGAGAACGGTCAGCCCTTCTACCGGCTCTCCCGCGCGCTGGCGCAGCAGATGTGCAAGGCCGACTATCTGGACACCCTGCAGCCCGGCGATATCCTGCCCTGCACCGTGACCCATATCGAGCCGTTTGGCGCGTTCTGTGATGTGGGCTGCGGCATCAGTGCCCTGCTGCCCATCGACTGCATGTCGGTGAGCCGCATCTCCTCCCCCGCCGACCGGGTAAGCGTGGGCCAGCAGATCTTGTGCGCCGTCAAGAACCGGGATGTACAGGGCCGCTTTGTGCTGACCATCCGGGAACTGCTGGGCACATGGGAGGAAAATGCGGCCGGGTTCACCGTGGGTGAGACCGTGGTGGGCATCGTGCGCAGCGTGGAGGAATACGGCACCTTTATCGAGATCGCGCCCAACCTCGCGGGCCTTGCCGAGAGCTGCACCGACCTTGTGCCCGGGCAGGCGGTGAGCGTCTACATCAAGAACATCCTGCCGGAAAAAATGAAGATCAAGCTGGTGATCGTAAACCACGCCCTGAGCCAGCGCCACCGGTTTGAGCTGAAGTATTTCATCACCGAGGGCCATCTGGACCACTGGGTGTACTCCACGCCGGAAAGCCCCAAGCGCATTGAGACAGATTTTGCCGCTGCGGCTTGCAATCCGGCGTGAAAGCCTTTATACTATAAAAGAAAAGGAATGCAAGGGGGATGTATGGAACGATGGCCGCCAATGATGCTTTTACTGCCGGTGTACGTCCCGGCGGGTTGACCAGTAGCACCGAGATCCGGCTGCTGCTGTGCTATCTGGTCAAAAATGCCGGACCCATTACCCGGCAGGAGATCGAAAACGCCCTGATGGAAGAAGCGCTGGTGAACTATTTCGAGATCGGCTCGTGTCTGGACGATATCACCAGGCAGCAGCTCGTCACCCTGACAAAGGGCAGCTACACCATCACCGAGAAAGGCCGCAAAGTGGCGCAGGAGCTTGCCTACGACCTGCCCCGCAGTGTGCGGGAGCGCGCTGTGGCCGCTGTGCTGCGCTGCCAGACATGGGCCCGCAAGGAAGCCAAGTACAGTGCCAGCATTACCGAAAAAGAGGACGGCCACTGCACCATCCGCTGCACGGTGAAAGGGCTGGACAGTGAGCTGTTCTGTCTGGATCTCGGCACACCGGACCGGCTGACCGCCGAGCTGGTAAAAAAGCAGTTCATCCTCAAGGGCAACGAGATCTACCAAATGCTCATCAATAAGCTGACCGAAGAAGAAAAGTGAACAAATAAAGAGGGAGGCACCCGCGCGGCGCTTCCCTCTTCTGTTTTGTAGCGGTCAGATCAGGATGCAGATCAGCCCGGTGCAGCCCTCATTGATGACCCGTTCCAGCGTTTCCTGCAGGCGGGTGCGGGCCTCCTGCGGCATGTGCAGCAGCTTGTTCTGCAAGCCCTCGTTCACCAGCTCGTGCAGGCTCTTGCCAAAGATGTTGGATTCCCACAGCTTTTCCGGGTCGTCCTCAAAGCCGGCCAGCAGGCTGCGGGCAAGGTCCTCGCTCTGCTTTTCAGTGCCCACGATGGGGCTGATCTCGGTGTGGATGGTGGCCTTCATCATCTGGATGGAGGGCGCGCAGGCTTCCAGCCGCACGCCGTAGTTCGTGCCCTGCCGCACGATCTGGGGCTGTTCCAGTTTCAGCTCGCTGACCGTGGGCATCACGATGCCATAGCCGGTGGCTTCCACCTGCTCAAGGGCACTGCGTACCTTCTCGTACTCCCGTTTGGCCTTTGCCAGCTCCATGATGCAGGGCATCAGGCCCGCTTCGTCGCCAATGGCAAGGCCGGTCTGCTCGCTCAGCACCTGATAGAAAATTTCCGGCTTCAGCTCCACCGTGATGCGCACACTGCCGTTTGCAAGGTCGATGCCGCTGATGGCCGAGCGCTGCACCGCGTCACATTCCAGCGCAGGTGCGTCTGTTCCGGAGGGTACATCCTTCATGCGGGAGACCTTTGCCGCCAGCTGCATGGCCGCATCGTACACCTGCGTTTGCAGCCAGTGGCCGTTTTCCAGCATCGTGACCCAGCGCGGCAGGGCAAAATCCAGCTCCTGCACCGGGAACTCGTACAGCACCTGCCGCAGGATGCTGCCCAGTGCCTCCGCGTCCAGATCCACGCAGCTCACCGGCAGCACGGTGTGGTCGTAGTCCCGGGCCATGCCCTCGGCCAGCTGCTTCGTCTCCGGCGCATCCGGGTGGGTGCTGTTGAGCAGGATGATGTAGGGCTTGCCCAGCGCATCCAGTTCTTCCACGATGCGCTTCTCGGTTCTGGCATAGCCCTCCCGCGGGATGTCGCTCACAGAGCCGTCGGTGGTGACCACGATGCCGATGGTGGAATGTTCGCAGATCACCTTGCGGGTGCCGGTCTCGGCGGCAAGATCGAAGGGCACCTCGTGGTCGAACCATGGGCTTTTGACCATGCGGGGCTTGTCGTTCTCCTCGTGGCCCATAGCCCCCTCCACCATGTAACCCACGCAGTCGATGAGCCGCACCCGGCACTCGCCGCCGCCCTCCAACTGCAGGGGCACGGCTGCTTCCGGGATGAATTTTGGTTCCGTGGTCATGATGGTGCGGCCCGCTGCCGACTGGGGCAGCTCGTCCCGGGCACGCTCCCGCGCAGCCGCCGGGCCGATGGCGGGCAGCACCAGCTGTTCCATGAAACGCTTGATAAAGGTGGATTTGCCGCTGCGCACCGGGCCAACCACCCCAATGTAGATATCTCCGCCGGTGCGTGCGCCGATCTCGCGGCAGATGCTCTTCTGTTCCTGATTTGCCAAATTGCTCTCCCCTTCCCGTTTGCGCTGTGCACCGGACAGGATTCCGGTCCGCTTGTTGTAATCGTATGAAACAGGGCGGGGCATTATGCCGGAACGATTTTGAATGCCCTCCGCCTTGCTCTGGGCATATTCAGCGGAAAATTTATTTTATAATTGCAATTCAGGAAAATCTGCGGATTTTCCTGAATTGCTTTTTCACAGATGGGGTCGTAGAGGAAAACAGCATTTACAGCGCCGCTTTCTGCGAAAGCGCGGCGCTGTGGAGGGGCTACCTGTTTGCTTTCAGCATGCTGAACCCTCTCAGGCTCACATTCGTTCGCCAGCTCCCCCGAAGGGGGAGCTTTTTGCAGTAACGGCGCAGTTTCCAGATAAAATGCAAGCCTTGCGGATGCGTCAGAAGCTCCCCCTTTCGGGGGAGCTGGCAAATCCGAAGGATTTGACTGAGAGGGTGAGTCCACCATTCTAAACCATCCAACAAAAAGAGAGCTGCCGTGCAAAATGCACGGCAGCTCTCGGTATGATCTCTATGAAATTACGGGGTCAGACGGTTGGGGCCGCGGAACAGGAACTCGGCATCCTTGATGGTCAGGCCGCACAGCAGCATGGTCAGGCGGTCGATGCCCAGACCGAAACCGCCGTGGGGCGGGCAGCCGTACTGGAAGAACTCCAGATAGAACTTGACATCATCGGCCAGACCCTTTTCCTCGGCCTGCTTCTTCAGCACCTCGTAGCGGTGCTCGCGCTGGGCACCGGTGGTGATCTCAACACCACGCCAGATCAGGTCGTAGCCCTGGGGCACGCCGTTCTCGTCGCGCATGTGGTAGAACGCACGCTTCTCGGCAGAGTAATCGGTGATAAAGAGGAACTCGTGGCCGTAATGCTTCTTCACCCACTCATAGCTCAGGCGCTCGGCCTCAGTGGTCAGGTCGCCCTTCTCGCTCTCATCGACGGTGTAGCCGAACTCTTCTTCCAGACCCTTGTACAGGTCTGCCAGCTTGACCACCGGGAACGGAGTGGTGGGAACGATCACTTCCTGCCCGAACATCTCCTTGATCTGGTCGCCGTAGTTGTCCTTGACGGCCTGCAGACCGGCAGTCAGCAGCTCTTCTTCCATCTTCATCACGTCTTTATAGGAAGTGATGTAGCTGAACTCCAGATCGAAGCCGGAGAACTCGGTGGAGTGCTTGTTGGTGTAGCTCTTCTCGGCGCGGAACACAGGGCCGGTCTCGAAGATGCGCTCAAAGCCTGCAGCCATGGCCATCTGCTTGTAGAACTGAGGGCTCTGTGCCAGATAGGCGTTGCGGTCAAAGTAGTCCACCTTGAACACCTCAGAGCCGCTCTCGCTGGCAGCAGCGATCAGCTTGGGGGTGTGGATCTCGATGAAATTACGGTCCAGCAGGAACTTGCGCATGGCGTTCACAAAGCAGCTCTGTGCCTTGAACATGAGCTGGTTCTCGTCGGTACGCAGGTCGATCCAGCGGTAATCAATGCGCTGATCGATGCTGGAGCGCTCCACAGCCTTCTTTTTCTTGGTGGCTGCGATCTCCTTGCGGACGATGGGCAGAGCGTTGGCGATGCTCTCGATCTCGATGCTCTCGGGGATCATCTCCACGCCGCCCATCTTGACGTAGTCGTTCTCCACCACCTTGCCGGTGACAGTGATGACGGAATCCGGGGTGAGCTGATCGATGGTATCCACCAGATCGGGGTGATCTTCCTTTTCCACCGTGATCTGCAGTTTGCCGGTAATATCCTTCAGCACGATAAAGGCCATATACTTGCTGTTGCGCAGGTTCTCGATAAAGCCCTGCACCTTGACCGTGCCGCCGATGGCCTTTTGAGCCTCGTTGATATAGGTGCGTTCCATAATACAGGAATCCTCCTTTGACGTCTTGTGTACTGTTTTATTATACGCTTTTCCGGGGATAAATCAAGAGATATGGCGATTTAGAATGGCCTCCGCTGCGCTCTGGCCATCTTCTGCGGAAGAATTATTTTTATTTTGTGTTTGTCGCGGCCTGCGGGCCGCTCCAAGCACCTTTTCACAAATCAGGACAAATCAGCAAAAAATGCAGTTTCTGGTCACAGCCCCTCCGTGAAAAAACAGTTCTGGAAAATCCGCAGATTTTCCAGAACTGCAAACATAAAATCTTTTTCCGCTGAAAATATTCGGGTTGCGGCACGCGGCGGCTATTCTTAATGGTTCTCTTTGCCTGTTTCTTCGTGCAGAGTGCCGGTGCCGCCCTCCACCACGCCGTCGTGCTTAAGCACCGCGGCAATGGTGCCAAAGAAGCATTTCACATCCAGCCCAAAGCTCAGATGCTCCACATACCAGCCGTCCAGCTTGGCCTTCTCCGCGATCTCCAGTTCATCGCGGCCATGGATCTGTGCCCAGCCGGTCAGGCCCGGGCGCACATCGTTTGCATGGTACTTGTCGCGCTCTGCCAGCAGATCATACTGGTTCCACAAAGCAGGCCGCGGGCCGATGACCGCCATATCACCTACAAAGATATTCCACAGCTGGGGCAGCTCGTCCAGACTGGTCTTGCGCAGGAAATGACCCATGCGGGTGATATACTGGTCCGGGTCGTGCAGCAGATGGGTGGGCATATCGTGGGGCGTATCGATGCGCATGGTGCGGAACTTTAAAATGTAAAAGTGCTTTTTGCCAATGCCCACACGCTTCTGTTTGAAGAACACCGGGCCGGGCGAGTCCAGCTTGATGGCGACGGCCAGAATGAGAAAAAGCCAGGACAGGCAGATCATGCCGCACAGCGACAGCACCACCGCCAGCAGGCGCTTGATTCCATTGCGATACATGGGTTTCCTCCATTTTCCGATTCAAAGTAGCAGTTCCAGTATAACAGTATGGGCCGGAATTTGCAATTGCATCCGCCGCCTGCCGCCGATATTTTTATGCTTTGGCTGCGTTCTGCCGGTTTTGTGGCAAAAAAGTGCCGGTTTTGTCTCTTGTTTTGCAGCGTGGCCCGGGGTAAGATAAAGAAAATGAGACGTCCACTCCCCCAGTCTCGCTTTCGCTCGACAGCCCCCTCGGAGATGGGGCCTTTGGCAAAACCTCTCACTTTGAGAGAGGTAGCACGCCGAAAGGCGTGACGGAGAGGGCAAGGATGCTACAAGGAGGTCCCCCTATGATCCAGCGTTTCCGTTTTGGCCTGCCCCTGCCCACCGACAGTGTGGTGCAGGAGATCCCAGTTTCCGCCGGGCCGGTGCCCTTCCTCACAGCCGAAGAAGACGGCTGGGCCTACCGGATGGCTCCGGATGCCATCGTGTACGGTCTGGGCGAAATGCCCCGCGGCATCAACAAGCGCGGCTGGCACTACGTGACCAACAACACCGACGAAGCCCGCCACAGCGAGGATAAGCTTTCCTACTATGGTGCGCACAATTTTCTGCTCATTGACGGCGGCGCAGGCCGTGAATGCTTTGGCGTGTTCATCGATTTCCCGGGCAAAGTGCGTTACGATATCGGCTACACCGAATACGATGCCCTGCGCTTTGCCACCGAAGAGCCGGATCATGAGCTTTACATCATTACCGGCGACGACCTGAACGATATCAGCCGCCAGTTCCGGCAGCTCATCGGCCGCAGCTATATCCCGCCCAAGTGGGCCTTTGGTCTGGCACAGAGCCGCTTTGGCTACAAGACCGCTGAGGACGTGCGGGAGGTGGCCCGCCAGTACAAAGAGAACGATCTGCCGCTGGATATGATCTGTATGGACATCGATTACATGCAGGACTACGCGGATTTTACCGTAAACAAGCAGCGCTTCCCGGACCTTGCCGCCCTGAGCGCCGAACTGAAGGCACAGGGCATCCGGCTGGTGCCCATCATCGATGCGGGTGTGCGCATCGACCCGGAAAACCCCGTCTGTGCCGAGGGCCTTGCAAACGGTTTCTTCTGCACCAAAACCGACGGCACCCCCTTTGTGGCGGCGGTGTGGCCCGGCAAGGCTTACTTTGCGGACTTCCTGCGCCCGGAGGTGCGGGAGTGGTTCGGCCGGCAGTACAAGGCACTGACCGACTGCGGCATCGAGGGCTTCTGGAACGATATGAACGAGCCTGCGCTGTTTTACTCACCCGAGCGGCTCAAGGCTTTCTTTGAGAGCATGGACGAACTGAGCCGGAAGGACAACATCGTGCAGGATGAATTCTTTGGCAAGGTGGTGGGCGGTGCGCTGGGCCTGATGAACGCCCCGGAGGACTACGCCAGCTTCTACCACGATGTGAACGGCCAGCGGGTGCGCCATGACAGGGTGCACAACCTCTACGGCGGCAATATGACCCGTGCGGCAGGCGAAGCCTTTGCCCGCCTGCGGCCCGGCAGACGCACGCTGCTCTACAGCCGTTCCAGCTTCATCGGCAGCCACCGCTACGGCGGCATCTGGCTGGGTGACAACGCTTCCACATGGGCACAGCTTCTGGCCAATATCCAGATGATTCCCAACGTACAGCTGTGCGGCTTTCTTTATACCGGTGCCGATCTGTGCGGTTTTTCCTACGATACTACGCCTGATCTGGCTCTGCGCTGGCTGGAGTTCGGCCTGTTCACGCCGCTGATGCGCAACCACGCCACCGACGGCTCCCGGATGCAGGAATACTACCGCTTTGCGGATATGCTGCCTGCCCTGCGGAAGATGCTCCGGCTGCGGTATGCCCTGCTGCCCTACCTTTATAGTACCTTCATGAAGGCGGCATTGGAAAATACCAGTTACTTCCGGCCCTTGGGCTTTGATTTTCCCGCTGACCCGGATGCCCGCGAGGTGCAGGACCAGCTGCTGCTGGGCGAGGGTGTGATGGTAGCGCCTGTTTACACCCAGAACGCCAGCGGACGGCATGTCTACCTGCCGGAAGCAATGAAGCTCTACCGCATCCGCAGTGTGGACGACTACGACACCGAGCTTCTGCCCGCCGGGCACCACTACGTCCGCTGCGCACTGGACGAAGTGCTGCTGTTCATCCGCCCGGGCCATGCGGTGCCGGTGGCAAGACCCGCCAGCTGCACCGCCCAGCTGGACGAGACCAGCCTGACCCTGTGGGCCTGCCCGGACGAAAATGGCAGCGCCCGCTGCCGGATGTACACCGATGACGGCGAGACGAGCGATTTTGCCGCACCGGAGCACTGGAAGACGGTGGAAGCGTAAACTTATTTTATCAGAAGACCGCTGCCCGACAGGACGGCGGTTTTTTTGTAGGATCTCACTTTTATCAGCTGCAAATTTTACGTTGAATTTCACAGCAGCATTTGTTATACTACAGATGAAGGGAGTTGATCTTATGCCGAACATCAAACCTATTTCTGACCTGCGGAATTACAACGAAGTCCTTCGCGATGTGGAAGCAGGATCGCCGGTTTTTCTTACCAAAAACGGCCGTGGAAAGTATGCCATTCTGGACATGGAAGATTATGAGAAAACGCAGGCTACCATCCGGCTTATGAATGAAATTGCAAAAGGACGGTGCTCTGGTGAGACGGAAAAGCTTTACACTCCGGAAGAAATGAGGGCGCATTTCCGCGCAAAAGCCAATGGAAAATAACCTCATTTATACAACTCGTTCCCGTCAGGACCTGGACGACATCTGGGATTATATCTCGTTCGACTTGCAAAATCTGCCTTCTGCAGAGCGCATTCTGAACCGCATCATGGATGCTGCTGAACAATTAAAGCTGTTCCCGGAAAGCGGTGCATTGCTTTCTTCCGTAGCTCCGCTGGATCATGAACTTTATTTGGATGAGCGCTTTCTTGTCAGCGGAAAGTATCTGATTTTTTATCATGCTTTTCGGAACGATATTTATATTGACCGCGTCCTCTACGGCGGGCGGGATTATCTGCGGGTTTTGTTCCGGGACGCTTTGCAGGAAGAATAAACTCTTCTGCCGTGCTTCAAGAAATGTTTTTGATCGTTTTATAAGCGGCACCGCCGGGAATTTGCATTTTTTCGGCGGTGCCACTTGTATTTTTCTGCGCCGCGCGTTATAATATGCCTTCGGTTCCCTTTATTTACGAAAAATTTACATCTCAGATGCTGTCCTCCTAAGCAGTGTGCAATGCTTCGGAAAACAGCTTCTCCGCGCAAACGATAAAAAGGAGGTACTCTTCTCATGGCTCAGACAAGCCGCTCCGCTGACCTGACCAGCGGCCCGATGCTCCAAAAGATCATCCTGTTCTCCATCCCGCTGGCAGCTTCCAGCATTCTGCAGCTGCTGTTCAACGCTGCGGACGTAGTGGTCGTGGGCCGCTTTGCGGGCAGCACCGCACTGGCGGCAGTGGGCTCCAACGGTTCCCTCATCAACCTGCTGGTGAACCTGTTCGTAGGGCTTTCGCTGGGCGCAAACGTGGTGGCGGCCCGCTGCTTTGGCGCAAAAGATGACCGCGGCGTACAGGACACGGTGCAGACCTCGGTGACGCTGGGCCTTGTCAGCGGCGTGCTGCTGGCTGTGGTGGGGTTCTTTGCAGCCCGGGGGCTGCTGGAGCTGATGAGCTGCCCGGAGGATGTGATCGACCTTTCTGCGCTGTACCTTAAAATTTATTTCATCGGGATGCCCATGACCATGCTGTACAACTTCAGCAGTGCGCTGCTGCGCGCCGTGGGCGACACCAAGCGCCCGCTGTACTGTCTGGCAGCAGCCGGCATCATCAACGTGGTGCTGAACCTTGTGTTCGTCATTGGCTTTTCCATGAGCGTGGCAGGCGTGGCGCTGGCTACCATCATCAGTCAGACCGTTTCCGCCTGCATGGTGACGCGGATGCTGATGAAGGAAGAGGGCGCGCTGCATCTGGATCTGCATCATCTGGGCTTCCACATGGGTGCCTTGAAGCAGATTTTGCTCATCGGCCTGCCTGCCGGCCTGCAGAGCACCGTGTTCAGCCTGTCCAACGTGGTCATCCAGTCGGCCATCAACTCCTTTGGTTCCACGGTGGTGGCAGGCAGTTCGGCCTCCGCCAATCTGGAGGGCTTCGTCTACACCGCCATGAACGCCTTTTCGCAGGCAGCGGTGACCTTTACCAGCCAGAACATGGGCGCACGCAAGTACCAGAACCTGAACCGCGTTGTCCTCAACTGCCTGCTGTGCGCCATCGTCACCGGCGTGGTGCTGGGCGGCGGTGCGGTGCTGGCAGGCACCCAGCTGCTGCACTTCTACTCCTCGGATGCGGCGGTGATTGCCGCCGGATACGAACGCCTGCGGGTGATCTGCAGCACCTACCTGCTGTGCGGCATCATGGATACGCTGGCCAGCAGCCTGCGCGGCCTTGGCTACAGCGTGCTGCCCATGGTGGTGAGCCTTGTGGGCAGCTGCCTGCTGCGGCTGGTGTGGATCGCCACCATCTTCCAGCTGAACCGCACACCGTTCATGCTGTACATCAGCTACCCCATCAGCTGGGTGCTGACGGCTGCCGTGCATCTGGCCTGCCTGCTGGTGGTGCGGCACAAGATGCGCCAGAGAGGTCAGACACTACAGGCGGCGTAAAGAGAAGCCCTGCGCCCTTGACAATCCCTGAAAAAAGCACTATACTACAAACAGAAAAGGCGCTGTCCGCAATGGTCAGCTTCTTGCCCGTTTAGTCAAGAAAAGATTGACCGCACGAGTTGGTAGCTGGGCGGTCAGTCTTTTTTGCTATCATCGGCTTTGTGCTTGGAAAACATTGTCATGACCTCAACGGCCAGACGGATCACGTCCACGATCAGACCCAACAGTGTGAGAATGAAGGTGAGCAGTGCGAGGGTTTCCAACAGAGTCACCGGATATCCCTCCCTTCGCCTTCAAGGCTCCGGGAAGTTTCATTTTGCAAAAAAGTTCCACTCCCGGAACCTCTGCTTCGTTCTATGTAGAAAGAGCAGCGATAACGGGCAGGAAGCATGACCACCTGCGCTTGCAGATAGCACCTTAACGCCACCCTTCGGGGTGGCGTTTTTAGTTTAACATACTTTTTGACGAATTACAACTTTTTACAGCTCCTTTGCCAGCAGGTAACGGTCGTGGCCGCCGTACATTTCCCGCCGGGAGACGATGGCAAAACCGGACGCAAGGGCGTTGTGCAGGCTGTACTGGTTCTGCGGGCTGACGGTAGCACCGATATGGGTGATTTTTTTCGGGAAAAGCGGCAGCGCTGCTTCCAGCATGAGCCGTTGCAGGCCGTTGCCGCGAAAGTCTGCGTGGACGATGGCGCTGTCCGCATTGGCCCAGTGCTCCCACTCGGTGCGCGGCGCATCCATGAAGGCCGCATAGTTGTGTGCGCTGCGCCCGCAGAAGCGCACGATGAGATACCCGCCAAGGCGGCTGCCCTGCCATGCGCCGATGCACAGGTCCTTGCGGACATAGGCCGTGATGTTTTCCAGCGTGTCCGGCACGAACTGCTCCGGGTCCGGCATGGCGGCGCGCACCTCGTTTTGCAAGGCGTACACCGCCGGGGCCTGCTCCGGCGTGCAGCGGCGCAGCTGCATGGACACCGGCGGCTGCACCGGCTGGCCGCAGATCTTGTGCAGAAAAACTTCCATCTTGCGTTTCCCTCCAAAATAAAATCATACTTTTTCGCTGTTTCCAGTATAAATGCCGCTTTTATAAATGTCAATTTATGTTATAATAAAGTATAAAGGGGTTTGCGGCGTATGGCGTGGTCACAAAGGTGCCGTGCGGCGCAGGCTTCAAGTCCCGGCGGGGAGCATCCCCTGCCCGTGAACGGAGGAACCGAACCATGAAGGAATCTGCACTTACCTCTTCCAACCGATTGGGCGGTGCTGTGATCAGCGACCGCATCGTTGCCAGTCTGCTGGAAGAGCTGCGCACCGGGCGCTATGCCCGGGCCGACCGTCTGCCCGCCGAGGTAGATCTTGCCGCTGAGCTGGGCGTGAGCCGCACCGTCATCCGCGATGCATTGAGCGAGATGGAGCGCGCAGGCTATGTGGAACGCGTGCGCGGCATTGGCACGGTGGTGAACCGCGCTGTGCTGAGCCTGCGCAGCCGGCTGGACCAGAAGCTGGAATACTACCCGCTGATCCGCAGCTTTGGCAGCTACCCCCACGCCGACGGCATTCAGGTATTTCCCATCCGTGCCGGTGAAGAGCTGGCCCGCGATCTGGAAATTGAGCCGGGCGACGACGTGATCTGCATTAAAAAGCGCATTCTGGCCGACACCACCCCGGTGATCTACTCCATCGACTACCTGCCCAGAGCACTGTTCGGTGCCAGAGACTACACCCGCATCGACCTGACCGGCGGCGTGTTCGATATTCTGGAACGGGAGTGCCACCAGCAGATCTCCTCCAACGTCGCCCACCTGAAGGCAAGCTGCGGCGACGATGCCATCCGCTCCGCCATGCGCCTTGCTCCGGGCGAGGCCATGCTGCTGCTGGACGAAGTGTGTTTCAATCGTTTGTGCCGCCCGGTGATGCGTTCGCTGAGCTACTACACAAACTTCTTTGATTTTTCCATTTTACGCAAGCTGCTCTAAACCAAAAAACTGACGGAGGTATGCACCCATGCGACATCTGATCGACCCGTTGGATTTTACCCAGCAGGAAATTTCCACTCTGCTCGACCTGGCCGACCGCATCCATGACGACCCGGCCGCGTATCAGGAGGTGGCCCGGCATAAAAAGCTGGCTACCCTGTTCTACGAGCCTTCCACCCGCACCCGCCTCTCCTTTGAGGCAGCCATGCTGAACCTTGGCGGCCATGTGCTGGGCTTTCCCAGTGAGAACGTGTCCAGCGCAAGCAAGGGCGAAAGCGTTGCCGACACCATCCGCGTGGTGTCCTGCTATGCGGACATCGTGGCCATGCGCCACCCCAAAGAGGGCGCACCGCTGCGCGCTTCCCGCTACTCCCGCATCCCGGTGATCAACGCGGGCGACGGCGGCCACCAGCACCCCACCCAGACCCTGACGGACCTCATGACCATCCGCCGCCGCATGGGACGGCTGGATGACCTGACCATCGGCCTGTGCGGCGACCTGAAATTCGGCCGCACCGTGCACTCCCTCATCAAGACCATGGCCCGCTGCAAGAACATCCGGTTCGTGCTTATCAGCCCGGAAGAGCTGCGCGTGCCGGACTACATCGTAAAGGACGTGCTGGAGGCCAACGGCATCCCCTACCAGGAGACCCGCAGTCTGGAGGAATCCATGTCGGAGCTGGACATCCTGTACATGACCCGCGTGCAGAAGGAGCGCTTCTTCAACGAGGAGGACTACATCCGCCTGAAGAACAGCTACATCCTCACCAAGGAAAAGATGGACCTTGCAAAGCCGGATATGGCTGTGCTGCATCCCCTGCCCCGCGTCAACGAGATTGCACTGGACGTGGACGACGACCCGCGTGCCGCCTACTTTGAGCAGGTGCAGAACGGCGTGTATGTGCGTATGGCACTGATCATGACCCTGCTGGGCCTGCGCGACCCCAAGGCACCTAAGGAGGAAAACTGATATGCTGAACATCGATGAAATTCAGAACGGAATCGTGATCGACCACATCAAGGCAGGCACTGCCATTGGCCTGATGGACCTGCTGGGCATTGCGGGCAACCGCACCGCCAGCGTGGCGCTGATCCAGAATGCACGCAGCAACAAGACCGCCAGCGGCCGCAAGGACATCATCAAGGTGGAGGGCGATGCTTCCTGGCTGAACCTGGATGTGCTGGCCTACCTTGACCCGGGCATCAGCGTGACCATCATTGAAAACGGCAAGGCCGTGCGCAAGGAAAAGCCGATGCCCCCCAAGCGCCTTGTGAACATTGTAAAATGCCGCAACCCCCGCTGCATCTCCTCCATTGAGGAAGAGTGCGACCAGATCTTTGAGCTGAGCTCCAACGGCAAATACCGCTGCATCTACTGCGAGCAGGAGCTGCAGGTAAAGCCGGAATAACGACACAGAAAAAGAGCTGCTGTATCAGGCAATTTTGCCGTACAGCAGCTCTTTTTTTGCAATAAAAAATCTGACGGAACTCTCACCGACGCAAATGCCCTGTGCGGCAGATGCTCCATTCCCACAAGCAGCACCTGCCGGACAGAAATGCGACGTACCGAGTGACTTTATCAGCAGCAAACCCCAAAGTTCGCCGTTGAAAGCCCCGCCAGATGAGCTGCGCAGCGCATGAGGACTGCACAGCGAAGAGCAAAGGGAAAACAGAGCAGCTTAACACGCACCGCTGCCCGGATCACTGCACAGGGGGGCAAAGCTTCACCAGGTTTTCCTTTGGCCGCAAATCCGCTCTGCCCCGGCAGGAGGTCACCTTTACTGGCCTTAGTATAGCATTGTTGCGTGCCTGTTGCACAGAACATGTCATAAATTGTCGGTGCTCATGTCATGAACTGCGCACGGGATGGCGCAGGTAAACCGGAACCACCGGTCGCGGCAGCTCACGGTGTACTCGGCACCGTACTTGCGCAGCACGTCCTGCACGTTGGCAAGGCCCATGCCGTGGCCGCTCTCCTTTTTGGTGGTGCCGGGCAGCTTGCCCTCCTCCAGCAGCAGGTCTTCCTGCACGCGGTTGCGCACCGAGATCAGATATTCTTCCGGCGTTTTGCGGATGCGCACATGCACCTCCGGCGGCAGGGCCTGCGCTGCGGCGCGGGTGGCGTTGTCCAGAAGGTTGGAGAGCACGATGACCATATCCATGCTGTCGAAGGGCATCCGCTTGAGATCACACAGGTCAAAGTAAATGTTCACGCCAACTTTTTCCGCTTCTTCGTATTTTTTGCTCAGAATGGAATCCAGCAGCGGGTTGTGGGTATCCATGATGGTGGTGCCCGCCGCCACCGTTTTGCTCACGCTGGCAATGTAGGCCTGTGCGCCTTTCAGATCTCCCTGATCCAGCAGGGCGGTAAGGGCTGTCATGTGGTTGGTGAACTCGTGGGTCAGGCGGCGCTGTTCCGTGTAGGAATCCAGCAGGGCTTCGGCACGCTGCTGTTCCAACTGAGCACGGTAGCGGGAGTTCTGCCGCTGCACCACCTGATCGTTGAACATCTGCACGATGGCGATATGCACCAGCACCGCCACGCTCATGCCAAAGGTGAGTAGCATGGTCATCCGGGTAGCGGGCTGCTGGGTTCCTGTGACCATCAGCACGATGTTCAGCACCACAGCCACCCCAGGGAAAAAGGACATCACCAGCGCCTGCAGCGGCTGCAGAGCACACTTCTGGTTCCAGCTGTACAGGGAATGCGCAACTGCTGCACCCACGATAAGGTTCGCAGCGCACAGCGCGATCAGGCAGCCGGGGTGCTGCCATGCTTCGCCGGTGCGCACTCCTGTGAACCAGGAGTAGGTATAGTTGACCGTGTTCTCCACCAGCAGGCACATGGTGCCGTTGATCAGGCAGGCAGTGAGCTTATCGGCAAAATTTCCGCCAAACAGCTGCGCCGTAACAAAAAGGTACAGCACATTGAGCAGGACGCTCTGCACATTGAAAAATGACATTCCTGTTGCGAGTGACAGGCCCAGCTGCCCCATACACAGCAGCTCTGCCCACAGAACCGGCCAGCGCAGTTTTCCCCTGCCCAGATAGGCCCACTCCACCAGAATAAAGGCGTTCCCCTGGACCAGACACACCAGATGCCCCAGCATCATTTCCGCAAATGCGTCACTCATCCACATACTGCCCCTTCCATTCCAGATATGCGTTCTGGATGGCCGCATAGCCTGCGCGGCTCACGCTCAGCTCCACCCCGTTTTTCAGCAGGGCGCGGTAGCTGCGGATGCTGCGCACATATTTCATGTTCACCACATCGCTGCGGCTCACCTGCAAAAAGCCGTTCTCGTAGAGCATGGGCGGCAGGTCGGCGATCTTGCCGTAGTAGGTGCAGATGGGCCGGCGGGCAATGTCGCCGTAGACGTTGATCTGGCGCAGGTCGCTTTCCAGATAATAGATCTGATCCAGCGGAATTTCCGTTTCGGTGCGGTTGTGGTGCACCGTCAGGGTCTTGCGCTGGTCGGTCAGGGCGGCAAGCAGGTCGTCCAGACACTTGGGCAGGGTGCGCGCAATGTCCCGCTTGAGCAGGTAGCGGTAGGCGTTCACCGTGTAGCCTTCCAGCGCAAATTCCAGATAGGCCGAAACATACACCAGCATCAGGCCGGGGCACTTCTGCTTGAGCTGACGGCCCAGCACCATGCCGTTTGCACCGGGCATGTCCACGTCCAGAAACGCCAGCTGATACAGCTCCAGCCCCGGCGTTGCAAGCACCTCGGCTGCGCTGGTGCAGACGGCGGTGTGCACCTGCACGCTGCGGGCGGTAAAGTAGACGGTGACATATTCTGCCATGCGCGCGCCGAACGCCGCATCGTCGTCACAGATCAGGATATGCATGGAAGGTTCCTTTCTGCCGCAAAAGGCCCCTCTTGCAGTAAGAGGGGCCAAAGTAACTATCAGAGGAATTTATCGTAGAGGCCAAAGGCAAAGATGAACAGCACGATCACCGGCAGCACGCAGGTCAGGTAACCGCGCATCCAGTCGTGCATCTTGAGGCCCTTGCCGGTGTTGACTTCCTTTTTATAGTTGTCCCAGCCCCAGCCGTAGTTGGTAACGCAGAACAGCAGGTACACCAAGCTGCCCAGCGGCAGGAACAGGTTGCTCACGAGGAAGTCCTCCAGATCCAGCACAGCGCCGCCGAACACGGCAAAGCCGTCCCATGCCCACACGTTGTAGCCCAGCACGCAGGGCAGCGAAAGCAGAGTGATGAGCACGAAGTTCACCAGACTGGACTTCTTGCGGCTGCAGCCGGTCAGCTCCATGCCGCAGCAGATGATGTTCTCGAACACGGCCAGCACGGTGGAAAGCGCTGCAAAGGCCATGAACAGGAAGAACAGGGAGCCCCACAACCGGCCCATGGCCATGTTGGCAAAGATGTTGGGCAGGGTAATGAAGATCAGGCTGGGGCCGCTGGTCTGGTCCACACCGTAGGTGAAGCAGGCCGGAAAGATGATGAGACCGGCGGTGATGGCCACGAAGGTATCCAGCACCACGATGCGGGCGGACTCGCCCAGCAGGGAGTGCTCCTTGCCGATGTAGCTGCCAAAGATGGACATTGCGCCAATGCCAAGGCTCAGGGTGAAGAAGGCCTGATTCATGGCGGACACCAGCGTGTTGACCACGCCCACCTCTTTCATGCGCCCGAAGTCGGGCACGAGGAAGAAGCTCAGGCCTTCCTTTGCGCCGGGCATGAACAGGCTGTTGACGGCCAGCACCACCATGATCACCAGCAGGGCGATCATCATGACCTTGGTCACGCGCTCAAGGCCGTTCTGCAGGCCCTTGGCGCACACAAAGATGCCCAGTGCCACCACGAACACCATCCAGAAGGTCATCACGCCGGGGTCTGCCAGCATTTCGGTAAACTTGCCAGCCACCTGATCGGCGTTCAGGCCTGCCAGCTTACTGGCGGCGGTCATGTAGAAATAGTGCAGCATCCAGCCTGCCACGGTGGTGTAGAACATCATGAGCAGATAGCAGCCAATGAGGGTGAGGTAGCCGTGGATGTGCCACTTCTGGCCCGGCTTTTCCAGTGCCTGATAGGCCCGCACCGGGCTTTTGCGGGAAGCGCGGCCCACCGCAAACTCCATGGTCATGATGGGCAGACCCAGAATGATGAGGAAGATCAGGTAGAACAGCACGAACGCGCCGCCGCCGCCCTGACCGGCAATATAAGGGAACTTCCACACGTTGCCAATGCCGATGGCACAGCCCGCCGAAAGCAGAATGAAGCCCAGCCGGGACTTCAGTTTTTCTCTTTCCATGATTCCAAACTCCTTGTTTTCCGTTCTGCTCTGCCCTGCCCTTTGCGGGGCCGGGCGAAGCGTTGCTTTTGTATTATAGCACAAATTTGGTCGAAGAACAGGGGCGCTTCAGCGAGATGAACTTTTGTTGTCAAAAGTATTCTTTGTCTCCCCCGCGTGCACAGCCCGTCCTGCCGCAGGGTCGTACCGCAATTTTCGTTGCAGATGCGTCTGTTTTCGCTGTATTTGCGACAGGGTGCAATTTTTCTCACCTGAAAGATGAAGAGCTGACAGTTATTCATCTTTCCACCCAGCAGCAAAAAGGGGAGAAGCATCTTTGGACACTTCTCCCCTTTACAGGTGTATTTACTTGCGCTTTTTGGGGGCAGCACCCTTGCCCACCGGGCCGCGGGGGCGGCGCGCGGCAGCCTTGGACTGCACTGCGGCGCTGCGGGTCTGGGCGCGGCCCTTGGCGGCAGCGGCACGCAGACCGTTGATCTCTGCCTTGGTCAGCTCACGGTAGGTGCCGGGCTTGAGCATTCCCAGCTTCACCACGCCCTCGGCATTGCGCTTCAGGCGCACCACCTCAAGGCCCACGGTCTCGCACATGCGGCGGATCTCGCGGTTCTTGCCCTCTTTCAGGGTCATTTCCATCACGGTGCGGCCCGGCTCGTCGGTGACAACGTTGATGGCGCAGGGCATGGTCTTGGTGCCGTCGTCCAGCACAACACCGCTGCTCAGCTTCAGGATCTGGCTTTCATCGGCGCGGGGCTGCACGGTGACGCGGTACAGCTTGGAGATGCCGCCCGACGGATGGGTGACGGCCTGCGCAAACGCGCCGTCGTTGGTCATGAGCAGCAGACCTTCGCTGTCCTTATCCAGACGGCCCACCGGGTACAGGCGGGCGGGGATATCGCTCACCAGCTCCATCACGGTCTTGCGGCCCAGCTCGTCGCTGGCGGTGGTCACATAGCCGCGGGGCTTGTACAGGGCCAGATAGTACATCTGCTGATCCTTGCGGATATAGATGCGCTCGTCGTCCACGTGCAGCACGTCGCGGTTGGGGTCCATCTTGTCGCCCACCTTGACGGGGTGGCCGTTGACCTTCACGCGGCCCTCGGCAATGATCTGTTCGGCGGCACGGCGGGAGCAAAGTCCCTGCTCGGCCATGATCTTCTGAATACGTTCTTCTGCCATAATTCAAACTCCTTGTGCGCCTCCCGGCGCTCAAAATGCGCACCTCTCCCCTGCTTTGGGGTGCGGGTGCGCCTGTATCAAAACTGTGAGTTGGAAGCTCACAGTTACGGCGATAGTAGTTGGCAGGCCAGCAGGGAGCTTTCTCCGCGAACAGCCCGGGACTCCAGTCCCGCCCCAACGCTTGCGCGCCGGGGCCCCACCCCCAGGACATTCGCTGGAGAAACTCCCTGCCGTCCTGCCGGGATCGGCACCGGATACTCCGGCAAGATGCGCGAAGCCATGTCTAAAGTGCAGGCTGCGACTAAAATCGACAGAAAAGCCCGTCGGGAAGTGCGAGGGCTACACCACGCTGGTGGTCTGGCGAGCGCAGGCGGGACGGAGTGTCCGGTGCCAAGCCCTCCACTTACTGCTCCGCAGGAGCAGCAGGCTCTTCCTTCTTTTCGTCCTTCTTGATGAGGGCGGCAACCTTGTCCACCAGCTCCGGCAGCATGGTCAGGGCACGGTTGATGGTGTCGGCGTTGTCCGACAGCTGGATGGTGCGCACGCAGCCGTCCTTTACCACGAGGAAGGCCACCGGCTGGATGTTCACACCCGCACCGGAGCCGCCGCCGAACAGGTCCTTGTTGGCGGCGTTCTTGCCGTCAAAGTCGGTGCCGCCGGAGGCAAAGCCAAAGCTCACCTTGGAAACCGGCAGGATGGTGGTGCCGTCCTCGGTGATGATGGGCTTGCCAATGATGGTGTTGGAGTCCACCATCTGGTGGATCTTCTCCATGGTAACGTTCATCAGGCCCTGAATGGGATGCTCAGCCATAAAACAGCTCTCCTTTATCGGTTTGATTCGGGCAAAGGCCCGTTGTCTGCAGATCCGGATACACGTATAGTGTACCACATTATAGGAAGATGTCCAATACTTTTTTGCACCAGAACTCGTACAGCACCCGCACCGCCGCAAGGACGATGAACAGTGCCTGCGCGCTCACCCGGCAGGACACCCGGTCCTCCACGGTGGGCTGCCCGCTGCCAAAGTCCGGCAGGATGCGCAGCTCATCGAACTGCAGCCAGAGAAAGCGGTCCAGCACGCCCAGCACCGGGTACAGCCACGCCTGCAGCTTGCCGTAGCTGCGGGCAGCGGCGGCGGGGTCCTCCCCGCGCACACCAAGGCGCACCTGTATTTTTGTGATACGCAGCGCACCGAACACAGCTTTGGTCAAAGTGCCCGCACCTTTGAGCATGGTGCAGAGGATCTCCAGCGTGATCTTTGCTTTTTTGCGCGGCTGGGCGGGCTTGTTCGCCTTGGCGGCAGCGGCGGCGGCCTTTTTGCGGGCCTTCTCCTCTGCCTTTTTCCGCTTGCGCTCGGCCCGCCATGCGGCAAACTTTGCCTTGACCTTGCCAAAGCCCCTGGGCGGCTCCGGGTTTTCCGGTGCAGGCGGCGGCTCCGGCTTCGGGTACTGGAACACCGGGAAGGTGATGCCCAGCGCACCGGCCTTTACGGTGAGCACGCCGTGCTCCCAGCACAGGTCTGCGCAGAAGGGGCACAGCAGCAACAGCACCAGTAAGATCAGCACCACCAGCAGCAGAATGCCGATCACCCGGAGGATGAACAGCAGCACTGCGCCCAGCGCGGCGAGGAATGCTCCCATGCGTTACCCCTCACTTTCTGTCGGTGATGCGTTTGTTTCCGTTTCCTGCCCATGCACCGGCGGCAGGTCGGCCAGAGAAGAAAGGCCGAACACCCGCAAAAAGGTGTCGGTGGTGCGGAAGCTCACCGGCCTGCCCGGCAGGTCAAGGCGGCCTGCTTCCTCAATGAGGCCCTTTTCCAGCAGGCCCGACACGCTGGACGAGGAATCCACGCCGCGCACCTGCTCGATGAAGGCGCGGGACACCGGCTGGTTGTAGGCGATCACGGTCAGGGTCTCCATGGCGGCGGGGCCAAGGGGCACTGCGCGGCGGCTGTCCAGCAGGCGGCGGATGCAGTCGGCCCACTCGGTCTTGGTGGCAAGCTGCCAGCGGGTGTTCAGGTGCAGCAGGCACAGGCCGCTGTCCTCCCGGGCGTAGCGCTCCCGCAGGGCTTCCAGCGCGGCTTCCACGCTGAGCTGCGGCAGCTGCACCGCCTGGGCCAGCTTGTCGGCACCAATGGGGTCGCCGCTGGCAAACAGCATGGCTTCCACGGCTGCACGGATCTGTTTCTGGTTCATTCCTTCTCCTTATCACGTTGGATGCGGCCCCGCTGCATGGTCAGCCGGCCCTCGTCGTCCAGCTTTACGCGGCCGCCGCGCACCAGCTCCAGCAAGGCCAGAAAGGTGGCCACGTTGGTGCTGCGGGTCTGCTGGCGGCTGAACAGCTGGCTCATTTTTGCCGCTGTACCGCTGATCAGGTGCCGCAGAATGTACACCACCCGGCTCGTCACCGACACCATGGGCGCTGTGACCAGCGGCTCGAACTGCTGCTGGGTAGGCTCCCGGCGCAGCTTGGTGCGGCCGGAAAGAACGGCCCAGTAATCCGCCAGCACCTGCGGCGCATGGTGCAGGTCGTAGGTGTTATCGAACTCCATCTCCATGGGCGGACGCACAAAAACCGGCGCAGCTTCGGCCTTTTGGCGCAAAAGCGCAGCCATGCGGCGGCACTGGTCGTACTCGATCAGCTGGCCGGTGAACTCCTGCTTCATACGCTCGCCCTCTTCGCTGCGGGGCAAAAGCAGGTAGCTTTTCATCTCCACCAGCCGCGCGGCCATCTCGATGAAGGCGCTGGCGGCTTCCGGGTCCGGGTCGGCCCGCGCCACCGTGGCGGTGTACTGGTCGATCAGCTCCAGAATGGGGATGTTGTGCAGGTCCATCTTATGTTTGGCCACAAGCGCCAGCAATAATTCCAGCGGGCCATCAAAATCTTCCAGATGGAAGGTCAGTTCTTCTGCCACGCTCACACCACCGTCCCAAGGCCGGCATAGTAGATGGAATACGCGATCTTATCAATGTAGCCGGTGCCCTTGCCCAGCAGCTCCCACACAATGTTGTTCAGGTAGTACAGGGGGGTATCCAGTGCGCCGAACCACACTGCCGCCAGCAGGGCGATCATGATATAGCGCTCGTACTTCATCAGGCCAAAGTAGATGCGCCGGGGCAGCACCACCAGCAGGATGCGGCTGCCGTCCAGCGGCGGCACCGGGATCAAGTTGAACACGGCAAGGCTCACGTTCATCAGCACAAGGTACTGCAGGAACATGGCAATGTAGATGGTGGCATCGTTCACCGGTGCCCAGTAGTACATAAGCTTCCACACCACCATGCCCACATAGGCCAGCAGCATGTTTGCCGCAGGGCCAGCCAGCGCGGTGAGGGCCATGCCCCACTTGGGGTTTTTGAAATTGCGGGGGTCGGTGGAGACGGGCTTTGCCCAGCCCACGCCCGCAAACACCATGCACAGCGTGCCCAGCAGGTCAAAGTGGGCAAAGGGGTTCATGGAGAGCCGCCCCTGCCGCTTTGCGGTGTCGTCGCCCAGCAGCCATGCCGCCAGCGCGTGGCCGCACTCGTGGAAGGGGATGGCCACCAGCGCCACCAGCGCGCGGATGAGATAATAGATGCCCTGAGAGGTCATTCGATATTCCTGCCTTTTTTCAGTATACCATATATAATACTATTTTTCGAGGTTTTAGACAAGGGGGTATTACTCCTTCCACCGCTAACGCGGTCCCCCTGTTCCCCCTTTTGTCACTTACGTGACATCTTCCCCCGGCCGGGGGAGGTGGCACAAAGTGCCAGAAGGGGAACAGCTGGCATCGCGCAGCGATGACTGAAGGAGTTTGGTTTTCCAAAAAAACGCAATATTTTTTGAAAAAAGGCTTGCATTTTGCCCGGTAATCTGCTACAATAGTCAAGCTGATTATTTTGATTCCTTACTTCACTGCAGGAGGTGCAAGTACCATGGCTAAATGTGAATGCTGCGGCAAGGGTGTTGCCTTTGGTATCAAGGTTTCTCACTCTCATCGTCGTTCCAACCGTACCTGGAAGCCGAATGTCCGTCGTGTCAAGGCGGTCGTTGAGGGTTCTCCCAAGTACGTCTACGCATGCTCCCGTTGCCTGCGCGCTGGCAAAGTTACCCGCGCTGTCTAATTTGGTGTATGTGGCCGGTCACTTTGTCGAGTGGCCGGCTTTTTTTGTTGCTGTAAGGAGGCAAAACACATGGCTCTGCCCAACGATCCCATCATGCTGCTGAGCGTGGTGAACCTGAAGCTGCGTGATTTTTACAAAAACCTCGATGCTCTGTGCGAAGACATGGATGCCGACAAGGCCGACCTTTGCGCAAAGCTCCGGGCCGTGGGCTACGAGTACGATGCCCAGCGCAACCAGTTCGTGTGATATTTCCAGAGAAAGCTTTCTTTTGATCGCTAACGACCGGCACCAACGTGCAGCGACTGCGCCCGGGCCGGTGAATATAGAAACAAGGAGTGCTTGATTTATGATCCAGGGTACCTATTACAAAGAGTGGAGCAGCGTGCTGAACCGCGAGATGGAGTTCAAGGTATACGGCAGCGCCGGTGTGCCGGTGCTGGCCCTGCCTGCCCGCGGCGGCCGCTTTTATGATTGGGAGAACAACGGCATGCCCGATGCCATTGCCCCGCTGCTGAACGAGGGCAAGGTGCAGCTGTTCTGCGCCGACAGCATTGACGGCGAGGCCGTACTGAACGGCGACATCCCGGTGCGCCGCCGCGCCGAGATGGAGGAAAAGTACTTCGTCTACCTTACCGCCGAGCTGGCTCCCCGGGTGCTGGCCCTGAACGGTGCCGCAAAGGATGCCAAGCTGTGGTGTGTGGGCATCGACCTTGGCGCTGTGCACGCCGTCAACTGCCGCCTGCGCCGTCCCAAGCTCTTTGCCGGTGCCATCGGCCTTTCCGGCATCTACGATCTGGCCCGCTTCTGGGGCAGTGAAGCCGACGATCTGGTGCTGCGCTGCTCTCCCCTGCAGTATCTGGCCGAGAACGGCATCGCCGACAAGCTGGCTCTGGCCAAGGCCGAGGAGAACAGCCTGATGCTCTGCGCCGGTCAGGGTGCCTACGAGGACGATGCCAAAGCCGACACGCAGGCGCTGGCCGATGTGCTGGCCGCACAGGGCCTGCCCGCCCACCTCGAGGTCTGGGGCGGCGATGTCTCCCACGAGTGGTACTGGTGGGGCAAGATGCTGGGCCTGTTTGTGCCGCGGATTCTGGAGAAGTAAAAGTGATTTGATAGAGGGAAGGCATTTGCAGTGCCTTCCCTCTTTTTGTTTGTATTTTTCAATTCCCTACTTGATTTATCGGGTTTGCTGTGCTATACTCATGCTGTAAGACACATACCCCCTATGGGTAAAGGAGATATTTTATGGACAACGAGAAAAAGCCCTGCTGCTGTTGCGGCACGCCCGCCCAGCCCGAAGCTGCCACGGCTCCGGCCATTGACGCATCCGCTGTGCCCACCGAAAGCGTCACCCCCTCCTGCTGCCGCCACAAGGACCGCACCCCGGAGGAACACAAGGCCCTGCTCAACCGGCTCAGCCGTATCGAGGGGCAGGTGCGCGGCATCCGCGGCATGCTGGAAAAGGATGCCTACTGCGTGGACATCCTTGTGCAGGTGGCGGCGGCGAACTCGGCGCTGAACAGCTTTTCCAAGGAGCTGCTGGCACAGCACATCTCCACCTGCGTGGCGGACGACCTGCGTGCGGGCAGCGAGGCAAAGCTGGACGAGCTGGTGAATCTGCTGCCCAAGCTCATGAAATAAGAAGCCCTTTCCCGTGCATACTCAACGTAGGAGTGATATTTTATGGAACAATACAACGTTACCGGCATGAGCTGCGCAGCCTGCTCCGCCCGGGTGGAGAAGGCCGTGAGCAAGGTGCCCGGCGTTGCCAGCTGTTCGGTGAGCCTGCTGACCAACTCCATGGGCGTGGAGGGCACCGCCAGCTCTGCCGAGATCATCAAGGCCGTGCAGGATGCAGGTTACGGTGCCAGCCCCAAGCGTGCGGGCGCGGCGGCTGCCAGCTCCACCAGCGCCGACCTTGACGCGCTGGCCGACCACGAGACCCCCAAGCTCAAGCGGCGGCTCATTGCGTCGCTGGGCTTTCTGCTGGTGCTGATGTACTTCTCCATGGGCCACATGATGTGGGGCTGGCCCCTGCCCCGCTGGTTCGACGGCAACCACATCGCCATGGGCCTTGTGCAGCTGCTGCTGGCGGGCATCGTCATGGTCATCAACCAGAAGTTCTTCATCAACGGCTTCAAGGGGCTCCTCCACGGCTCGCCCAACATGGACACGCTGGTGGCCATGGGTTCCATGGCAAGCTTTGTGTGGAGCACCTACGCCCTGTTCGCCATGACCCGCGCGCAGGTGGACGGCAACAGCGAGCTGGTCATGCATTATATGATGGAGTTCTACTTTGAGTCCGCCGCCATGATTCTGACCCTCATCACGGTGGGCAAGATGCTGGAGGCCCGCTCCAAGGGCAAGACCACTGACGCGCTCAAGAGCCTGATGAAGCTTGCCCCCAAGACCGCCACCCTGCTGCGGGACGGTGCCGAAGTGACCGTGCCCATCGAGCAGGTGCAGAAGGGGGACATCTTTGTGGTGCGCCCGGGCGAGAACATCCCCGTGGACGGCATCGTGCTGGAAGGCACCAGCGCCGTGAACGAGAGCGCCCTGACCGGCGAGAGCATCCCCGTGGACAAGGCTGCGGGCGATAAGGTGAGCGCTGCCACCACCAACCAGTCCGGTTTCCTGCAGTGCCGGGCCACCCGCGTGGGCGAGGACACCACCCTTGCCCAGATCATCCGGATGGTCAGCGATGCCGCCGCCACCAAGGCTCCCATTGCAAAAATCGCCGATACGGTGTCCGGTTTCTTCGTGCCTGCGGTCATTACCATTGCGGTGGTCACCACCATCGTGTGGCTGCTGCTGGGCCGGGAGCTGGGCTATGCGCTGGCCCGCGGCATCTCCGTTCTGGTCATCAGCTGCCCCTGTGCGCTGGGTCTGGCAACGCCGGTGGCCATCATGGTGGGCAACGGTCTGGGTGCAAAGAACGGCATCCTGTTCAAGACCGCCGCTTCGCTGGAAGCTGCAGGCCGCACCCAGATCGTGGCGCTGGACAAGACCGGCACCATCACCAGCGGTGAACCAAAAGTGACCGATATTCTGCCCGCCGAGGGCGTTTCCGAGACGGAGCTGCTCACCCTTGCCGCCGCACTGGAGCGCAAGAGCGAGCACCCGCTGGCAAAGGCCGTGCTGGCCTGCACCGACGCGCAGAAGCTCACCGCCCCCGAGGTATCCGGCTTTGCCGCCCTGCCGGGCAACGGTCTGGCCGCAAAGCTGGACGACGTGGAGATCTTTGGCGGCAATGCGTCCTTTATCGGCACCAAAGTCACCGTGCCCGCACAGCTGCAGGAGAAGGCCGCAGCCCTTTCCGCACAGGGCAAAACGCCCCTGTTCTTCGGCGGAGCAGGCCGTCTGCTGGGCATCATCGCGGTGGCCGATACCATCAAGGAGGACAGCCCGCAGGCCATCCGGGAGCTGCAGGCCATGGGCATCCGCGTGGTCATGCTCACTGGTGACAACCAGCGCACTGCCGACGCCATTGGCAGGCAGGCCGGTGTGGACGAGGTGATCGCAGGCGTGCTGCCCGACGGCAAGGAAGCGGTCATCCGCCAGCTGCAGGCATCCGGCAAGGTGGCCATGGTGGGCGACGGCATCAACGATGCCCCGGCCCTGACCCGTGCCGACACCGGCATCGCCATCGGCGCAGGCACCGACGTTGCCATCGACGCGGCGGACGTGGTGCTGATGAACTCCAAGCTGTCGGACGTGCCCGCCGCCATCCGCCTGAGCCGCGCTGCCCTGCGCAACATCCACGAAAACCTGTTCTGGGCGTTCATCTACAACATCATCGGCATCCCGCTGGCCGCAGGCGTGTTCATCCCCTTCGGCCTGACGCTGAACCCCATGTTCGGTGCTGCTGCCATGAGCCTTTCCAGCTTCTGCGTGGTAAGCAACGCCCTGCGCCTGAACCTGTTCGACGTGCACAGCACAAAGCACGATCGTGCGGCAAAAAATGCTGCTTCCCTGCCCGCTGTCTCCGCACAGCCCGCAGCGGTTGCAAATAAAGAGAGTACCAAGGAGGATACTGCTATGAAAAAGACCCTGAAAGTGGAAGGCATGATGTGCGGCCACTGCGAAGCCCGCGTGAAGAAGGCGCTGGAAGCCCTGCCCGAGGTGGACGAGGCCGTGGTGAGCCACGAGGCCGGCACCGCCATCGTCACCCTGAACGCCGAGGTCGCCGACGACGTGCTGAAGAAGGCCGTTGAGGATCAGGACTACCCTGTGACCGGCATCCAGTAAACCGCCGCTGAATACGGAAAGGCCGCTGCATGTGAACCGTGCAGCGGCCTTTTGCATTGGGTTATGCTGTTTTCTTCACAGGAACGCTGTTTTCGTACAGCTCATGCGGGGCGATATCCTGCCCCTCTTCCCACTCGATGCCAATACCGCCCGGCAGCAGATGCACGGTAGCAAAGTAACGCTCATCCTGCAGCCTGCCGTACCACGAGCCGGTGGCATAAGGGGCTGCATCGAACAGCTTTACCTCACCCGTCTCATAATAAAGGCAGAGCTTCAGCGGTTTTACGGGTTCCACCTTTGTCAGCTTCGGCTGTAACATCCAGAATCACTCCTTACTTCAGCGGGTCCATTTCCAGAATTTCCAGCTTCTTTTTCAGCTGCGCCCGCTCCGCTGCGTTCAAACGCTTCAGGTTCTTTATGAACCGTTTGGTGTAGGTGATCTTGTAATTCATTCGTCCGCACCGTCCAGCGCTTCAAACAGTGCGTCCACAGTGTCGAACACCGGCTGCTCCCCTGCCGCAATTTTGGCCTTTGCTTCGTTGATCTCGCTGCGCAGCTCGTCCAGATACTTTTTGGGGTAAACGGCTACCGGCATCAGCTCGATCACGCCATCCTTCTCCACGATCTCCAGCTTGTCGCCCTCACGCAGGCCCATCTTCATTACAATATCCTTTGGAATGGTGATCTGGGATTTTGTCCTCAATTCCGTCAGCATCCTTCATCCTCCTTTGTGCGATTTTCTTACTTTCTCACTTTTATTATACTCTGCTTTTTTCAAAAAGCAACCATGCACCATAAAATTTTACAAAGCGTCGTTTCTGTGTCTTCTTATTGTATTTCGTCAGAAAGTATGTTAAACTAAAAATGCCGCCCCAAAGGGTGGCGTTAAGGTGCTATCTGCAAGCGCAGGTGGTCATGCTTCCCTCCGGCAAGCGTCCGGGGGACGTAAAAGCTTATTGTTTGTTCCCCCGTTCGCAAACGCGGAAGGGGGGATGCATCATGATGTTGGAAGAGGTTCTGCAGCTGTTCGTCATTGTTGGCGGTACAGTTGGAATTACATTTCAGATCGCATGGGCAATCTTCAAAGAGATCCATAACAATAAGAAATGACCGCCCCTGTCTCCAAACGGTAAGCGGTCATTCTTATTGATCCAACCGGAAGGAGCTGACCATTGCGGACAGCACCTTTTCTATTTGTAGTATAGTTATTTTTTGCCGTTTTGTCAAGAGAAGGTGCCCGCCTTCTCTTTTTCTTTCCCCATTTTCCTGTGCATTTTCACCCCGGAAGCTGTGGCTTTTTGCGCAAAAACTATTTGTTGACACGTTGTTTTTTCAGAGTTATACTTATTGCAACAACATTTAGTTTTGCTTCCAGTTATAAACCACAGCGAAAGGAGAAATGTATTTTGGGAGTATCCATTCAGGACCGCACAGACTTTCTGAACATGCTGGATGCCTGCAGGACCGAGCAGCAGCTGTTCAGCCGCCTGACCTTTGCGGTAATGTTCCACCAGACCGACCCGGCTGCACGGGAAGACCTGCTGGACGACGTGCGCGGCGCAGCCTGCAACATGCAGCTGCCCGCCGTCAATTACAAGATCGATCAATGGCTCAACACCTGCAAACAGGCGTGGCAGGCCGACCCCGCAGCCTTTATGGCAGCCGTGAACGCGGACGCAAAGCAGCGCAAGCTTGCGCTGGAGGGCAGCGCGGCGCAGCCCGGCCTGCTGGCCGATGTGCCCATGCAGAGCGTGGCGTGGCTGGTGCCGCAGCTGCTGCCGCTGGGCGAAGTGTCGCTGCTGGGTGCCGACGGCGGCACCGGCAAGGGCATCTGGCAGGCACAGCTCATTGCCTATGTGACGGCGGGCAAGACCTCCGGCTTTTTTCCGCTGCCGCCGCAGCAGACCGGCAAGGTGCTGCTGCTTGCGGGCGAGGACGACCCCGGCAAGGTGCTCAAGGCCCGTCTGCTGGCGGCCGGGGCCGACATGAACCGGGTGCTGGTGCTGACCGCCGACGACTACTTTGGCAAGACCGGCCAGCCCCTTACCCTCAAGGATCAGGTACTGGCGGATTTTGCCGCCAAGGCCGGGCCGCTGCTGCTCATCGTGGACCCGCTGCAGAGCTTTCTGCCCGCCGATGTGGAGATGGCAAGCCGCAACCAGATGCGCAGTGCCCTGCTGCCGCTGCGCGCCATTGCCGCAAAGCAGGGCTGCGCGGTGCTCATCGTGATGCACTCCAACAAAAAGCAGGGCGTTTCCGGCCGCGCACGTCTGGCCGACAGCTCGGATATCTGGGACATGGCCCGCAGCGTGCTGATGATGGGCCGCGCCAAGAACGACGGCAAAATTTATCTCAGCCACGAGAAAAACAGCTACGCCCGCCCCCAGCAGACGGTGCTGTTGCACATCGACGATGTGGAGGTGGAGGGCGTAAAGACCGCGCGGGCCGTGTTTGACGGCTACACCGACAAGAAGGATGCCGACTTCATTGAGGAGCGGCGGGTGCGCACGGCGGAGACCCGGCAGGACACCCGCAGCGCCATCCTGAATGTTCTGTCCGAGAGCCGCCTTGGGTCGATGCCCAGCAACGAGCTGCGCGCCGCCGTCCTGCGGGAGATCGGGTGTAGCGACAGTACATACAACCGTGTGTACAGTGAGCTTGTAAAATCCGGTGAGATCGCAAAGCACCAGATCAATCAGGGCGGCAACGTACGCAGTTGGTTCACTGCCATGCCCTACCGTGGAGAAACAAGTGACAAAGTGGCGAAATTATAACGCATCTATGTTTATAATTGTCTGTTTGTCAATTTGACAAAGTGACCCTTGCTGACAAAGTGACTCTGTTTGCCACGCTGTTGTCAGTTTATCAGCTTGACAAAGTGTCTTTTTGCACGTTCATTCGTCAAAAATCAGTCACTTGCTCAGATAACGCTCCTACAGTAGCACCTGATAAAGTTCCCAGAAACCGCAGGCCGCACCTTAACTCCTCGCCAGCTCCTCCACCGTGATGCAGCACACAGCAAAGGCCAGCAGGGCGCAGTCCAGCGGGACACGGCGCAGCACCACCACCCGTTCGGTCAGGGTGGTAAAGGTCTGCACGGCCTGCACCGGCACGGTGCTGCCCAGCCAGAACAGCGCCACCGAAAGCGGCAGATGCACCGCCCGCGCCGCCAGCAAAGGCCGCAGCGAGATCTCGGCCGGGCAGATGGTGCGCACCTGCAAAAGCACCGACACCCCCTGCACACTGAGCGCCGCACAGCACAGCGTGCTGGCCCACAGCCCGGTGCGGGCGGCCTGATCGCAGCCGGAACACACTTCCAGCAGCATGGCGGGCAGCGCCGCCCACGGCTGTGGCAGCAATGCCCCGCACCCTGCCGCCAGCAGCCGGAAGTACAGCACAAAGCCGCAGAGCTTCAGGTAGGTCACTGCCGCCTGCGCGATCACCGCGTCCAGTGCGGGCAGCTGAATGGTTTCCCCCTGCGCGGGTGGAGCCTGCCCGGCCCCGCCCTGCATCCGGCACAGCAGCGCCGCCGTGAGGTATCCCGCCAGCAGCTGGGCCACAAACAGCCGCACCCCCACCGCGCGGCTGCCCAGCATCTGCTGCCCTACCGTGAGGATGACAAAGGACGGCCCGCTGCACACACAGGCGGGCAGCAGCGCCGAGACCTGCCGGGAAGTGAGCTGACCGGTGCGCACGGCTTCGGACGCAGCCACCGCCGCCGGTGCAAAGCCCCCCAAGGCCCCAATGAGCAGCACGCCGCCCGCCCCCTTTGCCCGGATGCCCATGAGCCGCGCCGCAGGCCGGAACACAAAGCCCAGCCACTGCCCGGCCCCGCAGCCTGCCGCCAGCGCCGATACGATGAGGAACGGAAACAGCGATACCAGCAGCGGCCCGCCGCACAGCCGCAGCCCCGCCTGCAGGGCATCGGCACAGCGCTGCGGCGCGGCAAACACCAGAAACGCCGTGTACCCTGCCAGCGCCAGCAGCACGCCCCGCCGGAAATTCCAGCTTCGATTCATAACTCAGCCCTCCGCATCCATATATATGTAGCAGCGCGCCGCGGGCAGAACTGCGGGATGGGAGGGAATGGGATGTGTGCCAAGCGCAAAAAGCGGCTTTTGCCGCAAAGCTGGCTGGCCCTGCTGTTCCGTCAGCCGCCGCAGGGCTTTTACCACGCCCCTGCCGTCTACCTGAGCGGGGGCCGCATGGAGGTGGAGCACTTTTGCCGCATTCTGGCCTACAGCCCCGACCGGCTGTGCCTGCAGATGCCCCATGGCCGGTTGACCATCTACGGCGACGGGCTGAAGATCGTCACCCTTACCGCCAGCCGCCTGACCCTGCGGGGGCGGTTCGTGCGCACGGACTTTGCGGATGACTAGGAGGTGCCCATGGAACCGGTAAGCCTTTGGGCCGCGGTGGAGTTCACCGCATGCAATGGCAGCACCGAAGCCCTGCTTACCGCTGCCGCCCGGGCCGGGCTGCATCCCTACGGGGTAACGGCCCTGCCGGGAGGGTTTGGCGGGCGGTGCGCCGCGTGGCAGTACCCGCGCCTTGCCGCGCTGGCCCGCAAGCACCGGGTGCGGCTGCGCATCCGCCGGAAGCTGGGGCTGTATTTCCGTCTGCGCCCCTTGCTGCGCCGGGCCGGGCTTTGGGCGGGGCTGACGGTGTTTGTGCCGCTGCTGCTCTTTGCACAGCAGTTCGTCTGGTATGCGGACACCTCTTCCCTCACCACCGGACAGGCTGCGCGGGCCTGCGCCGTCCTGCGGGAAGCGGGCCTGCAGCCCGGTGCGGCTGTGACCGAGGCAAAGCTCACCGCCGGGGAGTACGCCCTTTTGCACAGCGGCGAGTTCTCCTGGGCCAGCCTGAATTTTGCCAAAGGGCGGCTGGTGGTGGAAGCCGCCGCGGCCAGGCCCAAGCCGGACATTGCCGCCGGAACGCTGCACGGCATCCGGGCAAAATGCAGCGGCACTGTTCTGCGCACGAACCTTACCAGCGGCACCATGCTGGTGCAGCCGGGCCAGCAGGTGGAAGCCGGGCAGGGCCTCATTGGCACAGCCCGCGCCGAGCGGGACGGCACCCTGATCTTTGCGCCCGCCGCCGGAACGGTGGTTGCGCAGTTTGAGTGGAGCGACACCCGCACCGTGCCCTTGGAAGAGACGGTGCAGCAGTACACCGGCGTGTGCACCCGCGCATACCGGGTGACAGCGTTCGGGCACACCTTTCCCCTGCCCGCCGCGCCTGCGCCGGAACATGCGGCGGTGATCCTCCGGCACTTTCAGCCGGAGGTGCCGCTTCTGGGCCTTGCCCTGCCCTGCTCTGTGGAGGAGACCTGCCGCTATGTGCAGCAGCCGGAAACGCTGCACCGCACCGAAGCGCAGGCCGCCGCGCTGGCCCGGCTGCAAAGCCTGCAGGCGCTGTACGCCGCATGGCCGGATGCGGAGCACATCGCCCGCAAAGAGGACTGCACCGTGAACGGCAATGTACTGGACTATACCGTCACCTACACCGTGGCAGCGGACATCTGCGGGTGAAAGGATTCCCGTTGTAATTCGTCAAAAAGTATGCTAAACTAAAAATGCCACCCCAAAGGGTGGCGTTAAGGTGCTATCTGCAAGCGCAGGTGGTCATGCTTCCCTCCGGCAAGCGTCCGGGGGACGTAAAAGCTTATTGTTTGTTCCCCCGTTCGCAAACGCGGAAGGGGGGATGCATCATGATGTTGGAAGAGGTTCTGCAGCTGTTCGTCATTGTTGGCGGTACAGTTGGAATTACATTTCAGATCGCATGGGCAATCTTCAAAGAGATCCATAACAATAAGAAATGACCGCCCCAGACTCCCAAACCTGAGCGGTCATTCTTATTGACTCCTTAGCCGAAGGGAAGCTGACCATTGCGGACAGCGCCTTTTCTATTTGTAGTATAGTTGTTTTTTAGCGGTTTGTCAAGTCCCCTGCTCTGCAGCGGCACGTTCCGCCGCCTGCGCGTCGTACTCGGCAAGCAGGTCGTTGAGGTCGTACTGGTACTTGCTGTGGCAGAAGTGGCACACCACCTCGCAGGCGGGGTCCTCGTCGCGCATTTTCACCAGCTCCTTGCGGCCAAGGCTGAACAGCATTTCCTTTGTGCGTTCCGCACTGCAGTCGCACTGGTAGTGCACATCGCGCTCGTCCAGCACGTTGGGGGCAAAGCCCGCCAGCGCCAGCTGCATCATATCCTCGGGGGTCTTGCCCTCGTGCAGCAGGGTGGTGACGGACGGCATGGCCGCGATATTCTTTTCCAGCTGATCGATCTCCGCATCGGTGGCACCGGGCAGCAGCTGCACCATAAAGCCGCCTGCGCACAGGATGGACAGGTCCTTGTCCACCAGCACGCCCAGCGCCATGACGGTGGGCACCTGCTCGCTGTAGGCATAGTAGCTGGTCAGGTCCTCGGCGATCTCGCCGGAGACCAGCGGCACCTGTCCCACGGTAGGCTCCTTCTGCAGGCGGTTATCCCGGATGACGGTGAGCACACCGTCTTTGCCCACAGCGCCGCCCACATCCAGGTGGCCGTTCGGCTTTGCGGGCAGCTCCACCAAGGGGTGATCGATGCAGCCCTTCACGTTGCCGGTGCCGTCGGTGCAGGCAATGACCACGCCCGCCGGGCCGCCGCCGGACACACGCAGGGTGATCTGGTCACGGTCGTCCTTGAGCATGGAGCCCATCAGGGCCGCGCCGGTGAGCAGACGGCCCAGTGCCGCGCTGCAGGTGGCGCTGGTGGTGTGCAGCTTTTCGGCCTTGCGGACGATCTGGGTGGAATCCACGCCGCAGAACACGACCCCGCCGTTCTCCGACAGGCCGCGGATCAGATTTGCCATAAAGTTATCCCTCCAATTGTGTATATTGCTTGACTGCGCAGAAGAAATAGCGCTGGCTGTCCTCGGTCAGCGGGCCGAAGGTCTCGCCGTCGCAGACGCTTTCCAGCGCAAAGCCGTGCTTTTCCAGCGCGGTGCGGATGGTGTCAAGGTCATAGGTGTACTCGCAGAACTGCTCGTGGAAGTGCTCGCCGGTCTCGTGGTAGTCGATGTCCACGGTGATCTCCACGCGGCGGTTGGCGGCATCGTAGTGGTTGCGCCACACACAGGCGGCATCCTCTTCCTCAAAGGTGAACGCGTTGTCGCCCAGCACGTTCCGATGCTTGTAGGGCGTGTTCATATCGAACAGGAACACCCCGCCCTTCTCCATGAAAAAGCCCGCGTTGGCAATGGCGGTGTCGAGGTCCGGGATGTGGTTGAAGGTGTCAAAGGTGGACACCGCGCCCCGGATGGTGCCGTACAGATCGAGCTTGAGCAGGTCCTGCCGGAGCAGCAGCAGCCTGCCGGAAAGGCCCAGCTGTTCGGCCTTATCGCGCACAACGCAGAGCATCTCCTCGGACTGGTCAATGCCGATCATATCATAGCCCGCCTGCGTGAGCATCAACGTCAGCTCACCGGTGCCGCAGCCAAGGTCGGCAAGGATGCCGTCGTGGATGCCGTGCTCCTTGAGCTTTGCATGGATGTGGGCATACAGGGCATCGTAATCGGCCTCGCCGTTGAATTCATCGTAGAAATAGGCAAATTCGTTGTAGGCCATGGTTTACTCCGCTTCCTGTTCCCCGGCCACAGCGGCATTGAGCACCGCCTGCAGCTCCGGGATGCCGTAGCCGTTCTCGCCGCTGGTCAGCACCACCTTCTGGCAGCCATAGGGGCGGCAGAGGTTCTCAAAGTCTTCCAGCGTCTTGGCCAGCTGGCTCTTTTTGAGCTTGTCGGCCTTGGTCAGGGCCACCACGTAGGGGATCTGGTGATAGTGCAGGTAGCGCAGCATCTGCTCATCGTCGGCGCTGGGGGCGTGGCGGCAGTCCAGCAGCTGCACCAGCAGGGTGTGGTGGCGGGGTGCTTCAAAGTAGCTGTTGATGAGGTCGTCCCAGCGCTCACGGTCGGCGTTGCTCACCTTGGCGTAGCCGTAGCCGGGCAGGTCCACAAAGTAGCAGTCGTCCACCGAATAGAAATTGATGGTAGCCGTTTTGCCCGGCGTACTGGACACGCGGGCAAGGTTTTTGCGGCTGCACAGCTTATTGATGAGGCTGGATTTGCCCACGTTGGACCGCCCCGAAAAGCTCAGCTCCGGGCGGTCGCTCTCGGGCAGCTGGCTGGAAATGCCGTAGCTGGCAATGAAATCAGCTTTGTTGTAATTCATGGAGCTTTCCTTTCTTGTGGTACGTCAAACCCTCTCAGTCTCGTCACTTCGTTCCTCGCCAGCTCCCCCGAAGGGGGAGCTCTTTCATCTGGTGGAAAACATCCCTTAAGCTCCCCCCTTCGGGGGAGCTGGCACGGCGCAAGCCGTGACTGAGAGGGTTTCTATTATTCTCAGCACACCGCGCCGGGCTGGGGCTTTTCTGCGGTGGGCGGCACAATGGCGGCGTCTGCCGCCTTTTTCTTTGCATGGGTGCGGCTGGGAGCCTTGGCCTTCTTTGCGTTCTGGGGCTTGAGCAGGGCCGCGTTCAGCACCTGTGTCAGGCTCTGCATGGGCAGGAAGGTGAGGTTCTTCTTCACCTCGTCGTCCACCTCATACAGGTCGGGCTCGTTGTCCTTGGGGATGAGCACCGTTTTCATGCCCTCGCGGTAGGCCGCCATGCTCTTTTCCCGCAGGCCGCCGATGGGCAGCACATTGCCGTGCAGGGTGATCTCGCCGGTCATGGCCACATCACCGCGCACCGGGATGCCGGACAGGCAGGACACCAGCGCCGTGGTCAGGGTGACACCGGCAGAAGGGCCGTCCTTGGGCACTGCGCCCTCCGGGGCGTGGATGTGCAGGTCGCACTTCTTGAGCTTTTCCGGGTCGATGCCGTACTCGGCGGCGTGCACGCGCACCCACGTAACGGCCAGCTGAGCGCTCTCCTTCATCACGTCGCCCAGCGAACCGGTGACGGTGATCTTGCCGCTGCCGTTGTCCATCACCTGCACCTCGATGGGCAGGGTCTCGCCGCCCACGCTGGTCCATGCCAGACCGTTGGCGATGCCCACCGCGTTGGTGCGGTTGAGGAAGTCGGGCTTGACAAAGCGGGGGCCAAGCAGCTGTTCCAGCATGGTGCCGGTAACGGAGACGCTTTCCACCTCGCCTGCGGCGATCTTGCGGGCGCACTTGCGCAGCACGCTGGTGATGGTGCGTTCCAGATTGCGCACACCGGCCTCGCGGGTGTAGCCGTCGATGATGCCGTACAGCGCGCTCTGGCTCAGCGTGACCTTGCCGGTCAGGCCGCAGGCCTTGAGCTGCTTGGGCAGCAGGTGCTTGCGGGCAATGTTGTATTTCTCCACGCGGGTGTAGCTGGGCAGCTCGATCACGTCCATGCGGTCGCGCAGGGGGCCGGGGATGCTGCCCAGATCGTTGGCGGTGGTGATAAAGAGCACATGGCTCAAATCGAACGGGATATCGATGAAATGATCGTTGAAGGTGCTGTTCTGCTCCGGGTCCAGCGCTTCCAGCAGGGCTGCGGCCGGGTCGCCGCGGAAGTCGCCTGCCAGCTTGTCGATCTCGTCCAGCAGCATGAGGGGGTTCGCGCTCTTGGCAGAGATCATGGCAGTGATGATCTTGCCGGGCATCGCGCCGATGTAGGTGCGGCGGTGGCCGCGGATCTCGGCTTCATCCCGCACGCCGCCAAGGCTGATGCGCACATACTTGCGGCCCAGACTTTCGGCGATGGAGCGTGCAATACTGGTCTTGCCCACGCCCGGAGGGCCTACAAGGCAGATGATCTGTGCCTTCACGTCCGGTGCCAGCTTGCGCACGGCCAGCGTTTCCAGAATGCGGTCCTTCACCTTTTTCAGGCCGTAGTGGTCGCGGTCCAAGATCTGCTGTGCGCGGCTGATATCAAGGTCGTCCACCGTAAAGGTGTTCCACGGCAGGTCAAGGCAGGTGTCCAGATAGGTACGGATGACCGTTGCCTCCTGATTGGAGCCCTGCATCTTGGCAAGGCGGTCCACTTCCTTGAGCAGCTTCTTCTCGCTGTCCTCGGCAAGGTGCAGCCCGGTGATCCTGCGGCGGTACTCGTCGGCCTCGGCGTGGGTGTCGTCGCCCTCGCCCAGCTCGTCGCTGATGATGTGCAGCTGTTCGTGCAGGTAGTAATCGCGCTGGTTCTTGTCCATGGACTCGTTGACCTTTTCCGCGATCTCCTTTTCAATCTTCATCACCTGACACTCACGGCGCAGCATCTCGATGAGCTTTTTCAGCCGTCCGTTCAGGGTGCCCTCGTCCATCACAGCCTGCTTGTCCTCGTAGCGGAACAGCAGGTTTGCAGGCATGTACTCGCTGAGGAAGGCGGGGTCGTCGCTGGAAACGATGGCAAACACCACGTCCTTGCCAAGGCGCGGGTTCATGCCAAGGTACTCGTCAAACCCGGCCTTGAGGGCGCGCAGCAGCGCTTCGGTCTCCACGGCATCGTCGGCCTTGCCTGCGCGCACCGGGGCCGGGCGCACCTCCGAAAGCAGAAAATCGCCGCTGGCATCCAGTGCACTGAGCTTTGCGCGGTACTTGCCCTCCACCAGGACCTTTACAAGGTCCCCGGAGACGCGCAGCACCTGCTTGACCTCGGCCACCACGCCGTAGCTGAACAGGTCTGCCTGCTGCGGCTCGGTGGTGTCCATGGACTTCTGTGCCACCAGAAACACGTTGGAATTATTTGCCATTGCCCACTCCACGGCGGCAATGCTCTTTTCGCGGCCCACCTCAAAGTGGACGAGATTGTTGGGGAACACCACCAGCCCGCGCAGGGCGATGGTGGGCAGATGCAACTTTTTGCGCTCCACCTTGATGGTAACTTTTTCACTCATAGTGCAAACACCTCCCGGCTGCCGCGCACTTTCCCACGGCGGCAGCGCTGTATGCAAGAGATTTTATCTTTAAAATAGCAGGTTGTTTCCTTATTATACTGATTTCCGGCCAAAATGCAACTGTGCCGGGCCGGTCGTTGGTTTTTTCGTCAGCGTCCTTGCCCTCTCAGTCTCACTCCGTTCGCCAGATTCCCCTTTTTGTCGCTTGCGCGACATCTTCCCCCCGGCCGGGGGAAGTCTTTCCTCAAAGGGGGAGCCTTTGGCAAAACCGGAAAGTTTACCGTACTGCCAAGGCCTCTCACTTTGGGAGAGGTGGCACGGCGTAAGCCGTGACGGAGAGGGCGAGGCCGTTAAAAACAAAGAAATTTTTTAATCTTCCTTCCGTTTTTCCTGTGTACTGAAGCCCATTTTGCCAAGAGCCGGCAGCAGGGCCTTGAGGGTGATGGAGGTCAGTGCGCCCATCACAAGGCCCAGCACCAGCATGACCGGCGCATAGTAGAACGACAGCGACGACGAGATGATCACGCCTGCACCCAGCAGCTGGCCGATGTTGTGGGCCAGTGCGCCGCATACGGACAGGATGAACCAGGTGGGCCGCACCGGCAGCAGATAGTAGAGCACCCACATCACCAGCAGGGACAAAAGGCCGCCGCACAGCGAGAGAAGGCCCGCCGTGAAGCCGGACACCAGAAACACGAACAATGCCTTGAGCACGTCCAGCACCAGCGCCTGCCTTGGCCCCATGAAAAACAGCGCGTACATCACTACGATGTTGGCAAGGCCCAGCTTCATGCCCGGCAAAAGGCCCGGGATGGTGAGCGTGCCCTCAATGAACGAAAGCGCCATGGCCAGCGCAAACAGCAGGCCGGAAAGGGCGATGCGGCGCGTTTTTTCGTAACTGCGTCTGTTTTGGGGCATGCTGCACCCTCCTTTACTCTTCGGTCTGCTGGCTCTGCTCGTAGCTTTCCTGCTCTTCCATGGCAGCTTCCCACGCGGCAAACAGCTCTTCCTGATGGAAGCGCAGGTCGCTCAGCTCGTCGCTCTTCTGGCGCAGCAGGTCGGGGTCGTTGTACACCTCCGGGGAGTTGATCTCGTTGTCCAGCTCCACTTCGCGTGCACCGCAGGCTTCCATCTCGTCCTCGCAGGCCTTGATCTTGGCCCGCAGCTCGGCGCGGCGGCGGCGCTGCTCCCTGCCGTAGCCGGTCTTGGCCGGTTCGGCGGCCTTCTGCACGGCAGGTGCCGGGGCGCTGCGGCCCATCAGGGCATCGTAGCTGGGGTAGAGGGTGGCCTTGCCGTCCTCAAGGTAGAGGATGGGGCAGGCCAGACTGTTCATCAGGTGGCGGTCATGGGTGACCAGCAGCAGCGTGCCGGTGTAGGCCATGAGGGCCTCGGTAAGGTTTTCGCGGGTGTAGATGTCCAGATGGTTGGTGGGCTCGTCCAGAAACAGCAGGTTGGGCCGTTCCAGCACGATCTCCGCAAAGCGCAGGCGGGCCAGCTCGCCGCCGGAAAGCGCCTCGCAGGGCTTGAACACCGTCTCGCCCCGGAAGCCCAGCTTTGCCAGATGGCTGCGCACCTCCAGCTCGGTCATGCGGGGGTACTTGTTCCAGATCACATCGATGACCCGGCCCTGCCCCAGACGGTTCTGCTGCTGGGCAAAGATGCTGGGCCGTGCGCCGGTGCCCAGCCGCACCATGCCGCCGGAGGGGCGGCGCTTGCCGTCCAGCACCTGCATCAGGGTGGACTTGCCCGCGCCGTTGGGGCCTGCGATCACCAGCCGCTGGCCGCGGCACACCGTGTAGGTAAAGGGTTCCAGCAGGGTGCGCTCCCCTATTTTGATGGTCAGGTTCTTGAGCAGCACCAGTTCGTTCCACGGTTCCACGTCATATTCAAACCGGAACTTGAGCTGGTTGGTCTCGTCCTTGGGCGCTTCGGTGATCTCCAGCTTTTCCAGCTGCCTGCGGCGGCTCTGGGCCATTTTGGTGGTGGAGGCGCGCACAAGGTTGCGGTCCACGTAGTCCTGCAGCTTTTCGGCCAGTGCCACATCTGCATCGTGCTGCTTCTGGCGCAGGGCATCGGCGGCTTCCTTCTGGGGCAGGTAGGCCGAGAAGTTGCCCTTGTAGGTGGTCATGGTCTGGAAGGAGACCTCCCAGATCTTCGTACACACGTTATCGAGGAAGTAGCGGTCGTGGCTGACCACCAGCACCGCACCGGAATAGCTTTTGAGGTAGTTTTCCAGCCATTCCATGGTGGCAAAGTCCAGGTGGTTGGTGGGCTCGTCCAGAATGAGCACGTCCGGCTTTTCCAGCAGCAGCTTTGCCAGCCGCAGCCTCGTCAGCTCACCGCCGGAGAGCACCGCAATGTTCTTCTGCCATGTATCCTGCGCAAAGCCCATGCCGGACAGCACCTTTTTGATGTTCACATCCATGTTGTAGCCGTCGGCGGCATCCACGATGTTCTGCAGCTGGTCGTGCCGGGCCAGCAGGCTGGCATCCTCCGGGTTTGCGGCCATTTTGCGTTCCAGCACCTGCATCTGGGCCATGGCATCCAGCACAGGGGCAAAGGTGGAGCGCATCTCGCCGTAGAGATCCAGCGTGGCATCCAGCTTTGCGTTCTGTTCCAGATAGCCCAGCGTCACGCCGTGGGTCACGCTGAACTCACCTTCGTAGTCCTGGTACTCGCCGGTCAAAATCTTGAGCAGGGTGGTCTTGCCCGCGCCGTTCTGGCCCACGATGCCGATGCGGTCCTCCCGCTCGACACTGGCGGTCACATCGTGCAGCACGATCTTTTCGCCAAAGCTCTTGCCTAGTTTTTCCAAATGTATCAGCATAGTTTTATGATCCCGTTCTCCATCCGCTTATTGGCTCAGCACTGGTGGCGGCGGTTCTTCAGGCCCACATTGGCCAGCTCTTCCTGCTCCATCACCAGCGGGTACAGCTCTTTCAGGTCTGCGATCTCATAGGTGGGCACCACCTTGCCGGGGTTCTCGGCGTGGCTGGGGTTATACCAGCAGGTGTCAAGGCCCGCATTCACGCCGCCCTGAATGTCGCTGCTCAGGCCGTCGCCCACCACCAGCACATGCTCGCGGTTCTCCACGCCAAGGGCGCGCAGGGCCGCATCAAAAATTCTGCGGTTCGGCTTTTCGCTGTCCATCTTCTCGGAGACGAACACGTCCTCCATAAAGTTCAGCACACCGCTCTCGGCCAGACGGCGGGTCTGCACCTTCTGGAAGCCGTTGGTCACAACGGCCAGCGTTGCCACCTCGGAAAGCTCCCGCAGCACATCCAGCACTTCCGGTCCCATCAGGTCCGGGTGGGTGGAGAGCTGTTCCAGATAGAAGCGGTTCATCTCGGCTCCGTCACCGGCGGCATCAATGGCCTTGAGGAAGCGGGTGAACCGCTCCGCCATGAGCTTTTCCCGCTTGATCTGGCCTTTTTCCAGCTGCCGCCACAGCTCCGAGTTGATGGTGCGGTAGGTCTGCACCGTTTCCGCGTCCGGCTCAATGCCGTAGTTCACCAGCGTTTCGGCCAGTGCCTTGCTTTCGGCTGCGTCAAAGTTCAGCAGGGTGTTGTCTGCATCGAACAGCACGCAATAATATTTTGCCATAAACCTTCCCTCTTTTCCTTCTGCCATGGCCTCAGCTGCCATGCGCTCAACAACAGGCAGAAGCCAGCCCTGCCGTAAACAGAGCTGGCTTCACATCATTCTGTTACAATTTCGTACGATGGTACGTCCGTCTGCTCCGGGTCGTTGTCCGGGCAGGTGGTTTTGACATCACAGGGGGTGGCGGCACACTTTGCCATTTCCTCTTCCAGCGCGCCGTTGTCCACGTTCTCCCAGTCGGTGCCGTAATCGTCCACGCTGCCGTCGGTCACGTTCTCTTCCCCGGGCAGCGCCGGGATGCGGGGTTCCTCGTAGTACATGCAAACGCCTCCCTTCCTGCCAGCCTATGCGGCACAGCAGGCCGGGGTGACAGCCTCAGGACGCGGAGTCCGTGGATGCGGACTGCTCGTTGGAGGCTTCCTTGCTGGCATTGGATTCCGAAGCCGCATGGGAGCTGCCAGAGCTTGCAGAGCTGCTCTCGCTGCTGGAGCTGCTATGGGAAGCCGAGCTGCTCTCACCAGAGTCCGCGTGGGACGAGCTGGTGCTGGTGCTGTGGGAAGAGCTGGCTGTTCCGTTGGAAGCAGAAGCCGAGCCTGCCGGGGAAGCCGTGCTCTCACTGCTGGAAGAGCTGTGAGACGAGCTGCCGGAGGTGGATGTAGCCCCGGAGGATGCCCCGGAGGTAGTGCCGGACGATGCACCGGAAGAGCTGGTGCTGCCGGAAGAACTGCTGCCCGACGTGCTGCCAGAGCTGCCGGAGCTGTGAGACGAGCTGCCGGAGCTTACGCCGCTGACCGTCACATTCAGAACGTTGCTGGTAACGGTGCAGCCGTTGTAGCTTGCCACTGCGTACACCTTAAAGGTTGCATTGAGCATGGAGGGGTCGATCTCCACCTTGACGGTGGTCTTGCCCGCCGCCTGCGGCACTTCCGCACCGTTGGCGTACCAGCGGATGCTGTCGGCAGTGAGGTGCTTGCCGCCCAGCTTTGCGGTAAAGGTGTAGGAATCGCCCAGCACGGCCTTGCCGGTGCTGCTGATATGCACGGAAGCCGCTGCAAACACGGCGGTCACGTCCACGTTCTGCTTGAAGTTCGTATCGGTGCGGGTCTTCTGGGTCACGCCGTCGCTCCACTTGACGAACACATAGCCGTCCTGCGGCACAGCCGTCACGCTGATGGACTGGGCGGCGCTGGTCACTTCATAGGAGAGGGATGTCTTGCCGCTGTCGCTGCCGCTGGAAAGGGTGCCGCCGGTCTTGTCCACTCGGTAGCTGGCCTGATACAGCACACCCTGCTCTTCGGAAGAGCCTGCAGCCTCCGAGCTGCTGGGTGCTGTCACCGCAGAGCTGGGGTTCGGGGTATACTCGGCGCGGGTGGGGATGTTGGCGGTGTCCGGGCGACGGTCGTCGGTCTGGTAAGCGTGGGTGCGCAGATAGCTCAGCATGGCCTTCAGGCCCACGGGCTTCAGGTGGATATCGCCGGTCTGGTAGTAATCCTCGCGGCCATAGCCGTTGGCATCCTTCAGCGCTTCGGCGCTGTTGAGGAACTTCAGACCCATCTGCTCACACATGGACAGCAGGGCCATGTTGAAGTCGTCGATCTTGGTCTGGTCCATGTGGGGGTAGTTTGCGTGGTTTGCAGGCACCGGCGGCACCGTGTTCACGATGATGTCGGTGTAGGGGTAGCTTTCCTGAATGGCCTGCACCAGCGCGGTGTAGTTCTTGATGAACTCGTCCACGCTCATGCCGGTATCGTTGGTGCCCAGCATGATGACCACGCGGCGGGGCTTCATTTTGGCCACGGCCTGCGCGATGGTGTAGGTGCTGCTGTCCTTTTTAAAGGTAACGATGCCCTCGTTCAGGGCGGCATGGGTGCCAATGCCCTCCTTGGCGCAGAACTGCTGCAGGCTGATCAGGCCGTTGGCGTACAGGCGCACCGTGTTGGAATCGCCGAGGAACAGCGTTTCCTTCTGGTAGCTCTCGCCCGCGTCGGCGGTCTCCGGCAGCAGGGCGGCAGAGGTCTCGCTGATCTGGTAGTGATCCGAGATATCCTCTTCGCCCGGCACCAGCACCTCGCTGGAGGGCTGTTCCCCCGGGGCTGCAGGGGTCTTGCCGCGCTTGAGCAGCGTCATGGTAATGGCAATGGTCAGAATGGCTGCCAGCGCGCACACACTGCACACCAGCACAGCCTGCTTCTGCATAGGAGTAAGCGATTGCTTTTCCGGTCGTGTATTTCTCATATCTCTCACCATTCACTTAGTTTCCGGTACAGGGCCTTCCGGTCATGCCTGTCCGTTCAGGATCTGGTCTGCAAGGTTGGCGCAGCTTTCGGCCAGCAGCACCGGGTGGAAGGGTTCCAGCTCTTCCCTGCTGCCGTAGCCGTACAGCGCACCGGCGGCATCCAGCCCGCAGTCCGCAGCGCCGCGCATGTCGTCGTTGCGGTCGCCCACCATCAGCACCCGCCTGCCCTGCATCATGGGCTGGGCCAGCACATGGCGCACCACGTCGGTCTTGGTGTCGCGGCTCTCGTCCATGGACGCGCCGCCGATAAAATCAAAATAGCCTGCAAGGCCCTTTTCTTCCAGAATGGGCGTGACGACCTGCGTAGGCTTGGAGGTAGCGGTGCACAGCACAAGGCCCGCGTCCTTCAGGCGCTGCAGCATTTCTGCTGCGCCGGGGTAGGCGGCGCACTCGTGGCTGCCCTTGACGGCGTAGCTGTCGCGGTACAGGTCGGTGGCCTTTTCAATGAGGGCCGTGTCGGTAAAGTGCTCACCAAAGCTCTTGCGCAGCGGTGGGCCAAGGTAGCGGCGCAGGTTCACATTTGTGGTGTCCACGCCCATCTTGGCAAAGACTTCTTTTAATGTATTTATGATACCGGGAGCGGAATCGATCAGGGTCCCGTCCACATCAAACAGGATCGCATCGTAGTTCAGCAATTTGTAAATTTCCTCACTTTCATGGTGATACATTGTATAGTATAGCACAGAATCCCGTTATCAGCAATTCCAACAAATGGTTTTTACAAAAATTATGCATTCAAGCAGAGAAAAGGCCCGCCCGGCATCCGGACAGGCCTTTCAGCATCTTCTTACTTCGCTGCGGCATCCGCAGGCGGATAGTACAGGTTGTTGGAGACGAACTCCAGCTTATCCTTGAGCACCAGCTCCAGGTTTGCCACGGCGTGCACCATGTTGGTGGCCGAATCGTTCACTTCCAGCAGCTTGCACAGGTCCAGACCGTCCAGTTTCATGGCGGCATCCATCTTTCGGCTTTCGGCGCACAGGATGTGGCTCAGGGCATTTTCCTGCAGAGCGATGCTCTCCACAAGGTCAACGACCGCCTGCTCCAGCGTCACCTTGGGCAGGCAGGGGCAGGGGCAGCGGGTGGTATCGATACAGTTCTCAGCAGACATGATAAAACCTTCCTTTCGTTCATCCGGTCAGGGGCGGTGTACGCCCCATTCTATGTCTGCCGGGTACGCCGGTGTTACTCCTGCTTTTTCGGGTTCTGGGTGCCGCGCACCTTTTCAATGGTCTCGCGGTAGCCGCCGGAGCCGTACTGGATGCAGCGGTTGATGCGGCTGATGGTGG
>ERZ772835.96-NODE-96-length-99489-cov-6.38519_pt1 | contig 99489 bp, 111 predicted proteins | sample MGYA00511901_ERZ772835 | MGnify/ENA primary metagenome ERZ772835 (study PRJEB29015, sample SAMEA2737729) | human gut metagenome | biome: human gut; feature: human-associated habitat; material: faeces | place: China | collected 2012 ...
GCAATACGATGAAACTTTTAAAAAGAACATCGTGGCATTACACCAGAACGGAAAAACCCAAACTGAGCTTTCCAAGGAATACGGAATATCGGTAAGTGCGATCTCAAGATGGATAAAGCTTTATTCGGAAGTCAGGGTCGACGACAATACTGTTATGACAGCAAAGCAGATAAAGGAACTACAAAAAAGAAACGCACAGCTTGAGGAGGAAAACATCATATTAAAAAAAGCGCTTGCCATAATGACTCCACGCTCAGGGAAAGAATGAGAGCTGTACATTTACTTCGGCACGAACATGCAATAATAACCCTATGTCGTGTTCTGAATGTAAACCGCAGCAGCTATTACAAGCATTTTAACTCTAAAGAACCTAAAAGAGCAATTGAAAACAGAAATATAAAGAACTGTATTTTACAGATTTATTCCGAAGCAAAATGCCGTTATGGAGCTAAAAAAATGCGTAAGGTTCTTGAAGTTAATTATGGCATACATATCAGTCAGGGAAGATTGTACCGACTGATGAAGCAAATGCAGCTTCCTAAAATGTCGACTGTCAAGCCGAAATTCAAAGCCGCAAACAAATCCAATGACAGAGATTGTCACAACATATTAAAGCAGAATTTTAATCCCAAAGAGCCAAACAAAGCATGGTGCAGCGACATTACATACATAAAAGCCGGAGGAAGATTTTATTATTTATGCGTTATCATTGATCTTTTTTCAAGACGTGTGATAGCTTATAAAATAAGTAGCAAAATCGATGCCAGGCTTGTCCTGGATACATTTGAATCTGCTTTAAAAAACAGGAATTATCCTGAAAATGTGATTTTCCACTCAGACAGAGGTTCTCAGTATACCAGCGATGAATTCCGAAAAAGGCTGGACAGAGCTTCTTTTATTCAGTCGTTTTCTAAAAAGGGGCATCCTTATGACAATGCCGTAGCAGAAGCTTTTTTCAAGTTTTTGAAACTTGAAGAAACTAACCGCCGTTCATATGCCTCTTTTGATGAATTGGAATTGTCTGTTTTTGAATATATTCACTTTTACAATTTCAAACGACCTCACTCTGCTAATGACCTTTTATCTCCCATTCAATTTGAAGAACTTTTTTGATTCTTTTCTCTTCTTCTGTCTACTTTATTGACTATGGTCCAATATAGTCTATGCCCATGAACAGCAGCAGCGTGACCAGAGACGTGTCCCAGCCGCCGAACAGCCCGGCAATAGCGCTGCCGACAACGCCGGCAATCGTGCAAATGGTTTCTTTCATAATTACCTCCTAGTCAATAAATCCAGTGATTGTAAAATACAGCGTAGCGCCGGCAGCGATTTTGCTGCCAAGGGAAAACACGTGTACAAGGTTTTCTCCGCTGTAGTTCTCTGCTTCAACATACACCCCAACGCCTGACGATGACCGTCCAACACCGGAGCAGCCGACAATGCTGGAAAAGTCAAAGGACGTTGAAGCGATGTTCTGCGGTGCCGGATAAGACATGGCGATGTCTTTCGCCAAGACAACACTTCTGGTTATCGTGATCTGTTTTCCATAGATGCGGTACTTGACACTGCCGGATTTTGCGTAATAGCTATCTATGGTCATGGCTATCCAGCCGCTGTCGGTGAGCGTAGCAGCCGCTTTTGCATACGGCATCGATTCGAAATCATATATCGTTCCCGACTTGCCTTGGAATGTAAAATACCATTTTGGCTTTGTGCCATTGCCGCCAGCTATTTTTACTTTTGGAGTGTCATACGCACACATGATAACACTATGAGTGTCAGCACCACCAAAACATATACTGGCTGCATAGTTGCCAAACAACCAATCTGGGGCGTTAGCACTTGTACGGATAGATTTTAGTAAATGTCCGGTATAGGTGGCGTTAAGTAAAGCCCAGCCAGAATCTTCTGTTGTGCTAGGAATTGTAATGCCTAAAGCTTTATTAAGCAATCCATGACTATGATCTTTACTCGCTGCATAGTTCGTGTAGTTAACGCTATCCAGCAATACCCGTTCACCCTGCCACTTGCTTCCACCAGTTTACTTGTTCCAAGCTAAATTTCCTTCAGAAGTTAGTAACGACCTCAAATAAAAGCCGTAATTCACACCGTCACCATAACCATTTCTATGACGTACAGATATGATATTGTGCCATACACTATTTTGGTCGAGCCAAGAGCCAATTAGCGACTTTCGCTTTGGCAGTCCGGTTTCAATCGATAATTTTCTACTAACTGTCCCACCAGCAACAGCTGTTGGTAACTCTGATGTTGAGGAACGATGTGTTCCAACAACAATATCTTTTTGATTTGTCGCCATATCGATGTCGCCAGCCATCGTCCCACCAGCCAATGGCAGATACTTAGACAAGCCCATCCCATCCAACTTCTTCTTGTCCGCCGCACTCATCAACCCGGCAGCACTAGCCGACGCATTGCCATAGGTCGTGTCTTTTGCGCTGATTGTATTACCGCTGATCGTGATGTTTGCACCGGCAGTCAGCTTGTCTTGCTTGCCGCTGATATCCTGATGCTTTTGCAGCGCCGTATCCGCCTTGCCCAAACTTGCCTGCACACCGCTTGCAAGGTCGCTCTTTGGGATACCCGTAGAGAGCTTGGTGTATGTTCCATAGCCGGCATCGTTTTCCAGTTCAGATACTTTTTTCGGGATGGGAATGTTGATAGCCGTGTCCTTTGCCGCATTTGCGGAAAACGTCCCTACACTCTTTCCGTTGCGCTGCACAGACAGCACGCCGTCTCCTACAGTCGGGATAGCGGATTTGTCGGCTTTTTCGTCGATCTCTTTTTGCAGGTCGGCGGCGGTCTGTTCCAGATCTTCGGCATCCGCTTTTTGATTGACCAGCTCAGCCAACCGTATCAAGATCTTGCTTTTTCCGTTGTACTGGATACGCATATCACACCTCCGTTATGGTGTAGATCACTTTCATGGTCTGCGTTTCCGTCTTTGTGACGGCAGATGACAGGTTATTGATAGTCGCAAGATAATTGCATGGGACAAGGAAACCGCTCCCATCATTCATCACCGCAAATGCAACATGGCTGCCGGTTACAGCAACCCACTTCTTTGTACTACCCTTACTGTCGTTAAGATAGTTTTGCGTATATCTTGCTTTATTGGTCGCCGGATCTACAGCTGCAAGCCGGTAGTTCCAGGAATTCAAACCGCCACAATTTGCAAAAATACGCCCGTGATTCCAAAAACAGCACCGGTTGAAATCCAATGCCGTGTTAACATCGGAAAGCTGTGCATAGTCTGTATCGCTTTCCAGATTGATCTTGTAATTCTTTAGGTTACTGCTATAACCGCCTATATACAAGTATCCGCCGTACACACCGCCGGTGTTGTAACTAAGTGACACACCGGTGCGGTTTGTAATATTATATGTTCTGGCAATCATTGTGCCTATCGGAATCGCAGCAATGTAGAATTCCCTGCCGTTTTGGAGCTCAGAATAGCCGTTGTTCGTCATGAAATAGAGCGTATTGATTCTTGACCGGAACGAAGTTACAATCGTTCTGGCACACGTAGAACGATATCGCCGTCTCTGGGGCAGAAAGACGTGGGACAGCGTAATGGCACTGCCGGTATATAAACAGCTCAGCTGCAGCGCACTGCTTCGCAAAGATCCCGTCTGGCGGCATCAAGTGTTCCGCTGGATCAAGGAAGAAAGGATACATCTTCTGGGCAGTGATGCACACAACTGTACACTGCGTCCCGTGACTATGGACAGGGCTGTGTCCTGTCTGCGGCAGAAACAGCTGGATGGTGCATTGGAGCGAATGATGCAGACAGCGGAAAAACTTCTGTTGACGGAATGACCGGGAATAACTTTTGAAAAAGCGCACCGTTCTCAAAACGGTGCGCTTTTTGTCGTCATATTCCCCAAGAAATCCACATCCCATATCATGAAAATTCTCCGTGAAGAATTTGTAAACCTGCATTTCGTCCCATTGACATACTAGGTTGGTAGGTGTATAATAGGGACAAACAGGGAAATACTGAAAGCAATATGTCAAACTGTTCTCAGAAATTCCCGGAGCAAAGGAAAGTGGTAACCTATGATCGTGTCCACAAAAGGACGCAATGCGCTCAAGCTGATGATGTGCCTGGCGCAGGTGGACGACCATTCTTACACGCCGCTGAAAGTCATTTCTGCCCAGCAGAACATTTCTCTCAAATATCTGGAAAGCATCACATCCATGCTGTCCAAGCAGAAATTTGTAGAGGCTGCCAGCGGGAAAGGCGGCGGTTATCGGTTGTCCCGTCCGCCGGAAGAATACAGCGTGGGAGAGATCCTGCGTGCGGTGGAAGAGTCCATCGAACCTGTAAAGTGCATCGAAAACGGCACGCCGATCTGCGAAACGGCAGATTCCTGCCACACCCTTCCGATCTGGAAAGGGCTTTCTGCACTGATAAACAACTATCTGAATTCCATTACCCTTGCCGATGCGGTAAATTATAAAGATGAAGAAGGAGAAGATGTAACATGAGTCATAACGATCTGCTGCGTATTCAGAATCTGAAAGTTTGTGCCGGAGAAAAAGAGATCCTCCACGGCATTGACCTGGATATCCACGAGAATGAGGTACACGTACTGATGGGACCGAACGGCACCGGTAAGTCTACACTGGGTGCGGCGCTCATGGGCAATCCGGCTTATACCGTAACCGGCGGCGACATCATTTATAAGGGACAGAACATCAACGAGATGCCGGACAACGAGCGTGCCAAGAACGGCATTTTCCTGTCGTTCCAGAACCCCATCGAGATTCCGGGCATCACCGTCAGCGCCTTTATCCGCAGCGCTCTGGAGGCAAAGACCGGCAAGCGCATTCGTCTGTTCAGCTTTAAGAAAGAGCTGGAAGAGAAGATGGAACTGCTCCAGATGGATCCGTCCTATGCAGAACGTGATCTGAACGTAGGCTTTTCCGGCGGCGAAAAGAAAAAGACTGAGATTCTCCAGATGCTGATGCTGAATCCGGAATTCGTTATTCTGGACGAGACAGACTCCGGTCTGGATGTAGACGCAGTCCGCACCGTTTCCAAGGGCATCGAGGCATACCGGAAACAGTCCAAGGGCAGCCTGCTGGTCATCACCCACAGCACCAAAATCCTGGAGGCTCTGCCGGTGGATTATACACACATCATGGTAAACGGAAAGATCGTCAAAACTTCGGACAGCTCGCTGATCGAAGAAGTCAACGAGAATGGTTTCGCAGCTTACGAAAACGCTGAGTAAATAATTGCCGCAGGATGACCGAAAGGGTGAAAAAACGTGAAAGAAAAACAGCAGATCGCAGACATTGACAGAAGTGTCTATGATATTAAAGATAAAGAAACCGATTTCTATAAGGTGGATGCCGGTCTGACACCGGCGCTGGTCGAAAAGATCTCCAAAGAGAAGAACGACCCGGTATGGATGCAGCAGTTTCGTCTGCACTCGCTCCAGATCTACAACGAACTGGAAGTGCCGGACTGGGGTCCGTCCATCGACGGGCTGAACATGGACAACATCGTTACCTACGTTCGCCCGAATACCAAGATGAAGGCGAAATGGTCTGACGTGCCGGAGGATATCAAGAATACATTCGAGCGCCTGGGTATTCCGCAGGCGGAGCGAAAGTCTCTGGCAGGCGTTGGTGCACAGTATGACTCCGAACTGGTGTATCACAATGTACGCCAGGAAGTGGCAGACCTGGGCGTTGTGTATACTGACCTGGAAAGCGCCATGCACGGCGAGTATGCGGAGATGATTCGGAAGCATTTCATGAAACTGGTTCCGCCTACTGACCATAAGTTCGCAGCGCTCCACGGCGCAGTGTGGTCCGGCGGTTCGTTTGTGTATGTGCCGAAGGGCGTGTCCGTGGAAATTCCGCTGCAGTCCTATTTCCGGCTGAATGCACCGGGCGCAGGTCAGTTTGAGCATACTTTGATTATCGTAGATGAGGGTGCATACCTTCACTTTATCGAGGGCTGTTCCGCACCGAAGTATAACGTGGCAAACCTTCACGCCGGCTGTGTAGAACTGTTCGTCGGCAAGAATGCAACCCTGCGCTATTCCACCATCGAGAACTGGTCGAAGAATATGTACAATCTGAACACCAAGCGTGCGCAGGTGGAAGAGGGCGGCAAGGTAGAATGGGTCTCCGGCTCGTTCGGCTCTCATGTGTCCTATCTGTATCCCATGAGCATCCTCAAGGGCAAGGGCGCAAAGATGGAGTTTACCGGCATCACCTTTGCCGGAAAGGGACAGAACCTGGATACCGGTGCAAAGGTAGTACACGCTGCGCCGGATACCACATCGTATATCAACACCAAGTCCATCTCCAAGGACGGCGGCATCAGCACATTCCGCAGCTCTGTTGTAGTCAACAAGAACGCAGAGGGTGCAAAGTCCTCGGTATCCTGTGAGTCGCTGATGTTGGATGCGGAGTCTCAGTCGGATACCATTCCGGCAATTGATGTCCGCACCCGCAAGGCAGACGTGGGACACGAGGCACAGATCGGCAAGATCAGCAACGAGGCGATATTCTATCTCATGTCCAGAGGGCTCAGCGAAGAGGATGCCAGAGCCTGCATCGTCAGCGGTTTCGCAGACAATGTTTCCAAGGAACTGCCGCTGGAATATGCGATCGAAATGAACAATCTGATTCGTCTGGAAATGAAAGGCAGCATTGGGTGAGGTGAGCATGATGGAAAATAATACAATTCGAGTAAATGCACTTCCGACTCTGACATGGCACAGACTGCACGTCAATGCCTGCCAGACAGAACCTTATGTTCCGGCAAAGCCCTGTGCTATCCAGGCAAAATCGGAAAAGGGCAAGGCGGTTGTTTCCGCACTGGAATCCGGCAGCGACTGCAGCGCTGTTGAGACCGGTGTCGGCAAGGTCGTGGACGATCTGTTCCAGTGGGGCATAACGGTGACTGCGGCTGAAAACACCGAGGATACCGTGCATATGGAGATCGGCAGCGAGGACGGCGGCGACTGTGCTGCATTCGTCAACGTCCAGGCAGAGTCCGGCAGTGATCTGACACTGGTGCAGATCTGGAAAGCCAATGCGTCCCATGCGGCATTGCGGACAGTCGTTCGTGCAGAGTCCGGCGCAAGAGTTCGTCTGATTCAGATTCTGGCAGATGCCAGCGAAGAGAGCATCAATGACGTGGGCTGTGTGACCGGCGAAAAGGCATCGTTTGAGGTGATCCGCCTGTATCTGAGCAAGGGCAATGTGATCTCCGGCATCCGTACCGAACTGGCAGGAAACGGCAGCAGCTTTACCCACAAGACCGGTTATCTGGTCCAGCCAGGAAAGAAACTGGATATGAATGTGATCGCTAACCACATCGGCAAAAATACCGAGAGCGATATCCGTGCCGAGGGTACGCTGTATGACAGCGCAGAAAAGGCGTTCCGTGGTACGATTGACCTCAAGCGTGGCTGTGCCGGCTCAGAGGGCAAGGAAGAAGAGAACGTACTGCTGCTGGGCGATGACGTTATCAACAAGACCATTCCGCTGATCCTCTGCACCGAAGAGGATGTCAAGGGCAGCCACGGCGCATCCATCGGCGAACTGGAACAGGGAATGCTGTTCTACTTCGAGGCACGTGGCATCAGCAGGGAAGAGGCTGAAAAAATCGTGGCAAAGGCACGGCTGGAACGGCTCTGCCAGGATACAGAAGATGCAAAAACAGCAGAATATATGCACCAGATCATTGAAGAGGTGATTTAAGATGACAGCATGGAATCCGGAAAAAGTGCGGCAGGATTTTGTCCTGCTCCGGAACACCGACCGGGTCTATTTCGATAATGCGGCAACTTCGCAGAAACCCCAGTGCGTTCTGGATGCAGTGGAGGAGTTCTATCAGAAATACAACGCCAATGTACTGCGTGGGCTGTATCCGCTGAGCGTGGAGGCGACCGAACGCTATGAGGCTGCCCGGAGAACTGTACAGCGGTTCATCCATGCTGCCTGTCCGGAAGAGATCATCTTCACCCGGAACGCAACAGAGAGTATGAACCTGGTGGCATACAGCTACGGCATGGCAAATCTGAAAGCCGGGGATGAGATCCTGGTTTCCATCATGGAACATCACAGCAACATCTTGCCGTGGCAGATGGTTTCCCGTGCCACCGGAGCAAAGCTGGTCTTTCTGGAGTGTGAGCCGGACGGCACAATCACCAAGGAAAAGATGGACGCAGCATTTTCGGAACACACCCGGATGGTGGCGGTGACCCAGGTTTCCAACGTGCTGGGATGTGTCAACGATATCCCGGAACTGGTCAAGCGTGCCAGAGCCTGCGGCGCAGCCATTCTCATGGATGCGGCACAGAGCGCACCGCATATGCCCATTGACGTGCAGAAACTGGACGTGGACTTTGTGGCGTTCTCCGGTCATAAGATGCTGGCACCTATGGGTATCGGCGTGCTGTACGGCAAGCAGGAACTGCTGGAAAAGATGCCGCCGTTTCTGACCGGCGGCGAGATGATCGAGACCGTTTCCCGTTACGATGCCGTTTATGCGGAACTGCCCCATAAGTTCGAGGCAGGCACGGTCAACGCCGGCGGTGCAGTCGGTCTGGCGGCAGCCATCGACTATCTGGAATCCTACGGCATGGACAAGCTCCATGCTGTGGAACAGGAACTGACGGCGTATCTGTTCCGGGGCATGAAGGCGATTCCGCACATCCATGTGCTGGGTTCTGACCGGGAGGATAACCATACCGGCATCGTTTCCTTTGCCGTAGACCAGGTACATCCCCACGATATCAGCGAGGTACTGAGCAGCGACGGCATGGACATCCGTGCCGGCCATCACTGCGCACAGCCGCTCCATGACCATCTGGGCGTACATTCTACCGCTCGTGCCAGTCTGATGTTCTATAACACCAAGGAAGAGATCGACCGGTTCCTGGAGAGTGTTTCCAATATTCGAAGAAGGATGGGCTTTGGCAATGAATAACTTTTACAATGAGATTCTGACGGAACACAACGTCCGTCCGGAGTTCAAATATGACCTGGAATGTCCCACCATCAAGCTGGAAGGCGTAAACCCCAGCTGCGGCGACGACATCTGGCTGAACCTGGTAATGAAAGACGGCGTCATCCAGGATGCGTCCTTCAACGGCGACGGCTGTGCCATTTCGCAGGCATCTGCGGATATTATGATCGGCATGGTACTCGGCAAGACCAAGGAAGAGGCACTGCACTTGGCAGATCTGTTCCTGAAAATGATTAAGGGAACAGCAACGGATGCCGAGGTAGACGAACTGGAAGAGGCATCGGCGCTGCAGGATATTTCCCATATGCCGGCACGTGTAAAGTGTGCCGTTCTGGGATGGCGCACCCTGCGTGAGGCAATCGAAAAGTTAGACGGCAAGGCATAATTGTGCTGCCTTGAAAACCTGTTTTCGTGGAAAGGAATACCACTGAAAGCAGGTTTTTCTGTGGGAGGATATCACGATGAAATCCATTTTAATCAAGGACACCACACGGGAGGAGCGCATCCGTATCGTGACCCAGTCGCTCCAGGTCTGCGGTCAGACCTGTGAGTTCTGCAATGGCTGTGACAATCTGGGCGGCGGTATGGTGGACAGCTATTTCCAGCCGTATATCAACGGCGAAAAGGAGATCGCAGAGTTAAACGCCGCTTATCACAGCGGTTTGGTGAGGTAAGTGCATGGTAGAAGAAATTACGATACAGGAACTGGCACAGATGGAACCGTCTGCCTGTCAGATCATTGATATGCGAGACGAAACGGCATTTGCGCTGGGACACATTGACGGTGCAGTGCTGATTCCGCAAAAGGAACTGGAAACATCCCACGGGGAACTGCCCAGGGACAAGATGCTGGTCATCTACTGCCGCAGCGGCATCCTCAGTGCAGACGTGGCGGAACAACTCCGGGACGAGGGATACCAGGCGGTAAATCTGGTGGGTGGCTATGTGCAGTGGCTCCAGGACAAGATTCGCCGGGAGACGAAAAACGAAAAGGCTGCCGAAGTGGAACAGGGACTGCGCAAGAAGTTCCACCGGGTCATTTTCAGCCGCTTTGCAAAGGCAATCAAGACATACGATCTGATTCAGCCCAACGATCGCATTGCCGTCTGCATTTCCGGCGGCAAGGATTCTATGCTGATGGCGAAACTGTTCCAGGAACTCCAGCGCCACGGAAAGTTTCCGTTTGAACTGGTCTTTCTGGTAATGGACCCGGGCTACAGCGCCGAAAACCGGCAGATCATCGAGTCCAACGCCAAGCTGCTGCAAATTCCCATTACGGTTTTTGAGACCAACATTTTTGACTCGGTCTATAACGTGCAGAATAATCCCTGTTACTTATGCGCCCGGATGCGCCGTGGACACCTTTACAATAAGGCAAAGGAACTGGGCTGCAACAAGATCGCCCTGGGACACCACTTCGATGATGTCATCGAGACCATCCTCATGAGCATGATCTACGGCGGACAGGTGGAGACCATGATGCCGAAACTGCACAGCGCCAACTTCGAGGGAATGCAGCTGATACGTCCCATGTATCTGATCCGGGAGGCGGACATCAAGCACTGGTGCCGCTATCACGACTTGCAGTTTATCCAGTGCGCCTGCCATTTCACAGACACCTGCACCACCTGCGACCCGGACGAGCGGACGGTTTCCAAGCGCATGGTGATAAAACAGCTGATTGCCAAGCTGGCGGAGGAGAATCCGCAGATCGAAAAGAATATTTTCCGCAGCGTGGAAAATATCAACTTGAACAAAATCATTTCCTACCAGAAAGATCATGTGACACACAGCTTTTTGGATGGGTATGTCAACGAGTAAATCTGTTTATAGAGAGCCGGTATTTTGTAGATTTACCGGCTTCTTTTTGTTGACTTTCGTTTTATGTTGGTGTATAATGTATCTAGCAAGCATTAGGATACCTTAAATGGAGGGATTATTGTGGAAAAAAATGATGAATTTGAAAACGGAAGAAAAAAGCCAATAAAAAAGATTCTTTATATTATAGTTATTCTAATTTTGGCTCTACTGGTTTTTGTTGCTGTGTTTAAGATTAAAGATTTCAAAAAGCCAAAAACACAAAATGCAATATCTACATTTTTAGATGGCGGAACAAAAGAGGCAGAAGTTGTATTCACAGAATCAGAATTGAAGGAAGTGCTTGGAATAAGCGAGTTTTATACAGCTGATTATACATACAATTCAATTGTAAAGGTTTATGATAAAGACAATGAAACACTGCGGTATAATGTAGCGTATGAAGGAAAAGTGAAAGCCGGGATAAACTTTCAAAACATCAAGACGCAAATTGATAATGAAAATAAAAAAATAACTGTAATCTTGCCAGATGTAGAAATATATGATACTACTGTTGATGCAGGAACATTGGAATATATTTTTACAGATAAAAAATACAATACAGAAAATGTAGCACAAGAGGCATATAAGTTATGCTGTAATGATCTGGCAGAAAAGGCTAAACAGGAAGATAACTTATATTCTGCCGCAAAAAGCAATGCCAAAGCAGCTGTGGAGGCGTTAATTAAACCATGGGTGGAGCAAACAAATTCAGATTATACTGTTGTTGTTAAATGAGGTGCTGATTATGAAAAAGAAAATTTCAATTTTAGTAGCTGTTTTAATGTTGGGAGTCACAATATCTGGTTGTTCAACTGCAGATAAAACAAGCAACAGTGAGGCAGTATCGGATACAGCAGAAACAACAATAGAAGAAAGTGTACAGAGTAATGAAAACGTTGATGTTCCTGAAATTTCGCAGATTCACTCGATCTGCGAACTGGCAACAACAGAGTGTTATTATCACAATGTTGCAAAATCTGAAAAGAAGAAAGGAAGTGGATTTGCTCATATCGGTGAAGTAGACAGAAATTTTTGGATGGAATACATAGGATGTGCTAAAATTGGAATTGAAGCATCAGAAGTGACAATGAAGATGGAAGGAACAGTTTGCACAATTACAATTCCCAAAGCTAAAATATTATCAATGAGTGTGGATCCGGATTCGTATAACGAACAATCTTATATTTCATCACAGGACAGTTGGAACTCAAATCCTATAACTGCAGAAGATCAAACGAAAACGATAAATGAGGCACAAGATGAGATGAGAAGAACTATTGAAAATGATTCATCTTTGTTAGCAAGTGCGCAGGATAGAGCGAAAAAACTAATTGAAAGTTACATAGAACAACTGAAGAAAATTTCGAAAACCAATTATACAATTCAATGGGAATATGAGGAAAACAATTCTACAAATCAAGATTCAAATGTGAGTGAAGAAAATAATTGAATCGCAATTTCGACCGCTGATTTTTATAATAACAGCGGTCGTTTTTTCATAAAAGCAACAAACAGGAGGAATGCACATGGATATGAATTTGCAGAAGTATCTGTCCTTTGTCAAGACCGTGGAGTACGGCAGCTTTACCAGAGCGGCAGAGATCCTGCATTATTCCCAGTCCGGGGTCAGCCGGATGATCGGCGACCTGGAAAAGGACTGGAACATGGTACTTCTGGAACGTGGAAAAGGCGGCGTGCGGCTGACTTCCAACGGGCTGCATATGCTGCCGTATGCCAAGGAACTGGTGGCAGACTATGAGAAGATGCAGATGCAGGTGAATGCGCTGAACGGGATGCAGTCGGGGCTGATCCGCATCGGCACATTTTCCAGCATCGCCACTCACTGGCTGCCCAACATCATCCGGGAGTTTCAGAAGGACTATCCGCACATCGAATACGAGCTGCTGCTGGGCAGTTATACCGAACTGGAAAAGTGGATCACAGAGGGCAGGGTGGACTGCAGCTTTGTGCGTCTGCCCACCCTGGGAAAGTTCGATACCATTTTTCTGGAAGAGGATCGCCTTATGGCGGTGCTGCCGGAAAATCATCCTCTGGCAGGACTGGAAAAGTTCCCGGTGGCAGCCCTTTGTGATGCGCCGTTTATGATGTTGGAAAAGGATGCCCGTGCCGATGCGGCGGAGATCTTCGAGCGCTGTGGACTTTCTCCGTCGGTGCGCTTTACCACGTGGGACGACTATGCCATTATGTCCATGGTGGAAAGCGGACTGGGTGTCAGCATCTTGCCGGAACTGATTTTACAGCGTGTGCCGTACCGCATCTGTGTCCGGGAACTGGATGTTCCCGCATACCGCCGGATCGGACTCGCACTTCGGGATCGGGAAAGCGCATCACTCGCCGTCAAGTGCTTTCTGGAGTATCTCAAATACCGGCATGACACCCTGGATTCCTCCAAATCCGAAAAAACGTAAAAAAATCGAAAACTTCTGCATATTTCGGCGGATTTCCACAGATTTTGAATTGACTTTTCCGGCAGAGAATGGTATAATAGACTACATATAACCGGCTTTTTGCCGCACAAAGACTGCGGCATTGCCAAAACATCCAGGAAGGAAAAGTGACATGAATTTTTTAGAGGAGAGAATCGTAAAAGACGGCATCGTAAAAGAGGGCAATATTCTGAAAGTGGACAGCTTTCTGAATCACCAGATGGACGTGCAGCTGTTCCAGCAGATGGGGGAAGAGTTCAAACGCCGCTTTGCAGACAAGGAGATCAATAAGATTCTGACCATTGAGGCATCCGGCATCGGCATCGCCTGTATCGTGGCAAGCTGTTTCCACGTTCCGGTGGTGTTCGCCAAGAAGTCCAAGAGCGTTAACATTGACGGTGCGGTCTATGTGGCAGAGGTGGAATCCTTTACACACAAGTGCAAGAACCAGGTGATCGTTTCCAAGAAGTTCCTGCACCCGGAGGACAAGGTGCTGATTATTGACGACTTCCTGGCAAACGGCTGTGCGCTCCAGGGACTGATCTCCATTGTGACGCAGGCTGGCGCAACCGTGGAGGGCATCGGTATCGCTGTCGAAAAGGGCTTTCAGCAGGGCGGCCGCATCATCCGGAATCTGGGCTATCCGCTGGAATCGCTGGCAATCGTGGAGAGCATGGACGCATCCAACGGAACAATTGTGTTCCGGGAGCAGGAACAGTAAGCGGGGTGCCGGATGAAAAAATTGAATTTTCGGGATGCCTCGATCAGCAATCTGTACCAGCTGAACGGCTTAGTGCCGGTACATAAAGCGATCCCGTTTGGATTGCAGCACATTCTCGCCATGTTCGTTGCCAACATTGCACCCATCCTCATTGTGGGCGGAGCGTGCGGTCTGGCATCTTCTGAAACGGCAATGCTGATTCAGAGCGCCATGCTGATTGCCGGCATCGGTACACTCATCCAGCTGTTTCCCATTTTTCACAAGGTGGGTTCCGGACTGCCCATTGTAATGGGCATCAGCTTTACCTTTGTGTCCGTGCTTTGCTTTATCGGAGCGCAGTACGGCTACGGTGCAATCATGGGCGCCGTTCTCATCGGCGGACTGGTCGAGGGCATCCTGGGGCTGTTTGCGAAATTCTGGCTCAGGATCATTGCTCCTATCGTTTCTGCCAGCGTGGTGACTGCCATCGGCTTTTCCCTGCTGACAGTCGGTGCGAATTCCTTTGGCGGCGGCAGCGGCAGTGAGGACTTCGGCTCTGCCACAAACTGGATCCTGGGTTCAGTGACGCTGCTTTGCTGCATCCTGTTTCACATTTTCGCCAAGTCCTATTTCAAGCAGCTGTCCGTGCTGTTTGGTCTGATCGTGGGGTACATTCTGGCGATCTGCATGGGCAAGGTGGACTTTTCCGCACTGCGGGAGACTTCCATCATCGCCGTTCCGCATCTGATGCCGTTCCGGATGGAGTTCCATGCGGATGCCATCATTTCCGTGGTGCTGATTTTCCTGGTGTCTGCGACGGAGACCATTGGCGACACCTCGGCGCTGGCTGCCTCCGGACTGGGACGTGATGTCACACGGGAGGAGACCTCCGGCTCTATTGCCTGTGACGGTTTTGTCAGTTCTCTGTCCTCGGTGTTCGGCTGTCTGCCCATCACTTCGTTCAGCCAGAACGTGGGACTGGTCGCTATGACAAAGGTAGTGAACCGCTTTACCATCGCCACCGGTGCAGTCATCATGATCCTTGCCGGTATCTTTCCGATTTTCGGCGCATTGCTGGCGACGCTGCCGGATGCCGTTCTGGGCGGCTGTACCATTATGATGTTCGGTACGATCGTTGTCAGCGGCTTGCAGATGATGAGCAAATGCGGCTTTTCTCAGCGGAACATGATTATTGCGGCGCTGTCGCTGAGCATCGGTCTGGGTTTTACCCAGTGCGCAGACCTGTTCAATATCTTCCCGGATATGGTGAAGAACGTCTTTGCACAGAACTGTGTGGCAGTTGTATTTTTGGTGTCCATTCTGCTGAATCTGGTGCTGCCGAAAAACATGGAGGCAGAAAAGGTGACGGAGAAGAAAAAGACAGCCGAGAAAGCGTGATGCGCTTTTTGTTCTGACAGAATCGGCTGCTGTCTTTTCTGGGAGGTGAAACAATTGCATAAAAAATATCCCGTTGTGATCCACGCAGTGCTGCTGCTTTTCTGTCTGCTGTTCCTGTTCGGAATGTTCGTGGAGCGTACAGATACCGGCGGCGTGATCGACAGCCGCCGTGAGCAGCCGACCTGCCAGGAAATCAATTACACAGAAATGGTGGAGGAAAACGACCCGGATGCGCCTGTGGGCGTGACCCGTATCTTTCACTTCCAGCTGAACAGCGATCTGGCAGGAAAACAGCTGATGTTCTACGTCATCAACGCCAACACAAGAGTCTACATTCAGGGAAAGCGTGTGTATGACCGGAGCAGGGATGCGTCCAATCCGGTGAGCGGTACAGGCTGCTACTGGGTGAATCTGCCGCTGATCCGTGCAGACAGCGGAAAAGAGGTAGTCGTTGAGATACAGCCGATCTATCGGGCAACGGTGGACCGGACCATTACCTTCTATGAGGGTGTCCGGTATCCGCTGTTCTGGAAATTGTTCCGGCACGACGCACTGTTTCTGCTGATCGGTGTTCTCCTGGTGATCTTCGGCATCTTCTACTTGCTGATCGGGGTGTATTACCGCATGAAGATGCAGTCAGCTCTGTATCTGTCGCCGCTCGGAATGGTTGCCGTTCTGGTCGGTCTGTGGAAGATCGCAGATACCCGTCTTATCACCTGGCTGATTCCGGGACACGCATTGTTCTTTTCCTATCTGAGTATGTTTTCCATCATGTTTGCACCCTTTTTTGTTGCGCTGTACATCCATATGTCGGCGAGAAAAACCGGGTCGATCCGAAAAGTAACCAGCGTGCTGCTGGTGGTCAACGCAGTGCTTGTTCTGGCAGCATTTGCGGCGCATCTGCTGCGTCTGCTGGCGCTGCGGGAGTCCCAGGAACTGTACAATTACTGCATCCTGGTGCAGGCGCTGTTCCTGCTGGTCTTTGAGATCTGCATCTATCCCAAGCACAAGGACGATATGCGGCACCGGCTGTTCCTGCTCTCCATGATTTTGCTCATGGCAATGGGAACGCTGGACATCCTGCACTTCCTGCTTGTCCGTTCGTCCAACTCGCTGTTTTTCATTATGATCGGCGTGCTGGTGTACATCATCGCAGTGGGAGTTTTCACCATGCGTGGTACACAGGACAAGCTGTTCCGGGATAAGGCAACCGGTCTCTATAACCGCAACAAGTGCAATGAGCTGATTCACACAGGCGTCATTTCCGATAAGCACCTCTGCTTTATGATGTTCGACTTGAACGGTCTGAAAAAGACCAACGACAATTTCGGACACGATGCCGGGAATCAGATGATCGAGTCCTTTGCGGCGGTTCTGCGCCGGTGTATCCCGGCAGGGAACTTTATCGGCAGAAGCGGCGGCGATGAGTTCGTGGGCATCATCTACAATACGGATGAGACTCGTGTGAAACAGATCATTTCCAATATCCGGGAGCAGATCGAATCATTCAACCAGGCAGAGGACAGGGGCTGGCAGCTGGGAACAGCAGTGGGATATGCGTTTGCCGAGGAGGCGCCGGACCGGTCATATACCACACTGTATGAGTTGGCAGACCAAAGAATGTATGAAAATAAACGGGCAATGAAAGCTACCCGTACATAAGGAGCGTATTTTATCTATGACAACCGAGGAATTTGAACAGAAGATCAAGCGTGTCCTCATCACAGAGGAAGAGATCCAGGCGAAAGTCAGGGAAGTGGGCGCACAGATCAGCCGGGAGTATGAGGGAAAGCCTCTGCTGCTGGTCAGCATTCTGAACGGCGCATTCGTCTTTATGGCAGACCTGTGCCGTGCCATCACCATTCCCTGTGAGACAGCGTTTATGTGCGCCAAGAGCTATTACAACGGCACGTCCTCTTCCGGCATCGTAAAGATCACTATGGATCTGATGCAGGACATCAGCGGCTATCATGTCATCATCGCCGAGGATATCATCGACACCGGACGGACACTGAACGACGTCATCAAGCTGCTGAAGGCGAGAAATCCGCTTTCGCTGAAAGTTATCACACTGCTGGACAAGCCGGAGCGCCGTCTGGTAAAACTGGATGCCGATATTTCTCTGTTTACCATTCCGGATCACTTTGTGATCGGTTACGGACTGGACTGCGGCGAGATTTACCGCAACCTGCCCTATATTGCAGAATATGATGAAGGAGAAACCAAGTAATGTTTGAAAAACTGTTCCATTTGAAAGAAAACAACACCAATGTAAAAACGGAGTGCATTGCCGGTGTTACCACGTTCATGACCATGGCGTATATCCTGGCGGTAAACCCCAGTATCCTCAGTTCTACCGGCATGAATCCCACGGCAGTTCTGCTGGCGACCTGTCTGGCATCCTTCCTGGGAACTATGTGCATGGGCATGATGGCGAACCTGCCCTTCGCCCTGTCCGCCGGCATGGGACTGAACGCCTTTTTCGCCTATACCGTCTGCGGCAACATGGGCTATCCGTGGCAGGTCGCACTGCTTGCCGTGTTTGTCGAGGGTCTGATCTTCATTGTCCTTTCGCTGACAAATGTCCGTGAGGCGCTGTTCAATGTTATCCCTATGTCGCTGAAAAAGGCGGTGTCGGTGGGCATCGGCGTGTACATCGCCTTTATCGGTCTGCAAAATGCCGGCGTTGTTGTCAACAGTGACTCGACGCTGGTGACCATCGTTTCGTTCCGTGATAACTTCCAGACCGGCGGCATCTGTGCGCTGCTGGCGATCCTGGGAACACTGTTCACCGCATTCCTGTACATCAAGCGGGTAAAGGGTTCTATCCTCATCGGCATTCTTTCCACCTGGGTGCTGGGCATCATCTGCCAGCTGACCGGGCTGTACACCGTAGATGTTGAGGCAGGCTACAACAGCCTGATCCCGGCATTCTCTATGACAGACTTTACCGCACTGGGTTCCACATTCGGACAGTGCTTCAAGTTTGACTTTGACGGCGTAAGCATCATCAACTTTATTGTGGTTATTTTCTCGTTCCTGTTCGTAGACATTTTCGATACCCTGGGTACGCTGATCGGTGTCTGCAATAAGGGCGGTATGCTGGACAAGGACGGCAAGCTGCCGAAGATCAAGCCGGCACTGCTGGCGGATGCGATCGCAACCAGCGCCGGTGCAGTGATGGGTACTTCCACCACCACCACATTTGTGGAATCCTCCGCCGGCGTGGCAGAAGGCGGCAGAACCGGTCTGACTGCGGTTGTGACTGCGATTCTGTTCCTCATCTCCATGCTCTTTGCGCCGATCTTCATTGCCATCCCGTCTTTCGCAACTGCTCCGGCATTGGTGATCGTCGGATTCCTCATGTTCAGCAGCATCACCGAGATCAAGTTCACAGAGGACAGTTTCCTGGAGGCAATCCCGGCTTATCTGTGCATCCTGGCTATGCCGCTGTTCTACAGCATCTCCGAGGGCATTTCCATGGGCATCATCTCCTATGTTGTCCTGCACGTTGTCTGCGGCAAGGCAAAGAAGGTGAAACCGCTGCTATACGTGGTTGCGCTGCTGTTTATCCTCAAGTATATTTTCCTTTAATTCCAACACGCATTTCAAAGCCTGTTTCCGTCTCCGGAGACAGGCTTTTTTGCTTGTGTTTCCGGCAGAAATATGTTATAATAGTGCTATTGACAGCAGATGAGACAAGCTGCTGATTTCCAGAAAGGACATTTGTTTATGTCAGAGATCAAAACCATTACCACACTGCTCCGGGATGCCGTATCCACGCACATCTACGGCAAAGAGGATGTTATTGATAAGGTGCTGGCTGCGCTGCTGTGCGGCGGTCATGTGCTGCTGAATGACATTCCCGGCACAGGAAAGACTACCCTTGCCCGGAGTTTGGCAAACGCTCTGGATGCCAGCTTTCACCGCATCCAGTTCACGCCGGATCTGCTGCCCACCGACCTGGTAGGTGTCAGCATCCCCGACCCGAAAACCGGCGAATTCGTGTTTCGGAAAGGTGCAGTGTTCACCCAGATCCTTTTGGCGGATGAGATCAACCGTGCTACGCCACGCACCCAGTCTGCCCTGTTGGAGTGCATGGAGGAACGCCAGGTGACCGCAGACGGCGTGACCTATCCGCTGGAGTCGCCGTTCTTCGTCATTGCCACGCAGAATCCGGTTGAGATGCAGGGGACGTTTCCGCTGCCTGAGGCACAGCTGGATCGCTTTCTGCTGTGCCTTTCTCTGGGCTATCCGGATAAGGAACAGGAACTGGCACTGCTGTCCCGGACAGCTGTTCCGGAAGAGGGAAAACCGGTTGTCACCACGGCACAGCTGCTGAACGCCCGAAAGGAACTGGCGCAGGTGAAAGTCTCTGCTGCGGTGCAGGAGTACCTGGTAGAATTGGCGCACGCCACCCGGACGCATCATCAGATACAGCTGGGGCTGAGTACCCGTGGAATGCTTTCCTTGCTGGAGGTCTCCAAGGCAGTTGCGGCGATACGTGGCAGAAACTATGTCACACCGGACGACATCAAGCACATTGCAGCGGACTGCATGGCGCACCGCATGGCAGCACGTGGGGCAATGTGGGAAGAAAATCACGAGACCTGCCGCCGCATTGTATCGGAACTGCTGGAGACTGTTCCCGTGCCAAAGGAATCACAATGGAACTGATCGCTGTTATTCTGTTGGTACTGCTGGTGCTGTTCGGCGAGATCGGACTCTACCGCCGGAACGGCTTGAAGGGACTGTCCTACCGCTGCCGCTTTTCGGAGACAGAATGCACCGAGGGCGACTCCCTGCAGTTTGTAGAGACAGTTTCCAACGAAAAAGGGATGCCTGTGCCGTGGCTCAAGGCAGAACTGACCACGTCCTGCTGGCTGGACTTCCCGGAGACAAATTCCTCGCAGACCGGAGAAAACCGCTTTGTCACCAGTTTCTTTTCCGTGCGTGGACACGCCAAGGTCAGCCGTGTCTGGAACATCACTTGTGAAAAGCGCGGAGCATACGAGATGGAACACGTGGTGCTGGTCACATCGGATTTGCTGGGCGTGGTGCGGCTGTCGCTCCAGGCAGAGGATACCGGCGGAACGCTGCTGGTACTGCCGCAGCGTATGACGGAGGCTGGACTGATTCTGCCACGGCTGCTGCACCAACAGTTCGGAGACCAGTCTGTCCGGCACAGCCTGCTGACAGACCCTTGCCTTTCCGCAGGTGTCCGGGAATACGTGCCGGGTGATCCACTCCACCGGATGCACTGGAAAGCCTCGGCGCACGCCGGAACGCTGCTCATGCGCCGGGAAGAGCATACCGCACAGCAAACGGTCACGGTATTGCTGGCGCTGGAATCCCACAGCCCGGACAGCGGCATTATGACGCAGGACGAGGCACTGTTGGAGCATACCATCCGGGTCTGTGCGCAGTGCCTGTGGGAGTTCTTCCGGAACGGCTGGCAGGTGCGACTGTGCATCGGAGAGCGCCGAAAAGACGGTTTGCCGATCATGTCGCCCTATGGCGGCGGCAGTGGAATGTACCATCAACTCATGCAGCAGCTGGCACTGCTCCGCCTGCAGGAGATCGTGCCGCAGTCCCAGATGCTCTCCATGCACGGCAGATCTTCCATCCAGGAAACACTGCTGCTCATCACACCGTACACGGACAGAACAACGGCGCAGTGGAAACAGCGCTGCGGTGGTCTGGTGCTGGTGACGGGTCACGCCCATGACGGCGGCAGTTGTGCCGATGCGAGGATTCCCTTGCCGGAATACCTGCACAGCGAGGAGGTGGCATCATGAAAAATGCACGCTTTCTGCTGCACCTACTGCTGATTACGGCACTGTCTGCCGCCTTGTATCCCTTTCCGCTGCTGCTTGCGATATGGAGCGGCAGTGCCGGATGGACGGCTCCGGTGATGACTGCGGCGCTGGTGCTTTGTGTATGGCTCGGCACGCTGTACATCCTGCTGCTGCGTCGGCAGTATGCCCGGCATCCTCGCTGGGTCAATGGCGGCGTGTGGGCGCTGACACTGCTGCTGTGCGTGCTGGGCAGTCTCTTTGCCCCGTATCCCACACGCCTGGCGCAGGTTCTTCTGGGTATCACTGCCGGCGGCTGCTTTTTCGGCGGCGCACGGCTGGTCTTTCATCCGCTGGAACACCTGGTGCATCCCAACGTGTTTGTCGGGCTGTGCCTATGGGATTGCTTTTCCGGCTTTCTGATCTATCTGACCAGGGTAAAGCTGCCTTTCCTGCCTATGGTACTGCTCTTTGCCGCCAATGCGGCGCTCTTCGCCCTGGTGCATAACCGGGACGCCATGGAGCGGATGCTGTCCGGGAGAGACGGCGACACCTGGGAACTGCCCACGGAGATTCGCCGCAGCAACGGCAGGCTCATGGGGATTCTCTGTGGTGTCGGACTTGCGCTGGTTTTGTGCAGCCGTCCTCTGGCGAGGGGAATGCGCTGGCTGTGGCGCTGGATCTATACCGGATTCTTTTACGCACTGCGCTGGCTGCTGTCGCTGGGCAGCAGTTCCGACACAGCGGAGGAGATACCGGAAAGCGCCAGGGATAAGCTGATGGAACTGCCGCAGAACAGCACATCCGGCTGGGTGAGACTGGTGATCGAACTGGTGCTTTTGGCGGCTGTGCTGGCGTTGGTCATCTGGAAACGGCACGAGATCGGGGATGCCATTGCATCCGCCTGGCTTAGCCTGCGGCAGTGGTTCCGGTCGCATCTGCAAAAGAACCACGCCGCCCAGGAAAACCAGAACGGCGGTGCATACTGCGATTATGTGGAAGATCTGCTGTACCACGAAAAAACGGCAGTCGACACAGTCACACTGCAAAGCCGTCGCAATTGGAAAAAGGCGTACCGTCGCTATCACAGGCTGCCCCACGGAGCAGAGCGATTCCGGTTGGGTTATGCGCTGCTGCTGGCGAAACTGCCGGATGATGCGGCAAGACCGGCAGACAGCCCGGCGGAGATTCTGGAACATTTACAGATACTGCTCCCGGAGGAAAGTTCGCTTTCTCAGTGGGAGACCGTAACGCAGGCGTACAGCGCCCTGCGATACGGGGAGATTCAGCCGGAGGAAAACGCTTTTCTGGCGATGGATGCCTTACTAAAACAGCAAAAATAATTGATGTCACGATAATTGATATCACACAAAAAGCCAGTCTGTGGGAACAGTTCCCACAAACTGGCTTTTCCATTTCTAAAAGCTTTTTCAAGCCTTATTCGTCGTCTTCGCTGTGTGTGACCTGAATGCCAAGAACGTCCAGACTCTCGGTATCCACCGGAGCCGGGCAGGCGCTCATGAGTTCGCTTGCGTTCTGTACCTTCGGGAATGCGACCACGTCACGCAGGCTGTCTGCCTGGAGCATAACCATTGCCAGACGGTCCAGACCAATGCCCAGACCACCGTGCGGCGGTGCGCCGTAGTGGTATGCCTCTACCAGGAAACCAAACTTTGCCTCGATCTCCTCGTCCGTGAGGCCCAGTGCCTGGAACATCTTCTCCTGCAGCTCGTAGTCGGTGATACGGATAGAACCAGAGGAAAGCTCTGTGCCGTTCAGTACCAGGTCGAATGCCTTTGCGGTGACACGTGCCGGATCGCTGTCCAGATAGGGCAGGCACTCGTCCATCGGCATGGTGAACGGGTGGTGCATCGCATCCCAGTGCTGGGTATCCTCGTTCCACTCAAAGAACGGGAACTGGGTGATCCACAGGAAGTTGAACTTGCCCTCCGGGATCAGATCCAGTTTCTTTGCCACTTCCAGACGCAGTGCGCCCAGTACCGGCAGTGCAACCTTGTTCTTGTCTGCCATAATGAGAACCACATCGCCCTTTTCGCAGCCCAGGTGCGACAGGATCTCATCCAGCTTGCCCTCCGGCAGGAACTTTGCAAAGGAACAGGTGGGCTTTTCGTCGTTCCAGCGAATGAATGCCAGTCCCTTTGCGCCGATGCCCTTTGCCTTTTCTGTCAGCTTGTCGATTTCCTTGCGGGTCAGCACAGATGCGGCATTCTTTGCCACAATGGCACGAACACTGCCGCCGGCATCCAGCGCAGAGCGGAATACCATAAAGTCAACATCCTTGACTACATCGGACAGATCCTGGAGTTCCATGCCAAAGCGAGTGTCCGGCTTGTCCGAACCATAGCGTTCCATTGCCTCCTGGTAGGTCATGCGGGGCAGCGGTGTGGTGATATCCATGTTCAGCACTTTCTGGAACAGATACTTGACGAATCCCTCTGTGATTTGGAGAATATCCTCCACATCCACAAAGGACATTTCCAGGTCGATCTGGGTGAATTCCGGCTGACGGTCAGCACGGAGATCCTCGTCACGGAAGCAGCGTGCGATCTGGATATAGCGGTCCATGCCAGAAACCATCAGCAGCTGCTTGTAGATCTGCGGCGACTGGGGCAGGGCATAGAATTTGCCGTTATGCACACGGGACGGGATCAGATAGTCTCTCGCACCTTCCGGTGTGGACTTCATCATCATCGGCGTTTCGATCTCGATGAAGTTGTTGGCATAGAAGTACTCTCTGGCAGCCAGTGCAATCTTGTGGCGCATAATCAGATTGTGCTGCAGCGGCGCACGGCGCAGATCCAGATAGCGGTATTTCAGACGCAGTTCCTCGTTGGTCTTGGTCTCGTCGGTGATTGCGAAAGGCGGTGTCTGTGCCTTGGACAGTACACGCAGATCGTCAACCAAAACCTCAAAAGCGCCGGTTTTCATTTCCTTGTTGACGCTGGAACGCTCTGCGACTACGCCCTTTGCCATCAGCACATATTCGCTGTGGCAGGATGTAGCCTTTTCGAAAATGGCACGGTCTGTCTGGTCGTTGAATGCCAGCTGTACAATGCCGGTGCGGTCACGGAGATCAATGAAAATCAGATTGCCCAGGTTTCGTACCTTCTGTACAAAGCCGCCGACAACGACAGTTTCTCCTGCTTTTGTCACTTCACCGCAGTAACAGGTGCGGCGCAAATCCTGCATCAAATCCATGTTTACTGACACTCCTTTTCAAAATCCTCCACGATGTCGTGGAACATATACTGGACGGCGATATCGTCGAAATTTTCTTCAAAGGTCTCGTCCAGAGCGATCTCTGTCTGCTCGCCGGTCTCCATATTTTTCAGTTTTGCCTTCTTTTCTGCCAGCTCATTTCCGCCCAGCACCATTACGAAGGACGCACCGATCTTGTTGGCATACTTCATCTGTGCTTTCAGACCACGCTGCATCACATCGTATTCGACCTGATAGCCGGAGATGCGGAGCTGCTGTCCCAGCTGCATTGTCAGCGGAACGGCGCTTTCGTCCATCGGGGCAATGTACAGGTCGCAGGACTTCGGCTCTTCGAAGTCGCAGCCCTGGCTCTCCATGGTGAGGATCAGTCGTTCCAGACCCATGGCAAATCCCATTGCCGGTGTGGGCTTTCCGCCCATCTGTTCGATCAGTCCGTCATACCGGCCGCCGCCGCAGACAGTCCCCTGTGCGCCGATGTCGGTGGTGACAAACTCGAAAACGGTCTTGGTATAATAATCCAGACCACGAACGATCTTCGGGTTGATGGTGAAGTCGATATTCAGCGCCTTCAGATATTCCTGGAGCTTTTCGAAGTGTGTCCGGCAGTCGTCGCACAGGTAGTCCAGAATGATCGGGGCATCCTTGGCGATTCCGGCGCAGATCGGGCTTTTGCAGTCCAGGATACGCATGGGGTTCTTTTCCAGACGGGTGAGACAGGTCTCGCACAGCTCGTCCTTTTTCGGTTCAAAATACGCCCGGAGCGCCTTGTGGTATTCCGCACGACAGGTGGGGCAGCCGATGGAGTTGATGTTCAGCACGATGTTCTTGAGTCCGGCACGGTCGAGAATGGTCTTTGCCAGCGCAATGATCTCAGCGTCAGAAGTCGGTCCCTGGCTGCCTGCCATTTCGATGCCGAACTGGTGGAACTCCCGGAGTCTGCCTGCCTGCGGACGCTCGTGGCGGAAACAGGACAGGATATAATATACCTTCTGGGGAAGTGCATCGTTGAGCAGACCGTTCTGGAGTATGGACCGGATCGTGCCGGCTGTTCCCTCCGGACGCAGGGTGAACTCGGTTTCCTTTGCCTTGACGGTATACATTTCTTTCTGTACCACATCTGTGGTTTCGCCCACAGAACGCAGGAACAGGTCGGTGCTTTCAAAGGTGGGGATGCGTGTTTCGTGAAAGCCGAAATTCTCCGCTGTTTCCCTTGCAATGCGTTCCACCGTATGCCACTTGTAGATCTGCTTGGGTGTCACATCTTCTGTTCCCTGGGGACGTGTGATTTTGATTGCCATGTATGAAAAACCTCCTCGCACTCCGGAGACCGGACTGCAAAAAATTTCCCCTTCCGAAAAAGGGGAGATAGTTGTACAAAAACTTGACGGCAGCCCTGTGCTGCCAGAAATGCGGTGTGCTTAAATGGTCGGATTGCCGATTTCCCGCCAGTCCAAATCGCCACGCTCCAGCGCCATGATGAGCGCCTCAGCCGTTGCAATATTGGTTGCGACCGGAACATTATGTACGTCGCAGAGACGGAGCAGATTCATTTCGTTCGGTTCCGATGCCTTGCGGTTGATCGGGTCACGGAAGAACAGGAGTACATCGATCTCGTTGCAGGAGATGCGTGCTGCGATCTGCTGGTCGCCGCCCTGAGAACCGCTCAGATACCGCTGGATCCGCAGACCAGTCGCCTCTGCCACCTGCTTGCCGGTCGTTCCCGTTGCACATAGGGTGTGCCGGGAGAGGATGCCGCAGTAGGCGATACAGAATTGGATCATCAGTTCTTTTTTTGCGTCGTGTGCAATCAGTGCAATTGTCATGTCAGATAACCATTCCCTTCTACATTCTTTATCGTATCAAAAATGAAACTTAGATATTCGTTCTATGATTTCATTGTTTTCAGATAGTTAGACCACTACATCATTTATTATACACCATATCCCGGTATTTGTCAAAGAATTTCCGTGAGAAAAATATAAAATTGTGAATTGTATGGTGCTTCCCACGTTCACCCTTGTGCATTCTGACGAATTCTGCTTCTCAGTCTCTTGCGGTGGTGCTTGTTGTAGAAGTTGTGGTTTCCGTACCGGTCGTATCGGTGGATGCGGTCGTTGCGCCCACCATGTCTACATTGGTCTGTTCGCCCTTGACAGTTTTTTCGTATGCCTGGATGATCGAACGGATCATGTACTTGGAGTATTCGCCGCCTTCGATCACACCGGCGAAAGCGATTTCCGGATCATCTGCCGGGGCATAGCCGATGAAGAAAGAGTCCTGGACTCTGCCGCTGACCTGGGGCGTACCGGTCTTGACTGCCACATCAAATCCCAGGTTTGACAGGGAATACTGCGCCGGGAAATTGTTGGTGGATGCGGCGATCATACCGTTTTCCACATACTGGAATACGCTGTCGTTGAGCGGTGTGATCTGCTCTGCCACCGCAGGCTCTTTCTGTTCCAGTTTTGTGGTGTGGCTGTAGTCCCAGATGCTGTCCACCAGATGCGGCTCATAGCGTGTGCCGTTGTTGGCGATGGTGCAGGCAACATTCGCCATTTGCAGCGGCGTTACAGCCCATTCGCCCTGACCGATCGCACTTTGCAGTACCTGACCGACGGTCCAGTCTGCGCCCAGTTCCGCAAAGGTCTCCTGGTTGGACAGATGTCCGGCGGCATCGCCGGTTTCCAGCCCGGTGGACTGACCCAGTCCAAATTTGGAGGCATACTCTGTAATGCGGTCGATGGTCAGTTCCTCCGACAGCTTGTAGAAGAAGATGTTGCAGGATACCCGAAGTGCCTGTGTAACTGCAATGTCACCATGTGAACCGGTACAGTTGTAATCGTGGTCTTTGAAATGATAGGTGTGTCCGCAGAAATAGGTGCTGTTTCCGGTGATGATCCCCTCATTCAAACCGGCAGTTGCCGTGATGGTCTTAAAGGTGGAACCCGGGCGGTAGAGTCCGTCTGTCGCCCGGTTGACCAGCGGCGAATTTTCCGCATTCAGAATGGATTCATAATCAGTCTTATAATCTTCCAGGTTGTATGTCGGCGCTGTGACCATGCCCAGAACGCCGGCAGTTTTGGCATCCAGCACAACGATCGCACCGCAGGTGACCTTTTTCAGCCCCAGTTCTTCCGTCTTGGAATTCCGCAGGCTGTCAAAATTATTGATAAAGCCGTCCAGAATGTTTTGCAGTTCCCGCTGATAGTCGCTGTTGACAGTCAGCTGAACCGTCTTGCCAGCCTCCACCGGGGTTTCCATGTCCGAAGAAACGACAACGCCGTTTTCTACGGTGATTTTCTTGATGCCGTCAGTGCCACGCAGGGTGCTTTCCATGGCACGTTCAATGCCGCTTTTTCCCACGGAATCATCCAGAGCGTAACCCTCAGACTTCAGCTTTTCGTATTCCTCCGCATAGATGGGACCGACAGTACCGATCTCGTGGGGAATGACATCGCCCTGTGCTACAGAACGTATCGCCTCTTCCACAATGTCCATGCCGGGGAGCGTGACGCCACGTTCTTTCAGTTCCGTGACCACATTCAGCGGCACATCCTCTGCCAGAGTGAAACGGTTGCTGAGGGAAAAGCCACGAAGCTGCATCTCATAGCGGATTCCGGCGAGCAGTCGCTGTTCCTCCGGCGTATAGCTGTCGTCAATGTCATAGTCCTCTTTCAGCTTGTCCATGCAGTTGTCCGCTGTGGCATAGACATTCATGTTCAGGTTTTCCTTGAGCTTGCTGACCGCTTTGTCATCACCGGTAAAGGTGTATGGCTGTGTATCCGAGATCGGCAGGGAAGTGTCCCATTCTACGCCGTTTTCGTCCAGGATGTTTACCAGAGAGAGCAGCATCTGGTTGCCCTTGGCGTTGTCCTCCGGGAAAGTGTCCGGCTCAATGATAACATTATAGCCTACCTTGTTTTCGATGATGGCTTTGCCGGAGGAATCCACGATCTCGCCACGGGTGGCGCTGATGGTCTGGGTGTATTCCTGGGTGGAAACCCGCTTTGCGGTGTAGGTGTCGCTTTCCACAATCTGTATTTTCATCAGCCGCCAGGCACACGCACAGCTGGCAAGCAGTACCAGCATACTGGCGAGCGTAAGTTTGACATAGCTGGATGCCGTATGTTTCATGAAATGCTCCTTTCCGGAGAAAAACAGGGCGGCACAGCACGGGAAATGGTAAATTTCCGATGCTGTGCAGCCGCTGGTCACGCCGATTCTTCCATAGGCTTATGCTTTTTCTCAATGGTGCGCCGCCGCTTCGGCAGCAGAAAATGGTGAATCAAAGCAAAAATGGGGTAGATCACCACACTGCTGAGAACGGTGTATCCCAGACAGGGCAGCTGGTGGTGCAGATACAGCCGGGAGACATTGTCATATCCCCAGATGGCATACTGGAACACAAAATCCAGTCCTGTCACCACAAAGGAAACCGCCGCCGTCAGAAACATCATGTTCCAGAAACGCTGGAGCAGAAACCGATCATAGAGCCGGGAAGTGAACAGGCAGATCAAAAACAGCAGAATCCCATGATAGCCCGGCAGTGTGCCGCAGGAAATATCCAGCAGCAGACCGCACAGAATGCCGATGCCGCCGGAGACTACAGTTCCGGAGACGGATGCAATGCACAGCGCCACCGGGATCAGCAGCAGGGGCTTGATAAAATCGCCGCCGTTTGCCGTCACAAAAGCGAGAAAAATAAACAGCACGTATAAGATCCAGCGAATGGTATTGCGCAGTCTGGGACGGCGGACAGACCGCCGGGAAAGCTGCTTTCGCTTAGTTTGCCGCATCCTGCTGCTCCTTTCCGGCGAAATCCTTAATGACGATCACATTTTTCAGATTTTCCAGATCCACAGACGGACGAATAATGGCACAATAGCTCAGACCATTGTCCATTGGCTCGATGGATTCCACAGAACCGATGAGATAGCCCTGGGGGAAAATGCCCACAGAATTGGAGGTGGTAATCAGATCGCCGCTTTTCAGCGTGGTGTCTTTCTCCAGGTAGATCATCCGGCAGCGGTATTCCGATGCCAGTGTTACGTCACCCTCCACAATGCCGGATTCCGGCTTGCTGGATGCCTTTGCGCCAATGGAAAGATTGGGAGAGCAGACCGTTTCTACCGTTGCATAGGTGTCGGAAATTTCGGAAATAATGCCGACAAGTCCTTCTGCCGTCACAACCGGATCGTAAACGGAGAGGCCGTCATCGCTGCCCCGGTCAATATAAAAGCCGTGGAACGGGTCGTTTTCGACATAGCCGATGATGGTGCAGGGGTCGGAGAACTCGTTGTCCGGGTGATCCTCTTTGATGCCCATGAACTCGGACAGATCCGCCAGATCCTGTTTCGTCTTGTCATAGTCCACCATCTGGCTTTCCAGTTCCGCCACACGCTGACGCAGCTCCTCGTTTTCCGTCTGGTATTCCTTGGATTTGGTAAAAACATCCATGGTGTCCTGAACGCCGGAAGAAATGCTGTTGGAGACGGAACGAATCGGATTCAGCACCGTTCCCAGAAAGCCGGTAGTGGGCAGGGTATAGCCGTCCCTGGTTACGGCATAGAGCATCATGCCGATCAGAAGGGCAACGATGCACAGAATGATGCGAAACTTTTTGCTGCGGAAAAAACCGCCCATGTGGAATCAGCCTCCTACCTTATTCAAAGCCTTTGGACTCTTCTGAAACAGCATCCCGGTATTTGTCCAGATTTTCCAGGATCTTTCCCGTGCCTTCTGCCACGCAGTCCAGGGGATACTCGGCGATAAAGACGGGCATTCCGGTCTCCTTGTGGATCAGCTGATCCAGTCCCCGGAGCAGTGCGCCGCCGCCGGTCAGTGTAATGCCGTGGTCGATGATGTCAGCCGCCAGCTCCGGCGGTGTCTGTTCCAGGGTACACTTGACAGCGTCCACGATCCGGGACAGCGGCTCGGCGAGTGCTTCCCGGACCTCTCTGGAGGTGATGTTGATATTTTCGGGCAGTCCGCTCATCAGATTTCTGCCCTTGATCTGCATGGTTTCGTCACGGTCCACCGGATAGGCACTGCCGATCTGAATTTTAATACTCTCTGCGGTACGCTCGCCGATCAGCAGGTTGTACCGTTTCTTGATGTAATTGATAATGGCAGCATCAAACTCATCGCCGGCGCAGCGGACGCTCTGAGAGACTACAATGCCGCCCAGAGAGATCACTGCCACTTCGGATGTGCCGCCGCCGATGTCCAGCACCATACAGCCGGTAGGCTCTGTGGTGGGCAGTCCTGCACCAATCGCCGCTGCCATCGGCTCTTCAACGATCAGCACCGGCTTTGCACCAGCCTGGTCTGCGGCATCCCGGACTGCACGTCGTTCTACTGCGGTCACGCCGGAGGGGATGCAGATAATCACTCTGGCACGTGCGAACATTTTGCCGTGCATTGCCTTGCGGATGAACTCCTGCAGGAGAATCGTCGTGGTCTCAAAATCGGCAATCACGCCGTCTTTCAGCGGACGCACGGCAACGATCGAGCCGGGCGTTCTGCCGATTACTTCCTTTGCCTCTTTTCCCACGTATTTGGCACGGTCGGTGTGGGTATTGACTGCGACAACGGATGGCTCTCTGATGATGATGCCCTTTCCACGCAGATATACCAGCGTATTTGCAGTTCCGAGATCAATGCCGATATCTTTCGTAAACATAATGTATGCTCCTTTGGATGCAGTTCTACACGCTGCATCATTGTCCCCAGTAAGTCATTTCTTTCATAAGATTTGCGGAAAATTTCGGTGACTGGCTCCAAAAACTGAGCCGGAAAGCGCCGATTTCTGCACTTTTCACCATAGAAAAGAGAACACTGCTGCCGAAAGATCCGGTGCAGTGTGTCCGGTTGCATGAAATTTTCCGCTCTGATGCAGACTGCTGCGCTTTCCTGCGCTGCGGCAGCCTTTTGCATCAGACCTCTTCTATTATACCACGAAAAAAGCAGGGTGGCAATCTTTTTTTTAGGTTTTTTCTGCGAATTCAAAATTCTATCATATTGTGAAAAATCAACAAGTTTTAATGCAATAATTACAGCAAATATAACAAACGCTGTATGGAGCAATGCGAGACGCCAAGCGGCACTGTACCGGAATTGTCCGGTGCCGTCTTGAGCCTTATTACTTTTTGCCGATCAGCGGTTCGATCTTCGGCGCAACGAAGATGGCAACGATGGTCAGCAGGAGCTGCGCAATGTTAAACTTGGACTGGATGCCGAAGGTGAGATCGGCAACATAGAGGTTCCAGGTGTGGCTTTTGAGGTGCAGCGGCGGCGCATAGTCCAGCCAGCTGAGGGGAGCGATGCCGGCGCAGAGATTGCCGATGACGCCGCCCAGGATCACTGCGACCACGATGGAGCAGAGATAGACGAGAAACTTTTTCATAGACGGGGAGACTCCTTTCGTTTACGACAGACCGCTTGCGCCGAATCCGCCTGCGCCACGTTCTGTTGTGTCCAGGCGCTGGACTTCTTTCAGTTCCGGGGTGAGAATGGGCATGACGACCAGCTGTGCAATGCGCATACCCTCTTCTACGGTAAATGGCTCTGTGCCGTGGTTTACCAGCGGAATCAGCAGTTCGCCACGATAGTCGCTGTCCACCAGACCTACACTGTTAATGAGCGTGATGCCGTGCTTGGTAGAAAGTCCGGAACGTGGGAAGATGCACAGGGCAACATCCGGACGGGACGGAGCAACAGCGATTCCGGTCGGCACTTTACAGATCTCACCGGGCTGAATGGTCAGCGGCGATTCCGGCAGGGCATACAGATCGTACCCTGCGCTCTGCGCTGTGGCACGCTTGGGGAGCTGTGCGTGAGGGCGAAGTTTCTGAACAGATAAGTACATAAAATAACTCCTTTATTCAACACCACGGAAAAACAAGCCCCGGGTGATCGTTTCGTTTGCAGTTTTGCCGCTGCGGTAGGCGTGGAGAACGGACAGCACGTCTGGCTGCAGTGTGCAGTCCAGCACCAGGAAATCCATGTGGGAAAATGCCTCCGGCTTGTCCGCCATCCAGGTGGGGACAGCGTTGTACATGGTCGTGATTCCGGCAGGTCTCCGGCAGTATACCGGGAACTGCCGACCAGTTCGGTCAATGAGATGGTGGGTGCAGTGCTTGCAGCCAACCTCTGCCTGAATGGGACAATTCCGCATGGTCATGACCGGCTGGTATCCATAGGCATAAGCGCCGACGGGCAGCCCGGTGCAGGTCTTGGTCTGGGCGATGGTCAGCTCCGGGGACAAAATCACATCCTGCAGGGATTCTTCCTGCAAAAATGCCAGACAGTCCGGATTGGCTGCGTTCAGTCCCATGCCGCCGTGCAGTGTCAAGCCCAGCTGTCTGCCGATCTGCAAATGAGAGACGTTCTCGCAGACAATGTGAGAGAATCCCAGCTGTTTTGCCTGTTTCAGCCAGCCTATCACTTTTGTTTCGTCCGCACAGAACCGGGGCAGGGTCAGATAGACTCGTTCCCGTACGGTTGCCGGAATTTCTGCCGATACCGTTTCAACAGGCAGGAGCAGTGCCGAAACATCCGGCTCATCCAGCAGCTGTGCGGAAAGCCCGTTCCAGTCCGGCTGCATGATGCGGAACTGGCGCTGTTTTGTGCCGCAGGTCTGTCCTTTGGACAGGGTGACAGGCTGTATGGTATAGTGCGGCGTGTTGGCGGCAATTCGCTTTGCATCCATTGCAGCGATGCCGTCCCGTCGCAGTGCGTTCCAGGCAGATGCCGGGAGCATTCCCACGCCGTCGCAGTCTGCGTGCAGTTCTGCCAGAGCATAGATCGTACCGCCCAGCTTTCCCAGCTGACGTTCCAGCTGTGCGGCATCCGTTGCCTTGGTTCGTGCAGGCTGTACCGTTTCGCCGGAGACGGTGACACAGTTCCCGTCCGCATCCCGGAGTGTCAGAACTGCCGGTTCGCCGGTCTGTACACGGACATCCATGGTCAGCGCAATCTGCGGCGTTGGCTTTTGGTAAAGCTGTGCCAGATGTGGCAGGACTTCCTTTGCCTGTAACACGTCCTCTTTCTGCCGGGTGCCGAACATCTGCTGCCGCTTTCCGTTGTAGTATCCGTCTGTGAAACCGCTCCGGGAGAAAACCGCACGCAGGGTGTCCAGGTCGGGTTCTTCTCCGGCTCTTGCCTGTACCAGAGCAGTGACTGCAGCGGCAACGTATTCCGGCCGTTTGCAGCGTCCCTCGATCTTCAGCGATGCCACGCCGTCCTGTGCCAGTTCTGCCAGATACGGCACCAGGCACAGATCTTTCAGCGAAAGCGCACACACGTTTTTTGCTCCCTTTGCAGAAAAGGGGAGACGGCACGCCTGGGCGCATCTGCCACGGTTGGCACTTCTGGAGCCGATCACTGCCGACAGACCGCACTGTCCGGAAACGCTCATGCAGAGCGCCCCGTGGACAAAAGTCTCTACCTCCACACCGGTCTGACAGACTGCGGCGATCTCTTCTCGGGAAAGTTCCCGGGAGACTACTACACGGGAGATGCCGTGCTGTTTTGCCCAGTGTGCGCCCTCCGGCGTGTGAATCGTCATCTGGGTGGATGCGTGAACGGGGACATCCGGGGACATCCGGCGGATCAGCCGCAGAACGCCCAGATCTTGTACCAGGAACGCATTCACGCCCATTTCCATTGCCGCCTGTAAAAATTGTACCAGAGAGGGAAACTCAGACTCGAAGATCAGCGTGTTCACCGTCAGATAGAGCTTTGCGCCGTAGAGATGACATAGTTCCACAGCGTGCTGTAACTGCGGCAAGTCGAAATTGGCTGCATTCTGCCGGGCAGAGAACAGCTTTCCGCCCACATAGACGGCATCAGCGCCGCAGCGCAGTGCTGCCAGCAGAGATTCTTCCGAGCCGGCAGGGGCTAAGATCTCAGGCGTTCTCATTTGGCATTTTTCTCACGCAGTTCCCGTTCCAGTTCTGCCACACGGGATTTCAGCACCTCGACCTGCTGCATGGCTGCGTCACGTTCCAGACGGGTCTTTCCAGCCTCGTCCACATATTCCTTGGACTGGTCACGGATGCTGTCCAGCTTGGCGTTCGCCTTGTTCAGATCATCCAGTGTCGCCAGCCCCACCATGATCGCCGCCGTAAACGGAGAGGCGCTGCTGTTGGCATCGGTGATCTCAGCGATGCGCGATTCCAGTGTCCGGGCAAGCCCAAAGACATAGTTGGAGGATTCTGCGGTCTGCAAGGTGAAATCCTTGCCGCAGATCACGACTTTGACTTTATTTAACATAGCGTTGTGTTTCCTTTCATTCAAGTGCAGTGCTGCACTGCCTTTTCTATTATACAACATTTTTCGCAGCTTGAAAAGAGGGTATTTTGGAAATTTTTCGAAAGTTCCGCTTTATTCGGCATTCTGACGCCGTTCCAGTTCCTCCAGGATCAGCTTGTTGACCTTGTTGACATCGCCGCAGCCCAGTGTGATTACCAGGTCTCCCGGCTGTGCGTGGTCGCAGATATACTGTGTCACCTGGTCGAAGTTCTCATACTTGCGCTCGTCAGTGGTCTCCGGATTGCTTTCGTCCTGCGGGAACCAGACCGCACCGGGGATCTTTTCACCCAGCTGCCGTGTGAAGATGTTGTAGGTGTTCTTTTCCCGGGAACCCATAATGTCCGTCAGTACAGCGTGATCCGGGATGGAAAGCGCCTCTGCGAATTCGTCCAGCAGCATGGCAGTCCGGGAGAACGTGAACGGTTGGAACACAGCCCAGACCTTGCGGAACGGCATTTCCATTGCCGCTTTCAGCGTTGCGGTCAGTTCGGTGGGGTGGTGCGCATAGTCGTCCACCAGAGTGATGCCGTTTACTTCGCCCTTTTTCTCGAAACGTCTGCCTGCGCCACGGAATTCTGCCAGCCCCTTTGCCACATCTTCAAAGGAAACGCCTACATACATTGCTGCAGCCGCAGCCGCAGTTGCGTTCAGCACGTTATGTTCACCGGCAACGTGCAGCACGATCTCGCCAAGCGATGCGCCGTGGTGCATCAGCTGGAAGTGGGTCTCCAGACCGGAAACGTGGCGGATGTCAGCCGGGTAGTAGTCGCATTCCGACGTTTTGCCGAAGGTGATGCGTTCCTTGCCCTCAATGCCCTCCATCGCTTTGCAGGTGTTGGCATCGCTGCCGTTGTAGATGACTGCTTTAGAGGTGAGCTGTGCAAACTTGTGGAACGACTTGATGATGTTTTCTACCGTGCCGAAGTAGTCCAGATGATCTGCGTCAATGTTCAGCAGCACAGCGATGTCCGGATACAGTTTCAGGAACGTATCCACAAACTCGCACGCCTCGCAGGTCATGATGTCGCTGGAACCGCTTCTGCCGCTGCCGTGAATACAGGGCAGCTTGCCGCCGATGAATGCGGACAGGTCCACGCCGGCAGTGAACAAGATCTGTGTCACCATAGAAGTCGTGGTCGTCTTGCCGTGTGTGCCGGCAACGCAGATGGCGTTGTCATACCAGCTGGTCACGATGCCCAGCAGTTCGCTGCGCTCCAGCACCGGTACGCCGCTTGCCTTGGCAGCGATCAGTTCCGGGTTGTCTGCCATGATGGCTGCAGTGTGGACGATCAGATCAGCGCCCTCGATATTCTCCGCACGCTGTCCCAGATATACCGGGATGCCCATGTCCCGGACAGCCTGGAGCGTTTCTGTTTCGTTGTTGTCCGAGCCGGTGAGGTAATAGCCCTTGGTGTGCAGTATCTGTGCCAGCGGATACATACCGCTGCCGCCGATGCCGATGAAGTGGATGTGCTTTTTTCCCTTTAAGATATCAATGTTCAAAAAAATCACCTTTTTCTTTCTTGCAATTTTCAAATTTATCGTGTATACTTATAGGTAACGTACTTCAAAGGAGAAGCGTTTGTGTTTGCACAGGCGTTTCTCCTTTTTTTGTTACGAAATTGAAAATTCGTTTTTCAATTTCTGCTGGTTGCCCTTCCGGAAACTGCATGAACTCTAAGTCAGCATGGGGCAGTTTCCAAAATGACAGAACGGGGCGCAGCAGATGACGGAGGAGGTCATCCTATGGAAATCACAGATATCAAGATCAGAAGAATTATCACAGAGGGACGGCTGCGTGCAGTTGTTTCTGTGACGGTGGACAATATGCTCGCTGTGCATGACATCAAGGTCGTGCAGGGAGACGAGCGCTTGTTTGTTGCAATGCCCAGCCGCAAAGATGAGAACGGCGTGTTCCGTGATATTGTGCATCCCATTTCTGCCGCCGCCAGAAAAATGATGGAATCGCAGATATTGGAGGCATATCACGAGCATCTGGCTCTGATGGAGGCCGAAGCCCAGGCAGAGGCAGCTGCGGAAACACAGCCGGCAGCAGTCTGAATCGTCTGCGTCAATCTTAGATATGGTCCACAGGTCGTCGGAGTATTCGCTCCGGCGGCTTTTTTATGCCCGTTTTCGGATGTGCTGCGTTGTGACAGTGCCTTTTGCGATCACTCGCCTTTGTGCAGCAGCACCCAGGTTTTCAGCAAAGCGATCTGCGTCTTGGCATCGGGAATCTCGTTATTCATGACCATCTGCACTGCCTCTTCCAGGGGCAGCTCTGTCACATCCAGAAATTCGCCCTCGTCCAGCTCCTGTTCCTCCGGCGCAGACAGTTCCTGTGCCAGATACATATGGATGACTTCTGTATCATATGCCGGCGTCGGGAAGAGTTTTCCCAGAGACGTATATTTGCCGCAGGTGCGTCCTGCCTCTTCCCGGAGTTCCCGTTTGCCGCAGTCTGCCGGATCTTCGCCTTTTTCCAGCTTGCCGGCAGGGACTTCCAGAGTTACCTGCTGCATGGGATAGCGGAACTGTTTGACCATGAGAACGGTGCCTTTTTCGGTGAGCGGCACAACGCATACGCCGCCGGAGTGGTGTACCACATCACGCTGCACCGCCTTGCCGTCCTCCAGCCGGGCGGTGTCTTTGGTGACATAGAACACCTTGCCCAGATAGGTGGTTTCACTGCCGATTGTTTTTTCCTGTAAGTGCATTTTACGATACCTCCATATCATCATCCGCAGCAGCTGTTTTTTCGTCGGGTTCTGCTGCGGCAGGGGATTCTTCTGTTGTGTCTGTTTCATCTGTCAGTTCCGGCAAAGCTTCATCCTCGGCGGAGACCGGATAGTCTATACAGCATACGGTCTCTTTGTTCCGGCGGATGCCCAGTTTGCGGCAGATCAGCAGATAAACGATCAGCAGGATCACGCCGCCCAGTGTCAGCCATGCGCCCAGATGCAGTCCGGGTGTCTCATAGTGGAACTCGATGGTGTTGTCTCCGGCTTCTGCCGGAACAGCCATCAAGCCGTTGTCTACTTCCTCTACGTCAACCGGTTTTCCGTTGACGGTGGCAGTCCATCCCTCATCGTAGGGAACGCTGAAAAATACCAGGTTCGGGCTGTCCAGAGAGATGGTGGCGGTAAAGCCGCTGGAATCATATTGGAAGGAGTCACAGGCGGATGCGGCACGGTTGCTGCACTCCTGGAGATATTCCTCTTCCGTCATAGAAACATTGCTGTCCGAAACCGGCTGCATCCAGCTGCCGTATTTCTCGATCTGCTCGCTGGACAGCACCAGCGCACGCATCAGCAGATTGGAGCGGTAGCTGGTGGAAGTGCTGTTCCACTTGCCCTTGGCGATATAGTTGGAGAACGTGAATCCCATGGGAACATAGGCGGTGTTCCGGAACCGGTAAAAGCCATTTTCGGTGGTGTCATAGACAAAGCCCGGCATACTGCATTTCGGTTCGTCCGTGGTGATCTCGCCGATGGTCTGCCGTTCGTAGTAATATTCCACAGACAGCAGTCCACGCAGCGCATAGTAAGCGGTATCCGCACGGGATGCCACATCACGGGTGATGCCCAGTTCCTTATAAAAGTTCATAATAGAGCCGGGGACGACGCTGTGGAACGTCCGCATACAGGGCAGCCGCCAGAACATCGGATAGTTGTCGCAGTCCTCTGAAATATCGATGCGGAAGAAGTTGTCCTCTGAGACGGAGACCGAGATCTCCTGTTCCGGGTCGATCGCCTGGTCAACATAGGTTCTCGCACGGAACGGCTCAAATGCGCCGAAATACACCACTGCGGATGTGCAGGCAATGCAGCAGGCTGTGGTGAGGACAAGTGCCTGTTTCAGGAAAGGCTTGCGGGCTTTTCTGCGGCGCAGCAGATAGATGGTGAGTACCAGTCCGGCAGCGCTGATAAGCAGCACCAGGTAAAAATGGAACGGATATTCCGCAAACGAAAACCAGTGTATCTTGTCGTCCTCTTTGGTGGGCAGCAGGGAGATGAGTCCGAACGCTGCCAGAAATCCAAAGCAAATGCGGATGCCCTGTTTCCAGGAGATCTGGTGGTTGTCCAGGCTGTATGCAGTCATCAGCGCCAGAATGAGAATTGGCATATAGAACCAGCGTGCATAATACGAACCATTCAGCGCATAGAATGCACTGTTCAGAATCGGGACACAGGCGCAGATGCCGCAGATCACTGTGATGCGTTTTGCCCAGTGACCGTCACGCTGTTTGAGGAACGCCAGAACCCCTGCCATGGAGAACATGGGCAGATAGCCGCCGATGGATGCCCATTTGGCATAATCGGAGGAGAACAGGTTCGGGCGAGCCGGTACATCCGGGATCATGAACAGGCTCAGCAGAATGCGCCAGATCCGGGTGCGGTCGTTGTAGGCGATCATGTCCATGCCGAACAGATGCTCCGAGACCCGGCTGTTTGCCAGGATCGCCAGGGCAGCCGGCAGCAGGATCACACAGGCGATCATGACACCGATTACCGCCTCCAGCAGCACCAGGAAGAACTTCCGCAGGGTTGCATGAAAGTCCTTGGAGAAACAGCGCACAATGAAGTACAGTACCAGAAAGACCACTTGTCCAGTGAAGAAAAAGTAGTTGATGATGGCGAGGAGTGCGACTGACAGCGCAAACACGCCCCGGCGGTTCTGGTTGACCAGTTCCTCCATGGCGATGAGCAGCAGCGGAAAGAACGCTGTGACATCCTGAAAGTGGTTGAAGAAAATGTTGAACAGCTGAAAGCCGGAAAATGCGTAGAGCATACCGCCGATCAGCGCCGCATTGGGATTCCGGACAAAACGCCGGATATAGGCGTAGGCAGTCAGCGAAGCGATGCCGTGCTTCATGCAGAGCAGAACCGGCATGGCGAATGTGACCCAGCTCCGGGGCAGGATGACAGAGAGCCAGAAAAACGGACTGCCCAGAAGATAAAAGGCATATGAGCCGATAAAGTTGACGCCCAGGTCGGTGTACCAGTTCCAGCCAAAGCTGCCGCTGCGGACAGCGTCATTCGCCAGATTGTAAAACGGGATCTGCTGGGAGTTATAGTCGCCGTAGTAGATATAATAGCCGCCGTCTGCAATGATAATGGGCAGAATGACCAGCAGGAGACTGCCGAATCCCAGCAGGAATGCCAGAAGATAGCGGCGCATTTCATCCCGGAGGACAGGGCGGCGGAGTGTGACAGATTTCATGGAAGGGACTCCTTTGTGTCAAAATGTGGATTGCTGCATAGAATGAAATGAGACGGTCAAAACCGTGTTTTTGTCTCCAGGAACACCACATTGGTCATGACACCGGCGCTGGAAACGTCCAGGATACCATAAGAAGGCGGATTTCCGTCTCTGGGGCAGGAGGCGCTGCCGGGATTCATGACATAGATGCCGTTTTCATAGGTGCATTGGGATACGTGGGTGTGTCCGTACAGTGCAATGTCACAGCCCTCTTCCAGGGCAGCCTGTTCCAGGTAGTCCAGTGTGGAGTTGACCCGATAGCGGTGACCATGGGTGGCAAAGACACGATGTCCCGGCATCAGATCAATGGTCTGTGTCAGCGGTGCTTCACTGCCGTAGTCGCAGTTGCCCTTGATATAGCGGAACTTGTCAGCGACCTCCGGCATATTCCGGCAGAGCAGCTGATATTCGCTTTCGCCGTCTCCCAGGTGGATGAACATATCCGCATCCGGGTGGCGCAGGACGATGGTTTCAAAATTCCGGTAATATTGGTGTGTATCAGAAAGAACGATAATTCGCATAGTGACCTCCTAGAAAAAATATCATCTTTTATTATAGCACAATTTCATGGAGATGGCAACTTTTTTTGAAAAGTTCTGAAAGGAGCATTGTTTATGGAACGCAAGAACATGAATCCACAGCAGGTCGATCAGCTGTTGCAGGCAGCCAGCAAAAAACTGGGTGTGCCGCCGGAGCAGCTGCGTTCGGAGTTGGAGTCCGGAAAGTATGACAAAGTGCTGAAAAATATGAGCCAGAAGGATTCGGCAATGCTGCAAAAGGTGATGCAGAATCCGAAGATGATGGAAAAACTCATCAGCTCGCCACAGGCGAAGGCGCTGTATCAGAAACTTTCCGGGAAATAAGAAGAATACACATTCTGCAAAAACGGCAGCCGCAGTTTCCGGCTGCCCGTACATGAAAAGGCGGTGAAAGCGTGTGGACGATATGCTGGGAAAAATGGGAGCTATCCTGTCTGATCCGGAGAGTGTACAGCAGTTACAGGAGCTGGCGCAGATGCTCCAGCAGGAGAGCGGCGAGACAGGGGAATCACCAAAGCAGGAACAGAGCGGAAACGCTGACGGTGAGAGCGGCGGTTTCGATATGGGAATGCTGCTGCGCATCCAGGAACTGATGGGAGCAATGCAGCAGAATGATGAGGATGCCCGGCTGCTGCTGGCGCTGCGTCCGCATCTGAAAACACAGCGTCAGAAAAAGCTGGACCAGGCGGTCAAACTGATGAAACTGTATGCCGTATTCAGTGCCGTGAAAGAAAACGGAATGCTCCAGGATCTGCTATAATCGGGAAATGAACCGGAGGAGGTGAGAAGGATGGCACAATTTTCAGAGCAGGAACAGAACGCCATGCGCCGGGATGCGGCAAGGCGTGCGCAGGAGATGCAGCGGCGTGTGCATCCGACCGCCTCGCCCGGGAGACGGCTGCCGTCGCAGTTTGCAGATTATCAGCCGGAAACGTCTGCACCGGAGCCGGAACCGACACCAAAGCCGCAGCCGCCGAAACTGCCGCTTTTGGGGAATTTGCCGCAGTTCAATCCCGGCGGACTTTTGTCCAATCTGGATGGCGACACCATGCTGATCCTTGCCATGATGGTGATGCTCTATAAAGACGGCGGCTGGGATGGCTGCGACAAAAAGCTGCTCATGGCGCTGGCATATCTACTCACATAAAAGGAGAAATGAAAGATGCAAGAAGTGATTTTTTGGGGAATCTGGGCAGTATTGGGTTTGATAATGCTGCTGTATTACCTGCGGCGAAAGCGGCGTGTGCTGTCCCTGCTGGTCGGGGCAGGGAGTGGTTTGCTGGCACTGCTGGTGGTGCATTACGGCGGCAGTTTGGTTGGCATTTCACCTGTGCTGAATCCGCTGCATCTGGTACAGTCTGCTGTGCTTGGCGTACCTGGTGTGATACTGATGGTCGTGCTGCATTTTACACTGTAAACAACAAAAAACGGGGACACCTCATAAAGAGATGTCCCCGCATTTTATCGCGAATTGATTTTGTAAGAAAACTTACTTCAGTTCGATAGTAGCGCCTGCTTCTTCCAGCTTGGCCTTCAGAGCCTCAGCGTCAGCCTTCGGGCAAGCTTCCTTCAGAGTAGCCGGAGCGGACTCAACCAGAGTCTTAGCTTCCTTCAGACCCAGACCCAGAGCTTCCTTAGCAGCCTTGATAACAGCCATCTTAGCGTCACCGAAGGATGCCAGAACAACGTCGAACTCAGTCTTTTCAGCCTCAGCTGCGCCAGCAGCGCCGCCTGCAGCCGGAGCAGCTGCAACAGCAGCAGTTACACCGAATTCTTCCTGAATTGCGTCAACCAGCTCAGCCAGTTCCAGAACAGACAGTTCCTTGATATCTTCAACGAACTTCAAAACCTTTTCAGATGCCATGATAATAATCTCCTTTAACAATAAATTAAATGATTTGCAGAGCGAAAATCTCTGCGATACTTATGCAGCAGTATCTTCGGACTTGCTGTCCACAACTGCCTGCAGTGTAGCTGCCAGCTTCTGGATCGGACCCTGCAGAGAGCCAACCAGCTGTGCCAGCAGAGTTTCCTTCGACGGAATCTTGGACAGCTTTTCTACGCCGGCAGCGTCATAAGCAACGCCTTCCACGTAGCCAGCCTTCAGATTGAAGAAGTCTTCGTGATCTTCTGCGAACTTGCCCAGTACACGAGCCGGAGCAGTCTGATCGTCCTTGGACAGTGCAACAGCGGTTGTACCGTGCAGAACTTCGTCAAATGCGTCGATGCCCATGTTTTTGAATGCAAAACGCAACATGGAGTTCTTTTCAACTACATAGTGAACGCCGGCTTCACGCAGCTCCTTACGCAGCTTGGTGTCGTCTTCAACGCTGATGCCCTTGTAGTCAACCAGAACGAAGGATACGCTGTCCTGAAGCATTTCAGTCAGAGCAGCAACCTTAGCCTTCTTGCCTTCCAAAATCTTTTCACTTGCCATGAGATTTCACCTCCGATAGTTTATGTATCGTATCTGAAATCGCAATAAAAAAGCACGATTCGACAGGGAACCGTGCGCTGTATTTCACAGATCATTGCACATTCCTCGGTTGGACTTACGGCAAAACGCCACCAACTGTCTTTAGAATACGATATTGTGTTTGATAACTATTACAGTATAGCACACTTCAAAGCGCTTGTCAAGCCTTTTTTTCAAAAAAATCAAAATTTTTTCCGGATGCAAAAATCCCTGCCGCCGAAACCGGCAGCAGGGAAGTAACTTTGCAGATTTTTCTCAGCGGAAAAACTCAGACACCATACTTGTTGGTAGAAACTCTTACGCCAACGCCCATGGTAGAAGTAACGACGCAGGACTTCAGGTAAGTACCCTTAGCTGCTGCCGGCTTTGCCTTTACGATAGCTTCCATCAGAGTTTCGAAGTTCTGGGTCAGCTTGTCTGCGCCGAAGGATGCCTTACCGATCGGGCAGTGGATGATGTTGGTCTTGTCGAGACGATACTCGATCTTACCAGCCTTAGCCTCTGTAACAGCCTTTGCTACGTCCGGAGTTACAGTACCAGCCTTCGGGTTCGGCATCAGTCCACGGGGACCAAGCACCTTACCGAGACGACCAACCAGACCCATCATATCCGGGGATGCGATAACTACGTCGAAATCCATCCAGTTTTCCTTGGTGATCTTGTCAACCAGGTCCTGACCGCCGACATAGTCTGCGCCTGCAGCCTGAGCTGCCTCATACTTGTCTTCCTTGCAGAATACGCAGACACGTACCTTCTTACCAGTACCGTTCGGCAGAACAACTGCACCACGAACCTGCTGGTCAGCGTGACGGGAGTCAACGCCCAGACGGATGTGTGCTTCGATGGTCTCATCGAACTTTGCCTTTGCGTTTGTGCAAACCAGAGACAGTGCCTCGTCAGATGCGTACTGCTTTGCGCTGTCTACAGCCTTGCGGCTGTCGTTATATTTCTTTCCGTGTTTCATGATATTTTAATCCTCCTAGTGTAGTGGTAGTACCGGATTGCTCCAACGCAGATCCGGTTAGCGGAAATTTCCTCCCACCGACGTTCGGCTCCCGTTAGTCAACGACAACGATACCCATCGAACGGGCAGTACCAGCGATCATGCTCATAGCAGCTTCCAGAGAGCCAGCGTTCAGGTCCGGCATCTTCTGTTCTGCGATCTTCTGTACCTGTTCCTTGGTGATGTTTGCGACCTTGTTCTTGTTCGGCTCACCGGAAGCAGTGTCGATTCCGCAAGCCTTCTTGATCAGAACAGCAGCCGGCGGAGTCTTGGTGATAAAGGTGAACGAGCGGTCTGCGTATACAGTGATGACAACCGGGATAATCATACCGATGTCATTCTTGGTGCGCTCGTTGAATTCCTTTGTGAACGCCATAATATTTACACCGTGCTGACCCAGCGCCGGGCCAACCGGAGGAGCAGGTGTTGCTTTACCTGCGGGAATCTGAAGCTTAATAAAACCTGTTACCTTCTGTGCCATACTGCACACCTCCATATTGTGGTTAATGGCGAGACGTTGTGACATCTCTCCCACCGGAACCGCCGAGACGGTTCCGAATTGTTTTTGCATTCATGCAATTAGTCGTCCTGACGGATCACTTGATTCAGCTGTAATGTTGCAGCCGTTTCACGGCCGAACATCGAGATCATGACATCCACAGTGCCGTCCTCCAGATTGATGGCCTGTACCACGCCGGAGAATCCGTCCATTGCGGTTCCGGAGATGGTGACGGTATCGCCCACGGCATAGTTGACTTCGATGCTGGATCCCAGATCCACGCCCATTTTCTCCACTTCGCTTTCGGAAAGGGGAGTCGGCTCAGAACCAGGACCGACAAAACCGGTCACGCCACGGATGTTTTTTACCACGTGCCATGTGTCATCTGTGTAAACCATTTTCAGAAAGACATAGCCCGGAAACGTCTTGCGTTCCAGTTCCTTTGTCTTGCCGTCCGTGATTTCTGTCACCGTTTCGGTGGGGACCTGAACTTCCAGGATGAGGTCATGAAGCTTTCGGTTTTCAACCACCTTTTCGATATCCTGCTTGACTTTGTTCTCATAGCCGGAATAGGTGTGAATGATATACCATTTAGCGGCCTCTGACATAATTAATCCTCCCTGTTCTGGTCACAATAGTTAGTTGGAAAGTCCCATCAAGAACTGCATCAGCTTCAGCAGACCGGAGTCAATCAGACCGACCAGCACGGAGCCGACGATAACAACCACCAGTACGACCAGTGTGTTGTTAAAGACTTTCTTGCGGTCCGGCCAAACAACCTTTTTGAATTCTTTTCTCAGGTCTTTGAACCAGCCGGCGATTCTGGAAAAGAAGCCTTTCTTTTCCTTACCGTCTTTCTTGCCTTTGCCGGATTTGGTGGAGTCTGCGTTTGCTGCCTTTTTCGCCTTTTTTACAGCAGCTTCCTGCCCGGCGTTTTTTTCCTTATCAGCCATTGCGTCGGACCCCCATTACTTTGTCTCTCTGTGCAGCGTATGCTTCCGGCAGAACTTGCAGTGTTTGTTCATTTCAATCCGTTCCGGATTGTTCCGCTTGTTCTTCTTGGTGACATAGTTGCGGCGCTTGCATTCTGTACAAGCCAGTGTTACTTTCACTCTCATGATCGGCACCTCCTGCTCGTTTACTTCTTCCGATGTGCGGAAGTCGGTTCTGCTGTTCGTCCGGAACAGCTTTCCGAATCTTTTGCCTCCCTCAGAATCCGTATGGGCTTTATCGCCGCACCGAAACGGGTTCTCACCCGCAGATGGGCAAAAAAATAAACCCCATACAATGAGGTGATTCCAGTATACCATATCCGATGCGGATTGTCAAGCCTTTTCTGAAAAAAATTTGATTTTCGGAGAAAAATGCAAAAATGAGCCAGCTTTTTTTCAGAAACCCCTTGCAGATTTTTGTGAATTATGATAAAATAGAAAATGAGATATCTGCGCCCCTGTGTGTTTTGTCGGATTTTTGTGAGAGATCCTGGCATTTTTCCTGCTTTCGACAGCATATCGGTTCTAAAAGCAGTCTGCCTGCGGATATGATGCACCAGGCATCGAATCGTCCGCAGTACTGCCCGGCGGCAGGTTACCAATTGATAAAGGAGTTTAGACACATGGCAAAAATCAGAGTAGCCGTTCTGTTCGGCGGCGTATCCAGTGAGCATGATGTTTCACTGATTTCCGCAGAAAACGTCATTCGCAGCATTCCGAAGGACAAATACGAGGTACTGTGCATCGGCATCACGAAGAAGGGCCGCTGGCTCTATTTCCCCGGCGACATCACGGAGATCTCCACCGGCGCATGGGAACAGAATCCGGACTGCAGCGCTGCGATCCTGTCACCGGATCCGCTGCACGGCGGCATCATCACCATCGAGAACGGCGAGACATACATTAAAAAGGTAGACGTTGTCTTTCCGGTGCTGCACGGCAGAAACGGCGAGGACGGCAGACTCCAGGGCATCATGGAGATGGCACGCATCCCGTATGTGGGCTGCGGCGTTCTGAGCAGTGCTGTGTGCATGGATAAGGGCATGACCCACACTGTATTAGATTATAATGGTATTCAGACTGCAAAGTGGGCGAGCGTTCACCAGCGTGATCTGAACAAGCTGGATGAAAAGTGTGTGGCAATTGCCGAGACGCTGGGATTTCCGCTGTTCGTCAAACCGGCAAACGCAGGTTCTTCTGTGGGTGTAAACAAGGCAAATGACCTGGAGTCTCTGAAGGACGCTGTCCAGATCGCATTTACTCACGATGAAAAGGTCATCATCGAGGAATTCATCGACGGCAGAGAACTGGAGGTCGCTGTATTCGGTTATGATGCACCGATCGCATCCTATGTGGGCGAGATCGAACCGGCTGCGGAATTCTATGATTACGACGATAAATATGTAAACGGCACTTCCAAGCTGTACATTCCGGCACGCATCACCGACCAGGAATCCGACCGCATTCGGGAAACTGCACTGCGTGCGTACCAGGCGCTGGGCTGTAAGGGATTGTCCCGTGTGGACTTTTTCCTGGCAAAGGACGGCAGCGTGATCCTCAACGAGATCAACACCCTGCCGGGATTCACCAGCATCAGTATGTATCCGAAGCTGATGGAACATCTGGGTATGTCGCAGGAGTACCTGGTAGATAAGCTGATCGAACAGGCAATGGAGAATGTAGCCAGAACCTAAGCACGGAAAATCATGTTCTGAGGAAAGGAGATGCTGTTCTGGACAAAGAACAGCAGAAGTGATACCATGAGAAATGATGCGATCGGTGTTTTTGATTCCGGCATGGGCGGATTGACGGCAGTGAAAGAGCTGAACGCTATCCTGCCCCACGAAAACATTATTTATTTTGGCGATACCGCCCGGATTCCTTACGGCAGCCGCAGCCCGGAGACAGTGCTGCGCTATGCCAAGGAGGACGTGGCGTTTCTGCGGCAATATGCGGTGAAAATGATTATCGCCGCCTGCGGTACAGTAAGTTCTATTGTAGGCGACCAGCCCTTTGTGACGGATATGCCGTTTACCGGTGTCGTACTTCCGGCATCCGAGACTGCCTGCCGGGTGACACGAAATGGAAAAATCGGCGTCATCGGAACGCCCGCTACCATCCGCAGCGGCAGCTATGAAAAGGCAATCCACAAGATGCACCCGGAAATGACCGTGTTCGGGCAGGCGTGTCCACTGTTTGTCCACCTGGTGGAAAACGGTTATACCGACCTGCACAATCCGGTGACACGGCTTGTGGCGGAGGAATATCTGGAACCGGTGCGCAAAGCCGGGGTGGATACGCTGATTCTGGGATGTACCCACTATCCGGTCATCCGGGAGATCATCGCCGATTATATGGGACCGGAAGTGCAGCTGATCTCTTCCGGCGCAGAGGCGGCGAAATATGCCCGGCAGTGCCTGGAGACACAGAACCTGCTGGCAGACCGGCAGACACCCGGCGAGAATACCTATTACGTCAGCGACAGCACGGAAATGTTTATCGAAAACGCAGGACATTTCCTGCACCAGGATGTAATGGGAAAGGTGTTCCGCTGCAACTTATAAGTAAGAGAAAAGAAAGGAGCAGGTGACTTTGGAATCTGTTCTGATTACCATGAAAACCAAGCAGATCACGCCGGATGATGAGGAAGAAACAGAACTCATGACCGCCGGAACCTGTGAGAGAAAAGACGGTGTGCTGACCTTGTCCTATGAGGACACAGACGCCACCGGGTTTGCCGGCTCGACAACCACCGTACAGGTGGCGAATGAGTCGCTGGTGACGATCCTGCGCACCGGCACGGCAAATTCCAATCTGACCCTGGAACTGGGAAAAAAGCATTTCTGCCTGTATCAGACACCGTTCGGCGCAATGACCATCGGCGTACAGGCGAAACGGCTGCTCTGCGAACTGGAGGAAAATTCCGGTGTGGTAGAGATGGAATATACCGTAGATATGAACGCAAACTTCCTGTCCGAAAACACCATTACCATGCGGTGGGAACGGCAGAAAGAGACGAAAGGAACGAAGTGAAATATGGCAGATTGTATGAAAAATGCGTCTGAGGCACTGCACCAGCTGCTGGTGGAAGGTCTGGGACGGCTCGTGGCAGAGGGAAAAATTCCGGCAGAACCCATCCCGGCATTCCGGGTAGAAGTTCCGGCAGACAAGTCCCACGGCGACTTTGCGGCAAATGTGGCAATGGTAAGCGCCAAGACCTTCCGGATGGCACCTCGGAAAATCGCCGAACTGCTGCTGGATGCAGTTTCCCTGGACGGCACGATCTTTGACCGTGCAGAAATCGCAGGACCGGGATTCATGAACTTTTTCCTCCAGCAGAAGTGGTTTGCCGACGTGACGGAAACCGTTCTGACAGAGAAGGAAAACTACGGCAGGACCCAGACCGGCGCCGGCAAGCGTGCGCTGGTGGAATTCGTTTCCGCCAACCCGACCGGACCGATGCACGTGGGCAACGCCAGAGGCGGCGCACTGGGTGACAGCCTGGCAGAGATCCTGGACTGGACCGGCTGGGATGTGCAGCGTGAATTCTACGTGAACGATGCCGGAAACCAGATCGAAAAGTTTGCCACTTCTCTGGAAGTTCGCTATCTCCAGCATTTTGACCCGTCTGTGGAAATGCCGGAGGACGCATATCACGGCGCAGACATCACCGAACACGCCGAGAACTTTATCGCCGAGAACGGTGACAAATACGTCAGCACCGATGCCAAGACACGCCGGGATGCTCTGGTGGCATTTGCTCTGCCGAAGAACATCGCCGGTCTGGAACGTGACCTGAAAAAGTACCGCATTGTCTATGACAACTGGTTCCGGGAAAGTACCCTGCACCAGAACGGTCAGGTAAAGTGGGTAGTAGAGGAACTGACCAAGCGTGGCTATACCTATGAGCAGGAGGGTGCTGTCTGGTTCAAGGCAACCGATTTCGGCGCAGACAAGGACTTCGTTCTGGTACGTGCCAACGGCATTCCTACCTATGTTGTGCCGGATATCGCATACCACTATAACAAGCTGATGGTGCGGAACTACGACAAGGCAATTGACATCCTGGGCGCAGACCACCACGGCTATGTGCCTCGTCTGAAAGCGGCACTGACAGCACTGGGCGCAGACGCAAGCCGTCTGGATGTGGTACTGATGCAGATGGTCATGCTCATGCGTGACGGCGAAGTTGTCAAGCTGTCCAAGCGCAGCGGCAAGGCGATCACTCTGGTGACGCTGCTGGATGAGATTCCGCTGGATGCGGCACGGTTCTTCTTCAACACCAGAGAGGCAAATTCCCACTTCGAATTTGACCTGGATCTGGCTGTGGAACAGTCCTCGCAGAATCCGGTTTATTATGTACAGTACGCACACGCCAGAATTTGCAGCCTGCTGCGTGCAATGGCAGAAGAGGGTCTGACGCTGGAACAGTGCGACCATGCAAACCTGGCACTTCTGACACAGCCCCAGGAACTGGAACTGATCCGTCACCTGGCTGCGTTCCCGTCTGAACTGGATGCCGCAGCAAAGGCGTATGATCCGTCTAAGGTCACCAAGTATGCCACAGAGCTGGCGACTTTGTTTCACAAGTTCTATGACGTTTGCAGCATCAAGTATGCAGAGACACCGGAACTGAAACAGGCTCGTCTGCTGCTGGCTGAGGCGGCTCGCCAGGGCATTGAAAATGCGCTGCGCATTCTGAAAATCACCTGTCCGGAGAAGATGTGATCGCCGGAAAATACCGGAATCATTACAAACAGGTTACAGCAAAAATCAGATCATTTCTGCTGAATTTGTGCAAAAACACGAGAAAAGCAACGTAATACTCGAAATACCCCATAAAGTTTAACGACGTATTCACAAATGCCGTCGAAGAATGTGTTACAATTTGTAATATATTGAGCAGGCGAGTTGCATTTGTGCTTGCGAAAAAAGCAGCACTGCTGAAAAGGAAAGGAAGTTCTATATGTCGAACAGATTATTTCAAGGACTGGTTCACCAGATGCGGGATACCATCGACGCAACGGTTGGTGTGGTAGATGATACCGCAACCATCATCGCCTGCAGCGATCTCACCAAGGTGGGAACGACCAACGAGTTCGTTTCTCTGGATCTCAGCGATGTACACGATATTTTCATCCGTGACGGTTATACCTATAAGCCGTTCGGCTCCCGTGCAAAGCCGGAGTATGCCGTGTTCGTTGAGGGCATGGATGACACTGCTGCAAAGTATGCCAACATCCTGGCGATCTCCCTGTTCAATATCAAACAGTACTATGATGAAAAGTACGATCGCAACAACTTCATCAAAAACGTGGTACTGGATAACGTACTGCCGGGCGATATTGTCATCAAGGCTCGTGAGCTGCACTTCAACGCAGAAGTCAGCCGTGTGGTTCTGCTGGTGCGTATCGTATCCGCAAACGATGTTTCTGCATACGATGTCATCCAGAATCTGTTCCCGGACAAGAATAAGGACTTTGTCTTTACCATTTCCGAGACGGATATCGTTCTGGTCAAGGAAATCAAGGGTGCAGTGGATTCCAAGGACCTGGAAAAGCTGGCACGCTCCATTGCAGATACACTGAGCAGCGAGTTTTACACTCGTGTCAATGTTGGTATCGGCACGATCGTTACCGGGGTAAAGGAACTGTCCCGTTCCTTCAAGGAAGCACAGATGGCACTGGAAGTCGGAAAGGTATTCGATACCGATAAGGCAATCGTCAGCTACGAGAACCTGGGTATCGCCCGTCTGATCTACCATCTGCCGACAACGCTGTGCGAGACATTCCTGCACGAAGTGTTCAAGCGTGGCAGCATCGAATCGCTGGATCACGAGACCCTCTTCACCATCCAGAAGTTCTTCGAGAACAATCTGAATGTATCTGAGACTTCCCGTAAGCTGTTCGTACACCGTAATACACTGGTGTACCGCCTGGAGAAGATCAAGAAGCTGACCGGTCTGGATCTGCGTGAATTCGACCACGCAATCATTTTCAAGATCGCACTGATGGTAAAGAAGTACCTCTCTGCGAATCCGGCGAAATTCTAATTGAATCCTAGAACAGCGTTCTGCTGTTCTTATCACAAAGACCGCCGGTGCAGCGTCTGGCGTTTTTGCATCGGCGGTTGCTTTGCGCTTATGGTATAGATTGGCGAAAATTGGATGTCTGCGATCAACTGAGAGCCTGCCGCCGGGTGCGGCGGACTCGAAAACGGAAATGACGGACAAGCTTGTCTGTCAGCACCAAAAGAAAGGATGTGTGTGAACTATGGTTGAACTGAAGGATGTCTCTGTGACATATTCCAGCGGCGTAGACGCACTGCACAATGTCAACCTGAAAATCAATGACGGAGACTTTGCCTTTGTGGTTGGCGCTTCCGGTGCCGGTAAAAGTACCATGATCAAGCTGATCCTGAAAGAGATCAATCCGACCAGTGGTTCGATCTATGTTAATGGGTATAATTTGAATAAACTGCGGCGGCGGCGTATCCCGGCGCTGCGGCGTACCATCGGGTTTGTGTTCCAGGACTTCCGGCTGATCCCGTCCATGACCGTATACGAAAACGTAGCATTCGTGCTGCGTGTAATTGATGCGCCTACGAAGTATATCCGAAAGCGTGTACCGTATGTAATTGGTCTGGTGGGCTTGCAGGATAAGACGAACGCTTATCCGGACGAGCTTTCCGGCGGCGAAAAGCAGCGTGTGGCGATTGCCCGTGCGCTGGTAAACGATCCGCAGCTTATCATTGCGGACGAGCCGACCGGCAACATCGACCCGGAACTGTCCTACGAGATCGTAGAACTGCTCCAGGGCATCAACGATATCGGTACTACAATTCTGATGGTTACCCATGAACATAGTCTGGTGCGCCAGTTTGGCGGACGGATTATCAATATCGATCAGGGACAGATCGTCTTTGACGAAGTGATTGGAGGGAATCTGATCCATGAAAGTTAGTGGTTTCAAGTATCTGGTTGGACAAGGCGTGGAGAACATCTGGAAAAACCGGATGATGGCATTTGCTTCTTTCTGTGTCCTGCTGGTTTCTCTGTTGCTGGTGGGAATGTCGGTGCTGTTTTACATGAATCTGACATCCATGATCGGCGGCGTAGAGGACAAAAACGAAGTCATTATCTATATGGATGAAGGTACGACCGACCAGCAGCTTGCAGATTTTCAATCAGAACTTTCCCAGATTAAAAATATTTCCAGCATCACCTTTTATTCCAAAGAACAGGCGTTTGAAGATCTGAAAAACAGTATGTCTGATTATGAGGTGCTGTTCGATTCTCTGGGGGATGACAACCCGCTGATCGACGGCTACCGCATCCGCATCGACGATATTTCGCAGATCTCCACCACCATCACCCAGATCGAGCAGCTGGATCACATCTACTCGATCCGTGCGCCTATGGACTTTGTCAATGTTCTGACAGAAGTCCGGAAGATCGTCACCGTGGTATTTGGTGTCATTATTGCGGCGTTGATCGTGATTTCCGTGGTCATCGTTTCCAACGCCACAAAGGCGAGCGTGTTCGCACGCCGGGAAGAAATTCAGATCATGAAGTATGTTGGTGCGACCAACGCCTTTATTCGTATCCCGTTCTTTGTAGAGGGTATGATTACCGGTTTGTTTGCCGGAGCAGTAGCGCTGGCGATCACCTGGTTCGGATATGATTCCCTGGTGGGACTGCTCACCGGACAGGTAGACTTCCTGTCGGTCATTGGCATGGGCAGCATCATTCCGTTCCGTGCGCTGGCATGGAAGGTTGCGTTGGCATACCTGGTGACGGGTACGCTGTTCGGCGCATTCGGCAGCATGATTTCGATGCGGAAACATCTGAACGTATAAATGGCACGTTCTGAGGAGGCTAAATATACAAATGAGCAAAAAGAAACACATGGGTCTGCGCTTTACCAGTGCGGCGCTGTGTCTGAGTATTCTCGCCGCAGGCGTTGCGGCAAACTGGACACCGGTGAAAGATATTCCGGTATCCGCAAAAACACTGGCAGAACTGCAGGAAGAGCGAAAGAGCAATGAGGCGAAGATCGCCGAAAAGCAGAAACAGCTGGATTCCCTGCAGTCCGATTTGAAGGAAAAAGAAGCATACCAAAAGACTTTGCAGGAGAAGATCACCTTGCAGCAGGAGAATCTGGACATCGTTTCAGAGGAACTGGACCGCATTGCCAAGTCGATCGACGAGACCACGCAGCAGATCTCTCAGGCAGAGGATGATATCAAGGTAATGGAGGCGGATATCGCCATCGGACTGGACGAGTTCAAGATGCGTCTCCGTGCCATGTATGTCCAAGGTAATGACAGCCTGGCGTCTGCGCTGGTTGGCGCAACGGACTTCTACGATCTGCTTTCCAAGTATGAGCTGATGTCCCGTGTGGCAAACCACGACAATGAACTGGTCAACGATCTGAAGGACAAGCTGGAGACCTGCAACGAGAAAAAGGCGGAACTGGAAACAGAAAAGTCCGACCTGGAACAGCAGCAGTCTGACCAGCAGCAGAAAAAGGATGAGTTCAAGACTGCCATCGAAGATCTCCAGCAGACTTATGCGGAGACCGACGAGGCAAAGGAACAGATGGAGCGTCAGAAAGAACAGCTGAACGGCGATGTTGCAACTCTGGAGAAGAACAACAAGGAACTGGATGCCGAGGAACAGGATATTAAGGCGGCAATCGCTGCGGCGGCTGAGGCAGAAAAGAAGAAAAAGGCTGCGGAGGCAGCAGCTGCCGAAGAGACAAAGAAAAAGCTGGCTGCACAGCAGGAGGCGGAAAAGAAGAATCAGTCCACTTCCAATAGCAGTAATAACAGTTCCAGCAGTAATTCTTCCAAGAGCGACAGCAGCAGTTCCAACAGCAGCTCGAATAATAGTTCCAGCAACTCCTCTTCCAGCGACAACAGTTCATCCGGCAGCGATGACAGCGGCAGCACAGTTGCACCGTCCGGCGGCGGATTCACCTGGCCGTGTCCGGGATTCTATACCGTTTCCAGTACATTCGGCAACCGCTGGGGTACAACACATGGCGCTATTGATATTGCCGGCGGCAATGCCGGTGCGGCAATCGTGGCAGCGAAGAGCGGCACAGTCGTTCGTGTCGTAACCGGATGCTCTCATAACTATCCGAAGAGCGGCAGCTGCGGCTGCGGCGGCGGATACGGCAACTATGTCATTATCCAGCACGACGGTACATATTCTACATTGTACGGTCACATGGCATCTGTATCGGTTTCTGTGGGACAGTCTGTCAGTGCCGGTCAGACCATTGGCTATGTAGGAAGTACCGGTTTCTCCACCGGTTTCCACCTGCACTTTGAAGTGCGTGTCAATGGCACAAAGGTTGACCCGATGAAATATCTCTAATCAATCGTAAATACTAGGAAAAGGGCAGGGGTGTTCAGTTTGGACCCTCTGCCTTTTTTGGAAAGAAGGGCGATGTCATATGAAAGAGAAACAAAACGAAAGCTTGGAGACCAGTCAGAAAGACAACACGATCCCGGTGCGGAAATCCACACTGATTCTGCTGTTCTGTCTGTGCGGCGTTCTTGCTGCCGGAACAGGTGTGGGCATCTATCGGAACTACCGCAGCCAGGATACGTACCGGGAACTGGATCAGCTGGCGAAAACTGTCAAGCAGAACTACTATACGGATGTGGACGAAAACGACGTGATGCAGGGCGCTATGAAAGGCTATGTTGCCGGTCTGGACGATCCGTATTCCCAGTATATGACAGACGAGGAGTACAGCGCCTATCAGACGGACGAGGCAGGGCAGACCATCGGCATCGGCGTAACCGTGCAGCAGAACGAGGACGGCTACCTCCAGGTGGTGTCCGTCAGCGACGATTCTCCGGCAAAGGATGCTGGGATACAAGCGGATGATGTGATTCTCAAAGTCGGGGAAGATGATGTGGCAGAACTGGGCTATGCCGGCGCAGTGGCGCAAGTGCGTGGCGAGGCTGGCACTACTGTTACGCTGACCATTCAGCGTGGCGATCAGACCAAGGAACTGGAAGTGGAGCGCCGCAGCATGGATGTGATTACGGCACAGGGCAAGATGCTGGATGGGAATATCGGCTATATCCGGATCAGCGCTTTCAAAGGCAATACCCCGGAGCAGTTCCAGGCGATTTTTGACCAGCTGGTGCAGGACGGCGCAAAGGCGCTGGTGTTTGACCTCCGAGATGACGGCGGCGGACTGGTGGATGCGCTGGAACAGATTCTGGATCCGCTGCTGCCGGAGGGTGATATCGCCATCGCAACCTATCGGGACGGCACGACCAAGACGCTGGTAAAATCCGATGCGGAGGAGTGCAATCTCCCTATGACGGTAATCGTCAACGGCAACACTGCCAGTGCTGCAGAGCTGTTCACAGCATCGCTGCACGACTTCGGCAAGGCATCCATCGTGGGAACGCAGACCTTCGGCAAGGGCATTATGCAGGTGACGCAGACCATGCCCGGCGGCGGAGCGCTGACGCTGACGGTTGCGACCTATCAGACCACAAAGGGAGAATGCTACCACAAAGTGGGCATTACTCCGGATGAAATTGTAGAACCGGGCGAGGATGCGATAGACTACGATAATCCCGACCCGGAGAAAGATCCGCAGCTGAAAAAGGCAATCGAAATGGTGACACAGTGACTGTAAATCTTTTTTGAACAGACATCCGCTTGTCCCGGCTCTGTGCTATAATGAAAGCATCACCACAAGAAAAAGCAAAGGAGACGACAACAATGGAGTCAGAAAAAAACAGCCGGATGCTGGAACTCTTTTTTCGGGTGCTGCGTGGAGAGACGGTTTCCGTCAAGGCAGTTGCCGAAGAATATGGTGTGTCCACCAAAAGCGTGGGCAGAGATATTGCAAAGATACAGGAGTTCCTCACGGATCACCGAGATCTGATGCAGCAGGCGGAACTGATCTATTCCTATAAGGATAAGGCGTATCACCTCAGCTGTGACGAGTTCCTGAAAAACAAGGAGCTGTTCGCACTGGTAAAAGTGATGCTGGGCAGCCGCTGCTTTTCGAAAGAGGACGTGCTGCGCATGATTGCCAAGCTGAAACGGTTTACGACCATCCAGGATCGGGAAAAGTTCGAAAAGCTGGTACGCAAGGAAGTCTATCACTACCACGAGGTGAAATCGGACTGCAATGCTCTCATCGATAATCTGTGGGACCTGATCCAGATGATCGACGAAAAGCGCCTGGTGACCATCACGTATTACAAGATGAACCGGGAAAACATCAAGCGGAAGATCAAGCCGGTGTCGCTGATGTTCAGCGAGTATTACTTTTACCTCATCGCCTACGAGGCGGATGATGAGAAGTATCTGCCGAAGTTTTTCCGGGTGGATCGCATTGTGGCAATGACGGAGCATCGGGAGCGGTTCACACTGGAACGAAAGTATGACTTTGACGAGGGCGACCTCCGGGAGAAAAACCAGTTTCTGTTTCCGGGCAAGACGGAGAAGATACGCTTTTCCTTTTCCGGACTGTCTGTGCAGGCAATTCTCGACCGGCTGCCCACGGCAAAGGTGGTGGAGCAGAACGGCAATACCAGCATGATCGAGGCAGAGGTCAACCACGGCAGAGGCATTGTAATGTACCTGCTTTCCCAGGGCGCATGGGTCAAGGTACTGTCACCCCAGAGCCTGGTGGAGGAGATGCAGGAGGAGCTGCGGCAGATGTGCAGCGCCTATGACATCTGAGCAAATTGGATAACATGGATTCGAAAAGACTTGTGTGACATAACGCCGCACAGGTCTTTTTTTGGTATGCAGCACCTTTCGGAATGTTGTCATGAAGTTACTACTTTTGTCATGAAAAATGGTATTATTTCTGTGCAGAGTGTGCTAAAATAAAAACAATGAAACCGATGAAAAAACAGTCCGTTTTGGTGCAGTTCCTTCGGAACGCATGAAACGGCATAAGACCAAATAAGAAAGTGAGGAAAAAGAATGCGAATGAAAGTATTCCGGCGCTGTCTGGCAGTTTTCTGCGCGGCGGTGCTGAGTGTCGGCAGTCTGGCAGCAATGCCGGCGGCTGCCGAGACAAAAAACCTAATTACAAACTCCACATTTGACAGCGGTACAACGGGCTGGGGGACATACCAGGCGAGCGGCGGCAGCGCCACGCTTTCTGCCCAGAATGGCAAGCTAGCGCTCCAGATCAATTCTGTGGGGAAGCTGAATTATTCCGTGCAGTGCAATTATGATGTGATTCCGCTCTACAAAAACGGCGTGTATCATGTCAGCTATGAGATCTCTTCTACCACAGACCGCTATGTTGAGGCGATGATCCAGCAGAACGGCGGCACATACCAGGCGTATACCTGGAAAGGCATTGATCTTACCTCTGAGCCGCAGACCATCGATTATGAGTTTACCATGAAACAGGACACAGATATCATGTCCAAGCTGGTGTTCAACTGCGGACTGGAAAACGGGGAGGATCTCGACCCGCACACCATCTACCTGGACAATGTCAAGGTAGAACTGGTGGACGATTCCAAGGTGGAATATGACGATATCCTGCCCTATGCACCGTCGATCATCACCGACCAGGTGGGCTATCAGCCGGAGGAAACCAAAACGGCAGTATTCCGGGATGTAACAAATGAGACCAGCTTTTCCGTTGTCAACCAGGACAGCGGTAAGGTCGTGTATACCGGCGAGCTTTCCGCATCCAAGTTCAATTCCATGGCGAATGAAACCGACTGGACAGGAGACTTCTCCGCAATCACAGAGCCGGGAACTTATTACATCACCTGCGGCGGACTGGATCAGTCCTATTCCTTTACCATCAGTGAAGATGTGTATGACGGCTTGCTGGATGATACGGTGCGGATGCTCTACCTCCAGCGCTGCGGCACAGAAATAGAGGATGATACATTCAGTCACGCTGCCTGTCACAACACGCTGGCGACCGTTTATCATACCAGCGACAAGATAGATGTCAGTGGCGGCTGGCACGATGCCGGGGACTATGGCAGGTACGTAGTGCCGGGTGCAAAATCCGTGGCAGACCTGCTCATTGCCTACGGACAGAACCCGGGGATGTTCAGCGACAGCATCGGCATTCCGGAGAGCGGAAACGGTGTCCCGGATGTGCTGGACGAGGCACGCTATGAACTGGAATGGATGCTGAAAATGCAGGACAGCGAGACCGGCGGCGTGCATCATAAAGTCAGCTGTGAGAATTTCCCAGGATATGTGATGCCGGAAAACGAAACGGATGAACTGATCGTGACACCGGTTTCCACTACGGCTACCGCAGACTTCTGCGCCGCAATGGCGATGGCATACGAGTATTATCAGAATGTGGATCAGCCCTTCGCAGAGACCTGTCTGGATGCGGCAAAGAAGGCGTGGGCTTTCCTGGAAAAGAATCCGAACTTTATTTTCTCCAATCCGTCCGATATCACAACCGGTGATTACGGCGATAGTTTTGACACAGATGAACGGTACTGGGCAGCAGCACAGATGTGGCGTGCCACCGGGGAGGAAACCTATCGTTCTGCTCTGGAAAAGATGAGCGTACAGACCGGCATGGACTGGATGGAAATGGGCGATTACGGCAACTTCGCCATCCTCACCATGAAAGGCGTGGATACCGATTCCACGATCTATACCCGTGCAAAGCGTTCGATTCTGCAGTCTGCAGACAAGGCAAAATCCCTGGCGCAGAATGACGCATACGGCGTATCAGTGGCGAAATATAACTGGGGCAGCAACATGGGCGTTGCCACATCCGGCATGATCCTGAACCTGGCATACCAGCTGACCGAGGATTCTTCTTATCTGGAGACATCCCGGAGCAACCTGCACTATCTGCTGGGCAGCAATGCCATGGGTGAGTGCTTTGTTACCGGATACGGCACAGTCTCCCCGGAGCATCCGCACCACAGACCGTCTATGGCGAAGAACCAGGCGATGAAGGGAATGCTGGTCGGCGGCGTGAACTCCGGTCTGGAGGACAGCGCAGCCAAGGCATACTGCGCCAACTCTCCGGCGGCGAAGTGCTATGTGGACAACTGGGAAAGCTATTCCACCAACGAGATCACCATTTATTGGAACTCCCCGCTGACCTGCCTGCTGGCGATGAATGACAAGAGCAGCGCCGATACACCGGAGGAGGAAGTCCTGCCGGGCGATGTGAACCTGGACAAGGCAGTGAATACGGCAGACATCGTACTGCTGCAAAAGTATCTGCTGGGTGCGGAGACGCTGACAAAGGCACAGGCGAAAAATGCCGATGTTCTGGCGGATGAGACCGTAAACGGTTTTGATCTGACTGTACTGCGGCAGATGCTGACCGAACAGAATGACGATTCGGACAAGGGCAACGAACCGAGTTCCGATGCAGATGTTTTGGCTGATTTCCGCAAGGGTGCGACTAGTCTGTTTGAGGCATCTGACGGCTGGACAAACGGCAATCCTTTTGACTGCGGCTGGACGAAGAACAACACGTCCTTTGACAACGGCGTGCTGAATCTGACCATCGACAAGGATACTTCCGGGAAGTACAACTACACCGGTGCAGAGTATCGCTCTACCGACCACTACGGTTACGGCTACTACGAAACGTCTATGAAGGCAATCAAAAACGACGGCGTGGTTTCCTCGTTCTTCACCTATACCGGACCATCGGAGAGCAATCCGTGGGACGAGATCGACGTGGAGGTCCTGGGCAAGGATACCACAAAGGTGCAGTTCAACTACTACACCAACGGTACCGGAAACCACGAGTATCTGTACGACCTGGGCTTTGATGCTTCTGAGGGATATCACACCTATGGATTCGACTGGCAGAAGGATTCCATCACCTGGTATGTGGACGGCAAGGCGGTTTACACTGCCACCAGCAACATTCCGGTGACACCCGGCAAGATCATGATGAATGTATGGCCGGGCATCGGCGTCAACGACTGGCTGAAACCGTTTGATGGCACAACGCCGCTGACTGCCAGCTACGAATGGGTGACTTATCAGAAGGCATCCAAGGCAAACTAAGCCAAACTTCTATTCTTCATATTCATTCCCATTCTTCGGGTGCCGGCACCTGTTCCACGCTGGTATCCATCCGCAGTTTCGGCTTCTCTGAACTGCGATTCCAATGAAACAGCGCCGCATTTCCGAAAAAGGGAGATGCGGCGCTGTTTTGTGTTGTTGAATCAAATTACGAAAACCGTGTGCTGTTTTGAAACTGCCGGCGGTATTCCTTCGGCGTCATGCCTACGTATTTCTGAAACACCTTGATGAAATAGCTCTGGGAGCTGAAACTGAGCAGACTGCTGATCGCCGATGCCGGCTGCTGGGTGTATTGGAGCAGATTCTTTGCTGCCTCGATCTTTTTGATAGCGATATATTCGCTGATGCTGACGTGCATTTCTTCCTGGAATTTTCGGGAGAGATGGGGCGCACTGACTGCCGCTGCATCTGCCACATCCTGTAAGAAAATACGGCTGTGCAGGTGAATGCTGATGTAATCCATAGCTTTCAGCACCAGCGGCGAATGCTGTGCGGTGTCCTGCAGGCGGCGCATCTTTCCTGTAAAGTCCTGTATCACCTGATAATGCAGCACGCGTATCTGCGGTTCACTTTTTGCTGCATCGGTGCGCTGAATATACAGGTCGCTGAGACTGAACGCCTCTTCCTGCGGCATACCGCCCTGGATGCAGTAGCGTGTCAGCATGGAAATGGTGATGATCAGGTGATATTTCAGATTGCGCAGCGGATCTTCACTCAGCTTGCCGTAACCCTTTCCACCCAGCGGCGAGTACAGCAGATGCACCGTGTCGCTGTTCCCGGAAACGACACTTTCAAAAAAGGCAAGTTCCGTTCCCAGCATAGCGTGTGGGATCTCCTGTTCCCGCTGTGCCGTCAGAAAATGGGTGAAATCCTGTTCAGCGGTCTGGTTCTGTACCGCTGTGTAAAGCTGTAAAAACTGCCGTAGCTGTTCCAAGCGTTCCTGGTTGAGTCGGAATTGCTTTCCGTCCCGGCACAGGAATCCGAAATCGGTCATGGCATCCAGCAGTGCATCTGTGGGGACATCTTTCGGCAGCGCCTTTTTCAGCGCAGTGCGTGTCTGCTTTCCGTGCTGAATGCTGTACAGCAAGAACTGCACCGCCTCAGCGTGGGACAATATTTCTTTCAGTTCCATGGCTTATGCTCCCACGATCATTTGCCGCAGCCGTGCCAGATCGAGTCCGCTGACACTGCCGTCCGGGAAAATATCTGCCGCCTTTGCCTGGTCGGCTTGCAGTACGCCGCTGCCCAGCAGGTAACGCTGTAAGAGCAGTAAATCGGCAAGATCGGTTTTGCCGTCTCCGTTGATGTCTCCGGCAACAGGCTGTTCTGCTGTGGAAAGCGTCAGCTTTTTGAATACGGTTTTCCAGTCGGATGTGGTGTAGAGACAGTAGATGGTATGGTCTGCCGCCGCCAGAACCGGCTGGTTCACCGTCTCCTGTGCGATGGGATTTCCTGCCTGTGTCCAGGTCTGTGCCGTCTTGTCCAGCTCACAGAGGAGAAACTCGCCCGGCGACTGGGCATTGACTGCCAGGTAAAATCCGCCGTCCGCTGCTGCCGGTACAAGCTGGAACGCTCTGTCTTTGGCGGTATCCGGCAGGGGGTACGAAACGACAGCGCCGTCTGTCCAGCGGTACAGGTCGGCCTTTCCGCCGGAGGGTGCGATCCAGATATCTTCGCCGTCTGCCAGAACGCTGACCATGCCGCAGTCCTGGTCGGACAGGGCTGTGCTGTTCCAGCTGCTGCCGTTCCACACAGCCGCTTTGGGGACGCCGTTGTCATTTAAGTCCCGGTAGCCGATGAGGACCGTTTCTCCGGAGACAGCGATCTCCATGTTGCAGGCGTTTGCCGCAATGGTGCTGCCCAGGGCGGACAAGGTGTCAGTTGCCGTGTCGTAGCACGCCGCCTGTAAAGCGTAGGGGAATGTGCCGGTGGTATAGGTGAGATACAGCTTGCCGCCGGATGCAGTCATGTCTGCATACTGTGCCAGTTCTGTTCCGGTATAGCAGGTCTCCCAGGCGGTGCCGTTCCATCGGCACAGGCGCAGGAAATACTGGTCATCTTGGTAGAGCAGGTATGGGGTGTTGCCGGCGAAAGCAAGTTTGGGGTTGTAGACACTGCCGGAAATGGCAGTGCTGACAGGTGTGAGCGTGTCCCCGTCCAGACGGTACAGCACGGTGCCGCTGTCCGAGGCGGAAGCCAGATAAACGCTGCCGTCACTGCCGGTACACATATCATAGCTCTGGAGTTCCTGAGAGGTGGGAACATCGCAGACGGACTGCCAAAGTTGACGGTCGGAGACATCCGCAAAGGATGCGGAAAAGGTCAGCGTGCCGTCCGGCTGTATCTGGATATCGTCCAGGGCAATGCCGCTGTTTGTGCCGTCGCTGTAGACCAGCGCACCGTCCTGGAACGTTTTGGTCAGGTCGGTTGTGCCGATGGAATCCGGTGCATTTGTGCCGCCGTAGCAGGAACGGGTGAGGTCACCTTGTCCGGCATTCAGTGCCGTTTCGCCGGGACGGAATACGTAAATGCCGTCGGTGTCGCCACGGTAGTTCCCCTGGACAGCCGTGTTGATGCGGTAGACGACCATGCCCTCGCCGTAGATTTTGGTGTCCAGCTCATCGGAATACTGCTTGCCGGGCTTGCGGTATTCCACAGCGAAAAATTCCGTGTCGGAGAACGGCGTTTTCAGCAGGTACAGCCGGTTTCCGCTGTCTGAGGATGCCGGCTGTAAGGTGTACGTGCCGTCCTTGGTGATGGTTTCAGCATCCAGCCAGCCGGAAACCGCATAGCGCTGGTAGGCAAGGGGATATTGCAGGAAAATGGAGTTTGTCGCCATAATGTCCCACTGTCCCACGGGATTTCCGGTAGAAGTGTCCTTGCGGTATAAGTCGGGGTAGCCCATGCTGTGCATGAACTCGTGGCAGAGCGTTCCCACGCCGCTGAATATGGTGGAACTGAGCAGGGTATAGCTGCTGAGCAGGTTGATACTGCTCACCGGCGTACCGTTCAGTTCCAGACCGTTGACATGAAACGCCTTTGCCCAGAGCGGATCGCTCATATCCTCTGCCTGACCATCCACCACTAAAGTCACGTTGTCGATCACACCGTCTTGGTTTCCGTCCAGGGGCGTGTCCGCAGAAACGGTGATATTCTGTACCATTTCCAGGGCATACTGGTTGTAGTCGGTATAGCCAGACTTTTCCTGTTTCAGCACATAGGGCTGGATCACGCCGTCCTGCATCTGGGGAAAATAGGAGGTGACGTGAACCTTGCCGTAGGAAATGGTGTCCATGTATTTTGCCAGGGAACGATAGGTGTCGGTGCTGTTGCACATGGCGACCATGTCCTCGGTCTTGTCTGCCATAAAGTTGTCCGTATCAGCGGAGGCGAACTGTGCAAACAAAACGATATTGTTCACCTGCTGCACACTGTCGGCAGCCTGTGCGGAAATGCCGCCGAACGGGACTCCGGCAAGACACAGTACTGCACTCAGCATCACTGGAAATGGTTTCGGGAATCTATGTTTTTTCATCTGTTTTCTCCTGTCCGGACAGGTTTCGGGCTGTCCTGGTATAATACTTCTATTATACCATACGGCGGTGCATTTCCGCAATGGAAACACTGCACAAAACCGAGGGCGATTCTTTGGCAGAAAAGCTTTTTTTCGGAAATTTGCAAAAAACACTTGACAAGCTTTTCTTCGTCGTGTATAATAGCATATGTAACCTATCAAAAACATAGGATTTAGAAAACGAGAGGAGCGGACGAAATGGAAAAACACACGTTCGGAAAGGAATACGGCTTTCAGACCAGAGCCGTCCACACAGGCAATGACGTTGACGCAGAGACGGGTGCGATCAAGCGCCCAATCACCATGGCGAACAGCTATGCTCTGCCCTATGACCCCAGCGATTTGAACTGGAGCAGTGCCGGAAAGAATCTGTATACCCGGAACGGCGGCTCGAACCAGCAGTATTTGCAGGAAAAGCTGGCATCTCTGGAGGGCGGAGAGGACTGCATCGTGCTGGCGAGCGGCGTTGCGGCACTGTCGGGCTTGTTCTTTGCACTGCTGGAAAGCGGCGATCACGTGGTATTTTCCAGTGTGACCTATATTGCGGTGTACCGTCTGCTCCATGAGCTTTTGAAGAACAAGTTCCACGTGGACACCACCATTGTGGACACCTCCGATCTGGAGGCAGTGAAAAAGGCGATTCGCCCGAACACCAAGCTGGTGCATATCGAAACGCCGGGAAATCCCACGCTGACTATCTCGGACATCCGTGCCATTGCGGACATTGCCCATGAAAACGGCGCATTGCTGTCGGTGGACAACACCTTCGCATCGCCCTATAACCAGCGTCCCATTGAACTGGGCGCAGATTTCACCATTGAGAGTCTGACCAAGTATATCAACGGACACGGCGATGCTATGGGCGGTGCGATCATCGGCAAGAAGGAGTATCTGGATATCATCCGGGCGCAGTCGCAGGTCAATCTAGGTGCGACCATCAGCCCGTTTAACGCATGGCTCATCATGCGTGGTTCTGTAACTCTGCCGCTCCGGATGCGTCAGCACAACGAAAATGCACTCCGTGTGGCGAAGTATCTCCAGACTGTAAAGGGTGTCAGCTTTGTGGCATATCCCGGACTGGAAAGCCACAAGGGACATGACATCGCCGTAAAGCAGATGCAGGGCGGATTCGGCGGCGTGCTGTCGTTCGGACTGCACGCAGACCATGATACTTACAATCGCTTTGTCAGCCATCTGAAAGTTATCACCTCGGCAGTGTCTCTGGGACATGACGAGAGCCTGATCGTGTTCCTGGGCGAAAATGATGAGCGGCAGTATTTGTATCCGGAGGAGTTCCACGGCGGATTTTTCCGGTTCAGCGTGGGCATCGAGGATGCAGAGGACATTATCGCCGACCTGGAACAGGCGTTTGCAAAAGAGGGGCTGCTGTAAATGGCATTGAACGCATTTTCAAGAACAGAACTGCTGGTGGGAAAGCCGGCAATGGAACTGCTGGCGCAGGCGAGAGTGGCGGTATTCGGCATTGGCGGTGTCGGCGGCTATACGGTAGAGGCGCTGGCACGGAGCGGCGTGGGTGCGCTGGATCTCATCGACGATGACCGGGTATGCCTTACCAATATCAACCGCCAGATCTACGCCACCCGGAAGACCGTAGGGAAATATAAAGTGGAAGTAGCAAAAGAACGCATCCTCCAGATCAATCCGAACTGCCAGGTCGAGACACACTGTGCCTTTTATATGCCGGACACAGCGGCGCAGTTTGATTTTACACAGTATGACTATGTGGTAGACGCCATCGACACTGTGACTGGTAAGCTGGAGATGGTAGAGCAGGCATACCGTGCCGGCACGCCGCTTATCAGCTCCATGGGCGCCGGAAACAAGATGGATCCCACTGCATTTGAGGTGGCAGATATCTATGAAACATCGGTCTGCCCGCTGGCAAAGGTGATGCGCCATGAACTGCGAAAGCGTGGAATCCCCGGGCTGAAAGTGGTCTACTCCAAAGAAAAGCCCATTGCGCCAAAAGAGGACATGGCAAACAGCTGCAAGACCCACTGCATCTGTCCGCCGGGAACCGCCCGGAAGTGTACCCAGCGGCGGCAGGTACCCGGCAGTAACGCCTTTGTGCCGTCAGTGGTGGGACTTATCATCGCCGGAGAGGTGATAAAGGATCTGGTCGGCTGGAACAGCTGACAGCCTGCAAAATAAAGCATATAGAAAAGCCGTATCACACACCGGATTTTCCGGCAGGTGGTACGGCTTTTGTGTTATCGTAATTTTAGAACGAAACGACCAGCTGCATTTTGAACTGTTCTTCTCCGTAGACAGCATGGGGAATGTCCTTGGGCATAATCAGTGTTTCACCGGCGTGGAGCAGGAATACTTCTCCGCCGACGGTAAACTTTCCGGTACCCTCCAGCACAGTCACCATTGCGTCACCGCCGGCAGCGTGCGTGGAGATTTCTTCGCCCTTGTCAAAGGAAAAAATGGTCATGCTGACCTTGTCATTCTGTACCAGCGTTTTGCTGACAACCTGACCGGTCTGATATTCCACCAGATCTTTCAGCTGCAAAACAGCCTGCTTTTCAATGTTCTTGTACATGGCCTTTACCCTCTTTCATGCTTTTCCAGCCAGTGTGCCGCATAGGAACACGTCGCTGTCACCTGTTTTCCGTCTGCCCGGATCTGCGCCACGGCACGGGAGACCAGTTCTCCGGCAATGCCCATACCTCGGAGAGAATCGTCTACGAATGTATGGTCAATGCAGCATACGCCGGGCGTTGTTTCCGGAAAGGTGATCTCAGCCACACATTTTCCGGCAGCATCTGTGCAAAAGATGCGGTTCGGTTCGCTTTGATATTCCATAGAATGCCTTTCTCAGAGTGCCTTTTTGATGGCAGCCAGCAGATCGTCATAGGATTCGAACGCCGGCAGTTCCGGATAGTCTTTCTTGATCTGTTCGGTGCTGCGGAACAGGAATCCTGCCTTGCTTGCCTGGATCATTGCCAGATCGTTGTGGCTGTCGCCGCTGGCAATCGTTTCATAGCCAATGGACTGGAGTGCCTTAACGGTGGTCAGCTTTGAATTTTCACAGCGCATCTTGAAACCGGTGATCTCGCCGTCCGGCGCAACTTCCAGGGAGTTGCAGAAAATGGTGGGATAGCCCAACTTTTTCATGAGCGGACCTGCAAACTGGGTGAATGTGTCGCTGATGATGATGACCTGTGTTGTGGCACGCAGTTCGTCCAGGAACTCCTTTGCGCCCGGCAGAGGATCGATCTTTGCAATGGTTTCCTGGATCTCTTTCAGGCCCAGACCGTGTTCCTTCAGCACCCCCAGACGCCAGTGCATCAGCTTGTCATAATCCGGCTCGTCTCTCGTGGTACGTTTCAGTTCCGGGATGCCGCTCTCTTCTGCAAAAGCGATCCAGATCTCCGGTACCAGTACGCCTTCCAAATCCAAACAAACAATATTCATAGTATGTGATTCCTTTCCTTTGCCCGATACAACCATATTTTGTGCATTCGGACGTTGTTTACTCTTGCTATTATAACACACTCAGCCGGAAAATGCAACCGCTTTTTTCCGCCACTTTCCCGTCCGGTACTCCAAAAACGAGATAAGCCAGTTGGAAAACCAGCCGATGGGTACGGCGCACCACACCATCTGAATGCCGAACCGGGGCGCCATGGTAACTGCGAATATTACCCGGATGCTCAGATTCACCAGATTGGCGATGGTGAACATTTTCATGTCGCCTGCACCACGCAGCAGCCCGTCCACCGCCATTTTGAACCCGATCAGACAGAAGAACCAGCCCATGAATGTGAGATAGCCCTCGCCGGTGGCGTATGCCGCAGCCGTGCCGTCTGTCCCCAGGAACAATGTGACCAGCGGCTTTGCCAGCAGTTCTACGCAAATGCAGATCAAAACGGCACTCGCCAGCACCATCTTGTTGGCTGCGTGGTAGCCCTTTACCACACGCTCCTGTTGTTTTGCACCAAGATTCTGTGCCGTATAAGAGGACAGGGCATTGCCGAACGCTGTCATCGGCACAATGCAAATGGACTCTACACGCATCGCCGCCGAGAATCCGGCAAGTGCCTCTGAACCAAAGCTGTTTACCACAGACTGCACCAGCATCATTCCGATGGAAACCGTTGACTGCTGGAGAATAGAGGGCAGGGCGATTCGTGTCATTCCCATCAGTTCTGTCCGGCTGAATACACCGGGTTTCTCACAGGGAAAACGCCGCAGTTCCCACAGCAGCACGCCGAAAGAAAGCACTGCTGAAATTCCCTGTGCGATCAGCGTCGCCCACGCCGCACCAGCTACGCCCATATCAAAGCGAGTGACAAAGACCATGTCCAGCGCCACGTTAAATACAGAGGAAAAGATCAGAAAATACAAAGGAATCCTGGATTTTCCCAGGGCGTTAAACATGGATGAGAATACGTTGTACAGAAACAAAAACGGCAGCCCCAGGAAGTAGATGTTCAGATATTCCACAGATATTCCCAGAACATCTTCCGGTGTTCTCAAGACCTCCATGATCCAGCGGCTCAGTCCAAGCCCCAGTCCGCCCAGCAAGATGCTGACGCCCAGAAACGCCAGACAGGCAGTATAAAGCGCCAGTTTCATCCGCCTGTATTCCTTTGCGCCGAAATAGCGGCTCACTGCCACCGATGCGCCGATGCCGCCGCCAATGGCAACGCAAATGAAAATGTTAGTCAGCGCATAGGAGGCGCCAACTGCCGCCAGTGCCTGTTCGCCTACATAGCGTCCCACAATGGCAGAGTCCGCCAGCGTGTACAGCTGTTGAAACAGATTTCCCAGAACCATGGGCAGGGAGAAAAGAAGCAGCGCCGGCAGGGGCTTTTTTCGTATCAAATAGTCGTTTTCCATGATGTCTTACATACTCCTTGTCAAAATTACTGTAATATAATCAGTATAGGACGAGCATCGTGGAAAAGTCAACCGTTTCTTATGAACAAATCAAGTTGCGGCAAAGAGGGAGCAATCACACTGTAGTTAGCCTAGACTAACCAAGATTAGGATGATTGGTAAGAAATTTACAGAAAATGCTTGATTCCTGCCGGAAGATGGTGTATAATAGAGGACGTATGCAGATCGTATACAATGCCATATCATGAAAGGAGTTTGACCATGATTTATTCAAACGAAGTAAACGAAATGTGCTGCGTAAAACAGGGCGTTCAGCACGGTGCTGCACCGATTCCTGAGGAAGCAAAGTGGGTAAAGGCAAAGGAAATCTCTGACATTTCCGGTCTGACACACGGTGTGGGCTGGTGCGCACCGCAGCAGGGTGCCTGTAAGCTGACCCTGAACGTAAAGGAAGGCGTAATCCAGGAAGCTCTGGTGGAGACCATCGGATGTTCCGGTATGACCCATTCCGCTGCTATGGCAGCAGAAGTTCTGCCGGGCAGAACCATTCTGGAGGCACTGAATACAGACCTCGTTTGCGATGCGATCAATACTGCAATGCGTGAACTGTTCCTGCAAATCGTATACGGCCGTACACAGAGTGCATTCTCTGAAGAAGGTCTGCCGATCGGCGCTGGTCTGGAAGATCTGGGTAAGGGTCTGCGTTCTCAGGTTGGTACCATGTACAGCACTCTGAAGAAGGGTCCCCGCTATCTGGAAATGACCGATGGCTATGTTACCAAGATTGCTCTGGACGAAGATGATGAGATCATCGGCTACAAGTTTGTAAACTTCGGCAAGATGATGGACTTCATCAAGGCTGGCGACGATGCAAACACTGCTTTCGAAAAGGCACAGGGTCAGTATGGCCGTGTTGCTGATGCAGTGAAGTTTGTTGACCCGAGAAAAGAATAAGGAACAGGAGGAAACAACCCATGGCATTATTTGAATCATATGAGAGAAGAGAAAAGCAGATTCTGGCTGTTCTGAAAGAATATGGCATCGACTCTATTGAGGGCGCTGCTGAAGTAACCAAGGCAGCTGGCCTGGATGTATACAAGATGGTAGAGGGCATTCAGCCGATCTGTTTCGAAAACGCAAAGTGGGCTTATACCGTTGGCGCAGCTATCGCAATCAAGAAGGGCTGCCGCAGAGCTGCTGACGCTGCTGCTGCAATCGGTGAAGGTCTGCAGGCATTCTGCATCCCTGGCTCTGTTGCTGACCAGAGAAAAGTTGGTCTGGGTCACGGTAACCTGGGCAAGATGCTGCTGGAAGAAGACACCAAGTGTTTCGCATTCCTGGCTGGTCACGAATCTTTCGCTGCTGCTGAGGGTGCGATCGGTATTGCTGAAAAGGCAAACAAGGTTCGTAAGGAACCGCTGCGTGTTATCCTGAACGGTCTGGGCAAGGACGCTGCACAGATCATCGCTCGTGTAAACGGCTTTACCTATGTAGAGACCGAGATGGACTACTACACCGGCGAAGTCAAGGAAGTATTCCGCAAGTGCTATTCCAAGGATGCAAACAGCCCTCGTGCAAAGGTTAACTGCTACGGTGCAAATGACGTTACCGAAGGCGTTGCAATCATGTGGAAGGAAGGCGTAGACGTTTCCATCACTGGTAACTCCACCAACCCGACACGTTTCCAGCACCCGGTAGCTGGTACTTACAAGAAGGAATGTATCGAAAAGGGCAAGAAGTACTTCTCTGTTGCATCCGGCGGCGGTACAGGCCGTACCCTGCACCCGGACAACATGGCAGCAGGCCCGGCATCCTATGGTATGACCGATACAATGGGACGTATGCACTCTGACGCACAGTTCGCAGGTTCCTCTTCCGTTCCGGCTCACGTAGAAATGATGGGTCTGATCGGCATGGGCAACAACCCGATGGTTGGTGCGACTGTTGCTGTTGCAGTATCTGTTGAAGAAGCTGCTAAGGCTGGCAAGTTCTAAGCAATTGCGTTGTTTTTTTCGAAACAGCAAAAATGAGCGTATCCCGACCAAATAGGTCGAGATACGCTTTTTTTGCCGATTGACCACATTTTGACCACATTTTTTGAAATGTGGTCAATCCGTATTTGGTATTTGCAAGCCAATTTGCCATTGGCAAATCATTTGAAATTATCCCAAGACACATACCCTGTGACAAACTTCCCGACTGGTGTCTTACCGCAGGAAGCCGCCGTAGTGGTGATACGATACCGCCCCAGCTTGCACGGTACGCCGTCGTAGATGTAGTACGTTCCGGCGGTCAGTCGGGCAGCCGGCGTGGAGGTAGTTTCATTTGCAAACAGCGGCACGTTGCTGCCGATGTGCACCGCCTGACCTTTCTTCCAAGTTTTCGCTTGTGCGGGCTTCGCTGCTGCGGTCTGAACAGCCTTGAACCCGTTCAGCCCCTTTTTCTTGATAGCTGCCGGATAATCTACATAGCACTCGTTCATGTCCACATTGTCCCGAATGCCGCTCACCTTGCCCGTGCTGGACTTCTGCCAGATGCCGTACTGTCCGTGGTAGGTGGTCTTATCCACGCCGTAGTGTGCCACCCAGACAGCATACCGTGCCCGCAACTCTTCTGTGATGCAGTTTTCCAGATGTACTTTGCTGGAGTAAATTCCCACAAAATAGCCTGCCTGTTCTACGGCTTCCAAAAATGCCTTTGCAATGGCGGTGCAGGCTGCCTTGCCCTTTACAAGCACGCTTGGCTCCTCGATGTCAAAATACACGGGGTACTCGAACGTCTTGCCCTTGATAACGCTCAGGCAAACAGCAGCTTCTTTTCTTGCCTCGTCCGGTGTGGTTGCATAAGAATACCAGTACACGCCAACTGGCACACCGTTGGACTTGCAGCCGGTATAATTGTTTTCAAACTGCGTATCTTTCTGCGATGCCTGCTTGCCGTAGCCCGCACGGATAATGGCAAACTTTACGCCGTCTGCCTTGACGTGCGACCAGTTCACATTGCCTTGATGCTTCGATACATCGATTCCTTTCATACTCATTCACCTTTTCCTTTCGATTGCAGTAATTCCACAGCGTTTTTTAGTGCCGCCGGCAGCGGTACGCCCATCAAGCCGGCGTTTTCCAAAATGGAAATCACCTCATTGCACAGAAACGCAACACACACGCCTGCACGCACATAGTCCATGCCGAGAACCACGTCCAGCTGTGCCGCCACAAGAACCAGCAGCAATACAACACACTTTTTGGCAAGTCCTCTCCAGCCGATCTTGCTGGACAGCTTGCCCTTCGGCGATTTTCCGGCAGCCGCAACGATCAATCCCGTCACATAGTCTACCGCCATAAAAATCAACAGCGTTGCCAACGCCGTATCCCACCCGCCGAACAGCCCGGCAATAAAACTGCCGACAATGCCGGCGATGGTACAGATTGTTTCTTTCATAGTTTCCTCCTAGTCAGTCAATAAATCCAGTGATCGTAAAATACAGCATAGAACCAGCAGCGATTTTACTGCCAAGAGCATACACGGATACAAGGTTATCTCCGTTGTAGTTTTCTACGGCAACATATGCCCCCACGCCAGACGATGAACGCCCAACGCCGGAGCAGCCGACAATTTTGGAAAAGTCAAAGGTCGTTGAAGCGATGTACTGCGGTGCTGGATATGAGGTAGCAATATCGTTCTTTAGGACAACACTTCCGGTTATCGTGATCTGTTTGCCGTAGGTGCGATACTTGACAGTGCCGGATTTTGCATAGCCCTCTACGGTCATGGCTACCCAGCCGGAGTCGGTGAGGGTGTTGGCGGCGGCTACGGTGCTAGTCAAGAATGCCTGATCGTAGTAGACTGTGCTAGCACCCGTGCCTTCTGGTTCCCCAGACTGTATCAAATGCTGAGATGTCCAAGATTTGTATTTGCCATATACAGCATAATTTCCGTTCCAGTACCCCCACGGCATATACGCCCAAACGGTATATGTATCATGTGCTGTTGGGATCACTTTGACTTTGACATCACTACAGCTGATACGATAGACTGTAACACCACATGCCTTATCTGCCGATAGAGTAGACTGCCAGCCGTCCTTAATCTGGATTTCAAAAGATGAGTTCTGGTTCGCACGACCATTTGCTCCGTCACCGCTCCATACGCGTATCATGGCATTGCTAAAATTACCAGAGGATACCAGCGTGCCTAGCTTAACCCATTTTGCAGTGTTGTTGGCACCGCTTACCCAAAGAGCGCTGTTTGTTATCATCGCATGTGTATGATCGCTTTTGGCGGCATAGCTGCTATAATTTGTGCTATCCAACAACACCCGCTCGCCTTGCCACTTGCCAGCACCAGTTTGCTTGTTCCAGATTAAGCTGCCGTCAGAAGTTAAAAGGCTACGCAAATACATTCCATAATTTGCGCCGTCATTATAGCCATTTCTATGACGTACCGATATGATACTATGCCATACACTGTTTTGATCTAAAAAGGAGCCGACCAAAGATTTTCTTTCTGGCAAACCGCTACTAAATGTTTGTTTTGTAGATAGTGTTGCACCGGCTACAGCCGTTGCATAGGTTATCTGTGTTGCTCGTTGTGATCCAACCAATAAATCCACACCATTTGACGCTAGATCAATATCGCCGGTCATCACCCCGCCAGCCAACGGCAGATACTTAGATCCGTCCGGTATTGTCGGCTTATTTGCCAGATCGTTATAACTTCCCGTAAACGCTACCGTTTTCAAATCCGCAAACCACTTAGCAATCTTGCCAACAATTACAGACAGCTTTTCGCCCGTCTTGACATTCTCCCGGGCAGATGCTGCTGAAAATGCTACTGTAGTAGTGCTTGCATCTCCGGTCTTGTCCAGCTTGCCGCTGATGTCCTGATGCTTTTGCAGTGCCGTGTCCGCCTTACCCAGACTTGCCTGCACACCGCTTGCAAGGTCGCTCTTGGGGATTCCGGCGGCGGGCTTGGTGTATGTTCCGTAGCCTGCATCGTTTTCCAGTTCGGATACCTTCTCCGGCACGGGAATGTTGATGCTCGCATTTTCTGCCGCATTCGCCGAAAACGTCCCCACGCTCTTGCCGTTACGCTGCACAGACAGCACGCCGTCTCCTACGGTCGGGATAGCTGATTTGTCGGCTTTTTGAGCGAGTTCTTTGGCGATTGCCTGATTCTCCACCGGATTGGTGCTTGTTTCGGACAATTCTGCATCTACTTCCACGGCTCCGGAAGGGATATTCACAGTGATCTCCACGCCGTCCAGACCTGTCCAGTACAGTGTGTTCTTGTCGGTGTTGTCCTGCCGCAGTGCGACATTCTGTGACCGGTTGACGAGTTCCACCAGCCGTTTCAATATTTTACTGCTGCCGTTGTACTGTATCTTCATAGTCACCCCTCCGATATGGTATAGATCACTTTCATGGTTTGGGCGGCGGTCTTGGTGACTGGAGAGGATAGGTTGTTGATGGTGGCGAGATAATTTGTCTGCATGTAAAATGTGCCGGCTTCCGGCGAACTGCTTCTGTATGGACTTCGAAAAAACATAATGGAATTGCCGATGATCGGTATGATTCGATATGTAGCGTTATATGCCCAAAGATTTGTGCGACAGTTTGTAATGGATACAGTATTTTTTTTTGTGTCAACAACAGCATAGTTTTGAGTATCGTTTCCCGATGCAAAAAGTTGTGGGAAATACAGAAATCCATTGCGTTCAAAAATTCCAACATCATGATAATTCGAACTGGTGTATTTTGATGGTATCTTTAGTTCTGTTACATCTCCAGCCGCAGTAATATTGATTTTATGTACAACAGATGCACCGAAATGATATAGATAATTGTTATATACATAGCAAAACTGGCTGTAGAGAGCTCCGCCTGTTGTATTGGCAACCACAATTTTTTCCAGCTTGAGTGTGTCCAGTGGAATGCGACACACTACAATATTGCTGCCGCTGGGTATATTGTAGTTAGAAACATTGTTTGCGACAATGTAAATTGCATTGCTGCTGCGATCATAATTCATAGCACGATAGGCGGTATAAATATTATCTGTTGATAATTCTACCTTTTCAATCAATGGTCTGTAGTTGTACAGGTTGCGAAGCAGTGTAACACTTTTCAGCATTGCTTGTCTTTTGTATATGACTATCTTGTTGCAAAAACTTGTATTTTCCGGATTTGGCACAAATTCCAAAGAATACAGCACATCGTTTTTTTCATCGATTGCCAGTGTAAATTGTCCTTCATGTGCCATAAATCTGCTGCCGCCTAGGCTGTAAAGTAGAGATCCGGATTGATCGCTGCTGTTGGTAGTGTGATCTTCGGGTTCTCCGTAGCTGTCAAAGCCGCCCCATTTAGAAGTCAGACATACGCTTGCAATTTTGCCGTTGCCCTTGGAAGTAGGGAAATCGTATACATACTTCATAGTTTTTGCATCTAAGTCCAGTTTGGATTCTTCGCTGTTGTAGTCGCCCCGAAGCAGACTGCTGACGGCATTCTTAATGCCATATACGCCAGATGCCGTCAGACGCACACCCGGTGGGGCATAGTACTTAGATGCGTCTTCTTCCAGTGCTGTGTCAAACAGCAAAATGCCGCCCAGCAGGGACGTGTACAGCGGCTGTCCGATGCTGCTGTACATCACACCGCAGTCTTTCATGTAGCCCTCCTGCTTGAAAATATCTGTCAAGGCATTGGTCACCATATTGTGTTCCAGTACCTTCTCCTGTGATCCGGTGCGGACATCGGTTAAGATCAATTCTGTTTTTCCTTTCAGCATATGTCCTCCTTTATAGCGTGTAGTTGATAGCGAATTCTGTAACTGTTGCATTGCCAGACAGCCAAATCCGCAGGGCAATTGTTTTTGCTGTGGTCATGCCAGCATAGAGCACAGCAAGGTCTGTTTGCAGGAAGTCAGCCATAGGCACCTGCTCCGTCCATGTGCTGTTATCATAGCTGTACTGGACAGATACCAGACCAGTGTAGGTACATTCCAAAGAAGTAATACCAGTAATGCTGCTGTCTGTAAGGTCGGCTGTTTTGGCAATACAACTGGATACAGATTGATCTGACAGCTGATATACGCCGTCTGTAATGGTGATGTCGCTGTCATAAGTCCCTTTGCTGTCGGTAGTATTGATCAGGAATCTTGTATCTGCCAGAGAATTGGAGATTGCTTCGGAAATACTGCGAAATGTGATCTGTGATGCACCCAGCGTTAGGGCAAAGTGGTCTGTGAACGTCTGTGCAGCCGGTGTCTGCCGGTTCTCTGTGACAACTGTTTGTTTGATGTGGAATGTCATGTCTTCCGGTGCAATTGCAATTTGCTGCTCCAGATAATCTTCCACAGAAACCACACCGTCCCATGTGCCTTCTCCGGCAAGGAATGTGCCTTCCATGGTGGCGTTGAGTGCTTCTGCATCAATGGTGATCGTGCAGTCCTGGGTATAGAACCGTACGGAAAATTCCTCGGTGGTCGTGCCGGACACGGAAAAGTGGAAGAACAGGTGCAGGGTATGCACACCGTCCTGCAATGTCCACTGCGGCCGAACTCTGCCGATTTCTTCACTTCCCAGATAGTAGGCGGCTGTCAGAATGCCGTCTGTGCAGAGATATTGTTCTGCGGTATCCATTTCCACGGTATCTGCTTGCAGCTTGATTTCCGCAAAAAAATTGACCTGTGTGGTTTTCGTAGAAATAAATCGCAGACTGACAACTGTTTTCTGACTGTCGGTTCCCATGAAGATTCTGGCGGCGTTGGTGTAGTTGTAGTAGTGCATCTGCTGTGCATCGAGTGTACTGCTTAACCCGCTGAGAGCCTTGTCTTCGGCAGACTTCGCCCAGTCTATGGTTGGGTCGCTGCCATATCCGGCAATCTCATATTCCCCGTGATATGTCCACGTGTATGACATAATGCAGCCAATTGTGTCATCAGGTGCAATGCCACCGGTAAACGCAATCACATCGCCTAGATCATATGCGGGGTCGGCAAACATTGATGCGGTAAATGGCGTGTAATGCAGGGCATGGGCAGTGTCTGATGTCGCATCATCGCTGCTGTAGCTTGTCAGTGCATAGAGTATCGTTTGCAGGAGTTCCGTTTTCTTGGCAGGTAATCCGTATTGTAAAAATGGGTTGGTGCCTAAGTCCATATAGGTGCCGACCAGCTCCGGTACCTTACAGTACAACTGTTTTTCCTGCACTTTGTCATAGCAGATAATACGGTTGTATTCCGTTCGAAAGTCAGAGAACTTTGCTCCGGTCAGCCGGTGTTCGCTGGAAACCGTGTCTGTGGCTGCCGTGGAGAAACAGCGAAAGACCAGCTTTCCGCTGCGGTCAATGGTGGCAAATCCGCCGATCAGCTGTGCCAGATAGGAGATGATGTCACGGTAGGTGTCAATGTCGTTTTCCGGATACAACACAAAATAGCTGTATGTACCATTAGGCAGTGCTTGTACGGCGGCTCTGGTCATGCCGAACTCTATGCCGCATAAGCTGCATGCCAGTGTTGCCATGTCATAGATGCTGCCGGAAAATGCTTGTCCGTCATATGTCTTATCCAGCTTGGACATGTTATCATAAGCAACGGTTTCCCAGCCGAACGCTGTTTTTTCCATGGTAGACATCGTGTAAGGTGTCAAGGGAATTTCTTCCCATGTGTCATCAGCCAGTCGTCTGGATATGTATGCCGTGATCACAGTGCCTTCCCGATAGGGATTCCAGCGAAACCATGCAGGCAGTCCTGTAAATGCCGCCGAAAGTTCGCCGACATATACACCTCCGATTTTCAGCGTACTGGAAGCAGTGCACTGATTGGCAACGCGAAAATTCAGGACGTTTTTATCCGTAAAGGACAGCACTGTGCCCCTGTTGTTGTCGATCGTGCCACGTATGCGGAACTGCTGTACCGGTTGTTTCATGGCTGCTTTGTATTTTTGAGATACCGCATACACGGCACAGCACCCCCTTTATCATATTTCTTCGATTGTGAAGCTGACATTCCATAAACCGTCTGTTCTGGCGGTGCGTTCAGAGCCACTTTCCAAAGATTTTTCAAAATCCCGAATCATGACTGTGCGGCTTTCTTTCGTATCGCCTTTCAGCTGCATTGTCAGTGTATCTTTGATGCTCAGGGCATACAACTGGTTTGCAAATGCAGAGCTGCACTGATAGCTTACGGATACGCTCAGCTTGTCATAGCGTGTGATGATCGTTGCAGTAGTTCCTGCTTCGGTTTCCTTGCTGTTCTCTACTACATCGTGGCTTTCTTTCCACTTCTGTGGATTCGGCAGCTGTACGCCGTTTAGTTTCAGGTATTTTCCCAGCATATTATCTTCCTCCGGAACGGTATTTCATTCGCTGCTCTTGTGTGACAACCGCCTGATAAATTTTACTGCCGTCCAGATAAATCGGTATGATCGTATCACCAGTGTCGCCGCTGTACTGTCCCGCTGCCAATGCAGAGCGTATCGCAGAGGATATGCCGCTTGTGTCGATTGCCATGCTTTGTGTGCTGATCGGCACGCTTGGAGCTGCAATTGCCATTGTTCCGGCAAGTCCCTGCATGGCATTTGCCACAAGATACTGATTCTGTCGGATACCGTCTGCCAATCCCTGCATCATATCCGGCATCCACTTCTCATAATCTCGCAACGGTCCGATGTCCGGACGGGAAAAGTGGATATACTGCTTGATAATGTCAGCGACTTCGCCGGCTGCTTCGTGCACCTTGTGAATAAAGCTTTCGATGCCGCCGACAAATCCGTCAATGAGGTCGCTGCCCCACTGGAACGCCTTTGCAGGCAGTCCGGTGATATAACTCCATGCACTTTCAAAGCCGCTGTAAATGTGGTTATACACGCCTACAGCCGCAGATGCAGCACTGCTGACAATGTTGCTGAACTGGGTGGATACCGCACTGTACATGGAAGATGCATGGCTTGATACTGTGCTGTACGCATTTCCCATGGCATTGGAAATCGTGGATTTTACATTGTCCCACGTGGCAGATGTCTGTGACTTGATATTGCTCCATGTTGTGCTGACAGAATTTCGCAAGGTCAGAAATGATGCCGCACCAAATGTAACCAGATTGTTCCATGTACTTGACAGATACGTTTTCACACTTTCCCATGCAGATGCAGTGCTGGTGTAAATGGTCAGTCCGAAATTTGCCCAGAACGTAGAAAAGTTGTTCCAGAAAATCGCAGCCCCCTCAGAAATATTTTCCCATGTCTGAGAAGCTTTTTCTTTGATCGTGTCCCATGTGTCAGACCAGAAGGTAGAAATGTTGTCCCAGGTGATTTGTGCATCTTCTGCAAGCGTGTTCCATGTGTCAGACAGCCATGTACTGATTGTATCCCAGTGTTTTACAACAGCAATCACCGCAGCGATGGCTGCCGCAATTGCCAGAATAATCAGCAACACCGGACCAAGTGAGATGTTAAGTGCAGTATTGGCTATGGATATGGCGGTAATGATCGGTGCAATTTTCGCCATAGCAACAATTAACCCAGCGAGTATTGCAACAAAAGCTTTCATGGAATCTGGCATTGCCCCAAAAATTGTTGCTAAAAATTTGACTGACGTAGTTATTGGCGGAAGAACTGTATTCAATCCGGTCATAAGTGCTTCGCCAATGGGGACAAGTGCCTGACGCAGCGTGCGGAGATTTGCTTCCAGCATCTGTGCTGGGGTGGTAGACTGATTGTAAAAGTCTGTGGCTGCACCTGTGACATCTTTGTATGTATCCCCAACAGATGTCAGTGCGGTGATAAATTTCAGGCTGCCGTCTTCCGCCATTGTGCCAAATGCTGTTGTGGCAAGATTTAGCTTGTCTTGTTGTGTGGTGGCATTGCTAATATCGCTGACAATGCTGTCAATAACGTCCTTTTGTGTGCCGTTTCCGTTTTTCCATGCTTCAAAAAACTGTTTGGTTTGGTCAGAATAAGAATCTAGGTTCTTTTCAATCGTACCGTCTGCAATGCGGTTTGTGACCTCGTTGATCGCATCATTGACCTTGTCCAGATTATACGCACCATTGTCAAGACCGTTGCTCAGCAGTTGGAAATAATCACTTGCAGAGTATCCTGCCTGTGCAAACTTTCCGGCATACTCCGAAAGATTATCGCCTAGTTCATCTGTTTTGTCCAGTCCATTTTGTGTGCCTTTGACCACATAGTCAAGAGCCTCAGCTGATGTCAAGCCAAACTGCTCCATTAGGCTGTTGACACCACGCATGGTTTCTGACAGGTCAATTCCATAGGATTCTTCCAGTGTGGTTCCGACCTCAGTCAGATGTGTGAGGTCTGCCTTGGACAGATCTTCAAAGTTCTTCTTAACTGTAATCACAGAATCTGCCACGGTGTCCATGCTGTCACCAACACCATTGCCGTATACATCTTGGATAATGTCTGCTGTTTCTTCTGCTGCCGTTCCTGTTTCTCCAAAGTAGGATACCGCTTTTCTGGTGGCATTTTCCGTTTCATTGAATTCGTCCATAGACGCTTTGCCAATTTCCACGATTTTATCTGCCACGCCGGACAGTTTTTCAGATGCGTCCATAAATGCACTGCTTTTCAGCGTTTCTCCAGCTTCGTCAATGCTTTCCTGCATCTTGTCTGCGGCATCTGCCATGTCCTGCATACTGTCTGCTGCCGGCTCTGCGGCATTATCCATTTCTGATATGCTCTGTGCAGCACGTTCTGCGGATTGCTCCACATCACGCATATCCTCTGTAATTTCATTGACACCGCTGCCACTGTCCAGATTCCGCAGATCATCTTTCAGCTTTTCCAGAGATTTCGTTGTCTGAATAATTTCACGTTGCATAGCGTTTTGCTGATCTGTATTGTCTACACCTTTTGCCGCCTGCTCTTTCAGCTGTGCAAGAACTTCTTTTTGCTTTTCCAGCTTTTCTGCGGTTTGTTCTGTCATTTCACCCAGATACCGCTGTTTTTGTGCAATGAGTTCCATATTGCCGGGATCCAGTTTCAGCAGTTTGTTGACATCGTTCAGCTGTGACTGCGTAGATCGCAGGCTTTTTCCAATGTCAGACAGCGATTTCATCAAACCAGACGCATCACCGTCCAGTTCAATTGTAATGCCACGAATCTTTTGATTTCCGTTTCCTGCCATGATTTCACCTCCTAAAAAGCATCAAAGTCTGCCTGCACCGCAAGGCTAGGATAATCGTAAGAATCGTTCAAGGATTCTATTATCATATCACTCACCATGCCGATGGTCAGCAGACTTAGATCTGTCATATGCAGTCCCATTTGCGTACACCGCAGGAGAAACAATGCGGTATTTATTTCTCGGTCAATGGGTCGTTCTTTTTTTTTACTTCTGAGGTGGACTTTGTGTTGATTCCCCACAGTTCCATGATCTGCGGCAGAATCTGCACCATGGACGTTACGCCAAACTGTGCAAGCCAATCCTCAATATTGTCCGGTGTATGTTCCTTGTCGGCATGATATGCCATGATATATGCCATGTTTTCCAATACTTCCGTATCCATGCTGCTGATGTCCAGCTGCTCTTGAATTTCCTCCACTTCCTGTTCGGCAAGTTCTTTCGGTTTTGCATTCGGTGCGATTTTCCGCATCAGACTGCCCATATCTGCAAATACGTCACGCCCGAAGTGGATACGATACAGACGGGGGATAGACGCATCTGCACGGAACAGTACCGGAACACCATCAATCATGATTTCCTTGGTCATGCCCTTATCAATTTTTACATTCATTCTGTCGTCTGTACCTCCGTGGTTGTGTCGGGCATGTATACTTTGCCAAACCAGCTATTGTATACGTCAGCAGTGGTTTCAGAACCGGAACGGCACTTTACCAATCCGTTCGGCAGCGGTGTTGCAGACAATTTCAGCGTATCTGTCTGCGGTGTCTTTGTGGCTTCTGTGGTCTTGCCTGCCACAGACGGACGGGAAGCACTGCAATTGTACAGCCAGTGTCGGATGTGCTTACGGTCGCCCTTGAACTGGAATCCAAGTGCAAACTCTTCCAGCTGTGCATCAGCATTCTCGATCAGTACGCCGTTATTGTCCTTGGTCTGATTCAGGATGTCCATGGCAAATGAATCCGGAATCATTGCAATTTCCAGATCACCGTCATAGCCGTTGTTGTTATTGATAACAAAATACACGCCGTCATCTGCGTAGAAGTTCTCCGGTTCGCCGTTGGCATCCATGGACAGGTTGACAGCACCCGGAATTTTGACCGGTGTTGCATAGGTGATTTCTCCTGCTTCGCTCACTGTCTTTTTGGCGTAGACAACATTTTCCAAACCGTATTTCACTTTGTTTTGGGTATTAGCCATTGATAATCAGCTCCGTTTCGTATGTGATTTCATACATCTTTTCCGATGCGATATAGGTTTCTTCCTTGGTGTACACAATGCCGTTCTGTTCCAGCACCTGTTCCACCATTGCTTCTGTTTGCAAGTCTTTTCTGTCGGTATACAAATCTATTTGCAGGGTAGTGATCTTCTGGTAAACGCTGTCGTCTGCAAGAAAATCATTCTGTTCCGGATAGTCAAACACGATCCACGGCAATTCCGGTACGTTTTCTTCGTCCCAGTGATGATAGGTGTACGGCAGACCAATTGCATCAAGCAAATCTTTGATAGATTCATAGGTCATGTGCCGTTCTCCAATCGCCGCTTTACGGTCTCTACAAATTCTTCAGTATACTCTGCTTCTGCCGGTCTGATGTGAGGGGTGCCGTCCACTTTGCCGCCATTCCGCTTTGCGTGTCCGTATTCCAACAGGTGGGCAATTTGCGGCTTGTTCTTGTTGTGGACAACTGCCGTCTTGATCAGACTGCCAGTTCCTCTGCGGTCTACCAGTTTGCACGTCCAGCCGTTTCGGTACGGTTTCCGCTTTGATCCGCCTTTCGGGGAACTTTTCCGCAGTGCCTTTGCGCAGGCTTCACCGGATTTTTCGGCTTCTTCGTTCAGCACCTTTACGGCATGATCGCCGTAGTCTGCCAGAATCTGTGCGATTTCATCAGCTACCTGTCTGTAGTTGACGCTGCCTTTCATATGGCTCATGGCTGCACACCGCCTTTCTTTTTGACATACAGTTCCAGTGTGTCGTTTTTCCCTTGGTACGTTCGGTATACGCTGTAGCGGCTGCCGTTGTACTCACAGACTGTTTCACCGGCATAGTCCGGTGCAAATACGGTGAACCGGTATTCCGGCTTAATACCGTTCCTGCCGGCTTCCAGCCACTCCATACCGGATACACTGGACACATTGCAGAATACTTGTCGCTTGGATTCGTCCTGCTGCTTTTGAATGCCGTCTGCACCCTTGGAGATACTCTGCCGGATCAAAATCAGTACATCACTGCGATCCACTCGAATCCCTCCAATCTGTGTATCCGGTAGCCATGGACAACTGTGCCTTTTGTTCATCGTAGGATGCTTTCAGTCGGTCGTAATCGTCCGGCTGTCCGAAATTCATCCGGCAGTAGGTGACAATGGCACGACTGACCAGATGGTCTGTTTCTTCGGTTTCTGATACACCGGCAATGCCCAAATCCAGCTTTGCCGCTGCGATCAGATCTAGGATTTCATCGTCAAACGCATCGGTGCAGACACGCAGTGACAACTTTGCCTTATCCAGCATTGCCATGGTGCATCACTCCTCATTCGCCAGTGGTTTTGAATGTTACCTTGACAAATGCCTTGGGATTTTCCAGACCGGCATCAAACAGGGAATAACCGCCAACGACAGTGTTGAACGTCTTTGATTCCTGCTGATTGGAGATGTACAGCTCCTCAAAGTTGTTCGCCAACAGACTGGACGGCACGCCGACATAAGCAGTGTTGTCCGCTACATTTTCATCGATCTTGACGGCTGCACCATAGATATAACCTGCAATTTTCGGATCACTTGTCTGATCTGGCAGGAAGATCGGTCGCTTGTTTGCGTCCTGAATGCCAAACAAACCGTTCCATACAGTGTTGCTGTTGGCATAGACGCATCTTACGCCTTCTTCCTTTATCTTTGCCATAATGCTACGGATCGCCGCATCATCGTATGCCTGATTGGTCAGCACATTGTCAGTATCAATGCCATAGGTGGTGCTGTCCAGCTGTGTGATGCAACGCTTGTCCTTTGCATTACCGATACGCCGTGCCAGATGTTCTGCGATCCATGTTTCAAATGCAGCAATAGACTGCCATGTCATCTTTCTGGTGATGACCAGATGCTTTTTGATCTCTACGCCGTCCAAAGACAGCTGATCCCATGTGTCCTGTTCGTCATCGTTTGCCACACCTTCGGCAGTTTCTTTGGCATCACCCTGTTTGATAGCCTTGATTCGGGGAATTGCAAAACCGCTTGTCATGCCGGACTTGGTAGCATCGGAATAGAGTGCAGTAGACGACTGTACCAGGTCAACAATGCGGTTCATGATCTCTGTCGGGACAGGTGCAGCAGTGTTTGCAGTAGTCATGGTATATGCCGCACGTTCCTGCTTGGTCATTTCGCCCAGCAGATGCACACCGTCACGCACGGCCATGTTTTTCAGCCATGCTGTGCGGTATTCCGGGCTGCTGCGATTGTAAGACTGCTCCGGCGTGCCGGTGCTGTCAGACGGGAACGATCTGGTGACGGTACCTTCTGCGCCTGCCGCAACACGACTTCTCAGCTGTGCCCGGCGCTGTGCCATGTCATGCAGCTGTGTACGCCGTGCTTCCAGTGCGTCCACCTCGCTTGTCAGTGCGTCAATGTCGGCGCTCTCGGATTCCATCTCAGTGCGGATCGCCGCAATACGCTGCTCTACGCCCTCAATAGTCAATGCTCTGATTTCTTCCGGTGTCATATCTCATACCTCCATAAGTCTTAGTTTGAGTTCCAGTTTCTTTCGTTTGCGTATGTGATCCAGTGCTTTTTTGCGCTCCGCCGCAATCTCTCTGATCAATCCGTCAGAGATACTGCGTGCACTGATCTGTGTGGCATCATTGGCAGGGATAGATACTGCACTGACATCGTACAGCTTTCGGATTTTTGTGATAGTCCGTGTCACCGTAATGGTGTTGTGTTCCTTGTCCTCCACATACTCCGATTTCTGTTCGCCTACTACAAATCCAAACGACATTTTTGTCGTGTAGCCACCCTTGATTTCTTCGTACAGCTGATTGCCGATGGTCGTACCAGACAGATCTGCCCGGAAATACAACCCGATGTTGTCCGGGTTGAGTTCCAGTGTCTTGTTTGACGTTCTGGCAAACACTCTGCCCCTGTGGTCATACTGCATGATAACGTCAGACATATCGCAATCATCAAATGCTCTGCTGTCGATCTGTTCATAGACCTTGTAGTCCCCAAAATCATACAGCAGATATGGTTGATTGAATGTTGTTGCATAGCCGTCTGCGATCATGCCGGAATCATTATCGGAATTGCTGCGTACAGAAAAACTCTGCATCAGCCGGTATTCCCGTCCGGCACTGAGCCGCTGCATCAGTTGTTCCATTTCCTGTTCTGTCATTGCTCCGCCTCGTCTTTCTGGTTTTCTTCGGTATCTTCCAGTTCCTCTGTGCGTTTATATTCGCCACGAATGGTGCGGACATCGCCGCCTTCCACTGGCGATGCGTTGAATATCTCACGCACTTCATTGACAGAAAAGACACCTCTGTCCATCATCTGAGATGCCACTTTCAACTTTTCTGTGGTGGACATATATTGCAGCCGGTTAGATGTCAGCATGATGCCGTTCCCGTTGGTGCGTTCCACAGGTGTGTAGACGCATTTTGTCATCACATCGGAAAACTGTATGGCAAACGGTTCTATGCAGCCCTCGTAGAACGCCTGCCACGCATCGCCGTATGCCTTGCTTTGCAGCACATCTTCGTTCACGCCAAAATAGCTGTATACGTTGTTCTGAATCTGTGCCGCCTGCTCTTTGTCTACCGTGTAGGACGTTTGGGACAGCTGCTTGATGTCGCTGTAGGTATTCGGGAACAGCAGGATTCCGCCGCCGTCTGCTTCAAAATTCTCCCGTGAGAATCGCTTTCGCTCCTTTGCAAGGTCTTCCGGTTTTGTGAAATTGTTGATTCTCGCCATGAACCGGTAGGTGTTGCTGTTCTTGACTGCTTCGGTGATTGCCTGATTCTGCAAGTGGATCAGCTCCATGGTCGGGGTCAGAGCCGCATTGCTGCTGCCGAAGAAATCGTCTTGATACTGAAATTTGGTCAGTATCCCACAGCTGAGCAGTTCCACCGCTGCTGTTTCACCGGATGAAAACCGATACCGCAGAAACGGTTCACCGTGTACATCAATGATGCTGCACTGTGACGGCAGCACGGGATAGTATCCGGTGATTTCATCGTATGCTCCGAACACAGGGACAATAAACGCCGTATTCTGCATATCCAGAATGGTGGACAGGCGATAGAGAAACTGTCCCCACGTCTGCCACTCGTTTGGGCTTTGTTTCAGTCTTGTCCGCAGCTTGGGCTTTGCCGTGCCCATGATGTCTGCTTTCAGCTTGGAAATGTGCCTTGCCCGGACATCAATGGCAGACCGCACAAGTGCCGATTCGTATAGGCACCCGTGCCAGTTGGTGAATACCGGTGCATATCCGGTCAGCGTGCGGAAATACGATGCAGCTGCCGCAGCGGATTTCGATGGACGATTGCCCCATAATTTTTGAAACAGCCCCATGTACTCACGCTCCGTTCTGTAGCTGTATGCCGTATTGGTCGTAGTATTTCTGCCGGACAGTGAATGCATCTGCCAGAGCTGCACAGCCGTCAATGTGTGCGTTGGCAGACAGCTTTACCAGTTTGCCCCGTCCTCGTTCGTTGTTCATTTTGATTGCTGCATTCAGCAGATGCAGCTTTAACAGGTCGTTGTCACCGATGCAAATTTTTTTGTCCTTGAACAGTCCTTCCATTTCCAACAGCACCGGATAAAGGTTGTCACCCTGATACACATCATCGGTGCAGAAACCATACGTTTTCAAGTCCTGAATCAGATACTGTGCAGAATAGCGGTCGTATCCCACCATTAGCGGATAGATCTCATACTGTTCGATCATGTCGCATAGCCAACGGTAGCAGTCATGGTAATCCACAAAGTTTTCGCCGGACAGTTCCAGCAAGCCACGCTGCACATAGATCTGATAGGGAACACCGTCCCGTGCAGTGGCTTCCTCCAGCTTTTCCGGCGGCAGCCAGAACTTTGCAAACACATACAGCACACCGCCTTTTTCAATGACGATCGTTGCCGCTGTCAAGTCTGTGGTCTGTGACAAGTCTACGCCGGCAACGCAATAGCTGCCCCGGAAGTCTTCCAGATGCAGCGGCTTTCCGCAGGCACGTTCCACCGCCGTTGCCTTTAACCATGCCTGAGAACTGGACTGCTTGATGTTGCAGTATTTCGTAAGAAATTCTGCTTTCTTGGACAAGCTGCCCTCTGCAACTGCGATTTCTTCCAGCATATAATCTACCGATACAGAAACACCCAGATTCGGATTGGATTTTCGCAGTTCATTGATGTCGTTCCACTTCTCAATGTCATCGATCATGTATAGCAGGGGAAACAGCCGTTTTTCCTTGCTGTCACCTTTCAGAAATCGGGTACACCGCTTGATCAGTTCATCATAAATGCCGTCATTGACGTATCCAGAGGTTGAACAACTCAGCAACAGCGGCTGCCGTCTGGCTCCAAATGCGGACTTCATGACCTCGTACTGTTTCAATCCGGTGTCTCCAGGCCAGCTTGCAATCTCATCACAGATGACCAGATGCGGATTGAATCCGTCAGACTTCTTAGCGTTAAATGCAATTTTCTTGACGCTGCTGTTGGTGGATTCCACATAGTAGTCAGACTTACGCCGCTTGATCAGATCCATTAGTTCCGGTTCGCTGGCAATGGTTTGCCAAATATCGTGATAGACAATATCTGCCTGATCCAGCTTGGGAGCAACGCAAAATATACGGGCACCATATTCGCCGTCCATGAATAGACAGTACACAGCAATGCCGGATAAAAACAGTGTCTTGCCGTTTTTCCGCCCGACAACAATCGGGACTTCCCGAAACTGCCGGTTGCCATTGTGATCCAGAATGCCGAAGATGACCGAAACGCAGGCACGCTGCCACAGTTCCAGCCGGAGCAGCTGCGGTGCAAGTGAACCCTCACTGTGGTGGCAGAAACTTTCAATGAACCGAATCGCACGAGAAGCTTTCTTTTGATCAAAGGTAAATTCGCCGCTTTCCAATCCATGTATCACATAGCGATATGCCAGCCGTACCCATTCGCCAACTGGGATCGTGCCGTCTTCAATCTGCTGATAATAGGCGTAAATGTCATTCGTCATTTGTAAATGCGTCCAGCTTGGATTTCTTTTGTTCCGGCGGCAGCATCTTATCTAGCTTCTCAATGATCGTGGTGTAATTTTTCAGAGAAGTGTTGTAGGCGGAGATTTCCGCACTGGCTTTCTTGCCGGATTGTGCCTTGCCGTTCTGGTAGGTGTCCACACACCCTTGACTGTTGATCTCGGTTTGCAGATCTTCCAGCGTGACTTTCAGGAACGCTGCATTCTGGATCAGCGGCGTGACGATCTCCAACTTGTTGGCAGGCAGGGCAGCATACAGGTTCAGCAGTCTTGCGTTTTCTTTTCGGATTCGGTTCTTTACGGTCACTTTCGGACATCTCCTTTCCGGACACACCCCTTACGCACGCATGGAGAGGAAAATTGACCTCCACCCATCGGTCTCCAAGAGGGTATCTCAAATTTCAGAATAGGGGGACTACCAACGAGCCGAAACGCTGCCGTCTGCATTGATGCGGCAACGTTTGCCGCCGTGCAGTGCGGCATGACAGTCACGGCAGACCAGCTGCAAGTTATCCCAGCACAAGGACACAGCTGGATCATGGATATTGTCCGGTGTCAGATGCACCTTGTGGTGTACGATCACGCCGGCAGTGTGCAGCCCTCGTGCAAGGCAAGGTTCACACAGTCCGCCTACTGATGCGGCATACGCATCACGGCATTCACGCCATGCACGGGACTTGTAGAACGATTCTGCAAACGCCTGCATTGTAATCCTCCTAACACAAATACCGGCACGTTTCCGTACCGGTATCTTGGTTTCTATTCTCATTATACACAAAACAGGACTGCCATTCAATGACAGCGAGTGCCATTCAGTGACAACTTTTCCAAAGCGTCTGTGTGGCGGCGTAATATCGTCCGGACAGAGTAGTGCATTTCCTCTGCGATCTGTTCCCAACTTTGGAATACGATGTATCGCCGAATCAGCACAGCTTCCAGTTCTGGATTGTTCAGAGCGGCAATGCAACACTTGATCTCTCGCTGTGTCTGCTGTACGACCTGCTCTGTCTGGGAACATTCTGTTTCTGTATACTTGCCGCACATCGTCATGGCTTCCAGCTTCTGTGTTTCGTGCAGGCAGCGTTGCAGCCATTCTTTTTTCTTTGCCTGTTCCTGTGTCATGGCTTCACCTCCGACCTGCTCTTTAGGAATCTCTAACGCTCGTTTAATGCACGCCAACGCTCGGCGAGTGTTAGGCTTACGCTCGGCGTGCGTTAAAATGTCACTGTCACATTCAGAACCGCTGCCGCAACCCAGTAGACAGCCCGTCTGTAGTCCCTGTGCCACAGACACACTGCTGCTGCACCAACGTCCAGCAGAATCATAGCAATCGGCAGTATCTGTGTGGTGTTGATTTTGGTCATGGCTGTGCCTCCTCGTCCATTCTTGCTCCGCAGTTCGGGCAGTAATCAAACGTATCTGTCGGCATAAAAAACGCCTTTTTGCATCTACCACAGATAGCAGCCCCATTCTTGATCGTTTCACCGTCGTAACTCGTGACATCGTTTCGTGTCCAGTGGGCTTTCGGCGGTTGGCCTGTCCGCCGATTCCACGCTTCAGCGGCTTTCTCGTTTGCGCAATATTCCACAGATATTCCAAAATGATTTGTTTCAGCGCAACATTTTGAGCATCTAACGTAGGATACCCTACGGGAGCTATCTATGAGTTTCGCTTCGCCGCCGCAGAATGGGCATAGTTTCAATTTAATTTCACTCATCATCTTACCTCCACTGATTTACTTACCATAACGCCTTACACAACCAAACAGCACCACACATCAGAATAGTTGTTACTTGCACTGTCAGTGCTGCCTTATCATTTCCTGTCCTGCTCAGAATTTTTGCAATCAACAAACCACTCAACACAAGCAGGATACTTGTTGCCGTTATCCTTTCCATATTGCATTCACCTCCGCACCATGATTTCTTCTGTTGTGGTCGGGTATGCTTCGGTTTCTCCGGAAAGCACAGCATTCAAGTGTTCTTTCGCAGTTTCATACCTTGTCCTTGCTGCCCGCACTCGCTGTTCTGCTTCATCGATCTTTCTGGCTGTGGGAAGCATGTCCTCGATCAGGCGGATTCCGCCGATCGCCCAGATCAGAGCGATGTCCGCATGTGTCACAATGCCGGGGTAAAAAATGTACACGTAATGGATCTTCTCAAATTCTTCTTCCGTGAACGGTTTGTCTGTCAGTCTTTTGAATTCTTCTTGCAGCATTTGCCTGCTCCTTTCTGCATATCTCGTTCGTAGTATTCTGCCATGTATCTTCCGTAGCTTACGCCATAGGCAGCTGCCTGTTTGATGCACCAGTTCAGTGTGCCTTTCTGCGGTTTCTTTTTCGCCATTTCATTTCCTCCGTTTCTTGTACAGATCCCATTTTACTTTTCTGGCGGATTCTGCGAGAAATACGGTCGGGTCTGCAAGCTGCTCCTGCTTTCGATTCTCCCGTATCTTCTCACGCTGCTTTGCGTACCGGATATATCGGTCACACATACTATGGCAGCCGATTTCACGCTCCGGACAGTTCTTGCATGGTGCTGTCATGATTGTTCTCCTAGGTCAACCTTTTTTTGCATTCAGCAGTTTATCAACTTCGTTCATATGTATCCAGCGTGCACCTCCGGCATAATCTTCCACGTCTGCACACACTTGCGAATATAGGCACTGCGTACAAGCCGAATACGTTGAACAGTAGCTTGTCACTTCACATAGATTATTCATTTTCTCTTCGAGTTCATCAGCTGCCATTTTCAGCAGCCGCTTTAACTTCTCATTTTCCTCTTGCAGCTCGATGATGTATTCATCTTTGTGATCGCAATGAACGCAACACAAGCCGGAGATATTTGCAAGCGGACTTTTGATTTTCGGGTTGGTTCTCCATTTATTATCCCATCGTTTGTTCCATTTTTCAGCATATTCTCCGATATATCCAGCGTCTGGGTTTGCATCTCCTGCTCCGATGGTAAAGGGCATATCGATTTCGTCTAATATGCAGCTTTTTGCATGGCAAATGGCATGCTCCTCATGCATATAGTATTGATGTACAACTTGTTTTCCGTATTTGTTTGTGTGCGTTTCTTTGTAAAATACCATTTTTCTGCCGCAAAACGGGCACGGACTCAGTTTTTCACCTAGATTCTTTATTGGTTTCTTGCCGTCCTCGTTTTCTAGTTGCCGCTTGTTCCAGTCCAGACAAGCCTTGTACTTGTTTTCAAACCAATTTCCGCAGCTGTTGTGTACTCCACATTTGCTGCAAAACAGCTTGTAACAATGCTCAGGGTTAGGATCTTTGTCAATATTCGCAGTATCTGATATTTTCGGAACAGCACCGCATACTGCACACCGCATCAGATGTTCTACCAGTTTTCCCATGTTACCACCTCTCTTGTCATTCTGGGCTTAATGTCATTGTTTCTGAAATATCCACGATCCGCACATACAGTCCGGGGTGTTCCTTGTGCCAGATTTTTTCGATGTGCTCTCTGGCTACCAGTGCATCATCTTTCCAGTATCCCAAACTGGTCATGACATCTTTCAACGCTTTGTTCAGATTGTCCGTGTCCGGTCGGGTGGTCTTATACTCGCCGTCAACGTGCGTCTTTCCCTTGTACGGGAATCGCCATGTGACATACAGTGCCACTGCTCCGGTCAGCGGCTTTCTGGGCGTATACGGTGCAAGCACCAGCCGGAGCAGCTGCTTCGCCGCTTTTGCCTGTTTGCTTTCGTATACTATCACTCTGCCGTTTTTTTGGGTGTACTGCTTTTCTTGGGCGGTGGAACGGGGCGGTTCAAACTGTACGTTGATTTCCATAGGTATCCTCCTGCTCCATGTCAAAGATCAGCTGCCGCACAGCATCATCTTTGCCGCCCCACTGGCTTGCCATTGCGTTTGCAATTCCCCAAAATGTTTTTGCCCTGTCCTTTGCTTTTCTTACGCCACTTTTGTGCCAACTGTCATTTTTCTTGATTTTTCTATGGTCGGTGCAGTTTACCCACCGACCAGTTGGCGTAACAGGATTGCTTGGAATAAGCTTGGGCAATCCTTTTAGCCATAGGCAGGTTGTTTTAAGCCATGGATCGCCAAAAAAGCAGGGCTGTATGATCTGATCGTATTTCGGCAAATTAAAAATCTTCATGGGTATCGGATTTTCAATTGCTATTTTTTCGCAATTTGCGTGGTAAAAACGCATAAAAAATTCTGCGGCTTTGCAGCCCTGCTCATATCTCTGTTGCTGTAGCACTCCGTTGATCCGCAACCGATTTCCGCCAGATTTGCTGAGATATGTGCACGGTGGGTGTGCTATCAGCAAATCCCACTTGTCAATAAAATGCGTTTTGCCATCCAGTGTAACAATCACGATGTCATTTTCAAGCATTTGCAGAGCGTCTTCTACAACATGCCACTCCGGATGACCTCCGGAGCATTCCTGAATATCACAGCTGTATGCTTCGTGTCCAAGCCGCCGAAATTCTGTGCATACCCTCTGGGATTCTTCGCACGCAATCAATACTTTCATGCCGTCACCTCAATCTCCAGTTCTTTTCATCACTTCTCATTATCGCGAACAGATACCCGCCGCAGCGTTCCTTGATACGTCCTGCCAACGCCTTGTCTGCCGCCAGCAGATCTCGAAAGATGCGCTCACTGGAAATGATAGTGACCATGTTCCGGGTATACCGCTCATTCAGCAGCTCAAACGCAATGCTGATTTCTTTTGGATTTGTATCACTGACATTGCCGCCGATTGGCTTCAGGAAGTCGTCTATGTACAGCACTTGTGCCTGTGTCAGCTGCTGAAAACGTTCCTGCCGGGTAGCAAATTGGCTTAAATCGCGAAAAATTGTCTGCCACATCTCATACCGCACTTGCAGTCCTCTCTGGAGCAGGACACCACAGACAGCAGTGCACAGATGCGTTTTGCCTGCTCCACTTTGCCCGCCGATATACAGCCATTGCGGACGGTTCTTTTCAGCATAGTGCATCACGTTTTCTTTCAGTGCAGTTTGCCAGTCTTCTTTGCACTGATATGCATCAAATGTTTTGGTGCGTATCGTTTCTGCCAATCCGGACTGTGTGATGTTGGACTGATTCTGCCGAATCGCCATGCACTCGCAGATACGGTGCATTTCTACGCCGTCCTGCAAGTAGGCGATGCTGCCCTTGTTCCGGCACTTAGGGCAATCATATCCGGTAAGGCTGCCCCGTGATTGATTGTACCAGTCACACCGCATCTTGTCATAGGATTCCGGTGTGATTCCGGCATCAGAATTTTGTTTCCCATCGATCTGCAACAGGTTCTGAATTGCTTCCATACTTTTCACCTCCACGGTTCCACTCACTCCGCTCCCACGTTCTCACGGCTGCTTTCCAGTCTTTCATGGGAGATTTCCCCACACGCCAGCCGTTGGATTCGTAGTAGTCGTAAAAGCGTTCTGCATCTACTTCGTTTTGCCTGCTCTGACAGTAAGCTTTGATCTCTTCCAGAGTCGGTTTTACAAATCGCTTTGATTTAGGAGCAGGAGAGTCAGTCGGCTTGTCCGACTGTGCACCTGTACTCTCCCTCTTATCTACTCTTATCTTCTCTACTCTACTCTTCTCTACGTTACCTGTAACGTTGCAAAGCGTTTCTCCCGTGTTACATTGTAACAGCTCAGGTGTTTCTGCTGTACAGGGCAATGCAACAGTAACTTCTGCTTCCAGTTGCTCCTGCTTCTGTTTTTCACGGAATTTCCGTACTCTTTCCGCACTGCTGCTTTCTGAACCAATGGCTTCACTGGCTTCCGGCATAAAGTAAACTGATTTACTTTTTTCAATCAGCTTTCCGGAACGCATCAGGAAACCAAGTGCCACTCTGACGTTTTCTTCATCTTCGTCCAGTGCAAGTGCCAGCTCGTCCGCAAAGTCGTTTTCGATGCCCTCAAAGTAGAGTTCGCCGCCTGTCTGAATGCTCATGAGCATCATTTTCAGATAGATGACCACATAGGTGTCACCGCCTGCGATCTTCCGCATTTTCTTCATGACCTTATCTCGAAAGAAGTCCTCTTTCAGTTTCAGCCAGTAATATCGTTTTGACATGATGATACCTCCTTTCGTTCTACCTTGCAGCCGTGTTCCTCTGTCCAGTCACAGCTGCTTTCCAGACAGATACTGCACAGCAGCATGGATTCACCGCAGAATGGGCAGTGCATGACATGTCCGTCCTGCTCCTCGTCCCAGTATACCGTGACTTCCTTGCCGCAGTGCGGGCATTCTTCGGTGACGAAATCCTGTTCACAATAGAAAGCCATTTCTTTTCCTCCTCCCTTGATTTATTTGTGGAAGTGCACTGATCTGCTCAATGCACCAGAAGCACCGGCACGGTGTATCGTGTAATCACGGGACGATATATAACCGTGCAGCTACAGGTAATAAGCCGCCTGTGGTCGCTGTTGCGTGTGTGCCAACGGATTCCGTTCGTTGTCTGACTGCCGGCAACTGGGCATGGCAGGGCGTTCCGGAGCTGCACCGGAAGATGTGGGGTGATTATTCCCACATCATGACTGCATCGCCCGATATGCGGCGGTGTACTATACCGCCGCACGGAAAGGAGTACCTATGACATTGGAGATGTTGGGGCAGTGTGCCGGAGTTGCACCGGCAGTCTGGGGGGTGTCATTCCCCAGATATGACTGCATCACTGTATTTGCGGCGGCTGCCAGTACCGCCGCATAGGGGAGATAAAAAATGGAGGGTAGCCCCATTCGGGGCAGTGGAGAGCGGTTTTGCGTCATGCTCAGGACAGCGTGTCATTTTTCCAACAACAGATCTTTCAGGTGTTGCATCCGGCATTCCACATGCTCATGCGTAGCAAATATTTCTACGGCTATTGTCTTTGTTTCTGCGACATAGCATACTCTATTTGATTTTTCACCGGCGATGATGACCTCTACAGCATCTAAATTTATTAGATCGCCGTCGTTCAATTCAATCCATTTCATGCAGACACCTCATGATTGGTATGTTCAAGTTCTTCATCGGCATGGATATACCTGCTTAGGTCTTGTCCGTCATAATCTTCCAAAAACTTTAGAAAAGTGGATACACGGCACTTGTAAGAACCAAGCTTCATGAAGCGGATCACGCCGGCTTGTCGCAGTTTATGTACCGCAGCAATGTTGCATTTTAGCAAAGATGCGACATCTTTTACTGTGAGCAGCTGTTCTGGAATGGGCTGCAAAGTGATTGTCGTGTCTTTCGATGTAAACACATCTTCTTTAATGATTTCTCTCATGGGTTACTCCTTCCTTGAAAATGTCCGCTTGTATGGGACTTCCGTGCTTGTTCAGCTGTGCAAATTGCTGGTGTGTTGTGTACCGGCATCCGGATTGACAAATGGTTTTGTTGCAAATGGTGTTCTTCTCTGGATTGCACAGGAATACGGGTTTGATGTATGGAATCCTGTTCATTCTTCAATTACCTCCCCATAGAGAAATTCTTCTAAGTTTTCCAGTGTTGCACCAAGTTCTGCAAGCTGTTTTCCTCTTTTTTCGTAGTACCGAAGTAGATACAGATACTGGCGGCGTTTGTACTTGATTCGCTGCTCTCTCTGTGCAAGCTTTACATTGTCAGAATCACGAAGGTTTTGAATCTCCATTTCTACTTGTTCATCAGTCATGTTCTTCATAAAAACTCCTTTCAGCTATCTATCCATTTTTCAGTTTTAGTTCCATGAAGTTTAGAATCATCAAATTCCTCTACAACAGAGCTTAGAATTTCGTCCGTAGTACAGTGTAGAATATTTGACATTCGTTTTACATTTACTAGGCTTGGATTCCTCAATCCATTTTCCCATTGAGAAACTGTGCTTGGAGATACATTTAATTTTGCAGCCAGTTCTTTTTGAGAAATTCCACGCTTTTCACGGATTTTTTTAATATCAGTCAAATTATCACCTCACATAAAAGTCACTTTTCGTGATCTGACAATTTTATTATAAATCACTTTAAGTGAACTGTCAATATGCAAATATCACTTTTTGTGATTTTTCTACATATTGCACAAAAACAAGCTTTATTTCCTTGACCGAAGTCACAATGTGTGATATAATATTCACAGGTGGTGAACATCATGATTGGCGATAAACTAAAAAAACTACGAAAACAAAATGGAATTTATCAAAAAGATTTAGCTGAAGCACTTTCCGTGTCTAAAAGTACAGTTGCCATGTGGGAAACTGGAAATAGAATGCCAGATATTGAAACCGTGAAAAGAATAGCAGATTACTTTGGCGTGACTGTAGAATATTTGATTGGCGGTTCGGAATTAGACCACTCAAAAGAAGTTTCAGAAAACGACATCAAATTTGCCTTATTCCACGGTGCTGAGGGAATCACCGATGAAATGTATGCAGAGGTCAAGCAGTTTGCTGAAATGGTCAAGCTGCGTGAGGAAAATAAGCGAAAGGATAAAAAATGAACCTCGATGATCTATATCATATTGCAGACGTTGAAAATATAGAAGTCATACCGTTTCCGCTTCCAAAGACAAAATCCTTGTCGATACAGACCGATGATTTTGATTGCTATATTGGCATGGACGACAGCGAAATGCCAACCAATGCAGAAAAAAAGACCCGGCTCGCTCATGAGCTGGGTCACTGCACACAGGGTGCATTCTACAATCGGTGGAGCAGCTGCGATCTTGTCAGCCGGCATGAATATCGTGCGGACAGATGGGCTTGCGAACAGCTGATCCCGAAAGAGGAAATGGAAATTGCTATGAAAAAAGGGTGTTGTGAAGTTTGGCAGCTTGCAGAATACTTCGATGTGACGGAAGAACTGGTGCGAAAAGCGTGCTGGATCTATTTTGATAAGATTTTTTGAGATGGAACGGGGTAAAATATGAAATACTGTATAAATTGCGGTACGCAAAATGAGGATGGAGCAAAGCATTGTACCAACTGCGGCAAAGCATTCCCAGCTCCGCAGCCAGACTTTATCGCTCCGAATCTTCCGGATCCGGATGACTGGCAATGGGATAAGTCGAAAAAACGGCATAAAAAATCCCACCATTCGTCAGGACGAAAAGTGGGTGCTGGGTTCGGCTGTCTGGTCGTCATTGTCGTAGTTGCCGCTGTGATCACAGTGCTGTGTATGCTGTTTTCCAACGGGAAAAGTAAGAACGATGCCGCTGTAAAGCCGCAGTCCAGTTCAGAAGCGGAACAGCCGGCTGACAGTGGTATGATTTCTCCGGAACTGTTTCGGGGCATTCTGGAAGATTCGTTTCAAAACCAAGAGGGGTTGTCTGATGTATCTGTACAGTATGACAGTGATCTGAATTATTACACGATCAATCTGACGGCAGACGGCATCGTTGTAGATGTGACAAAGTCCAAGCTGACCGGGGACATCCAGAAATGGAATGAGTTGCGGTCTGGTATAGAACAAACAAGCGATGCTCTATACGAAAAATCAAAAGAATATGGCATCAACGCATCTATTTGCATCAATGTGATGAATGACATGAGCAGTGACAAAGTATTGCTGTCTGTCATAAATGGTGCGACATTGTATGATTGCATGGAGGAATGAGATAATATTTTAAAACAGCAGCGAAAGGGGGTGAAAAATTAAAATGTCAAAAAAAGTTATGACACGAAAGCGTGGCAATTGGTGGTCATATCGTTTTGAAGGTGCAATGGTCGATGAAAAGCGTCAGTGGATCACACGGAGCGGCTTTCACACGAAGAAAGAAGCCTATGATGCGGGGATTGCAGCGTATCAAGAATACCAGAGCAGCGGCTTGAAATTAACGCCTACAGAACTATCTGTTGCGGATTTTATGGACTACTGGCTCAAGGAATACTGTGAAGTGAACCTAAAAGAAACGACTGTTTTAAATTACCGCAAAAAAGTCAAGAATATCATTAAGCCACATATCGGGAAATATCGTCTTCGTTCTATTCAAACAGCTACAATCCAAAAAATGATTTATGATCTGTTTCAAAGCGGGTATGCTAGAAACACACTAACCGTTGTAAAAGGGATCCTGACAAAATCTTTTGCTTATGCAAAAGCAAATCATTTTATCAAGGACAATCCAATGTGTGAAGTGGAACTACCTCGGAGTACGGCAAAGCCAAATGTAAAAAGCCGCAGAAAAGAGAGAAGCTACATTCCAAAAGAACGTATTGCAGAAATATTTCAACGGTTTCCGGAAGGCAGCTCTACGTATTTACCGTTGTTGCTAGGCTATCGATGCGGCTTGCGTCTTGGTGAAGCGTATGCACTTCAATGGAAAGATATTGATTTTCAGAAAAAGACATTGACTGTGCAAAGGCAAATTCAGTATGTCGAAAAGAAAATCGATACTTTTCAAAAAAGCGTCCTGTATTTTTCAGAACCCAAGTATAATAGTTTTCGGACAATTCAGCTGGATTCCGAAACACTTGGGGTACTGGAAAGACTGAAAAGTCAGCAGAAAAGCAACCGTGAAGAATATGCGGAGTTTTACTGCCGCTATTTTGAAACGCCGGAACGAACTGCTGCCAGTGATCCAGAACCACATATATTGAATACTGATGGTATTGGTGAGGAAATATTCTTTCTGAATGTAAATGCCGATGGAAGCTATATACGCCCACGAACGATGCAACACACATCTTATGTGATTCATACGGAATTGGACTTCCCTGAGTTTGACTTTCATAGTCTGCGACATACGCACTGTACAGAACTGTTAGAAGCCGGATTTTCTCCGAAAGCAGTTCAGATGCGTTTAGGTCACAAGGACATCAAAACTACTCTGAACATTTATGAGCACATCACACAATCACAAGAAGATAAAGCCGCAATGATATTGGAAGATATGTATTCTTCTGATTGACCACATTTTGACCACATTCTGATTCTATTCAATAAAATTTGGAACGAATCAGAAAACAACGATTTAAAACCGACGATTCGAGAAAACAACGCATTTTCCATTGTATTTAAGCATTGGGAAATCTTAATTTGATATAAAAAAGAAAATGCATTTAGCATGGGCAACAACCCGATGGTTGGTGCGACTGTTGCTGTTGCAGTATCTGTTGAAGA